>Ga0207646_10008149_pt1 | contig 10540 bp, 8 predicted proteins | sample KBSK5502metaG_FD_184343 | JGI IMG/M metagenome (GOLD analysis project Ga0207646, IMG submission 184343) | Corn, switchgrass and miscanthus rhizosphere microbial communities from Kellogg Biological Station, Michigan, USA - KBS K5-50-2 metaG... | ecosystem: Host-associated > Plants > Roots >...
TCGAGGGCTCGGTGCCCTCGGCCTCCTCCTCGTGTTCACGACCGTCATCGTGCGAAGCCTCATGCGGGGAGAGCGCCCGGACTGCCGCTGCTTCGGGCAGCTTCACGCTGCACCGATCGGCTGGTCGACTCTTCTGCGAAACGGATTCCTGGGCCTGTTGGCCGCCTTCGTTCTCGGCGCGGGGTGGAGCGACCCTGGACCGAGCGCCATCGGCTGGGTGGCCGCCCTGCCTCCAGACCAGCGCCCGGCAGCCGTCTTCGGTCTCCTCGCGGTGTTACTGCTCGCCGCAGTAGTCGGGATACTGGCCCGGATGCTCGTCAACCAGGGGCAGCTCCTGACCAGACTCGAAGCGATCGAGGCTCGATTCGACGAAGCAGTGGCTCCGGTCGAGCGTCCTGACGCCGCCCCACCCGATCGGGGCCTTCCGGTCGGCGCGCTGGCGCCGGCGTTCGCTCTTTCGGACCTCGAGGGCGAGACGCGTTCTCTCATGACTCTGCTCGCTCGCGGCCGACCTGTCCTCCTGCTCTTCGTCGCAACCGACTGTCACCCCTGTACGGTCCTCATGCCCAAGATCGCCACCTGGCAGCGCGAGCATGCGGACGCCGTCACCACGATCCTGGTGTCGAGCGGGAGCGCCGACGAAAACCGGGCCAAGTTCGGCGGACTTGCAGCGGCCACGGTGCTCCTCCAGGCCGGCAGCGAGGTCGCCGATGCGTACGCATCCCAGTGGACGCCGGCTGCCGTGCTTATCGGACCCACCGGGCGCGTGGCGAGCTCCGTCAGCTACGGCGACGTGGCCATAAGCGCGCTCGTCGCCCATGCGGTCGGCTCTCCCGGTGCGCCGTTCCTGCCGTCAGGCAACGGCCGGGCGCGCCGGGGATCCCTTCCGGTAGTGGGGAACGGGCCCTCAAGACTCGGCCAGCTCGCGCCACTCGTGGCTCTCCCCGATCTCGAGGGTCGGACGGTGGAGCTGCGCGACTACCGCGGGCGCGACACGCTCGTTGTCTTCTGGGACCCGAATTGCCCGCATTGCCAGCAACTGGCCGAGGACTTGCGCCGGTGGGAAGCCGAACCGCCGCGTGAGGCACCGCGGCTCTTTGTGGTTTCCTCCGGATCGGTCGAGGCGAATCGAGCCCTCGGCTTCCGGTCGTCTGTCGTCCTGGACGAGGGCTTCAAGGTGGCCAACGCCTTCGGCGCCAGCGGCACTCCCTCCGCCGTCCTCGTCGACGCCGATGGACGGATCAGCTCAACGGTCGGGATCGGGGCGCGCGACGTCCTCGCCTTGGCCGGCGTGGTGCCCACGGTCAACAGTCCGGGGACCCGCCCGAAGGGCGCGTGAGCCGTCAGCCGGATGTGGGCGGACTGGCCCTCTGCTCGGGCCACTGTTTCAGCCTGCGCCTGAGCGGTGCACCGGTTGCCGTTGCTTGCCTGGCAGAGGAGCTCTGCGGTCTCCGTCGTGGCGTGTCGGAGCTCCGCTTGGTCCCGGCGGTCGCTGCGCCGCCCTCGAGGCGCCCGGCGGAGCGGCCAGCCTGTGGTGCCGGCTTCGCCGTCAACGCTTACGGGCTCCGGATCGCGGTCCGCGCGAACGAGCCGGCGGTTCTCCGTCGGGTCCGCGACTGGCTGCCGCCGGGCTGGCGCCCGGTTTGCTCCGAGATCGTCCAGAGACTTTACTCGTTTGTTCTCTCCCCCCGTCGAGGCATCCACACCCTCTACGGGAACGCGGCCACGGTGGCTCAAGCGCGAACCCTGAACGACATCCTCGATGGCTTTGAGTCCGACCTCCAAATCTATGTCGCCGAGTGGGCGCCACGGCACGTCTTCGTCCATGCTGGCGTCGTAGGCTGGCGCGGACAGGCGATCCTGCTGCCCGGGACGAGCGGGAGCGGAAAGAGCCGGCTCGTCGCCGAGCTGATACGAGCGGGTGCGACCTACTATTCGGACGAGTATGCCGTGCTGGATGCCACCGGTTACGTCCGACCGTACGCCCGGCGGCTCAGCCTCCGGCAGGACGGTCGACCCCGATCCAGGCGCTATCCAGTCGAGGCGTTCGGCGGCCAAGCTGGGCGCCGGCCTCTGCCTGTCGGCCTCGTTGTGCTCGCGAATTACCGACCCGGCGCTCGCTGGCGGCCCGGGCCGCTCGCCGCGGGTCGGGGCGCGCTTGCCCTTCTGAACCATGCCATCGCTGCGCGGCGTGCCCCCGCGCGCGTGCTCGCGGCCATCGCCGAGGTCGCCAAGGTCGCCAGATTCCTCGTGGGCCCCCGCGGCGAGGCTGAGGAGACCGCGCGCCTCATCCTCACCCGCGACTGACCGTGCAGGGTGCGCGCCACCGATCAAGGGCTGCTTCGATCGTAGATCACTCCCATCACTTGTTCTCAGCGTCGTAGACTTCGCGGCGGGCGACGCCCCGGTGCAGCGCGAGATAGCGCTCGCGGGTGAGCCCGGGGGCGGCCTGCGCAAGAACCTCGCGCGCGCCGGCCGCATCCTGCCACAGCATGTCGACGACCATGGCCGCCAGGGCCTTGGCCGGCGCCACATAGGCGAGCCCGGGGTCGCTGACGGCGTAGTCGGCCGCGTGCCCGGTGCCGCTGGCGCCGCCCATGTAGGGATGAAGCACCGGGATCACCTGGCTCAGGTCGCCCATGTCCGTCGAGGCCGTGCGGTGACCGATCTCGCGATAGTGCTCGGCGCCGAAGAGCTCGACCGCGTTCGCCTTGAAGTGCCGGGCCATGGTCGGATCGCAGCGCAGCGGCAAGTAGCCGGGCAGCGTGTCGATCTCCACGCGGGCGCCGAGCGCCAGCGCGCCCGCCCGCAGCGCGCGGTCGACCTTGGCGTTGGCGTCGAGGACGCCCTCGAGCGTCCGTCCGCGCACGTAGGTCTCGAGCCGCGCCTCGCCCGGGATCACGTTCACCTGAGAACCGCCGTGGGTGAGGATCGGATGGACCCGGATCGTGTCGTCGTCCCGGAACGTCTCGCGCACGGCGTTGATGGCCATCAAGCCGATGTGGGCGGCGTAGAGCGCGTTGATGCCGCGATGGGGCGCGCTGCCGGCGTGGGCCGCGCGCCCGACGTAGCGGACGATCTTGCCGACACGCCCGTTGTTGGACAGAGGAACGCCGGCCTTGCCGTCCTCCTGCCGCGAGCTCGTATGGATCATCATGGCCAGGTCCACGTCGTCGAAATGACCGAGGCGGAGCAGCTCCTGCTTGCCTCCGAACAGCTCGAGGTTGCCCGCCGCGCGCTGGCCCACGCGCCACTCGAGATCGCCCCCCTCCTCGGCGGGGACCGCGAAGAAGACGACACGCCCCGCCAGGTGCTCCATGGCGTTCGCGTCGAGCAATCCCATGGCGGCGCCCAGCAGCCCGGCGATCTGGGCGTTGTGGCCGCACGCGTGGGCCGCGCCCGTCGCGGGATCGGCCTCGGGGTGGCCGGCGACCACGAGGCCATCCAGCTCCCCCAGGACCGCGAAGGTCGGGCCGCCGCCGCGCCCGCCGGCGAGCTCGGCGCGCACCCCCGTGAACGCGAGCCCGGTTCGCGTGACGAGACCGAGCGAGCGCAGACTGTCGTCGACCAGTCGCGCCGTCCGGTGCTCCTTGAAGCCGAGCTCGGGGTGGCGGCGAATCTGCTCACCGATCCCGACGATCGCTTCGGCGCGCCGCTCGATGGCCGCGTACAGCCGCTGCTTCAGCTCATCTTTCGTCATGTTCGACCCTCTGAAGCGTCGGCTCGGCCGTCGGACGGCCTCACCTCCTGCTGCGGGCGTATCATAGCGCGGTGATCTCGCCGACGTCCCGGCGATCCGCCAGGGGGGCTCGCATGGTTCGCGTATCCGGCTTCATCCTCGTCACGATGCTCGCCGTCGGCCTCGTGCCGGCCATCGCCGACGCGCAGCAGCGTCTCGTCATCGTCGGGATGGTTCAGTGGACGAGCACCAACCGGATCCAGCTCATCACCGACGGCGGTCAGAGTCTCAGCGTCGACGTGTCACAGCTCGACCAGGGCTCGTATTCGTCGTTGCGCGGCGGTGAGCGTGTCCGCGTCGTCGGCTACGTACCTCCCGAGCGTAACCGCCTGATCGCGGAGTCCCTGGAAATCGGCGACTCTTCTCCCGGCTACTGGACGTTCCCGCAGACCTCGTGAACTCGCCCAGATCCGGATTGCGCGGGCAAAGCCCGCGCTCGAACAGCCGCGATCCCATTTCAGTCACGTGTGGTCTATTCTGGGTGACATGAGCGAGCACAGGCGGGTGCGCACGATGTGCCCGATGAACTGTCATCCCACGCTCTGCGGGATGCTGGTGGACGTCGAGGATGGACGGCTGCTCGGCGTCGCCGGCGACCCCGACAATCCCGATAGCCGCGGCTTTCTGTGCGTGCGCGGACAGGCCTCGCGCGAGATCATCGGCAATCCGCAGCGTCTGCTGTATCCGCAGGTGCGCGAGCGGCGCGGCGTGGATCGATGGCGGCGCGTGAGCTGGGACGAGGCGCTCGATCGGATCGCCGCGCGCATGCGGGCGGCGGGACCGCCGGCGGTCGGGCTGTGGGCGGGTCACGGGCTGGCCGCCAACAACTACGGCACGCGGATCGCGTCGCACCTGAACCGCCGCTTCGCCAACCTCTACGGCTGCCAGTGGTGGAGCGGGACGATCATCTGCTGGGGCCTCGGCGCCTTCGGCCTCGGCCTCACCGGCCTGCTCCAGACGAGTACCAAAGAGGACATGGGCGAGCATTCGCGCCTGATCGTGCTGTGGGGAGCGAACATCGCCAGCCAGCCGAACACCGCCCCGCACCTCGTGGCCGCCCGCCGCCGCGGCGCATACGTCGTCACCATCGACGTGCGGGAAACGGAGGCGGCGGCGCGCTCGGACGAGGTGATCGTCATTCGCCCGGGAACCGACGCGGCGCTGGCACTCGGCCTGATGCACACGATCGTCGCCGAAGGCCTCCACGATCGCGACTTCGTCGCCGGCCATACCCTCGGCTTCGACGCCCTCAGAGCCCACCTCGCCGGTCACACCGCGGAGTGGGCCGCGGACGTCACCGGCGTCTCCGCCGACCGCATCCGCGCGCTGGCGCAGCGCTATGCGACGACCAGGCCCGCGATGATCCTCGTCGGCGGGAGCTCGATGCACAAGGGCACCAACGGCTGGCAGGGCGCCCGCGCGGTCGGCTGCCTGCCCGCGCTCACCGGGAACCTGGGGCGGCCGGGCGCCGGGCTCGGTCCCCGGCATGGCGCCAGCACCCACGGCCAGGCGCTCCGTGACATCACGCTGCCCGAGCGTCGTCCGCCGGGGACGTACGTGCCCAACCAGATGTCGCGCATCACCGAGGCGCTACTCCACGGCCCGCTGCGCGTGCTCTTGCTGCTCGGCACGAACATGATCTCCTCGTTCGCGGACGCCGGCCGGGTCGCCGAGGGGCTCGGGCGTCAGGATCTCGTCGTCACGTACGACCTGTTCATGAACGAGACCTCCCGGCGCTTCGCCGACATCGTGCTCCCCGCCACCTCGTGGCTCGAGGAGACCGGCTGCAAGAGCACCAATACCCACCTCTACCTGATGCCCAAGATCCTCGAGGCGCCGGGCGAGGCGCGCTCGAATACCTGGCTCCTGCGCGAGCTGGCGGGTCGGCTCGGGCTCGACGAGTTCTTTCCGTGGGCCGACGACGAGGGGCCCATCGACGCCATCCTCGATCATCCCTCGACCGGGCACGCGACCGTGGCCGCCCTGCGGGCCGAACGGGGCATGCGCGCGCTCGAGATCTCGCCGGTCGCCTACCCCGACCTCGTGTTCGACACGCCGTCGGGGAAGGTCGAGCTCTACTCCGAGCGGGCGCGCGCGCTCGGGCTGCCGCCCCTGCCCGTGTACCAAGAGTTGCCGGCGTCCGCGTATCCGCTGACCTTCCGCCAGGGGCGCACCCTCACCCACTTCCACGGGTTCTACGACCACGGCCGCGCGCTGCCCAGCCTCGCCGAGGCCGATCCCGAGCCGGTGCTGTGGATCTCGCCCGCCGACGCCGCCGCCCGTGGCGTGGCCGAGGGCGCCGCGATCCACGTTCACAACGAGCGGGGGACGATGAGCGCGCGGGCCCGCGTGACGGCCGCGATCGGCACAGGGACCGTCTGGATGCGCGACGGGTGGGAAGGGCTGAACGGGCTCACCTCGGGGCGCGCGACCATTCCCGACGAGGCCGTCGACCTCTTCGGCTTCTCCGCCGGTCAGGCCGCCTTCGACGCGATGGTCGAGGTCACGCCCGCTCCGTGAGGCGGAGCCACGCCGCGTACGCGGCCAGACCCGAGTCCAGATCGTAGGCCGGCGTCCAGCCGAGGTCGTGGCGCAGGCGGTCGACCGAGAGCGGGCCGCGGGCGAGGCTGGGCCAGCGGGACGGCGCGTCGGGCGCCAGCGCGACCTTCATTCCCGGGATCAGCCGCGCGAGGGCGGCCAGCGTCGCCTCCGTGGTGACGCCCCGACCCCAGCCCACGTTGTAGACGTCGTGCGGCAGGCGCTCGGCCAGCAGCACCGCGGCGATGCCGGCAGCCACGTCATCCACGTAGATCGGATCGCGCAAGGCCGTGGGTGGGCCGCCGACGAGCAGCGTCTCGCCGCTGAGGGCCGCCCGCGTCCAGGCATGGATCGCCGAGAGCAACGGCCGTGATCCGGTGTCGCGCTCGAAGGGCCCGAACGGCGAGGCCAGCCGGACGACGGCGAGGTCGAGCGCGTTGACGGCCGCGTGACGGCGCGCGAGAGCCTCGGCCGCCCACTTCGTGATCGGGTAGACCCCTTGCGGCTGCGCGGCATCGTCCTCCGTGACCGGCGTCGGATCCGCGCGGACGCCGTAGATGCTGCCGCTCGAGACGACGACGGTCCGAGGGGCGCCGAATTCTCGAACCGCGTCGAGCACGTGGAGCGTTCCGAGCACGTTGACCCGCGTGGTCTCGGTGAACCGCCCGCGCTCGGCGTCGGGCGGAATGGCCGTGATGGCCGCGCCGTGGACGATCCGGTCCGGCCTGACTTCACCGACGAGGAGGTGGACCGCCTTCGCATCCGTCACGTCGACCTGACGGAACGTCACCGCTCCGGCCAGCCCGCCGAGGTGGGCCCGCAGCGCGGCGTCCGGTGCATGCAGGTCGGCCACGACCAGCGTGTGGCCGCGCTCGGCCAGATGCCGGGCCAGCCCCGACATCACGAACCCGGTCGCTCCCGTGATCAGCGTCGTCATGATCCAGAGACTGTCGCGTCAGCGCCGTGCACTGCAAGCGTCCAGGAGGGCGCGCGTCTCCCCGGAGGGTCCGGCGAGACCGCGCGCGCGATCGACCTTCGTCAAGACGCGCTCGGCATCCGCACAGCGACCGAGGGCGATGTACGCGTGGGCGTAGTCAGGCGCCACCGTGAGCAGCTTCTTGCCGAGGAGCACCAGCCAGTCCCCCGGATGCCGCGCGATCCACGTGAGGGCCTGTCCCGACCAGTATCGGCTGACCTCCGCCGGGGTCAGGCGGTGGCCGACCGCGCGCTCGGCGAGCACGCGCGCGTCGCCCTCCTCGTACTGCGGGACGTCGCGCAGCCACATCGGCTTGGCCGGCAGGCCGGAGGCACGCTCGTTGTTGCCGTTGTAGAAGTTCAACCCGGCGTCGCCGCTGGTGAGGATCAGCCCGCCGCCCTTCAGGCTGTTCCAGGCCACCAGCGGCAGGATGATGGCGAGGCCGCCGACGGCGAAGGCGACGGTAGCCCGGCGCCGAGCGGCAGGCGTCAGCCGGTCGGCCATCATCGGGACCCAAGCGACGAGCGCCACGAACGGCAGCAGCCACTGTCCCACACCGACGACGCTGACCCCGAAGAGAGCGCCCGCCGCCAGCATCCCGACCGTCCGGCCCCGGGGCGCCTCCCACAGGTAGAGGGCAAACCCCGCGAGCGACGTCACCACGAGGAGCGTCGTCTTGCTGAAGGTGATCTCCTCGAGGATGATCGGGCCGTACAGCGCCAGGCCGACGCCGGCGATCCACCCGACCCGCGGCGAGAAGAGCCGCGTGCCGATCGCGTAGATCAGGACGGGACTCAGGCTGCCGAGCACCACCTGCGGGATGCGCGGCCCCCACGAGCCGACGCCGAAGAGCGCGGAGGACAGGGCGAGGTAGTACGCGTAGAACGGCGACTGGTAAAAGGCGCCGGTCGGCATCCACTGGCCCGCCGCGATGCGGACGGCCCATTCGTGGTAGGCCTCGCTGTCGATGTTGCGGACCAGGAAGAACGGGGTCCGGCTGATCTCGAGGAGCAGGCTCGCGCGCACGACGAGGGCCAGGGCGAACAGCGTGACCGCGGCTCTGGCGTGATCGATCCAGAAGCTCGACCACGGTACGCGCGTGGCGGCGGCCGGACGGTCGAGCGCGCGCTCGGCGTCCGGCGATGGTGAAGCCACCCGCCCCCGCGGCGGCGGGGTCTGACCGCGGCGCAGTCGCCGCGCGCGTGCACCCTTCCCCATGCGGTCGATGCCTCCACTCGAGCCGCGAGTCGCTCGGGACATAGTAACGGACGCGGCCCGACGAATCGTTATAGTAGGCGGGAGCCGGGCACCGGCCGCGAGACGCCGCATGCGCGGGGGGATGGATGGAGCGGGTATTCTTCGGGGTGGGCGCGATCTCGGCAGGGCTCGCCGTCGCGCTCGGCGCCTTCGCCGCGCACGGGCTGCGCGCGCGGATCTCGGCGGACGCGCTCGCGACGTTCGAGACGGGCGCGCGGTACCACATGTACCACGCGCTCGCCCTGCTCGCCGTGGCGTGGGCGGCCGCGCGCTGGCCCGGCGCCGCGACGAGCGCGGCCGGCTGGCTCTTCGTCGCGGGCACGGTGCTCTTCTCGGGCAGCCTCTATCTACTGGCGGTGACCGGCGTCCGCGCCCTCGGCATCATCACGCCGTTCGGCGGCCTCGCCTTCATCCTCGGCTGGCTCGCCCTCGCCTGGGCGGTCTGGCGGTGACAGGGAGCGGCGGGGGATAGCGTGTCGGCGATTTCCGTCCGGCATGTGAGCAAGCTCTGGGGAGCGACCCGGGCCGTCGATGACGTGAGCTTCGAGGCGCCGGTGGGCAAACTCCTCGTGCTGCTCGGGCCATCGGGATGCGGCAAGTCGACGACGCTGCGGTTGATCGCGGGGCTCGAGCGCGTGAGCGCCGGCCGGATTCACATCGGGGACGAAGACGTCACCGATCGGCCGCCCGCGCGGCGGCAGATCGCCATGGTGTTCCAGTCGTATGCCCTGTTCCCGCACCTCACCGTGGCCGAGAACATCGTGTTCGGCCTGCGCGTCCGCCGCGTGCCCGCGGCCGAGCGCCGGCGTCGCCTGGCGCGCGTCGCCGAGCTCCTCGGGCTCGAGCGGTTGCTCGAGCGCAAGCCGTCGCAGCTGTCGGGCGGCCAGCAGCAGCGGGTGGCGCTCGGGCGCGCAATCATCGCCGAGAAGCCCGTGTGTCTGATGGACGAGCCGCTGTCCAATCTCGACGCCCAGCTCCGTCTCGAGATGCGACGCGAGATCCGCGGCCTGCAGCAGAAGCTCGGGATCACCATGGTCTACGTGACCCACGACCAGACGGAGGCCATGACCATGGCCGATCAGGTGATCCTGCTCCGCGACGGCCGCATCGAGCAGGACGCCACGCCCGCCGAGCTGTACGCGCGTCCCGCCAACGTCTTCGCCGCGCGCTTCATCGGCACGCCGCCCATGAACATCCTCGACCTGGCCGACGGGCCCGGTGGTCCCGTCGCGCGGGGCACCGACGGACCGCCGCTGGGCGCCGGCAAAGGCGAAGGGCTGCGGCTCGGCATCCGCCCCGAGGACGTCACGCTGACCAGCGGCCCCGGGCTGGCCGCGCGCGTCGTCGCCGTCGAGTATCTCGGCGCGGATTCCATCGTGAGCTGTGCCGTCGGTCCGCAGACGCTCGCCGTGCGCGCCCCCGGCCGCGTCGATCTGCCGGAAGGCGCCCGCGTCACGGTCACCTGGCCCGCTGGCGCCGGGCATCTGTTCGACGCCACCAGCGGGACCCGCTGCACACGTTGAGAGGAGAAGACCTCATGAGATTCGCGACGACGACCCGCGCGGCCATCCTCGTGCTCGCCATCTGCCTGGCGCTGGGGGCCATCCCCGCCGCCGCGCAGACGGCCGACATCACCTTCTACTATCCGGTGGCCGTCGGCGGGCCGGTGACGAAGATCATCGACGGCTTCGCCGCCGACTTCATGAAGGACAACCCCGGGATTCGGGTCAAGCCGATCTACGCGGGAACGTACCAGGAGACGATCGTCAAGGCGCTGACCGCGGCCAAGAGCGGCGAGCCGCCGCAGACGGCGATCCTGCTCTCGACCGACATGTTCACGCTGATCGACGAGGACGCCGTCATCCCCTTCGACGACTTCATCAAGACCGCCGACGACAAGGCGTGGGTGGCGAGCTTCTTTCCCGCCTTCATGCTCAACAGCCGCACCGGCGGCAAGACCTGGGGCATCCCGTTCCAGCGGTCCACCATCGTGCTCTACTGGAACAAGGAGGCCTTCAAGGAGGCCGGCC
>Ga0207646_10008151_pt1 | contig 10540 bp, 9 predicted proteins | sample KBSK5502metaG_FD_184343 | JGI IMG/M metagenome (GOLD analysis project Ga0207646, IMG submission 184343) | Corn, switchgrass and miscanthus rhizosphere microbial communities from Kellogg Biological Station, Michigan, USA - KBS K5-50-2 metaG... | ecosystem: Host-associated > Plants > Roots >...
CGCAGGCCTTTGTCGAGGCTCGCCATACCTCTCCCACGGCTGCTCGCAGCAAAATTCGCGGCCAGTTGCGCGCGTTCGGCCTGGCGCTCAGCCCTCAGCTGGAACAGCATCTCTTCCTCTGGACCTAGACCGTTGTTCCTGGTTGTAGATTATAAAATTCGGTGTCGTACTTTTGGCACTGCTTCATGTCGTATTTTTTGAATTATTCCGCTTGGAAAACCTGCTATTTACGACAGAGAACAGGTGAAGAAGTACGACACCAAATTTTGCAGTTTACAATTTTACACCCTCGACGGTCAGCGCATTGCCAGCTTCCTCAGCCTCACTTGCCGATCTGATGACGGATGCTTGGATCGGTGATCTTGCGATCTTCAGCTAATAGAAACGCTTTGGAGAGAATGATCGGGAGGATCGCATCTCCCTCGAAGGGCAGATAGAGCTTGTCGGTGGGAGACGAACTGCCGCCTCCTCGACCTGGGACAATACAGAGATACTGATCGTTGGGCTCCATCAGGATATTGCCGGACCCCAAGTGGATCTTATAGCTGCGCAGGTCGCCACGCACCTTGAGAAAACGCTCCTCTATACTACAACGACTGGCGATGGCAAGTCGGGGAATGAGGCGTTCTAGCAGGGACTTGCGCGTCTGTGCCGTTGCTGAGAGGTCGCCAAAGCTATACGAGTGCCAGTACGTCTGGTACCGGCCATCTGGCCCGCCGTCCTGCCAGGTGGGATCGTTACCCACGCTGGTGACCCCGACGAACAGATCGACATCGCGGAGCACTTCAGAGAACACGAGGGGAGGAATCCGCTCCAACGGGATGGGAACGGGCGCATTATTCGGCTGTCGCTGCTGCCAGTTATAGACCAGGCCGTACCCACCCCCGCCTGCATGCGCCAGGTTTGTGACAGCGTCGAGAGGGTAAAAGCGCACCTGGTCAGTCACCAGGCGGAGGTATGTACCCGCTTCATTAGCATCCGCTTCGTACCTATCGCCGGCTCCCTCAATCCAGAATTCGGCGCGCAGTCCCCAATGAGGCAGGGCAAGCGTGGCAGGCGGATAGGTATCATCCACCATCAGGCGGAGCGTATTGCGCCAGCCACGTGCCGCTGCCAGCGCATTGAACTGATGCTGACGCAGGATATGAGCAGCAAAACGATTGGAGTAGATGCCCGTGGCGCGTTCGGCATCGGTGAGCAAATAGATCTCGCGATGGGCTTGCTTAAACGGCTGGATGACCTCGTGCCGTTCCAACCAGGTGCGCCACGCCAGCACCTCATCCGCCTGACACCACACCGGATGCCAGGCTGTCACCTGCGTTGCGGCAGAAAGCGCCAGTGGGCGATCAGCCGCATCGACCAGTTGCCCATCGAGCCAGATCGCATCCCGAACACACTCGCCCTCAATGAAACGCCAGATGAGTCGTTTTGCTATCCATCCAACCAGAGGGTGATCGAGATACCGTTCGCGCCAGGTTGTCAGGGACCATTGCCGCTCAGCCAGAGGAAGACGTTCCAGGCGATCTCGTTGTGCACCAAGCAGATGAGTAATATCCTCACGCAAGCGTTTGAGATCGTTGATTTCCGCTTTATAAGCGCGTTTCACCTCAGCAGGTGCATCCTTGCGTGGATTGCTGAGCGCATCAAACCAGAAGATCTGGGCGGTGAATCCTCGCAGCTGGATTTCGGCGCAGGCATTTCCAATGGAGAAGCGGAGATGACCTTGTTCCAGACCAAAGGTGGGGACGGTCAGCTCCTCCAACTCTTCTCGGCTCATCCTGGCCTGGCGTGCAGCCTCGTCGAGCGCCTTCTCTACCTCTTTGAGATAGGTGGCCTGTTTGACGTTCAGTCGTACGCGCTCAAGCTGGGCGGCCCCATGCAGGCCAGGCATGGTCTTGAGGACCAAGACACAAGCGCTCGCAATTTTCGCCGAGCGGGGGCCAACGCCTGGAATTTTGCGATAGCCCTTAATGGCGGCGTCTGCCAGGGAAGAAGCCAGCGTCACATCTTCGATTCCCGCACAACACCAGATCAGGCCTCTGAGCAGATGAGCGTTTTCTTCCTCCAAACGCTGACCATGATGTTTCCCGAAAGCATCAATCCACGGGATAACCATGCGGCAGAACGTCTCTTTGCCCAATGCCTCGACCAGGGAAGGAAGTTGTGCAAGCCACGTCTTGCCAGGCGCACCGCCGTTGGCCTGAGAACAGTGATCGAGCAAGGCTTGCCAGGGATCGAGCAAACCGGGCACCATCTCTGTAAGCAGCGAGCTAACGCGCTCGCCCCAGTCGTCGGAACGGATCTTCGCGGAAGATTGCTGCTGCCCGTTTAGAATGTTGTCGATACGTTTGAGAAATTTGCGCAGATCGTCAGCTCCGGCATACCAGGTGCTTGCCGTTGCTCGTAGTTGTTCGAGATCAGCGCGGCAAGCGGTGAGCGTTTCGCGGTTGGCAAGTGGGCGAACTAAAGCGCGGAGCAAACCCTGAGCAGGGAACCCGTAGAGGTGTTTCATTTTCTGCAAAGCTTGAAGAATGTCCCGGATATCGTCAGTTGTGTAAGGCAGGTGACGCTTTGCGAGCTGGTTCAGCAACTCGCGGGAGGCGCGATAATTATGCCCTGGCTGAGGAGGATGGTTCAATACTGTTCGAATTACCACAATGCACATCTGGTCATTGGTATCGAGAAGAGCACGACCAGTAGTGAGATCCTCTGGTTTCACCTTCCAGGGAGAGGACTGAAGGGCAAGTTCTATATGGTAGGCTTTGAGTAGAATTAAGGCTTGTGCTTGCTGTATCATACTTAGCCTCCCACCAGCGGTACCAGCTTGAAAAACGTTACCTCTGTTCCAGCGCGTAACTCGATAGGTGTATCAAGATCGGCTACCTGCTGATCGTTCACCAGCACAATATAACTAAGGCGCGTAAATGCCTCGATAGCTTTCTCATAGTGGGTCTGCCAATCCAGCCGATGAGCCGTCTTGAGACGGAGTCCGTTCAGCGTGCGTTCAACCTCAGTTGGTTGAACCAGCCCATGAAAATATCCCGCCTGTCGGGCATTATACTCGGTCACTTCCTGATACACACGTCGCCGGATCAATTCGCGGAGGCTGATCGTTTCATCCAGAAAGTCCAGGCTCCAGGAGCGTTTTTCGCCCATAGTAGATTCGTCGGTAATAGTGATGGTGGTCATGAGGCGTTTTATGTTCCTTCCCAGTATTTTGCTTGCTCTCCAGAAATATTCCTCTGCGAGCTGGTGAAAGTGGAAATACCCTGCTTCTTCTGGAGCGTCTAGTGAACAGACTGGGATTGATCCTTGCGGCGAACGTGGTGAATATCATACCGTTGTGCCTGCTGGCCCATTGTTTTCGGCGTCGTTCATGTTCCACCGGGTGAAAGGATTTCGCCGTCGGGTTTTCAGCCGACCATCACTCGCTTTTGTGAAGTGTTCAGCTTCCAGACCTGAGCATTCCACAAAAACGGGTGATGGTCACAGCAGTTTGATAGGGATAAGTAAGTACAGCTCGACCTAGCTGTGAGAAGACCAGGAACCAAAGGGGGGATTCCATTGACAACGATTATCCTCTCTCCGTATACTTGTTTCGGAAATTCTGTTCTATTTTCTGCACCAAAAGAAGGGATGCCATGCCACAAATGACGTATCCTGCACGATAGCGTGCAATCACATGCTCTTCTGCATCTTCTCTCGACATCTGTACGAACTAACGGAATAGGTATGTGTTGACTGCTACCTTATTCTTGCTCTCTCTACGTTCATGACAGTACTTTCGTTGTGTTTGGCTCCGTCCCAGCCGTCGCAACACTTCTCTTTGCTGCCTGCTGCCGATCCCGGGACCGTTCTCTCGCATTAAATGAAAGGAAAGGAGTCGGGGTGTCTCTCTTTGTCTTTGCGCACGAGCAACCACAAGAGTCCGGTACCATACCGGTCATGTGTATGAATACATCTGCCAACGATCACCATCAACAGGAAGACCAGCCGGAAGCGCTACTGCACCTGGGCCTCGCAGGTCTGCTTCCCTCTGACCAGAAGCTCGTGATCAACCCCTCCGCGCGAACAGCCATCTTGTTTGTGCAGACCTCCCAGGGTGGAGCCAGTGTCGTCACCCTGCAGCAGTTTTCCCCCAATGGGATGCGCGTCCTCGTCCCGCTGCTCCAGGCCTATCCGAACTACTGCACCTATGAGACCCTGCTGGCAAACCTGTTCCCGCTCACCTTCGACGAGGCTCGCAGGCAGTTGCGCAAGATCAGGGAGATCGCCCTACGCTCGGTTCGCAGAGCGATTGGGAGTCTCGCCACCGGGTTGCGCGCCTTCGGCCTACGAGTGCGGTCCGTTCGGAGTACCGGCTATCTGGTTGAAGCCATCCCCAAAGAGACCGCTTGAGAAGAGAGGTGGTAATTTGGCTGAAAGGGGGACAGATTTTGGGCCGAAGGGTTGGAAATCGGCGCGAATGTTGGGAATCGGTGGTTCGTCTCCAGCAAGGTCGCTCCCGAGGCGGATTCCTCCTGCGACACCTTGTAAATTCGTCTTCCCCAATGCCCGGTTGGTACGAACTTGAGGTAGGCACTGCCGATGCACTTTTTAGCTCAGAAATATGTGTGACTCCCGGACTGCTCTGAGCGGATCTTTCTGTGCATCTTGGGAGGCAACGGATCTGAAATCCTGAGCTTTTCGGGTTGGAACAGCCTGAAGAGAGGATCAGTGCTTCAACTACCTCTCCCTGTCACACTCCATGTCCAGGCCGGACAGGCCATAGAAAGGTCGCGCTGCTGTCGTCATCGCGCTGCTTGCACTTTGCCGATAACCGTGCCACTTTGCCTCAAAAGGAGGAGGTCGGGGGTCCCTCAACCTGGCGTGAAGAGGGAAGCTCAGCCTAACACAGAGGCTGATTGTTCTGCTCGCCCAGTTTGCTACCTGTCTCGGTCCTTGCGCGAGTGCCGATGGACACTCGCGCAAGGACTAGAGCCATGTTGCAAAGAAGGTCGCGATATCGCGTGCGAGGAGTTCCGGCTCTTCGGTGGGAGCGAAGTGGGCCCCGCGGGGCATGGGTGTCCACTGGCAGACATTGTAGAGGCGTTCGGCCCACTCGCGAGGAGGGATACCATCGGAAACGAATTGATGAGCGAAGACAGCGACTGCCGTTGGCACCGTGACGAAATCCTCCGGGCCGAGCGTGATTGCGTCCCAGCGGTTATCGAAGTAATCTCGGATCGAGGTCGGCATGGTCTGCGTCGCCCAGTAGATCATGATGTGGGTGAGCAGTTCATCCTTGCTGAAACGGCGCTCCACGTCGCCATCGCAGTCACTCCATGCGCGGAACTTCTCCACGATCCAGGCAGCCAACCCAACCGGCGAGTCGTTCAGCCCGTAGGAGAGCGTCTGAGGCTTGGTGGATTGAATCGCTTTGTAGCCGCCGTCCACTTCGGACCAGTGGTGATACTGCGTCAGGTACGTGCGCTCGGCTTCTGAGAGCGGTCGCGACCCGGGGCCGGTGAAGGGTGCGAGCTCCAAATTACTCAAGTGGATGCCCAGCAGTGGCTTGGGCTCAGAGAGCGCCATGAAGGTGGCGACCGCTGCTCCAAAGTCCCCTCCCCCAGCTCCGTAGCGCTCGTATCCCAGTCGGCGCATGAGGCGGTGCCACAGACCTGCAGTGGAGCGGGTGGTCACGCCCCGGCGGTTGGGCCGCGAAGACCAGCCGTAGCCGGGCAGCGATGGAATGACGACGTCAAAGCCTGGGCCGCCAATGCCATGGGCTGCTGGATCAGTGAGCAACGGCACGAGCGGCAGGAGCTCGATGAAGGTGCTGGGCCAGCCATGGGTCAAGATCAGCGGGATCCCGCTGCCGCGTCGCGCCCGCTCATGGACGAAGTGGATAGGGACGCCATCGACCTCGGTGCGGAACTGCGGGAACGCATTGAGCTTCTCCTCCTGTGCTCGCCAGTCAAAGGTGTGCTGCCAGTAGTCTACCAGTTCCTTGAGGTACGCTCCATTCGTGCCGTAATCCCAGCCTGCTCCTTCTACCTCATCGGGCCAGCGAGTGCGAGCTAAACGTTCGCGTACGTCGTCAAGGGTGCTTTGAGCAAGGTTGATCGTGAAGGCTTGGATGCTCATCTCAGACCTCCCTTCTGCTTTGCTTCACTCTGCGTGTCCTTGTCTCTTGTAGTATAGCAGGAAGAGCGGTCACCATGGGTTCCAAATGGTTCAGCTCAGGCTCGAGAGGGCAAGGCTTCCTGCCCTTCCAGCGCAAGGTCGAGGATTCATTGCCAACTCATTGTGCCGCGTTGTCACAGAAAGACGACTGCAAGAGCCGATTGTACAGGCACATAGGGGTTTGCCCCTTTCCGAAAGAATCGAAAAATCTGTTGGCAGCGATGGAACGGCAAACGGCACGTCCGGCAAGATGTTCTGGCAACGCTCTGTTTCTAAGCTTATCCATTCACGCTCAATAGATGACAGGCTTCTTTGGCGAAGCGGGAATCATTATTCGCCAAAGCACACTGCTTCCTTTCTCGTCCGAACAAAGAGAGACGATCGAGCGGAGAGTATTGAGTCTTGTTCCGCTCGATCTCTTCCTTTCTCACCAGATGGTTTTCTTCGGACCCGCTTTTCCCTGCTGGTCCCCGATTCCCCAACTCCAGGTCACCTTCGGGGTAATCACTAGATAGCGTCCCGGGCCAAAGTGGGCCTGGCTTTCAGCGACCTCGGCCTCGCCATGGACCCTGATTCCCAGCGCTTGCCAGGGTTGAACCGACTTGAGTTCATCAATCACCAGTGAGACCTTTTTATTCCCCGCCACCACATTTTTGTACTTGCGTGTGGCGGCGATGTTGTGACCGCCAACGTAGAAGTGGGTCCCATCAAACGAGAAGCCAACAGCGTCCACCGTGGGTTGTCCATCAGGGGCAACCGTGGCGATCCTGGCAACGCGTTGCGTCTGAAGGAACGCCAGCTCTTGTTCGGAAAACATCAGGTATCTCCTTTTCCCCTTTCATGCAAGGGCGGCGTAGATCTCGCCAGCCTTGGGGTGGGTATTGTCCGCCATCATCTCAAGGATGAGAGGGCCAGCGCTCACCAGGACGACCCCCGCCTGAGACAGACGGGTGATCGCCGTTACGGGCAGCGGCTCGAAGCGGCCAGAGGCATCGAAGACGACGTAGGTGTCGTAGCCTTCCGCCACACTGGAAAGCGCAGGCAGGGTCGCGCAGAGTTCAAAGCCGGTGCCTGCGATGATGACCTTCCGGCGCACGGTCGCTGTGATCGCCTCGTGGACACGGGGGTCCTGCCAGGCATTGATGACTGTGCGGTCAAGCACTTCCACCTCGTCGAAGAGGTCGGTGAGGGCCTGCACCTGTGGCCCATTGAAGCCGGCAGCCATGTTGGTGGCGCCGCGTTTGCTCTGGCTCCTGGATTCTCGTAAACCACCCCTCTTGCTGATCGACGAGCAGCAGCACGGCGTTCTCCGGGGTGATCGAATCGAGGAGCGTTGATCGTGTTTCGCTAGACATGGATCGCGTCCTTTCTTGTTTGCTTCTGCTTGTGCAAAAGCCTCAACGGCTTTTCTTCTCACTCGACGGCGAGCGTCGTCAGCAGGCTGACGACGATGAGAGCTGAGACACAGTGCATCACGATCATCGTCCAGAAGATGGGCAGGTTCATACCCGTGGCGGGAAACGAACCAGCCAGGAGCATGAGGGGATGGAGAAACGAGACGAACAGAGCCATACCGGCCACGATGCGAAAGATTCGACCTGGATGGCTGCTCAAACGACCAACCAGAACAAAGGCAAGGAGGGCCAACGCCAGGAAGACGACCGTACTGCCGATGACAAAGGGAGCCTGCAGGTACGTGAAGCCATCAGGAACGCCGAAGAACGCGACCGCGATGCTTCGGATCGCCAGGTTCACAAGGGCAGCGACAACGACCGTCAGTGGTCCAACCCAGACCAGCTTGCGAAACGCAAAGCCTTCCCGAGAGGTTGGGCGAGTAATCGCGGATGCCATAGCTTTCTCCTTTCAAACGTACCAAACGAACGCAACAATATTAGCCGGCTATGTATATAGCCGAAAGAAGAGCCGCGTTCTCAACCAGGAGAACGGGCGAGCAGCACAACAAGGGGTCAGGAAAGGTTCGTCAACACCTGCATGAGTAAGCGGTGTAAGAGCGCCTGCTCCGTGAGTGAGAGACCAGCCACAGTCTGCGCTTCCAGTTGTTTCCACACGTCGAGGACGGGTTGTTCAAGCGCGCGGCCACGTTCGGTCAAGTAGACGCGGGAGATCCGCGCATCCTCGGGGTCCGGTCTCCGTTCGATCAGCCCCGCATGCTCCATACGCTGCAGCATTTTGGTCGCCGTTGGGGGTTCGACCCCCATGGAAGCAGCCAACTGCGATTGTGGAATGCCTTCCTCGACCCAGAGCCGGAGCAAGAGCATTTCCTGACCCGTATGCAGGCCCAGTTTGTTCAAGGCTGCTTCAGCACGGGCACGATGCGCTTTATGAACCTGCAGCAACTGGAATCCAAGATAGTCCTGAATCTGTCTCACACACCCCTCCTTTTACTTAGCCGTCTAAATAATAACACAGGATAGTCTCATTGTCAAGAGTTCGGAGAAGGTGAGCAAAAATCAGCGGTCTGTGCTTCCCGCTGCTCTTCGTTCCACTCTCCCTCAAGAGGCCGAGAGGAAACGGATGGGCCAAGCCATTTCGCAGTGAGGTTTGTGCTATGACAGGGTGAGGTAGTTGGAGCAGTCAGATTCCGCTCAGAGCAGCCCGGGAGTCACACATATTTCTGAGCTAAAAAGTGCATCGGTAGTGCCTACCTCAAGTTCGTGCCAACCGGGCATTGGGGAAGACGAATTTACAAGGTGTCGCAGGAGGAATCCGCCTCGGGAGCGACCTTGCTGGAGACGAACCACCGATTCCCAACATTCGCGCCGATTTCCAACCCTTCGGCCCAAAATCTGTCCCCCTTTCAGCCAAATTACTAAGAGGCGCTCGCTCGAAGCCTTTCTTTTCCCTCAAAGAGCATCGGCGCACAAAGACAATGTCACGGGGAAAAACGAGACATTGCTCTTGAAAAAACGCACACTTCAGCGGGACTTTTCGCCGTTCTCTATAGTACATTGGTTCTATACACCTAGCAAAGCTAGGTGTGCGCAACGGTTGCCAAGCATCCGTTGTGATCGGAGTTGTGTTCGTCGTGCGTTCCATTAGCGCGTCTGGGGGTCGAGGATCCTCGACCCTTGGGCTCCTACGCAATGCTAGAGAGGGATCGTTGTGACCATGCGTCCTGTTACTCCACTTCCATCTGCTTCCATGAACCTCCGACTGGCGGAGGAGATCCTCTATGACTTGCCTCCCCTGGAAGGCGTCTTTTTGCACTGGCATACGCACAGCATGACGGCCACCACGCCAGGCATCACCTCGCTGCTCCACCAGCGAGAGCAACTGCTTGGCGGGGCGACGCTCTCCGGAGCCAGCATCACGCTGCTCTACGAGTGCGCGACGGACTGTCTCCGCCGCCTGCCGATGCCGGTCTACTCGCCCTGGGACAGCCGCCCGTTGCACGCCCGTCTGCTGCGCCACGGTCCCTCGCTGCGCGCTGCCGAGACGCAGGTGCTGCTTCCACCAGGAGTACTGGTTCAGAAGACGGTCTCAGTCACGCTCGGAGAGCGCTTGCTGCTCTGCACCAGTGCAGGCACCCAGAGCTTGACACGCCGGCAGTTGCGAGACATCGCCACAGTTTTGGCGCTCCCGCGCCGGACCGTCAGGCAAAGTACGATCAACTCCTCCGCCTACAATGCAGTTGAGGCGTTCGCCATGCAACCAGGAATGGTCTCGCCTTTCCTGCGCCCTGAGCGAGCAGCGGGAATCGCGGCGCTCATCCTGCTGCCCTGGCCGCAGCGCTGGGAAGCGCAAGAGCGGGAGGTGGCCATCTCTCTCTCACTGTGGGAAAGCCTGGCGCTGCCCATGCGCTGCCTGCGCCGCCTGGTACGCCGGTATGCCGGACGTGCCTATCCGCAAGTACGCCTCATCGAACTGGGCAACGAAAGTGCCATCGATTGCTTTGAAGAGGCGCGCGATGGTAGCTAGCGCGACCCTTCACCTGCTGGAACGCCCGCAACTGCGCGGGCATCGCATCCAGTACAGCGACAGTCTCCACCTCGTCGTCATTGATGAGACGGTCATTCCCTGTACGCCGACCGAGTACAGCTTGTTGCAGGCGTTACTCCAGCGCGCCGGAGAGGGCATCCCGATCAATCACCTGCTCGGCAGACCGACGAAACAAGTGGTGGAGTGGCACACCCGGCGCAACCTGACCCAGCATATCAGCCGCCTGCGCGCCAGGCTCTGGCCCTTTGGCCTGGACATCCTCTGCCTGACCGGATACGGCTACCTACTGCTCGCCAGGTCACACGAGCAGACCACAGGCACGTGAGCGCCGGAACACCGTTGCACCCGACAAGCGCGTGATGGCCATTGTCCCAGGCCGGCATGATGATGAATTATCCACAGCTTCTCCACATCT
>Ga0207646_10008153_pt1 | contig 10540 bp, 8 predicted proteins | sample KBSK5502metaG_FD_184343 | JGI IMG/M metagenome (GOLD analysis project Ga0207646, IMG submission 184343) | Corn, switchgrass and miscanthus rhizosphere microbial communities from Kellogg Biological Station, Michigan, USA - KBS K5-50-2 metaG... | ecosystem: Host-associated > Plants > Roots >...
TGGCCGCTGGCGCTGGCTCCGGCCCCGCCACCCCGCGCTCTGCTGGCTCCGGCCCCGCCACCCCGCGCTCTGCTGGCTCCGGCCCCGCCACCCCGCGCTCTGCTGGCTCCGGCCCCGCCACCCCGCCCTATGACATAGCCGACGAGGGCCTTGCCGAGGCTGGCCGGGCCCGGATCGACTGGGCGCGGCGCGGCATGCCCGTCCTGCGGCTGCTCACCGAGCGGTTCGCCGCCGAGCGCCCGTTCGCCGGGCTGACCGTCGCGGCCTGCCTGCACGTGACGGCCGAGACGGCGGGCCTGGTCGGCGGGCTGCGGGCGGGCGGGGCGCGGGTCTTCCTCGCCGCCTCGAACCCGCTGTCCACCCAGGACGACGTCGCCGCCGCGCTGGCCGCTGCCGGAGCCGCGGTGTTCGCCCGGGCGGGCGTGGACGACATCACCTACGGCGAGCACATCCACTGGGCGCTGGACGGGCGCCCGGACCTGCTCATCGACGACGGCGGGGACCTGGTCAACACGCTCTGCGGGGAGCGTCCCGACCTGGCCGGCGGGGTGCGCGGTGGCTGCGAGGCCACCTCCACCGGGGTGCTGCGGCTGCACCGGATGGCCGCCGAAGGCGCGCTGCCGTTCCCCATGGTGGCCGCCGACACGACCGCGACCAAGCGCATGTTCGACAACACCTTCGGCACCGGGCAGTCGGTCCTGGACGGCGTGCTGCGCGCCACGAACGTCCTGCTGGCGGGCCGGGTCGTGGTGGTGGCGGGGTTCGGCCCGTGCGGGCGCGGCATCGCCGAGCGCGCTCACGGGCTCGGCGCGCAGGTCATGGTCACCGAGGTGGACCCGGTACGGGCGCTGGAGGCGGTCCTGCACGGGTACCGGGTGCTGCCGATGAGCGAGGCCGCGCCGCTGGGGGAACTGTTCATCACGGCCACCGGGTCCCGCGACGTGATCGGGGCCGGGCACCTGGCGGCGCTGCGGGACGGCGCGATCGTGGCCAACGCGGGGCACTTCGACGCCGAGATCGACGTGCGCGCGCTGGCCGAGGCGGCGGTGAAGGTGACCCGCGACGTGCGCCCGCACGCGGACGAGTACACGCTGCCGGACGGGCGGCGGGTGGTGCTGCTCGCCGAGGGGCGCGTGGTCAACCTGGTCGCGGCGGAAGGGAACCCGCCGCAGGTCATGGACGTCTCCTTTGCCGCCCAGGCGCTCGCGCTGCGCTGGCTGGCCGCCGACCACGGCCAGCTTGCGGCCGGGGTGCACGGCGTGCCGCCCGGAATCGACGCGGAGGTGGCCCGGCTGACCCTGGAGGCCTCGGGCGCGCGGATCGACTCACTGACCGAGGCGCAGCGGGACTACCTGAACTCCTGGCGCGCCGCCCCCTGATGAGCCCCCGGCCCGGGGTGGGGCTGACCGGGTCAGCGGGGGCGGTCGGCCGTGCGCCGGGCCGCTTGGTCGCGCGTGGTACCGCCGCGCCCGACCGCCTTCTGCTCGATCTGGGCGTACTGGCGGACGCGGCTGTCGCGCATGCGGGTCAGCACGATCAGCACGATCCCGCCGCCAAAGAGGATCCCCCAGAAATTGACCAGCCGGTAGGCGAGCACGGCGCCGAGCGCCGGGCCGGCCGTCAGCCCTGCCGCCACCAGGGACGCCGTCAGGGTGACCTCCACGATGAGGAATCCCCCCGGGGTCACGCCGGTGCTGCCGGCGATGGCCCCGGCCCCGTAGGCGAGCAGCAGGCCATACCAGGGCACGGACTGGCCAACGGCCCGGATGGCGCAGGCCAGGACCGCGCAGTCGAAGAGCCAGTTGGCGACCGCCAGCCCGAAGACCTCCGCGTAACCCTGCCAGCTGAGCCGGATGCTGCTGAGCCGCTGGAGGAACTCCTCCAGGACAGCCGGGTCGATCACGGGCAGGCGGAAGATCCGCCGTATGGTGCCGACCCCCCAGCTCAGCGCGCGGTTCGCGATGGCCCGGGCGCGCTGGTAGCGCAGGGCCAGGATCACGGTGATCCCGGGCAGGGCGAACACGGCGGCGCCGAGGAAGCCGGCGGCGGTCGCCAGCGGTGCCCCGCCCAGGAGCGCGCCGACGACCAGGACCACGGCGAGCGCGGACGAAGACGCGATGGCCGAGACGCCCAGGGCCCACCCGGTGATCGCCGGGTCGAGCCCGCGGCGGCGGAACTGCCGGTAGGAGAAGACAACGGCGAGCTGCGAGCCCGCGAACGGCACCGACATGGACAGCGCGTTCCCGGCGTAGGTGATCGCCATCACCGAGCGGAACGTGGCCGCGTGGCCATCGGCCCGCAGCAGCCGGCGGCGGCTCAGGCCGAAGGCGGTCAGCGAGACGCACTCGCAGGCGATCGCGGCGGTGAACCAGAGTAGATTCAGGCTGCCCAGGAGCGACAGCGACTTGGCCAGCGTGTGCCGGTCCAGCACGATCAGCGTGGTGATCGCGGCGGCGCCGAGCACCACCACGGCAATACGGGCCCGGTGATGCCGGCGAGGCTGGGCGTCCTGCTCGCCGGGACCGGGTCCGTGACTGGTCCGGGGTGGTGCCGAGCTCATAGGGCTCCTCGGCGCCGCGCTCAGGCGCAGCGTGGTCGGTTAGGCCGGGGGGACGAATCCGCCCGCGCCGGTGGCGGGCGGTTGCTGGTCCGGTGGTTCCTCCCCTCGGTGTGCTGGCGTGGTCGCGGGGGTCCACGGAGCCTGGCCGCTGGGCGGGACATGAGCGGCCGGCCGGATCCGGGCGGCGGGGGCAAAGCGGGCCTGCTCCCGGTTGCGCAGCTCGGTGAGAACGGCGGACAGGTACGCCGACACCGGCGTGCCCGGTGGGGGAGGAGGGCTGACCTGGGCGCTGACCGCGCCCGCGATGCGCTGGCCAAGCTCGGCCCGCGCGGCGGGGGTGAGTTCCGGCAGCCTGGCCAGGTAGCGGCGCGCGGTCTCGGCGGTCTGCTCGGTCAGCGCGGACATCTCCAGCGCGGCTCCCCAGAGCGCGAGCTCGGGGCTCACCGGGGGCAGCGGCGCCGCGCCCCGCCGCGCGGGCAGCCGCTGCTGGACGACGAACGTGCCGGCGAAGAAGTCACCGAGCCGCTTGCCCCGGTCCGACAGCAAGGACGTGATGAGCGCGACGCAACCGAACGTGATCCAGATCTCCACGACCGCGGCCAGCCCGCGCACGAGGGCCTGCCGGAAGCGCTCGGGTCCCCCGTCGTCGCTCACCACGCGCAGGCCCAGCGCGTACTTGCCGGGGGACGCGCCCCGCGTCAGGGTCTCCCAGAGCACCGGGTAACCCACGATCACGGCGACGATCACGGTGATCCCGACCGCGCTCGCCGCGGCCACGTTCAGCCTGCCGCCGTGCGCGGCCACGCCGATGATCAGGGACAGCACGAGAAGGAGGATGACCTGGATAAGCACGTCGATGCCGAGCGCCACCAGGCGGCTGGGGAACCGGGCGCAGGGCACCTCAAGCACGACGGCCTCGCCGGTGACGACCTCGGCCACGGTTGTCCCCTCTTCCTCACGCTTGGGCCACGCCTCGATCATGTCTTTTCAAAGGCTAACCGCCGATCGCGTGCCCGTGCATGCCCCCCAGTCGCCCGAACGGTCCATGGCCCGGTCCCGTGCAAGCTGAGCTGCCGCGTCTAGTCAGCTACGGCTGATGGACTCGCTTCCACCGGCTGAGCGACCTCCACGCCCGCGTCACGCAGCCGCCTGCGCCCTCGGGCCTTCGGGCCGGACCGCGGGGCCTGCCACATCACCGTGGCCTTTCGGGACATGCTGGAGGATTCTTTTCTGCCAATCCTGGAGAGGGTAGAATCCGAACCGCTGCTCCGGACCCCGGCAGGCGCTACTCGGCGCGTAGACGGCTGTGTGGCAGGTTCGGAGCTACTCTTGTGCGCATGCCAGGGCTGGTCAGCCTGGCAGGCATGCGGGCAGCGGGGGCAGCCTGCCACTGGCCGTGCCGGGTTACGTCCGCTTCCCTCCGGGAATGCCGAGGCTTCCAGGCCGCTAGTGTGTGGCCGTGGACGTCGCCGCTTACGCCGCCGCGCACGAGGCCGAGTGGCGGAGGCTGGATGACCTGGTCAAGCGGCGCCGCCGGCTGTCCGGCGCGGAGATCGACGAGCTGGTGGCCCTGTACCAGCGGACCACGACCCACCTGTCCGCCGTGCGGTCCGCGGGCCATGACCCGATCCTGGTGGCCGCGCTGTCCAGCCGCGTCGCGAGGGCACGGGCGGCGGTGACCGGCGCCAGCGCGCCGGGGTGGCGGGTGATCGGCCGCTTCGCCCTGGTCTCCTTCCCGGCCATGGCCTATCGCGTTCGCTGGTGGTGGCTGGGCACCGCGGCCGGCTCGCTCGGGCTGGCCCTCGTCATCGGCTGGTGGGTGGCCAGGTCCGCCGCGGTGCAGGCGGCCCTCGTCCCGCCGGCCCAGGTGGCCAGGCTGGTCAATCACCAGTTCCGGGGCTACTACTCCCAGTACGCCGCCTCGTCGTTCGCCTTCGAGGTGTGGACCCACAACGTGGTGGTGGCGGTGCTCTCGCTGATCCTCGGGATCCTGCTGGGGCTGCCGATTCTGTACCTGCTGTTCTCAAACGCGGCCAACCTGGGCGTCGCGGGCGCGCTGATGATCGTCCACGGGCGGGGGGTCGAGTTCTTCGCGCTGATCCTGCCGCACGGGCTGCTCGAGCTCAGCGCGGTGTTCCTGGCCGCAGCGACGGGCCTACGGCTGGGCTGGACCATCATCGACCCCGGCCCGCGGCCGCGAGGCAGGGCGCTGGCCGAGGAAGGGCGGGCGTCGATGACAATCGCGCTGGGGCTCATCGTGGTTCTGCTGGTCTCCGGCTTGATCGAGGCGTTCGTGACGCCCTCGCCGCTGCCGACCTGGGCCCGCATCGTGATCGGGCTGGCCGCCGAGGCCGCGTTCCTCAGCTACGTGATCGTGTTCGGCCGCCGCGCGGCGGCGGCCGGCCTGACCGCGGACATCGGCGAAGCCCCCGACGTGGTCCCGGTGGCCGGCTGAGCGGAACTAGAGGCGGCCCGCGGCCTTGAGATCCAGGTAGGCGTCGGCGAGCGCGGCGGGCAGCCGGTCCGGGGGAGCGTCCACCACACGCGCGCCGCTCCGCTGGAGCAGCACAGAGATCCGCTGCCGCGCGGCCAGGGCCTGCTCGGCCGCGGCCGCGTCGTAGATGTCCGCGGCGTCGGCGCGGCGCGACGCCATCTCGGTCAGCGCCGGGTCCGCCACCGCCGCGACGAGGATCTCGTGTCTGGCCGCCAGCAGCGGCAGCCGGGGCAGCAGTCCCTCTTCGATCGCGGCCGGGTTCAGGTCGGTGAGCAGCACGATCAGGCTGCGGTGCCGGGCCGTGGTGAGCGCGGCGCTGCTCAGCGCCGCCGCGTCGGTCTCCACGAGCTCTGGCTCGATGACCGCCATCGCCTGCGCGACCGCGGACAGGACCGCCGGCCGGGGCGCCCCCACCACCCTGGCCCGCACGTGCCGGTCGAAGGCGATCAAGTCCACCCGGTCGCCCGCCCGGGCGGCGAGCGCCGTCAGCAGCAGGGTGGCGTCCATGGCCGCATCCAGGCGGGGCACCCCGCCGACCCGCCCGGCGGAGGTCCGGCCGGTGTCAAGCATGACCAGGATCTGCCGGTCACGCTCCGGCCGCCAGGTACGCACCATGACATCGCGGCGACGCGCGGTGGCCCGCCAGTCGATGGAGCGGACGTCGTCGCCGATCACGTACTCGCGGAGCGAGTCGAACTCGCTGCCCTGGCCGCGCAGCAGGGCCCGGTGCTGGCCGTCGAGCTGGCGCAGGCGGGACAGCTTCTCGGGCAGGTGCCGCCGGCTGCGGAAGGGCGGGAGTACCCGCACCGTCCAGGGCGCCGACAGCCTGCCCTGGCGGGCGGCGAGCCCCAGGGGCCCGATCGAGCGCACCGTCACCGCCACCGCCGTCTTGTCCCCGCGCCGGTCCGGGACGAGCGCGGTGGTCAGCCACGCCTGCCCGCCGCCCGGGACCCGGACCCTGGCGCGGGCGGGGAGCGCACCCGCGCTCGGCTGCCACGCGTCCCTGACCTCAGCACGCAGCGTGCGCCGGGCCGGGTTCGCCACGGTGAGCACCACCGACGCGCGCTCGCCGAGCAGGCAGCGGGTGTCGCCGGACCGGCTCAGGCGGAGCGCGCGGACCGGGGCCGCCAGGGCCAGGTCGGCGCCAACGGCAACGAGCAGCAGCCCGTTTACCACCAAGATCAGGACGGGGACCCGGAACGCGAGGATCACCGCGGCGCCGGCCAGGGCGGCGAGCGCGGTCCGCCCGGTCAGCGCCACCGCGTGTTCCCGCTGGGGCTGGGGAGGGAGGTGCTGCTGTTGTTGTTTGTTGAGGGGTTCCCGCTGGGGTCGGTGAGGGAGGTGCTGCTGGTGTTTCTCGTTGAGGGGTTCCCGCTGGGGTCGATGAGGGGAGTGGTGCTGTTGTTGGGGAAGTGCGCCGGGCTCACCGGGGCACCGGGACGGAGGCGAGCACCGCGTCCACGACGCCGTCGGCGGTGGCACCCTCGAGTTCGGCCTCGGGCCTCAGCTGCACGCGATGCCGCAGCGTCGGGCGGGCGAGCGCCTTCACGTCGTCGGGTATTACGAAGTCGCGGCCGGCCAGCCAGGCCCAGGCCCGGCTGGCCGCCTGCAGCGCGGTCGCGCCCCGGGGCGACACCCCCAGCCGCAGCGACGGGGACTGGCGGGTGGCCCGGCACAGGTCCACGATGTAGCCGGCGACCTCGGGTGCGACGGCGACGTTGCCGACCGCCGCGCGGGCGGCAACGAGGTCGGCCGCGCCAGCGGCCGGCCGCAGGCCAGCCGCGGCGAGGTCGCCCGGGTCGAACCCCGCCGCGTGCCGGGCCAGGATGCCGATCTCCTCATCCCGGCCGGGCACCGCCACAGTCAGCTTCACCAGGAACCTGTCCAGCTGTGCCTCGGGCAGCGGGTAGGTGCCCTCGTACTCGACCGGGTTCTGGGTGGCGGCGACCAGGAACGGCTCCGGCAGCGGGCGCGGGGTTCCCTCGACCGAGACCTGGCGCTCCTGCATCGCCTCCAGCAGCGCCGCCTGGGTCTTGGGCGGGGTCCGGTTGATCTCGTCGGCGAGCAGGAGGTTGGTGAAGACCGGGCCCTCGCGGAACTGGAACAGCGCCGTCTTCGCGTCGTAGATCAGCGAACCGGTCAGGTCCCCCGGCATCAGGTCAGCGGTGAACTGCACCCGTGCGCTCCGCAGCGACAGCGACCCGGCCAGGGCGCGGACCAGCAGGGTCTTCGCCACGCCCGGCACGCCCTCCAGCAGCGCGTGACCGCGGCACAGCAGGCAGATCACCAGGCCAGTGATCACGGAATCCTGGCCGACGACGGCCTTGCCGACCTCAGCGCGAACCGCCGCCAGGGCGGACCGAGGGCCGGCGGCCACCACGGCCATGGGCGGGTGTTCGGCTGTCACGGGGTCAGCACCTGTCCCTCCAGAGCATCCAGGTCGGTCGCCAGCCGGACGAGCGCCGCGTCGTCGGGCGGGGCCGGGCCGAACAAGATCGCCTCGATCTCGTCCGCGCCGCGCCCGGTCCGGCCGGCCAGGTCCTGGCTGGCGACCTGCGGCGGGGTGCCGTGCGGCAGCCCGAGCCGCACCGCGATCCGGTCCAGCGCCGCGCCGCGCAGCGCGGCGGACGCCCGGTCCCGCGCCCGCCGGGACCGGTACAGCCGGCCATGGCCCTCCACAGTCTCGCAGGCGCGGACCGTCACCGGCAGCGGCTCTGTCACCAGAGGACCGAGACGGCGCATCCGCCACGCGGCGGTGAGCAGCACCACGATGCCGAGCTGGATCGCCACATAGTAGACCGGCGCCGGGATGAGGCTGCCCAGCGACCGCCCGCCGTGCGCGGGCACGGCCAACAGCGGCGCCGGCCCCGGCACGAGCCAGACAATGCGGGTGCTGGCCCCGAGCAGGTTCATCGCGAGAGCGGCGTTGCCGTCGCTGCCCAGGTTCTGGTTGCTCAGCGCGGAACCGGAGCCCAGCACGCTGATGAGCCGCCCGCTGGTTCCGTAATGCACCAAAGAAGGGAAGAGACGCGAAGGCGTGCCTTTGCCGGGCGCGAGGGGCGCCGGGTAGCAGCGCCATGCGCTGGGCGCGGTGGTGCGGAGCGCCAGCCCACCCATGTCCGCGGCGCCGGCCAGCTGAGCGCCGGGCAGGCCGCAGCGCGGCGGCGCGGTGCGCACGGGCGCGGGCCCGGCCAGCGTGACGGCGGGGGCGAGGGCGGCGAGCGCGGCGCGGGTGGGCGCCACAAGGAGCAGGCTGGTGTGCAGCCGGGCGAGCGCGGCAAGCTCGCCGGTGCTGAGCAGGCCGGGGCTGGTGACGACCAGCGTCGCGCGGCCGCTCCGGGCCTGTGCGGCGGCCGCGGGGACCGAGCCCGCCCTCAGCACCGTCTGGCCACGGCTGGTCAGCAGCGCCACCAGCGCATGCGCGCCGGCCGGGCCGGTGTCGTTGGGGTCGAGCGCCCCGGTGACCTGCGGCCGCATCTGCAGCAGGGCGACCGCCAGCCCGCCGAGGAGGACCAGGATCACCAGCGCGGCCGGGCCGCGCCACCGACGCCAGGCCGTCATGGCACCGCGCCGTCCGCCGGAGCTGGCACGGCCTGGGCGCGCCGCCCGGCGCCGGCCCTGATCCGGGTGTCCAGCTCGGCGACCCGCTCGTAACCAGGCCTGCTGCCCGGCCGCTGCCCGTAGCGGACCTCATCGAACAGCAGTGCCGCGCCGCGCAGGTCAGCGGCGTACGGCGGCAGGGCCAGGCCGGCTTCGGCCGCGAATTCGTCCGCCGTCCGCCCGGTGCGCGGCCGGAGGACGGCGCGCTCGTCGAGTTCGGCGGAGATAGCACGCACGCTTTCGCAGATGGCGCTCGCGAACTCACCCGCCTCGGCGAGGCGCGCCGCCGCGCTGCGGTGATCGCGGGCGGTGAGCGCCCGGCCCGGCGCCCCCGGCGAGCGCTCCGCTCGCTGCGCCCTCGCCAGCGGGCCGATCCGGGCGAGGACGATCGCCGCCACGATGACGGCCACGGCGACCAGGGTGACGACGGCCCACCATCCGCCGGGCAGCCCTTGAGCCGCGCGGAACAGCCGGCCCAGCCACTGACCGGCCCAGTGCAGCACGCGCGCGGCCAGCGGCGGCTGCGGATGGTAGACCGGCTTGGCCAGTTCTGCCCGCGCGAGGCGCTGCGCCGCCTGCCTGCCGATCAGCGGGCCGCCGACGGCGGAAGCCAGGGCCAGCACGGAGGCCCGGGGCGCGGCGAAGCTGACGGCAGGGATCACCACTGCGGGGGAGGCGCTGGTGGCGGGGGCGGCGGCGCGCCCTGGCCTGCAGGCGCGCCCTGGCCCGCCGGCCCGCCTGCGCCCGGGCGCCACAGGGAGGCGAACTCATCCCCGGTCGGCACGCTGCCGCCGGCCGTCGCGGTCTGCAGCACGAGGTCGAGCCCCTCCCGGCGCATCCGCAGGTCGACGTAGAGGAGGACGGCCACGCCAGCCGATATCGGGCGGGTCACGGACCCGGCGACGATGCTGCCTACGGCGGCGATGACCGTGCCCACAAGGCTCCCGGCGGTGCCGGGGAAGTAGCCGTTCCCGCCGCCCGCCGCACCGGCGATCACTGTGAACGGGATCTGGAGCACCGCCGCGGTGATCGTGACGATCAGCAGGGCCAGCAGGCTGATGCCGAACACCCGCCAGAAGCTGCGCTGGACGAGCCGCCACGACCTGGCCAGAGACCTGACCGGGCCGCCGCGTTCCAGCACCACGACCGGGCCCGCCATCCGGAACATGACCGCGAACCAGATCGTCAGCACGGTTCCGGCGATTATCCCGAAGACCGCCACGCCGACGATGAACCCGCCCGGCGCGCCCACCAGCGATAGGAAGAACAGCAGCAACCCCAGGGTGAACCAGATGCCGATGACGATGATGAGCAGGATCAGCAGCGTGGCGCCGATCAAGGCCAGCAGGCGGGGGCGCGCTATCCGCCATGCCTCCCCGGCGGTGATCTTGTGGCCGAGCACGCCGCGCCCTATCACGACCGTGAGCAGGCCGGTGAGCACCGTGTCCACGATGAACGTGAGCACCACGGTGAGGATCGCGACGGGGAGCAAGACCTGGAGCAGGTGGTCGCCCAGGCGGGTGGCCTCGGCGTTCGTGAGCGGCCGGCCCGGCGTGGGCAGGCTCACCGCCCCCAGGTAGTGGACCAGGAGCAGCGAGGTGGCCGTGGTGATCACCGCGGAGAAAGTCAGCAGGACGGCGGCGATGCCGAGGGTGGCCCTGGGGTTGCGCCTGATGGAGGTGAAGGCGCCGTCCAGGATCTCCCCGACGCCCAGCGGCCGGAGCGGGATGACGCCCGGCTTTGGCGCCTGCGGCTGCCCCGGCCAGGTGCCGTAGGAGCGCGGCCCGTACCCGCCCGGCGGTCCGTAGCCTCCCGGCGGGCCGTACCCGCCGGGCTGGCCGTAGCCTCCCGGCGGTCCGTAGGCTCCCGGCGGTCCGTAGCCTCCG
>Ga0207646_10008154_pt1 | contig 10539 bp, 5 predicted proteins | sample KBSK5502metaG_FD_184343 | JGI IMG/M metagenome (GOLD analysis project Ga0207646, IMG submission 184343) | Corn, switchgrass and miscanthus rhizosphere microbial communities from Kellogg Biological Station, Michigan, USA - KBS K5-50-2 metaG... | ecosystem: Host-associated > Plants > Roots >...
GGCGGCGGGCAGGGGACCGAACCGATCTGGCAATCGATCCTGCAGGCTCTAACCAGCATTAACAAGCGTTTCGATTTTGCTTTTTTAGCTGCGGGGCCATATCTCGAAGCCGCTGCATATGAGCGGATGCGCATGCAGGTATCAGAACACCCCAACTGGACATGGACAAAGCTGCTTGATCCCTTACCAGCCTGGATAAAAGCCAGCGATTTCTTCATCGGCTCAGGTGGATATAACTCCTTAGCCGAGGTCATTACCACAGGCGCAAATGCCCTGATGATCCCCCGTCAACTGCACGAGCGCGAACAGGAGCTACACGTCACAAAGCTGGCAAACCTGCACATTTTGCGCACAGCCAGCCTCGAAACGGTATTGAGCGAGGATTTAAGCGCGTTGTTGGAGATGTGCCTGGCAGAGCCATTTCCCCGCGACCAGCAGGCAAAGATTGCTACCGATGGCGCGCGGCACAGTGCAAGATTGATAGAGGCTTTAATTTCATGAGTGACACTCACCTCTTACGCATCGCCCTTATCACCTGCGACGATATATTTGAAGCTGGTGGTGTTGGCACCTCAATCGTTCGTATTGCTCGAGGGCTCTCTACCCGGTACAACATGCAGGTTGATATCCTCATGCTGAATTCAAGCAATCGTGCCGAATTTAACCCGCATGGGCGAAATGGCATCATACAACTGGATCAACGCATCGAGGATGTGACCCTGTTCAAACTCGCATCCTGGACAGGCGGCACAAGCCAGGCGCAACGGTGGGTTGATATGCATTACGCTCTTCTAGAGCTGGCCCAGGAGCGTCAATACGATCTCATACAAGCTTTCTATGCCAGCATTACAGGTTTCCCGGCAGTTTACGCCGCACATGAGTTGAACATCCCGTCCATAGTCAGCATTCGCGGCAACGATATCATCGGGGATGTCTTCAACACAGAACGTTTCCCTTACCTCAAATGGGCGCTGGAGAACGCTACCCAATTCACAGCCGTCAGCCAGGAAGGCTTGAACAGAGCGCGTGTCCTGAGCGCTCGCCCCACTAAAGGCAGGGTGATTTTGAATAGTATTCGTCCCCAGGACTTTGCAGAGGGAACGCAAGATTTGCAGTTACCACGCCCTGTAATTGGTTCGCTGGCAGTTTTCAAGAACAAGAAAGGCTTAGAAGTGCTGCTCTGCGCTTTCAGCATGCTCTTACAACGCTATCCCACGGCCCATTTGCTGCTTGCCGGTTTCGTCATTCCAGAAGAACAGGACAGATTTGAACGATTCATTACAAAATACAACCTCGAGCACAAGATCACTATAACGGGACATATTTCAAGGCAAGATGCGCTGCGCTACCTGCGCAACATGGATGTTTTCGCGTTCACCTCGCTGCACGATGGCTGTCCCAATACTGTGCTCGAAGCGATGCTTGCCGGAATACCCATTGTTGCTACACGCAGCGGTGCCGTTCCTGAGCTGATCGAAGATGGGAAGCAAGGATTGCTGGTGCGACCGGGGTCAGCCACAGAGTTATGCGAGGCAATGGCCAGAATGCTCGACGCTGATACTGATCGATACAGGTACGGCGAGCAGGCGCGGGAACGGGTTTTGACTCGCTTTGCGCCCCAAAGGGAGCTGGCAGAGTACCGGGAGGTTTACCTTTCCCGTTCATGACGCTGCTCATGGCGTTTTCATGGCGCGCATTTGTTATACTAGCAGCAGCAGAGAGGTCAAGCGTTGTCGTCCAAAGGACGTGTCAGAAAGGGATCTCTATGCGCATCAACCTTCTCACCGCGAGAAAGTTCATCATCCTGATGCTCCTGATCGTGCTCGCATGCGTGTATCTTGGAGGAAGGATGCTCACTTTTTATCAGCACCTTGCGATGCAGAGCGACCTTTCCGTTGTGACTTTTCACAATGATAACCTCCGCACAGGGCAAAACCTCAACGAGACTATTCTCAACACCAACAATGTTACTGCGCAACACTTTGGCAAACGGGTCTCGTATCCGGTCGATGGGCAGGTGTATGCACAACCGCTATTTGTCCCGGCTGTCACTATCAAAGGTCATGATTACAATGTAGCCTATGTCGCTACGGAAAATGACAGCGTCTACGCGTTTGATGCTGACCAGACGCATGCAGTTGCCCCACTGTGGAAGACGAGCTTTCTCCATCCCCCCGCTGTGACCACTGTTCCCGCTACAGATGTTTTTGGGAAGTATCCTCAACGAGATATCGAGCCGTCTGTTGGTATTACTGCCACCCCCGTCATTGATCTGACCACGAACACCATGTATGTGGTGGCAATGACGAAGGAACATGGCAAGCAGTATGTGCAGTCGCTGCACGCGCTTGATATCGCCACAGGCACAGATAAGCCAGGCAGCCCGGTCAGAATTCTCGCGAGCGTACAAGGAGACGGCTATGACAAGAGCCCAGGAAGACCCTCGCTGGTTCCTTTTAACGCCAGGCAAGCCAATCAGCGTCCAGCGTTGCTGTTGCTGAACGGCGTCGTCTACATCGCGTGGGGCTCCTTCGGTGATACTGATCCCTACCATGGGTGGGTGATCGGCTACACCTACAATGGCGGGGCATTCCGGCAAGCCGGGATCTACAACACGACGCCTGACGGGCAAGAGGGGGGGATCTGGATGAGCGGAGCGGGACCCGCTGCTGATGCGCAGGGTAATGTGTACCTCACGACCAGTAACGGGACTTTCGACCTGGATCAAGCAAGGCAGAGAGATGCTGGCGATAGTTTCGTGAAGTTGAATACACGCACCGGCCTGGCTCTGTCGGACTACTTTACTCCTTTCAACCAGGCGTGTTTAGTTGGCCGCGATGATGATCTTGGGGCAGGAGGAGTCTTGCTCTTACCGGAACAGCCTCACACAGCTCACCCTCACCTGCTGGTCGGCGTGGGGAAAGAAGGACGTATCTACGTGCTTGACCGCGATCAGATGGGCCAGTTCCATACATATCCAGGTAACCTTCAATGTGGTTCCACGGAAGAAGCACGTACCGATATTGATCAAACCGTGCAGGAGCTCCCTTCAAATGCACCTGGTGGCTTTTTCGGAATCCCGGGCTATTGGGTTGGGACTGCGAAGAGTGGACAATTGGTCTACATTGGTGAAACAGGTGACCACCTGAAGTCTTTCCAGGTGCGCGGGGATATGCTCTCTTCCAGAGCAACTGCCCAGACCCCAGAAACCTTCACTTATCCCGGCGGCACCCCCTCGATTTCGAGTAACAAGAGCGTTCCTGGTACCGGGATCGTTTGGGTGATTAGTCCTGCACCTTGTGGTGGGCCTGGCTGCACACCGAGTGGTCCAGGTGTTTTGCGCGCTTATGATGCCACCAATATCGATCAGGAACTCTACAACAGCGAGCAGAACTCCACACGAGATCGGCTCGATAGCTATGTGAAATTCAGCGTGCCAACGATCGCCAACGGCAAGGTTTTGGTAGGAACAAAGACCAGCCTGACTATCTATGGCTTGCAGATTCCTGGCGGGAAAGCCCCGGCCATTCATGCTGGGGATGAGCCGCCGTTCCTGATGAGGCGGGACTGGGAGGCAGGGTCATTTAAAAGTCGTCAGAAAGCCGGGGGTCAAAGGCGGTAGCTCCTCCTGGCAAGGTAACCCGTACCTGCTTAACCCACTACACGATCTTGAGCCAGACATCGCCAAAGGCGTTGTCGCTTGTGGCATGCAGGTCCCAGCAGCCAGCCACGGGAAAGGTAAAACCGGTGCCCCATTCAGCACCCGGGCGGTTCCAGTTTGAGCCGAGATGCCTGTCTGGTCCCCATGAAGGCGGGACTTTCATGCCATGCGGACCTGAAGCCACGATGTCCAAAAAGTCAGAGTTCGTCATTCTCCAGACGATCTTCACCCCTGTGTTCGCCCGAGGGGGGACGCCTGAGGTCGACATAATAAGACCCCACAATTCAGCATTGGTGGCTGTGCCCTGCACTTCTGGCCCCACTGAAGAATTGTCGATCGGCGATGCCGGCTGGCAGTTTTTCAGACCGGGCGCGGTCGGGCCTGTGATCGTCGGCGAGAGTACCGGTGTGGGTTTTTGCGCGGCAGGTGATGCGGGTGTGGACAAGCTTGTTGAGCATGCTGTCAATAGAGTGATAAGCAGCAAAAGGCAGAGGGAGCGCCATTTCACAACATGGTTCTTGGCGGATGACATAGCTGATTTCTCCCTGGAAGTCCATCACGAATGACGTAGAGTGCAGATTATCTATTTCGGTGCCTTGCTTTGATTATACAGTATATTCCTGAAATAGACCTGAAACAACGCTGCCTTTCGTGACCTCACCAACGCATAAAGGGAAAAGCCCCACTCCTTCCTCTTGTTTCGCGCGGACGGGTGGAGAAAAGCGGACTTTTAAATAGCCCTGACTGGGAGGAGGGAGAACTTGTGTTCTTCATCAGTGTATGATAAGCTAGCACTATGAAGTATCAACTGTGTTACACGAGGAATTTCCTCCGTTGAAACGGATGCCATCTTGCTGGACGAGGAGCACCTTGTGTTCCACAACGGGAATGCCAGCAGCGCAACGCTTGAACCCTCTAGTGCAAGGCAAGCCAGGACATGAGCAAGAAGAAGAACGAGGAATCAGAAAAAGAGCCGCGTCGCAAGACGCCCACGTTCTTGCTTGAATTGCCCCTGCAGATTGACGCTGGCCAGGCCAAAGGCATCCGCGGCCATCTGGAAGCGGGGCGCGCCTTTTACAATGCCGTGCTTTCCGAAGGACAACACCGTCTGCGCCAGATGCGAGCCGATCCGGCCTGGCAAGTGGCCCGCACCATCCCCCGGACCCACAAGCAGGAGCGGCAGGCAGCCTTTTCGGCGCTGCGGGAGCAGTACGGCTTCTCGGAATATGCCCTCCACGAGTATGCCAGGCAGGCGCGGGTGTCCTGGATTGCCGAGCACCTGGATGCGGTACTGGCTCAGACGCTCGCCACGCGCGCCTACCAGGCCCTCAATCGCGTCTGTGTGGGAGAGGCCCGTCGCGTGCGCTTCAAGAGCCGAGGGCGGGGGCTTTCCAGCATCGAGAACAAACGCAACGACACGGGGCTGCGTTTCGTGCTGCAGAAGCCCGAAGATGGGAATGGCGGCTATGTGATTTGGAAAGATGACCAGCTTGCTGCGCTCATCGACTGGAACGACCCGGTGGTGAAATACGGCTTAGATCAGCGCATCAAATATGCGCGTCTGATCCAACGCAAAGCCAGCAGCCCCAAGGCGCAAGGGGCCGATGCAGAGGGCTTTCGCTACTTCGTCCAACTGGCGCTGGAAGGCGCGCCGTATCACAAGCCCAAACACGCCGTCGGAAGCGACATCCTGGGGGCCGATCTGGGGCCGTCTACCATCGCGCTGGTCCCCCAGCAAGCCGAAGCGAGCCTGGAGGTCTTCTGCGAAGAGCTGGCCCCGGATGAGAAGCACGTCCGCCGGCTCCAACGCAAGATGGAGCGACAGCGGCGCGCCGCCAATCCGGGCAACTACGATGAGCGGGGGCGCATTAAGAAGACTGGCAAGAAGCAGCTGCACTGGAAAAGCAGCAAGACCTACGAGAAGATGCGACAAAGGCGCGCCAGCAAAGAACGCAAGCTGGCGGCTCATCGCAAGAGCTTGCATGGGCAAAAGGTCCATAAGCTCGTGGCGGTAGGCAACACCATCATCATCGAGAAACTCTCCTACAAGGCGTGGCAGAAACAGTACGGGCGAAGCGTCGGACTGCGCGCACCAGGGATGTTTATAGCACAATTGAGACGCACCGTTGCAAGTACGGGCGGCACCCTGGTTGAAGTTCCCACACGCACGACCAAACTCAGCCAGTTCTGTCACGGGTGCGGCAAGACGCTCAAAAAGCCGCTTGCGCAGCGCTGGCACCAGTGCGCGTGCGGAGTTGGCCCGGTGCAGCGCGATCTGTATTCGGCGTTCTTGGCCGCCTACCTTGATCCAGCAGACCTCATCCCCTCGTGTGCCCAGTATGTCATTCCCTGGGAAGGTGCGGAGGCGCGCCTGCGGCTCGCACACGAGCGTGTCCAACAACGTGCGAATGAGGGGCAGAGCATGCCCCAAAGCATGGGCATCCCCCGTGCCAGAGCGCGTCGGACAGATCAGTCGAAGCGAACCCACACCAGAGCCTGCTTTCCTCCTACGTCGAGGAAAATTGGAAGCGTGGAAGGAACGTGAGAACCCCCGCGGCTTGAGCCAGGGGAGCACTCAGTTTAAGAAGGATGGGAGGCCTCGTGTTGGGCATGCTGCACCAACTGTTGGATCTGTGGCGCAGCTAGAAAGTGCGTGCGCAGCCTCTCATCCTCGATGCCCTCCGCCAGCCCCTGGATGATCGCCGCTGCCTCCCCAAACGCAGTACGCGCTTGCTCCTGCTGTCCAATTGCCTCATACAAGCTTGCCAACGCCGCCTGGATCTGCCAGCGCTCTCCAGGCAATCCGAGGTCTGTTGCTACCTGGGCGGCCTCGTGCAGGTGGCCGATGGCCTGCTCGCTCTGCCCGTCCCACGTTGCCAGCACCGCCAACGACCGCAGGTAAGGAACGCGGTAGCGAGGGTAAGGTCCCAGGCGTTCCCCCAGCCCGTGCACTGCTTCTCGCGCCTGGCGCTCATCCCCCCCATGCAGCAAGGCCTCCATTTCATAATGAAAGTAGAAATCCCACATGACCAATACCACATCACGGCTCTTGCGTATGGCGATGGCCTTCAAGGCATAGCGGTAGGCTGCTTCCCACTCCCCAGCCCCGGCATGGTGCATACACAGCCGCGTCAGGGCGGGCACGCGCAAGAGTCCGAGGTCGAGATCTAACTGCTCGGCCACGGCTTCGGCCTCTTCGAGGCTTTTGCGCGCCTCTTCCCATTGCTGCAAGGCTTGATAGATGCTCCCTAAAACAGTGAGAAGGTGCGGAAAGTTTACCATCAGCGGAAGGGTACGTGCCAGAGCAATAGCTTGTTGCGTGAGCACGAGCGCCTCTTCATACTTCCCCCCATCCAGCAAGCCATGAGCGAGGCAGATCGCACTGCTGACTTGTGACCAGACATTCTTGCTCTCTTGTGAGAGCGCGAGCGCCCTGCGGCCACTGCGAATGCTGTTCTGTATCTGCCCGGCATGCAGTTGCACGAAAGCCAGCAGCCCCCAGTTCAAGGCTTCTGCTGTGCGATGAGTCAAGGGTTGGGTGAGCGGAGCGCCAATTGCAATGAAAGGAAGCGAAAGCTCCCGTGCAACGGTCTGCTCGTCGCCCATGGCGGCATACAGCGCCAGGGACGCTTCCAGATAGCGCATGGCCTCCTCAAAGTCTCCTCCACGAAGATGGATTAATCCAAGCAAGGAGAGACTTCTGGCTTCCAGTTCCTTGTGATGTATACTGCGTGCTAGAGCGAGCGCCTGCTCTCCATGCGGCAAGGCACGCTTTGGGTCCTCCCACATGATGCCCGTGATCTGGGCCTGGTTCCACTCCGTTTCCGCCAGCGCTTTCTGATCGTGACTGGTCTCGGCTATCTGCCAGGCTTGCTCCAGCAGCGCTTGCACCTGTGGCTTGTCGAAGGACTGTTGGACCGCCAGGACCCCCAGGATCGCCAGGCGGTTGAGGGTCATGCTGACCAGCCTGGGCAACTGCTGCTGCTGCGCATAGGCCAGCAGCTCTTCATAGGGCTGCTGGGCCTGTTGCCAGGCGTGCTGGAAGGCATAGGCCCGCCCCAGGGAAACGTAGAGGTGTTCGATCTCCGAGGCCTCCAGCATGGTCTGCAAGGGCTTGTGCTCCTGGAGCAAGGAGCGCGCCTGTGCGTAGTACCTGATGGCATCTTCAACGGCAAAGACAGCCAGCGCCTCATCCCCGGCCTGCACGCTGTAGCGAGCGGCCGCCCCGGTCTCTCCAGAGGCCAGCGCATGATAGGCCAGCTCGGAGGCCGGAGCTCCTTCCGCTTGTAGCAGGGCCAGGGCGCGCTGGTGCAAGACCTGCCGCCGTGCCTCGCCCAGTTCAGTATAGACCACTTCGCGGATCAGCTCATGGGCGAAGTGATAGCCACCCGGGCGACCTGTCCCGGCTTGCTCCTCGCGCAGCATCCCACTTGCGACGGCCTCCTCCAGGGCCTCGACCCCTGCCTGCACCCCCAGCTCGGCCACCTGCCACAGCAGCTTCGCGCTCGCCTGATTGCACAGCACGGCACTGGCCAGCACCAACCGGCGCGCAGCCGGCGATAGCTTGGCCAGACGCGCCTGGAGCATCGTGCGCACTGAGGGCGGCAACAGCTCGCGCTGGGACTGCTCCTGCACGAGGGCCACAGCCATGTCCACGGTCGGCTCCAGCCACCAGGCGCCATCCACCCCCAGCCGGGGCACCAGCCACTCCCGCTCCCGCAACAGCTTGAGCGTCTCCAGCAGGTACAAGGGCTGTCCACCCGTCTGTGCAAACAGGAAGTCGCCCAGCGCGGAGAGCTTCGTCTCCTGCTCCTGCGCAGGCAATGCCCCTGGGGTGGGGGGCAGAGTCGTGGCATGCTCACGCTGCTCGCCTGCACTGCTCGTGCTGTGCGCTCCCTCGCCTGCGATGGCCTGCACGAGGTAGAGGGTCTCCGCCTGGCTGAGCGCCTGCAACGGCACCTGGCTGATCGGCAGGTCACGCCCCAGGTCGGCCAGCTGGACGGCAAGCTGCGGGTTGAGCTCCAGCTGATCGCTCCGTACCGTACCCAGCAGCAGCACGCGGCTGTCATGCCCCTTCCAGTAGCGTCCCAGGTAGCGCACCAGGTCGAGCGAGGCTCCATCCATCCAGTGCAGGTCATCCAGCAGTAACACCAGGGGGGCGCGCTGCGCCAGGGCGTCCAGGAGGCGGGCTACCGCTTCAAACAGGCGCAGTCTGGCTGCCAGCTCATCTTCGGTGGGGGCAGGCAGATCAGGATAGCGCACTCGCAGCTCCGGCAGCAGGCGCGAGAGCTCGGCCAGCCACAGGTCGTCCAGCAGATCCTCCGGGGCGTTCTCCTCTTCCAGTCGCGGCCGCAGGGCCTCGACTAGTGGCTGATAGGGCAGGCGTCCTCCCATCTCGAAGGCCTGCCCGCTCAGCACTTCGGCCCCTTGCGCCCTGGCCCAAGCTGCGAACTCGCTGGCCAGCCGCGTTTTGCCGATGCCGGCCTCACCCACCACCAGCACCGCCTGCGGCTGCCCCTGCCGCGCCAGCTGGTAGTGGCCGACCAGCTGACTGAAGGCCGCCGCCCGTCCGACCAGCGGGGCCATCAATTGACTGGGCGGCCGGGGCTCCTCCGGGGCGGGTTGGGAAAGGGAGCTGCCAGGGCTGCGAGCCTCGGTCGCACGAATGCGCTCAGCCAGGGCGATGGTTTCCGCCGAGGGTGCGATCTGCAACGCCTCGGCCAGGCGCGCCCGGCAGGTGGCGTAGACCTGCAAAGCGGCGCTTATCTCGCCCAGCGCCAGGTGCACGCGCATCAGGCGCCGGTAGGCCTCCTCCGCCAGTGGATCGAGCGCCAGCCAGCGCGTGAGCGTGGCGATAGCCTGCTCTAGCTCCCCGCCGGCCTCCTGCCAGGCAGAGAGCCGATCGCAGAGCAGCTGCAGGCGCACCTGCCACTGCTGCTGCTGCTGCTCGTGCCACTCGTCAAAGGCGGTTTCCTCGCGCAGCCAGAAGCCGTCGAGGAAGGGACCGCGCGCCAGGGAGAGGGCATGCTGGAACTGGGCGACCAGGGAAGAGCGCTGCGGCTCAGATGGGATCGTAGGGAGCCGCCGGGCTTCTTTCCACGCCTGCTGCACCACATCGAGATCCAGCTCGAGTGGGGCCTGCGGGTTCAGGCCAAGCAACTCACGTTCGCTGAGCAGATGACTGTTCTGGGCAGGAGTAGCACCGGCGTCGCCGAGCAGGCCGCGCAGCAGGGTCAAAGCGTTGCGCAAGGCGGTGCGAGCATCGTGGGATTCACTTCCAGGCCACAGCAACGCCGCTAGCTTGCTGCGAGGATGCAGGCCCCCTTCGACCGCCAGGTAGAGTAGCAATGCCTGCGCCTTGCGCAAGGCAAACGTGAGGCGGATGCCGTCATGCAATACTTCGGGCTGGCCGAGCACGGCCAGACGTAATAGACCCACGGTATATCTCTTCTTGTCGGAAAACGATTGGATGTTACAGTATAGTAGCATGGAAGTTCGTGCCAGGGCAAACACGAGTGTTGCCTGGTGTGGGGCCTTTCCCGCTCATGACGCTGCTCAAGGCGTTTTCATAGCACGCCATTATCATACTATAGGGACAGAACATCTGATACGAATTTGCAGTCAAAGCTACCACTGTTTCCCGGCAAGGGGCGATGCTGGCACCAATCCGTCTCACCCGGCACTTATCCGTCCTGGCAACGAGGCTTCGCCTCTAGCGCTGCGCGCTCAGCCAGGACGAAAGGAGCAACGCTAGTTCTTGCCCGTCTCGGCAACGCTGCTTCGCAGCTACCGCTGCGCGGTCAGCCGAGACGAAAGGCACTGCGCAGCTACCCTGCGGGTCAGGTGAGACGCAAGGAGACGCATCCGCACTCCACTCC
>Ga0207646_10008155_pt1 | contig 10537 bp, 12 predicted proteins | sample KBSK5502metaG_FD_184343 | JGI IMG/M metagenome (GOLD analysis project Ga0207646, IMG submission 184343) | Corn, switchgrass and miscanthus rhizosphere microbial communities from Kellogg Biological Station, Michigan, USA - KBS K5-50-2 metaG... | ecosystem: Host-associated > Plants > Roots >...
CTCGTGAGACGGATGTGCTGCGTCTGCTCGCGCAGGGCTTGACCAGCGCGCAGATTGCCGAGCAGCTGGTCATCGGCGTGGTCACCGTCAATTTCCATGCGCGCTCGATCTACAGCAAGCTGGGAGTGTCCTCACGGAGTGCAGCAACCCGCTATGCCATAGAACACCGGCTCGTGTGAGACGGCTCCATCCTTCACCTGAGCCCTGCCAGGCTCACGGCAACCACCTCGGCCGATCTCTCGTCCATCCTGCAAGCCCTCTCACCGTCACGGACTCCCCCTCAGTTTTGAGGGGATATCCTCAACCCCTCTTCCTGGTGAAAATCCCTCAGTTCTGACGGCGCATTCTCAGCCATCATGCGCTAGACTGGTGAGTAGAAAGGCGACAGTCGAGATCGCAAGGATCGGAGGGGAAGCCATCAGAGAAGAGCGCAGTGGCGAAGCATTCGCAGGTACCGAGCAGCTCACGGTCCAGGGCCTGCATCTGCATCCGGGGGAAGCAGCCCCCGACTTCTCCCTGGACTACCTGGACCTGGTGGATATGGTCGTCCGCCCTGTCCACCTGGCCGACCTGGCAGGGACGGTGTGCCTGCTCAACATCGTGAACAGCCTTGAATGGCCGCTCTGCCAGCTGGTGACGCGCCGGTGGGAGGCGCTCTGTGCGGCGTTGCCACTGGAGGCATGCATCTACACCGTGAGCATGGATCCGCCCCAGGTGCAAGCACGCTGGCAGGAGAGCGCGGGTGTGCTGCATCAAGCCCTCTCGGCTCATCGCAGTGAGCAGTTCGGTCAGGCGTATGGCGTGTGGCTCAAGGAGTGGAGCCTCTTACAGCGGGCCGTCTTTGTAATTGATCGCAACGACCACATCGTCTACGCCGAGTACGTCGCCGATCAGCTACGTGAGCCAGACTATGCAGCGGCCATGCAAGCAGTGGAGCTTGCTGCAGTGGAATGATAGTCAGGAGGAATAGACCCCTGACCACCCTGTTGAAAGGGCGTTGCACCAGTTGGAACATAAGGAGCATCAACGTGAGAGGTGATGGAGACGAGACGTTCGAGGTGTCTAGCCTACAGCTCTTGCGCCGTGCGATTGCACATGGCGATCAGGATGCCTGGGCAACGTTCCAACAGTGCCTAGAGGAGACCCTACTGACCTGGCTGCATGTGCATCCAAGCAGAGAGGCTGCGTGTCGAGGGCTGTGCGAAAAGGACTTAGTGGTTCAGGCCTTTGAGCGATTCCGGCAGGCCGCTGTCCAGGCGCAGATGGCATTCGAGACGCTGGCTGGATTACTGGTTTACCTGCGCGCACATCTGCATGGGGTCATCTTGGAGAGACTGCGGACCCTCTCCCAGCCAAACGAAGTCTCGAGGCTTGTGCCAGGTCTGGCAGGCGAGCCACGCAAAGAAGACCAGATGGATAGCAACGAGATCTGGGAGGCCCTCCAAACCCTGCTGCTCAGCGCGCATGAGCGGCGACTGGCCTACCTGCTCTACCACTGTGGGTTGGGTCCTCAAGAGATTGTGCAGGTCTGTCCACAGGAGTGGAGTGATGTCCAGGAGATCTATCGCTTGCGGCGCATCATCGTCGAGCAGCTCCTCCGCCATGCCGATTCCATATTGCTGCTGACTCAATCGCCAAGAAGCTCTTGCAAAGAAGGTTTACCCCTAGAGGAGAAGTATTGGCCTGTCTTTCAACCACTCTGCGGTATATGCCAGCTTCGCTACTTCTAGCCCATCAAGAAAGGAAAGCCATGTTATGACTCAAATCGTCTACACCACTGGTATTGAGAATAGTCCATACCCGATTCTGCACCGCTCCCAATGGCACATCAATGCTAACGGCTCTGTAGGAACGCTGACGCTCCAGTCAACCGATAATCTGACCCTGACGGGCTCGGTCATTTTTGATGACGCCCCCAGAGAAGACATGATCCAGGGCGGCTGGGATGATGTAGGCAGAAGGATAGCCTTTACACGCACCATTCCCGACGGCACGCTCCAGTTCTTCGAGGGATTCTTGGGCGACATTCGTGCCGCACAGCTCATTTTTGCCGGCAAACTGACCGACTCGGTGAATCCACAAGGCGTTTCGGGCTGGGCCGCTTTCAGTCCCATCCTTATCGTTTGAGAAAGGGCGAACACGACAATGACAAACATAAGCGGAAACTGGAGAATCAATGCCAACGGCTCTCAAGGGTTTCTCATCCTTGAGTCGCAGGATAACGTCTCCTTCACTGGATCGATCAGGCTGGATGAGACGGCGGAAAGGGGCGATGCCATTCAGGGCACCTGGAACGATGCAGGACGCACAATCAACTTTAACCGACCCCTACCCGATGGCTCGACGCAATTCTATACCGGCTTTTTGGGGGACAATCATGCCGAGAACCTGATCCTGGCAGGAACCATCACTGATACGGTCAATCCCGGCACCTTCGCCGGCTGGGTCGCCTCCCCCTTGCAGGAATCGGCAACCTATGTCTTGAGCATCGATAACCTTCACTGCAACCAGACACGAGACACGATCAGCCTTCCAGAATTCACAGGAAGAGACACCGATTATGGAGCGCTGGTGACGCAAGTCCTGACGCAAGTAGGTTATGGGGAGGTGCTTGATCAGAAACAGTCCATCGGCAGCGTGCATCATGGAGAAGATCACGCGCTCGACCTGCAATTGACGGTCAGGCTGCAAGCAAATGAGTCCCTGACCTTCAGCTACCTCTTTATCAATAGCGGGTTCCAAGGAAGTGGCGCCCAGGAAACCGGGCAGTTCCTCGATAAGCTCTCAGGAGCGGTGAGAGATGCCCTCAACGTCGCCTACCCTGCAGAAAAAGTCATCTGGGAAGCGCTCAACGACCTGACGCTTGGCCTCAACCAGCTCCAGTTCTCGGGCTGCGATGGCATCGTGGCGGGCGACAAGATCACCTTCACTGCAGCCGAACTTGACCAGTTAATGCCGGTGGCAGGGGCTCGCCACGTCGAGACCCGCGAATATAACAGGTACGACCACCAACTTCCCTGTCAGACACCAGACTACACAGTAACCTGGTCTTTCACCCGCCAGTAAAAAAAGCCTTTGAGGAGGAACGGAACGGGTCGCTCTGTGCCGTTCCCCTCAAGGCCTGCTACTCTCAACAAAAGGGGGTCCCTTCCAACGAAACGGAAGGAATGAGGAAATGAAGACACTCATCCGAATCGCAAGGCGGATCGTTTCCTACCTTTACGCAAGCAACGAGCCTGATTTCGCCTCAACATACATCCCTACCGTTCACCATCCACACAGGCAAGGAGATGACTATCTCGCCGGCATGCCCAGACGGGCACGCCAGGATGATCATCTGGCGGGATTTCCTAGACGGGCGATCATGGACGTTGTTCATGGTTGGAAGATCCCATCGCCGTCGGGGAGACTTCCCGTTGATGATTGAAGGACGAGCCGTCTTTGCCGCCAACCTTCCTTGGTAAAAGTTCTAGCAGGCTGCTAGAAGCCGCAAATGCTTTGCCGATTTCCAAGCCTCTCTCCACCAGGTGATCATTTCCCCAGCTCGGTTCAGTATTTTGCAACGCCCACATTTGCAGCTCATCATGTTATCAGTATCACCATGCATGGCGAGGTTTCATCGGCTTAGCATTGTATATTTTGTCCGCGGGCCTAATAGGCCATTACACCCCATTACTCATCAGCTCGCTTCGCCGTCCGTCTGCGTCTTTTGAATTCCTCCAAATCGGACCGATTAATCCTGTAGTTATGTCTTGCTGGACTCCCCAGATCAGTTGCTACTAGCTCCCCGTCTTGTATCCAATTATAGACTCGCCGTATGTTGACCTTCAATTCATCGGCAACCTGCTCAGCCGTCAATACTTCTTCTGGCATAGCATCCACTCCTAAAAATACTGCTATCTGCTCACATACTGTGATGTGAGCAGATAGCACGATTATAAGCCGTCCCGCATGGTTCGTCAATTAAACGCACAGAGGTATTGCCATATAACACTATCATCGTGTATAATTCATTTAAGATATTTTTCGTACGCCAAAATTCATTATAAAACAGTAGCGCGATAATGTGGTCAGGCCATGGCAGGAACATATAGAAAGAGGAATACGGACGGCGAACCAAGACGCGCAACGCCGAACCGCTTGTAGTCTGATCCAGGAAGCATGATAGTCGCATATTCAAATGGGAAACGTCCAAGCCAATGCAACAGATCATCACCGCCAAACTGAAGCTTTTAGCGACACCAGAGCAGCATCACGCGCTACGCCAGACCCAACTGGCGTATCGTGATGCCCTCAATTATGTGAGCAAGTATGCTTTTGAGCATGGCAAAACGTCGAATGAAAAGCGGTTGCACGAGGGGACGTACTATGAAATTCGCGCACGGTTCAAACTACCCTCTGAAATGACCAATAATGTCATACGTCAAGTTGGGGTAACGTTCAAGGGCTTGTGGACGAAAACCAGAAAGAATGCAGAACACCGAAGGAATAAAATCACCAAGAAGCGTTTTAAGGGTTTGGATAAGTCCCCTAAGTATGTGTCACCCACAGTTACTTACAACTTTGGGTACGACTACGGTTTTAAATCTGAACAGCAGGTGAGCATCAGGGCACTGGAGAGACGTGTGATCATTCCCTACCAGGGTTATGAGAAGCACATTGCGCTCATTCGACAGGGAGCAACTTTTAAAGGAGCACGACTATGGTATGATGAACGAGGCAAACAATTCTATTTACTGGTTGCACTTGAACTCGACATTGTCGATCCAGCACCAGACGTACAACAGACCATTGTAGGCGTCGATGTTGGGCAACGCTATCTTGCAACCACCGCCACCATGACGGGAGAGCAATACTTCTTTCCAGGAAAAGCAGTGCGGGCAAAAGCCGACCACTACGCCCGGCTGCAGAAACGAATTCAGCGTAAAGGCACTCGTTCTGCCACACGACGTTTACGGTCGGTGAGTGGACGAGAGAGACGGTTCAAGCTGGATGTCAACCATGTCATCGCAAAAACTATTGTTAAGCAGCACCCACAGGCATTCATCGGCTTAGAAGACCTGACAGGCATTCGAGAACGCACGAAACGACGTAAACGCAGGCGTAAGGGCAAAAAAATCCTTCCACTAACGCCGAAACAGCGTCGAGCCAATCGGCACGTGTCTAAATGGGCGTTTGCTGAGTTGCATGATATGATCATGTACCAAGCCACGCTTACAGGGTCAATTGCGATCAAAGTGGATGCGGACTACACCAGCCAGGCCTGCCCTTTGTGTGGCTACACTGATGAGAAGAACAGACCAGGGCATGGGCTCCTCTTCATCTGTCAGAACAAGCAGTGCCAATACCAACTGCGTACTGGTCGCCCCTACACCCTGCATGCTGATCTAGTAGGTGCGCGCAATATTGCGATGCGAGCGTTCTGTATCCGGCAGGACTGGATGCAGACGGGGCAGTTGTCAGTTGTCCCAGGGTCCGAATGTGGCCCGGATGCGTCGGACGGTGAACTCAAAGCTGCAAAGCGTTCCAGGTTGGAGCGATATGCAGACTTGCGATGGGAGTCCTCATGCAAGCCTCGTGCGAAAGCTACGGGGTATCTGACGTTCTGTATCGCCCACTTAAAAAAGCGACTTCGCAAGAAGCCGCTTTTTTCCATTACGTTATCCTCTACATCTCAATCGATTGTATTTTACGATTTCAACACCGACAGCCCGATACCCTCATCCCGGGTGCGGTGGACACCGACGGTTTCCTTGATACCGCCTTCTGGATAGACCAGCTTCGCTTCGCGCTCAGGCAGCAGGCTCGCCACTTCTTTGAGCACCGCGTCGAGGAATTGATCTTCGGGTACGGTTTTGACCACTTCACCTTTGCGGAAGATTACGCCACGCCCCTTGCCGCCGGCAAGTCCCACGTCGGCGTCGCGTGATTCCCCAGGACCGTTGACGACACAGCCCATGACAGCAACATGAATGGGAGTCTGCACTTTGGCAAGCCGCTTCTCAACTTCGTTTGCTACACCAATCACGTCAATCTCGACGCGCCCGCAGGAGGGACAGGAGACGAAGGTGACGCCCCGGTTGCGCAGTTCGAGCGAGCGCAGTATTTCATAGGCGACGGGGATCTCTTCTTCAGGCTCAGCGCTCAGGCTTACACGCATGGTATCACCGATACCATCGGCCAGCAGCAAGCCCAAACCTACCGAGGATTTGACCGCGCCCGTCACAAGGGTTCCCGCCTCGGTAATACCAAGGTGGAGAGGATAGTCCGAGCGCTGCGAAAAGCGGCGGTAGGCTTCGACGGCGGTCAGAGGCGTGGAAGATTTCAACGAAACTTTGATCTCATGGAAGTCCAATTCTTCACACCAGCCGATATACTCCAACGCCTTGGCGACCATACGCTCGGCCAGTTGCTCACGTTCCTTGCGGCGTGCCTCAGCCGGGTCGCTGCGCTCTAAGACACCATCGTCACGCAGCCTGACCTGGATACGCTGCATCTGCCCACGCTGGTCGAGCGCATCGATTGAGCCGGAGTTGACGCCAATCCGCATGGCAATGCCACGCTCTTTACAGGCTGCCACAACCTGTTCAAGCGATTTGCGGCCATTGATGAGGTTACCAGGGTTAATACGTACGCAATCGACGCCCTGGCGGATCGCTTCAAGCGCCAGGGAATGTTTGTAGTGGATATCAGCGACCAGCGGTATATGGATACGCTTTTTGATCTCGCCGATAGCGAGGGCATCCTCTTCTTCAGGTACGGCTACGCGCACTATTTCACACCCGACTTCTTCCAAACGGTAAATTTGTGCGACCGTACTATCTACGTCGCGGGTGTACGTGGTAGTCATTGACTGTACCACAATGGGCGCGTCACCACCAACTGCCAGGCTGCCAACATGAATCTGCCGGGTTTTATGTCGCATAATTTCGATTACTCCATCATGATTAGCTACCCCAGTGTAAAACATCATTTACAGTGATGATTACCATCAGGGTAAGCAGTATCGCCATGCCGATAAAATTGATAATCCCTTCCCGTTCGGGTTTCAGGCGTTTGCCACCTCGTAGAATTTCTATCAGTATCAAGAGGACGCGCCCTCCGTCCAGAGCGGGGATGGGCAAAATGTTTATAATGGCCAGATTTAAGCTCAGAATCGCCGTCAGGCTCAAGATAGGCCACCAACCAAGATCAGGCACACTGGCAGCAACCTGGCCCGTAATCTTGACGATGCCAACCGGCCCGGCCAGCTGCGGCTTGATCGCGCCTGCAATCATCTGCGATATCTGGTTAATAAAATCGCCAGTCACACTAAAGGTATGCTGGATGCCCTTGAATGGAGCCTGCCAGACAGGCGAACTGACAAAGATGATCTTCTCCTCAATCCCCATCGCCCCCTGGCCATCGGGGGGATGCTTACGCGCGTTGACGACTGTCGCGGTGGGAGACTTTTCGCCAACGTGTCGAATTTCCAGGGATATCGGCACAGTGGGACGCTTGCTGGTATCAGCGGCAATGGCCTTGTCAACAATATCCTGCACATCCGAGAATAGTTGAACAGGGCGATCGTTTACTGAGACGAAGGTGTCACCAGGGCGCAGACCAGCCACAGCAGCCGGGGAGCCAGGAACAACTTTGCCAATCACAGCAGGAAAGGTCGGCTCACCGAGACTATAGGCAATGGTAAAAAGTACCATCGCCAGGATGACATTCATGGTAACGCCCGCGACCAGGACAATGATGCGTTTGCCTGCCGATTTGGCGGCAAAGCTTTGGGGATCGTAATTGCCGTCAGCACCGGTGGTATCCCCGGTTTCTCCTGGCATGCGCACGAAGCCGCCGATAGGCAGTAAATTGATCGAATAAATGGTGTGATGATTGGCCAGTGAACCCGGCATCGCAGTACTTACCCCGCCGCTGGTGCCGCTGAAAGGCGACTGCGTGTGATCACTATACGAGTCTTCTGCATTGCGCCTGCCGCCAAACCAGATGACTTCCCATCCTCCTGTATCGCGCTTACGAAAGCCTACCAGGCGAGGCGGGAAGCCAAGCCCAAATTCCTCTACACGAATGCCCGCCCATTTTGCAGTGATAAAGTGACCAAATTCATGCACAAGCACGCATATCCCAAAGACCGGGATAGCTGCCAGCAAGAACCAGTTATTCATGAGATCTTCCTTTGATAAGTCGCTTCATAGAATTCTTGCGCTGTCCTGCGCGCCCAGGTACACGCCTCTAGAATGGCAGGCACATCCGGCTGGGCAACCGGGTGATGACGCTCAAGCACCGCCTCGATCAGTTTTGCGATTTCCAGGAATCCAATCTTTCCCGCGAGGAAGAGGGCAACCGCCTCTTCATCTGCTCCCACAAGCACACAGGGATAGGTGCCTCCGCGCTTTGCAGCTTCGAAGGCCAGTCGAAAGCAGGGGAAGCGTGTTATATCCAGCGTTTCAAAATTGAGTCGCGCTACCTCCGCCCAATCCAGCTTGGACACAAGCCCGGTACCGTTGGTGTTCAAGCGCACGGGATAGCTCAACGCATCCTGTATTGGCAAATGCATGCTTGGAAGGCTGGCCTGCATTTTCAACGAACCATCAACAAACTCGACCATCGAGTGGATGATACTTTCCGGGTGGACGACGACGTTGATGCGGTCATATGGAATACCAAAAAGCCAGTGGGCTTCGAGCACCTCCAGGCCTTTATTCATCAGCGTCGCAGAGTCTACGGTAATTTTCGGCCCCATGCTCCAGGTAGGATGATCTAACGCCTGTTCAACCGTCACCGCGCGCAGTTGATCGAGTGTAGCAAGACGGAATGGCCCGCCTGATGCTGTCAGTATGAGACGATTGATTTCAGCCGTATTTTCACCGCGCAGGCATTGCCAGATAGCGCTGTGCTCGCTGTCCACCGGCAGGATCGATACACCCTCGCTTTGCGCTGCTGCCATTACCAGGTGGCCAGCCATTACCAGCGTTTCTTTATTTGCCAGCGCGATAGTTTTCCCGGCTTTGATGGCTGCTAATGTTGGGGTGAGGCCCATCAAACCTGAAGTGGCAGCTACGACAATATCAACATCCGGATAGGTGGCTACCGCGAGTAGCCCCTCCTCGCCAAGCACGACTCCGGGTATGGCTTGTTTGGCTTCCTGCTCTATCTCAGGCGTCCCTGCGAAACATGCCGTCAGCATTGGCGCAAATTCCTGCACCTGTTGCGCCAGGAGCGAGACATTGCTGCGCGCAGCTAAGGCCACTACACGAAAATGTTCTGGGAAACACCGCACCACGTCGAGTGTCTGTCGTCCTATCGAACCGGTACTGCCGAGCAGGGCAATACGCCTTGGAAAGTCAGTCATATATCTTTATCCATCACGGGTGAAACCAGGCTTCACCCCCATAATTTATGGGCGAACACGCAGCTCATCCTTGCTTGTTCGCCCTCATTGGCTTGTTATTACTGTCTATCACTAGCTTTACTATCAATAGTATTTTACCACGCGCTGAGATAAAAAAGAAACACCCGGAACCTTGTTAGCAGTACCCCGGGTATCTTTCGCAACCTCGCTGACTCGGAGACGGTATAAAAAAGTAGCTAATTCCCTTGTAGTGATACTTGTGTACTGCAAGAGGCGACTTGTGTGTTACTTCCAGGACCATAGTTTAGCACAATCCCAAAGGTACCAGGCTTCGTAGCCTTGAGATGACCATCAACAAATTCACTCGCGGGAAACTGCTTCGCAAGGGATGCACTGAAATAGATCCTTTCCACTCCGACTATCTGATTACTTGCTCCAGTCAGTGTCAAGCTATACTGGTAGTGGGCATCGGACGGAGAGAGGGCAACGCACGCATTTGTCGCATCATTGATGCTCAATAAACGGCCATTTGGAGCATTGTAGACGATGGCCAGTGCACGTGTCGCATACGGTGGAGGGTCGTTTCCAGCCATCACCTCTATCCCACCGGTTTTAAACGTGTAATATCCCCCCTGTACTTGAATAACCTGTCCATATTTGGCAATGAACGTGGGGAGATCGGCTCCGAGAATAGCCGGAGTAGTACTGGCACCAGGTTGAGCTGGCGCAGAAGTCGGGTGTGCGGTAGGATGATCGACTGGCTGTGTCGGCTGGTTTGAGGGTTGTGTGACCTTTACCTGGTGGGTTGTGGATGCTGGCGCGGGATTCTGATGTGCATGGAAGATGCCAGCAATTGCTGCAAAGAGCACAACGACAACGAGAGCAACCGCTATCCAAAGTTTGCGTAAATGGTGCTTTGGTTTGGGAGCTGGTGGCATCGGCTGTCTGGGTAGCTCTGGCGGATAGGGGTACGGCGGGATAGATTGTGGTTGTGTTGATTGTTGCCAAGATTGGTACTCAGTTCCCGAGCCTGATAGCGCTGGCACCTGAAACTGTTGCCGCTGAGGTTGTTGTCTAGGTGGTTGTTGTGGAAACGGTGGAGGAAATTGTGACATGCTGCCCCCTTCACTAACATGACATCATGCGAACATTTATTTTTGACTGGTACTCCATAATCAGTTC
>Ga0207646_10008156_pt1 | contig 10537 bp, 8 predicted proteins | sample KBSK5502metaG_FD_184343 | JGI IMG/M metagenome (GOLD analysis project Ga0207646, IMG submission 184343) | Corn, switchgrass and miscanthus rhizosphere microbial communities from Kellogg Biological Station, Michigan, USA - KBS K5-50-2 metaG... | ecosystem: Host-associated > Plants > Roots >...
CGGCTCATCGAGCGCGGCCGCCGAGGCGGAGCAGCAGGCGGGTCGCTGGCAGGTGACGGCCGCCGGGCAGAACACCAACACGTCCGTCACCGGCGTCACCGAGGACTACCCGGTGGTCCGCGACTGGGGCCTCGATAGCGGCGACTTCTTCTCGACCTCCGATCTGAACGTGAACGCGCAGGTCGCCGTCCTCGGATCGACGACCGCAACCAACCTCTTCGGCGACGTCGATCCTGTCGGACAGACGATCCAGCTGCGGCAGGCGTTCGGGGGAGGCGGTCAGGGCGGCGGCGGTCAGCGCGCGCGGATCCTGAACTTTCGAGTCGTCGGCGTGCTCGGTGTGAAGGGCAGCACCTTCGGCCTCATCCGGGATGACCAGATCGTCGTGCCCCTCACGACCGCGGAGCACGTCCTCACCGGCCGCCTAAATCAGGTCTCGCAGATCGTCATCAAAGCGACGTCGAGCGACACGATGGACATCACCACGAGCGACGTGAGCAACATCCTCCTGCAGCGGCACAAGATCGCCGACCCCGCGAGTGCGGACTTCACTGTCACAAACCAGAACGACACGCTTGCCGCGCTCAGCTCGGTCACCGGCACGTTCACGCTGCTGCTCGGCGCGATCGGCGGGATCTCGCTGCTGGTCGGTGGGATCGGGATCATGAACATCATGCTCGTGTCGGTGAACGAGCGGACACGCGAGATCGGCATTCGCAAGGCCGTCGGCGCGCGGCGCGGCGACATCCTCAACCAATTTCTCATCGAGGCGGTCGCACTCACCGGTCTCGGCGGCGTGATCGGCATCCTCCTCGGCTGGGCGATCACCGAGGTCGTCCATCGCATCCCGCAAGCGGCGAGCCTGCCGCTCCTCATCACGAGCGGGACCGTGATCATCGCAGTCGGCGTTTCGGTCGCGATCGGCATCGTCTTCGGGCTCTACCCGGCGATGCGCGCGGCTCGGCTGCACCCGATCCAGGCACTGAGATATGAGTAGCGCGACAAAGGGGTATGACATGAAGGCACCACAGATCGCGATCGGAGTGGTCGCGGCGCTCGCCCTCGCGGGCGGCGGGTTCGCGGCCGGCATGACCTTCGACAGGTCGCAGACGCCGAGCGCCAGCACGGCGGGTGCGACGGGCGCGAGCGGGGCACGCGGCGGAACCGGAGCGCGCGGCGGCTTCGGCGCCGGCGGAGGAGGCCTCGCGGGGCAGCAGCCGGTGACGGGCCGGATCCTCGCGATCAACGACGGCTCGATCACGATCGCCGCAGTCGAGCGCGGTCTGGGTGGACAGAACCCGCAGGCCTCCGCTTCGCCCGCGACGACGTCCCAGATCGTGCTCGTCGGCGCGAGCACGCGGATCGTGAAGACGACCGAGGCGGATGTGAAGCTCAGCGACCTCAAGGTGAACGACCAGGTCACGGTGGTCGGCACGACTGACACGACCGGGATGGTCTCCGCGACGGCGATCGTCGTCGGCTCGACGAACATCCTCGGGCAGCTCTTCGGTTCCCAGACCGGCGGAGCCGGACTTGGTGGCGGCGGTGCTCGACCGAGCGCGAGTCCGACAACGGCGCCGTAACCAGACTCCACTAGCGTCAGGGCGTGACGCGCGGATTCCGGCTCCCTGACCGGAGTTACTTGCCCGCGATCTTCGAGCGGCTCGCCGTCGCTCGCGAGGATCAACACGAGATCCTCGCCGGATGGCCATCGCCCGAAACGGACCCCGTGACATGGAGTCGTCTCGAGCGGGCATATGAGACCCTCGTCAAAGACCTCGGAGGCTTCGCGCCGCTTGAGCTTCCCGGACCCGCGAACGAGTCGACCCCGCAGGGGCGCTACTTCTTCGTCTACGTGTATCTGGCCGCGCTCGCCGAGGCGCGCCGCTTCCACGTGCAACGCCGCATCCCTGACGAGACCTCGTGGGCGACGCTCTCGGACCTCGGCCGCAACCTCACGCGCGATCGTCTTCTGTTCGGCGACGGCGGCTTACGCACCAGCGGATGGCTGACGCTGCATTTCCGCGGCTCCATCTATCAGCTCGGCCGTCTTCAGTTCAATCGGATGAACGTCCGCGCTGCCCACGTCGCCGACGCGTTCCGCGAGGGTGACCCTGCGCTTGGTATCCACATACCCGAAAGCGGACCGCTCACCCCCGAGGCGTGCGACGACTCGCTTGCTCACGCGCGGGCCTTCTTCGCCAGCCATTTCCCCGAGACGCCGACCCGTCTTGGGATCTGCACCTCGTGGCTGCTCGATCCGCAGCTCGCCGACTATCTCGCTCCTGAGTCGAACATCGTTCGTTTCCAGCGGCGATTCACGTTGGTCGGAGACGGCTACGACGGCGACGCTGACATGCTGCGCTTCGTGTTCCATCGCATCGCTCCGAACATCGAGGGCCTGCCGCAGCGCACGACGCTTGAGCGCGCGATCGTCTCGCACCTGCGCGAAGGAAAGCACTGGCGAGATCGGACCGGCTGGCTACAACTGTGAGGAGCGCGGCCGTACCTTCGTCCGCGTGAAGCGGGTGTTGCTCACCGGCATGTCCGGGACCGGAAAGTCCTCGGTCCTATCTCTGCTGCGAGCGCGCGGATTCAAGACCGTGGACACGGATTACGGCGGATGGACGGAGCTGGTCGATGTTCCCGGAGAGCCGCAGTCGAAGGAATGGCTGTGGCGGGAGGACCGCATGGCGCGCCTGCTATCGACAGAGGATGCAGAGGTCCTGTTCGTCTCCGGCGCCGCGCGAAATCAAACGAAGTTCTACCCCGAGTTCGATCACGTCGTGCTCCTGACCGCGCCGGTGCCGGCGATCACCGAGCGGCTCACGAGCCGAACGAACAACCCATACGGAAAGGATCCGGCCGAGCTTGCCGAAGTCCTCAGCCTGAAGGAGACGGTCGAGCCCGCGCTCAGGCGGGCAGCGGATCTGGAAATAGACACGAGCGTCCCGCTGGACCAGGTGGTGGAGAAGATCCTCCGCCTCGTCGCGCAGTGATCACATCCTGTCGGGCGCGCTGACTCCAAGCAATCCGAGCGCCTGACGAAGCGCGACCTGCACCGCCTGCACTAGCCGCAAGCGCGCCTTCGACCGCGCGACGTCGGCTTCCTCGACGACGCGGTGGTCGCGATAGAAACCGTGGAACGCGCCGGCGAGCTCGAGAGCGTAGGTCGTGAGCTGGTGCACGCCATAGTGCTGCCGGATGTCATCGACGAGCTCGGGGAACCGTAGGACAAGCCGAACCAGGTCGAGCTCGCCCTTCTCAGCGAGCAGCGACGTGTCGGCTCCGTCCGTGTCGATCCCGCGCTCGGCCGCGGTCCGCAGGATGCTCGCGATACGCGCGTGCGCGTACTGCACGTAGTAGACAGGGTTCTCGTTCGACTGCTGGACCGCGAGCTCGAGATCGAAATCAAGCTGTCGGTCCGCACTCGACTGCAGGAAGAAGTAGCGCGTCGCGTCTTTGCCGACGGCCTCGATGACCTCCTCGAGCAGAAGGAACTGGTTCGTTCGCCGCTGCATGCGCTTCAGCACACCCTCGTGCAGGAAGCGCACGTACTGATAGAGAACGACCTCGAATTTCTCGAGCAGGCCAAGTGCCTGCATCGCAGCGCGCATCTGGATCAGGTGGTAATGCGTGTTCGATCCCCAGATGTCGATCTTCTTGTCGAACTTCCGGTCCCGCAGCGACTGGACGTGATACGCGATGTCCTTACCGAGATAGCCAGGCTCGCCGTTTGAGCGAACGAGGACCCAGCCCTCCTTGTCGTCGACGGACTCGCTCGCCTCGAGCCAGATCGCGCCGTCCTTCTCATAGACCTTGCCGAGCTTGCGAAGCTCGGCGAGCGTTTTCTCGAAGAAGCCCGAGCGCATCAGCTCCGCCTGGGAGAACCACGTGTCGTAGCGGATGCCGAGCATCGCCGTCACGCGTTTGGCTTCGCCGAGGACCCACTCGACGCCCTCGGGCGCGAACTGCTTGGCTTGCTCCTCGAGCGGGAGCTTCATCCACGTGTCGCCGTCCCGCGCTTTGATCCCGGCAGCGATGTCCCTCACGTAGTCGGCGGGATAGGCGTCAGCAGGTATTTCGATCTCTTCGCCATGCAGCTGCCGGTACCGGATCGCGATCGACCGGCCGAACGTATCGAACTGCGTCCCGGTGTCCTCGACGTAGTACTCACGCTCGACGGTGGCGCCGGCGAATTCGAGCACCGACGAGAGCACATCACCCAGCGGCCCGCCGCGGGCGTTCGCGACGGTGAGCGGTCCGGTGGGATTCGCGGAGACAAACTCGACCTGCATGCGCTTGCCGGCGAGGACTTTCGAGCGACCGAAGTCCGTGCCGGCCTTGACGATCTCGTCGACCTGAGCGGCCAGCCATTTTTCGTCGAGTCGCACGTTCACGAAGCCGCTCAGGTCCTGTACGCCCGCGATCGGCGGTGCGACGCGGACGCGCTCGCTGATCGCCTTCGCGATCTCGCGCGGCGGCTTGCGGGCCTGCTTCGCGAGCTTCAGCGCGACGTTCGACGCGTAGTCGCCGTGCTCCGGATTGCCGGGGCGCTCGACGTCGACCGGCACGCCATCGACGTCGGGCCACCCGAGCTCCTTCGACGCACGCACGAGGCCGTCCTTGATCGCGGCGGCGACCAGATCGCGGAGTAGGGTCGTCACCCGCGCGAGTCTGGGACAGCGAGGCGGCGCACGCCAACGTCGCCGCTCGGCTCGTGCGTCGCGAAGAGCCGCCAGGTGAGTACCGCCGCGAGCCCGTACGCGACGACCAGAGTGACGAGGTTCGCGGTGAACCCTTCCGGCCCCAGGCGCGCTCGGATCGCCCCGGACAGGATCGCGCCCACCGCGTTCGCGGCACTCCACGCGAGCGCGAACACGGCGTTCGCCCCCGCGCGCTCGGCCGGCGTGAAGGACGACAGCTGGAACGCGTTCACCGTCCCGCTCGCGCCGAACATCAGGAAGTGCCGCGCAGCGAGCGCGCCGACCGCGATCGGCAACGCGCCGGTGAAGGCCGCGACGAGCGCGAACGGCAGGGAGAGCGTCTCCACGAGCACGATCGAGCGGATCGCGCCGAGGCGCGAGGCGACGAATCGACCGTGGAGGAGCGCGCCGATGCTCCCGGCGACCGCGAGGATCCCGAGCAGCAGGCCCAGCGCCGAGAACGGCACGCCGTAGCGGTCAGCGAAGAAGAGGTTCACGAACGGAAGGAAGCTCCCCGCGCCGAAGCCGAAGAGGATCTCGATGGCGAGGAAGCGCCGGACGAGGTCGTTGCGCGTCGGCGCCTCGAGGGTGTGCGGCGCGACCGGCACCGGTCGGATCGCGAGGATCGGAACGATCGACGCAGCCGCGATGATGCCGCCGCTCCCGACGAGGGCGCGCAGCACGAGCGCGTCGTCCGGTCGCGCGCCGAGCAGCGACGCCACCGGCGCCGACAGCGCGCCCGCGATGACGCTCGAAAGGAACGCGGCCGTCGTGCCGAGCGCGATCTGCTGACCGAAGCGCGTTGCGCGCCGTGCCGCGTCGGTGGCATCGGCGAGGAGCGCGGCGCCCGACGAGCTCGCGATGATGCCGCCGAAGCCGACGAGCATCGCCGAGAGGAAGACCGCTCCGAGCGCGTCGAAAACGAGGATGCCGAGGATGCCGACCCCGGTGAGCGTGCCTCCGAAGAGGATCGCGGCGCGGCGCGAGCGACCACGGGTGAAGATTGCCGCGGGGATCGCACCCGCGACGACGCCCAGCGCTTCCGCGCCGGCCAGCAGTCCGATCGCGAACGCATCGAACCCGAGCGACCGGTACAGGAAGTTCAGGTAGAACTGCGCGACGCCCAGGCCGAAGCTCCCCAGACCGGCTGCGACGAGGTAGAGGACGGCATCGCGGCGTCCCAGCGGGTGGTCCGCGTCGCTCACCTGACCGTTGAGCTTCGTGCTGATGGCGTTCACCTGGATGCCGGCTGCTCGGCGCGTGTTACCGGCGAGGAACCCTTGCGGTTTCTGCGTTCGCGCCGGCCGCGGCCTTGCGGCGCCGAGCGGTCGGGCGTACCGCATCGGGCTCGACCATCTGGCCGACCGCCGTCGCGCGCACTTCCAGATCGACATGAGCGTCTGGCTCGATGGTCACGTTCCACGTCGACGCGATCTCGACCTGCTGATAAACGCGCTCGAACCCCTGCTCGGAGTTGGTGATCGAGTAGATGGGCTTCGTCGTCACCTCGGACGGCGGATCGATGGCAATTGCGATGTCGAAGTGGCGTGATTCGGAGTGAACGGCGATTTCTGACACGTGACGGGCGTCGATCGGTTTTCCCACCGTCGTCTTGCGGGTTCCGACCGTGACGACGTCTCCGGGGTTCTGCTCGGAAAGGAGACCGACGTTCGATGTGCTGGTGAACTGGAGAGTTATCGCTTCCTCGCCGTCGTTGCGGAGGCGGTAACGCACGCCGGCGGCGAGCCCTTCGTCCGCGATGCGGATGTCCTTGCGAATGCCGAAGCCGGGAAGGCTCGCGAGAGAACGCGGCGGCGGCTCGAGGATGAGGCTCACGGTGCGTGCCTCGCGCTGCGGGGTCAGCTGGTAGTAGTACGCGTGCAGCAGGACCGGCTCCGCTTTTCCGACCCGGAAGCTGTCCTGGAAGAACGCGCGGCGCGCGACGTCGTACTCGAGAAGCTTCGAGAGGCCGCGCTCCCGTGCGCGCACGGCTTCGTGGATGGACTTCGTCTCTTTCTCGGCGGCCTTGCCGACGAGCACCTTGCCGCTCTTCTCCGCGCGACGCAGCGCCTCGTGCTCGGCCTCAGGCCGGCGCGCGAGCGTATCGACGAGGTTGGTGGCCGACGCGTAGATATCCCACTCGATGACCGCGCCGCCCTGCACGTGCACGAACACCGCGCCCGCGTTGCCGCGGAAGATGTACTCGTCGTAGCCATCGACGTCGTAGTCGCGCTGCTCGCCGGCCGCGGTGCGCCGCTCCGACAGGATCCGTTCCGCTTTCAATAGCGAGGCATACGCATCCGCGCGCAGGTGCGGGAAGTAGATGCCGCCGAAGACGCCGTGCCAGTAGACATCGTTGCCCTGCGCGCGCCAGAGATTCTGCTGCGCTTGTCTCACCTCGACGGACGCATCAAGGATGCTGCGGCGGGCGAGCTCCTCGCTCACGATGAGCATCCGCTTCTGGAGGCCGTTGGACTCGGGGTACTTCGCGAAGAAGTTCCGCCAGAGCGGGGCGGCCACCAGCGATGAAAGGTCGTCGCCAAGCTTGTTGCGCGCCTGCGCGTAGCGCTTCGCGGCGTTCGGCTCGAGCGCCCACTCCGCCATCTCGGGATAGGACCCGGCAGGGATGTAGATGCGGCGCGCAGGCTTCTGGAAGATCCACGCGTCCTCGAGCGTCGTCGTCTGGATGAAGTCGGCCTGCGCGATCGCCGAGAAGAACTGCTCCAGCCAGCCATCCTTGTGCACGCGCTGGTAGGTGCCCGGCCATGCACCGAACTTCTCGCCGTCATCCGCATAGACGACCAAGCGCGCGCCCTCGTCGGCTCGCGCGCGAAGCTCCTTCATCGTCGCGCTCACGTCGCGGAAGGGAATGAGGTAGCGGAGTTTCACGCTTCCGGGGAAGACGATCACAGGAAGGCCTTGGTCTTCGGTGACGTACGACTCGCCGAGCTCCTGGGGGCGAAGCCCCGCCTGGATGAAGTGCTCGTCGTCGAGGACCGTGTACGCGACTCCGGCTTCGGCGAGGAGAGAGGGAAGGTGCGGCTCCCAGACCCTCTCGGTCAGCCACGCGCCCAGCGGGCGCTGCCCGAAGATCGCATGGACCCGGTCGGAAAGGGCCCGGATCTGGCCGACACCGTCGCGCCGGGGCACGCCGACGAGCACGGGCTCGTAGTAGCCCCCCGAAAGGAGCTCGATCTGGCCCCGCTTGACGAGGTCCGCGAGGTCGCCGATGACGTCGGGACGGTTCGCTTCGAGCCAGTCGAGGAGGGGCCCGGAGAAGTGGAGGCTCGCTTTTACTTCGGGGTGCCGGTAGAGAGTGGCCACGAGGGGGGCGTACGCCCGCTCGGTCACATCCTGGAAGACTGACGGGAAGTTCCCGGCCGGCTGGTGCTGGTGAAACACCAGCGCCAATCGCAGGCGATCGGCCACTAAGACGCATTTTACCAAAAATGGTGTCCCGTACGGAGTCCGTACAGAATGCCCGGCTGCTTGTCGACATCCTCGACAGCGGGTCGTTAGTCCCGCAGGCTTGGTCAGAATGTTTGGACGCTTGATCCTCTATGCGGCGCTCGCTCTAGCCCTCGGGATCGTGGTCGTCAGCGCGTGCGCTCCCCAGCCGGACGTCGCGACGGCGCCGTCGGCGACCCTGACTCCGTCCGCTTCGCGGTCACCAAGCCCCACCGTCGCGGCATCCACTTCGCCGACGCAGACCGCCACGGCGCGGCCGACCACGACGGCGACGACGACCCCGACGGCGACCGCAAATCCGGGGTCGTCACCGGCCGCCGCTTGTGCCCGAACGACAGGCGGGAATGCGAGCAACCAGGCTCAGCTCGTTGCGGTGCGGGTGGCGCACCAGCCCGGCTTCGATCGGCTCGTGTTCGAGTTCGGCCAGAGCACCGCGCCAGGGCCTTTCGGAATGCCGGCCTACACCGTCGAGACCGCGAACTCCCTCTCTGGGGCGAGCGGGCAGCCGGTCACGATCAGTGGCAACGCCCTCTTCGGCGCGCGGTTCCAGAACGCCTCGACGCAAAACCCCAACGGCACGCCGAGCTACACCGGCAGCAACGATCTGAAGCCGACCACACCGCTCATCAAGGAGGTCAAGATCGTCGAAGACTTCGAGCGCGTGCTGCTCTGGGGCGTCGGCCTGGACCACCTGGTCTGCCCCAAGGTGAGCGAGCTCGCGGGCCCGTTCCGGGTCGTCCTCGATTTCCCCACCCCGCCTTGACCCATAATTAGGACTCCGCAAGAACCTTCAGGAGAGCGCTCCATCGTGGCCGAAGCACAAAAGCTCAGCGTCCGTCCGCGCACGGTCCTCGGCAAGAAGGTGAACACCCTTCGCCGCCAGGGTCTGCTCCCGGGCGTCGTCTTCGGCGGGCGCGCCGACTCGACGCCGGTCGAGACGGATCAGCACACCTTCGAGCTTTCCTACCGCCGCTGGGGAAACACCACCCTTCTTTCGCTCACCGGGCTGGACGGCGGCGAGGTTCCAGCTCTGATCTACGACGTGAGCCGCGATCCGGTTAGCGGGCGGATGCTGCACGTGGACTTCGCCCGTGTTTCCCTCACCGAGAAGACCAACGCCGACGTGCCGCTCCACTTCGTGAACGAGTCGCCAGCCGTGCGGACGCTCGGTGCCGTCCTGCTCCACGCGCGGAGCGAGGTCACCGTCGAAGCCTTCCCACAGGACATCCCCCACGCCATCGAGGTCGACCTTTCCGGTCTTCTGGAGATCGACGACGCGATCTTCGTGCGCGACCTGGTGGTCGACGCGACCTTGATCAAGATCGAGAACGACCCGGACGAGCTCGTGGTCAAGGCGGTTCCGGTGAAGGTCGAGGTCGAGCCGACGCCGGCCGAGGTCGCCGCGCCTGCCGAGGGCGAGGTGGCTGCCGAAGCCGCCGAGGGCGAGGCGGCCGTACCGGCTGCCGCGAGCGCGGAGGGCGCGAAGCCCGCAGCCGCGGGCGCGAAGCCTGCCGCCGCGGACGCCGCCAAGGGTGCCGCTCCAAAGAAAGAGGGCGGAGCGCCTCCGAAGAAGGGGTAGCCCATGCGCGGCGACGCCGGGTGACCGGCGGCGCAGTGGGACCCGAGACCCTACGCGGTCGAGGGAGGGACCCGCGAGCACGCCGGGCACCCGGCGGCGCCGGCGTCACGCACGAAAGTCTTCGAGAGACGCATCCGGGAACGGGTTGTCGGCGTGCTCCAGGCTTCGCAGCTCCACCTCGTCATCCGTCGCGTCGCCCTCCCGCGCCAGCACCATGGCGCGGCGGAAGCGATGCACGTGCGAACGGAAGCGCTCGACGGCGTAGTCCGCGGCCTGGCCCGTCGTGACCAGGAATGGCCAGTCGCTCGACTGAGCGAGCAGGAGCTCCCGCACCGCCTGCCGCGCGGCGCGGTCGCGAAACGGATCACCCCGAGGCGGTGAGGCGCGTAGACGGTCCATCTCGCGCGCGAGGCCGCCGAGCTCGTCCCACATCCAGGCGGTGCCTTCGTTGAACCACGTCGAATGATCGTTGTTCTTTCCCCAGGACCCTTCCGACAGTGCGATGCGCTCCTTCGGCGGCTCACGATCGAGATACTCCCGCGCGGTGGCGACGCGGATGTCGGACTCGGTGAGCTCGCGGAGGACGAGGCCTAGCCAATCGACGCCTTCGAACCACCAGTGACCGAAGAGCTCGCTATCGAAAGTCACGGCGAGGAGTGGATCGCGGCCGTCCACGCTTCCAGCAGATAGCTCGTTTCGCACCACGTCCACGAAGTGACGGGCGTGATCGCGCGCGCGCTCCGCCGCACGGTTCGGCCAGTACTCCTCTTTTTCCCCAAGCCCC
>Ga0207646_10008158_pt1 | contig 10534 bp, 9 predicted proteins | sample KBSK5502metaG_FD_184343 | JGI IMG/M metagenome (GOLD analysis project Ga0207646, IMG submission 184343) | Corn, switchgrass and miscanthus rhizosphere microbial communities from Kellogg Biological Station, Michigan, USA - KBS K5-50-2 metaG... | ecosystem: Host-associated > Plants > Roots >...
CATTCGAGCCGAACCCCCGATCGAGGAGCGCGCCGCGTGAGAAGCCGGCAGTGGCTCATCCTCCTGGTGCTGCTGCTGGTGGCCGGTGTGCTGGTCACCGCCCGCGGCCTCCAGGGACAGGACCCGGACTGGCACAGCCCGCGCAGCGACGGCCCCAAGGGCACGTCCGCGCTGCTGCTCTACGCGCAGGCGCTGGGGCGCCCGGTGCAGACCCTCCAGGGCTCGACCTTCGAGCTGCCGCCGGCCGCGACCACGCTGTTCGTCTTCGACCCGTTCGCGGAGTACACGACCGACGAGGCGACGCGGCTCAAGGACTGGGTCTCGACCGGAGGCACCCTCGTCTACGCCGACGACAACCTGGACGCGCGGCTCGCCGAGGCCTTTGACGTCCGCAAGAGCAGCACCATCGCGGTCGCCGCCGGCCGGGCTTCCGCGCCCTACTTCGAGGGCGTGAAGCGGGCGGGGTCCGGCACCGCCGTGAACCCGCTGCGGGCGACGGCCGGCCAGGCGGTGGCCCTGCGCAGCCGGGAGGGGTTGCCGCTGGCGGTGGTAGAGCCGCTGGGCTCGGGCCGGCTGGTCGCGCTCGCCGACCCCCTCCTGCTCTGCAACGGGTCCATCGGCAGCGACGACAACTGGCGGCTGGCGGCCCTGCTGATCGAGATGTCGCCCGCGGTCGCCATCGACGAGTTCCATCACGACTTCGGCAACGTCTCCAGCGCGGGCGATTGGTCGCGGCAGCCGCTGGGCATGGCGCTTCTGCTGGCCTTCGTCGCCGTGTTCGCGGGCGTGGCGCTGCGCAACCGCGCCTTCGGGCCCCGGCTGCGGCCCTACGCGGCCGGCGAGCGCTCGAGCGCCGAGCACGTCACCGCGGTCGGCCGGCTGCTGCGGCGCTTCGGCGGCCGCGGGATGGCGGTCGAGCTGGCGCTGGCCGCGACCCGGCGGGCGCTGATCGAGCGCGCCGGCATCGCGCGCGACGCCGGACCCGAGCGGCTGGTCGAGGTGCTGGGGCGCTCTTCTCCGGAGCTGGCCGCGGAGTGGACCGCGGCCGAGCGGGCGGCGCGGGAGGCCGCGGTGTCCGGCTCCGACTCGGCGCTGGCCGCGGCACTGGCCCGCTTGCACGCCCTCGCCCACCCGCGTCTGGCGCCAACCACGAAAATCCTCCGGTGACCGCTTCCGAGTTCTACGCCAGGTTCCGCGCGGAGGTGGCCAAGGTTCTGGTCGGCCAGGACGAGGCCGTGCGCCTCTGCGGGCTGGCTCTGACGGTGGGCGGCCACGTGCTCCTGGAGGGCGTGCCCGGGGTGGGCAAGACGCTGCTGGCGAAGACCATCGCCACCGCCCTCGACCTCGACTTCCGGCGGGTCCAGTTCACTCCGGATCTGCTGCCCGCGGACATCGTCGGCACCTCGATCTACGACCTCCAGGCGCGCGAGTTCCGGACCCGCCAGGGGCCGGTCTTCACCAACATCCTGCTGGCCGACGAGATCAACCGCGCGCCCGCCAAGGTCCAGTCGGCCCTCCTGGAGGCGATGGAGGAGCGCGGCGTGACCTTGGAAGGGCGGCAGCTGCCGCTGCCCGCCCCCTTCCTGGTCCTGGCGACCCAGAACCCGATCGAGTACGAGGGCACCTACCCCCTGCCGGAGGCGCAGCAGGACCGCTTCTTGTTCAAGGTCACCCTCCCCTACCCCGCGCCCGAGCAGGAGGCGGAGATGCTGCGGCGCTGGGGTTCCGGCCTCGAGCTGCGCGACCCCAAGGCGGCCGGCGTCACGGCCGTGCTGAGCGCCGCCGACCTGGAGGCGGGACGCCGTGAGGCCGTCGCCGTGACCTTCTCGGGCGACCTGATGCACTACGTGGTGCAGCTGGCCACCGCCACCCGCCAGGCGCCCGAGCTGATGCTCGGGGCCAGCCCGCGCGGCGAGGTGCTGCTGATGCAGGCCGCCAAGGCCAGCGCCGCCTTCGACGGCCGCGACTTCGCGACACCGGATGACGTCAAGGCGGTGGCCGCGCCGACCTTCCGGCACCGCCTGCTCCTGCGTCCGGAGGCCGAGGTGGCCGGGCACACCGCCGACACGGTGCTCAGCGGGGTGCTGGCCTCGGTGACGCCGCCACGCTGAGCTTCATCCCCCGCCGGCGGCTGCTGGCCGCGCTGCTGGGTGAGGCCGCCCTGGTGGCGATGGCGCAGGTCTCGCGAACCTTCTGGCTGGTGGCCGCGGCCTACCTGGTCGCGCTGGCCGCGATCCTGGTCCGCGACCTCTGGCTGCTCCCCTCGCCGCGCGCGTTCACCGCGTCCAGGGCCCTGCCCCGGCCGCTCTCGCTGGGCGCCGAGCAGACGGTCGGCCTGGTCGTGCGCTGCCAACGAGCGGCCGGCTTCTTCGCCGAGCTGGCCGACCACGTCCCGGCCGAGCTGCGGCCCTCCGAGCGCGTGCTGGCGGCGCGCTTCGACGCGGACGGTGTGCTCCGGGCCGGCTACCAGGTGCGGCCGCCCCATCGAGGCGCCTTCCAGGTCGGGCCGCTCGACCTCCGCGTATGGAGGCCGGGCGGCTGGTGGATGCGGCAGGTGCGGATCCCCGTCCTGGACGGCGGCCGCGTCTACCCGGACGTTCTGGCCGTGCGCCGCTACCAGCTCACGCTGCGGCGCGGGATGCCCATCCGCCCCGGCCAGCGCCGCGGCCGGCCGCCCGGCGCGGCCACCTCTTTCGCGGGGCTGCGCGAGTACCTGCCCGGCGACGACTACCGGCGCATCAACTGGAAGGCCACGGCCCGCAGCGAGCGGCCCATCGCCAACGAGCTGGAGGCGGAGCGCGGGCAGCAGCTGCTGCTGGTGCTGGAGTGCGGGCGCCTGATGACGGCGCCGGCGGGCGACCTCTCGAAGCTCGACCACGCGGTCAACGCGGCCCTGCTCCTGGCCTGGACGGCGCAGCATCACGGCGACCGGGTCGGGTTGGTCACCTTCACGGACGAGGTGCACGGATACGTGCCGCCGGGGAGCGGCCCCGCCCAGATGACGCGCCTGAACGAGGCCCTGTACGCGGTGCGGCCGGAATACGTGGAGCCTGACTTCGGCGCACCCCTGGCCTTTCTGGCGGGCCGCGTCACGCGTCGCTCCCTGGTCGTGCTCCTGACCGACGTGCTCGACGCCGGCGCCAGCCGCGACCTTCTGACCCAGGCGCTGTGGATGGCGCGCCGGCACCTTGTGCTGGTGGTGGCCATGGCCGACCCGGCCCTGCTGGCGGTGCAGCGAGCGCCGGTCGGGAGCGCGACCGGCGCCTACGAATGGGCGGCCACCGAGGAGCTGCTGGCCTCCCGCCGCGCCACCTTCGACCAGCTGCAGCGTGGCGGGGTGCTCTGCCTCGACGTCGAGGCCGGCCGGCTCAGCCCGGCCCTGGTGGAGCGCTACCTGGAGATCAAGGAGCGGGGGCTGCTGTGACCTCCTGGCGACCTGCGAAGAGCAGGTAGGAGTACAGGACCACCCCCGTGCCCAGGCCGACCCCGGCCTTGACCCAGACGGGCAGGTCGGAGGGCGAGATGTTGCCCTCGATCAGGCCGGCCACGATCAGGAGCGGCCCGAGGCCCAGGACCAGGGTGATCGCCCGCCGGCCGGCGAGCATCAGGGCGTCGGCCCGGCTGTAGGGCGCGGGGGCCACGATCGCCCAGCCCAGCATCAGGCCGGCCGCCCCCGCCGCCACCACCACCGAGAGCTCCAGGACCCCGTGCGCGACCACGAATTCGAAGAGCTGGCCCTGCACGCCATAGAGCGCCAGCACCCCGAACACCGCGCCCAGGTGCTCGCCGTTGGACACCAGGATGTACGCGGTGGGCAGCGTCAGCCCGATCCCGAATATGAAGGCCAGGATCGCCACGTTCAGGTTGTTGGTCATGATCAGGCCCGCCGCGAAGGGGCGGAAGCCGGGTGGGATGTGGGTCCAGGTCGTATGGCGCCTGGCGTACTGGATGACCTCGGGAGGGACCAGCTGCGGCGCCAGGTCGGGGTTGAGCTGGACCAGCACGTAGGCCAGGACGGCCGGACCGAAGAGGAGCACGGCCGAGGCCGTGAGGAAAGGCCATGACGCGCGATAGGTGCGGGGAAGCGTGCGCAGGTAGAACTCGGACACCCGCTTGCGCACGTCGCCGCGGCTCCCGTAGAGCACCGAGTGGCCGCGGGCGACCAGGTCGTTGAGGTAGCGCGTCACATCCTCGGCCGGCCAGTCGCGCCGGGCCAGCGCGAGGTCGGCGGTGGCCCGCCGGTAGAGGCCGGCCAGCTCCACCACCTCGGCGGGGCGCGGCCGGCCCAGGGTGCGCGTGCGCGCGCGCAGCATCAGGTCTTCCAGGCGCGCCCAGTCGCCTCGCCGCTTGAGCACGAACTGGTCGGCGCGCATGGGTTTCTAGAGTAGACGTCGAATGAGCGACGACCTTGTCGTCACCACGCCCGAGCGCGTCAGCTTCGACTACCAGCTGGCCGGCCCCGGCAGCCGCTTCCTGGCCCAGCTCATCGACTTCCCGCTCCAGGTCCTCGCGCTGATCCTGGTGATCCTTGGCGCCGTCGCCATCGGCGCCCTCACGGGCAACGGCAACCTGGCCGAGGTCCTGGGCGTCGCCTTCGCCTTCCTGACGGTGTGGGGCTACTACCCGGTGATCGAGACCCTGTGGGGCGGCCAGACCCTGGGCAAGCACGTCTTCGGGCTGCGCGTGGTCGGGGACCGCGGCGAGCCGATCGGCTGGGTGCAGGCCCTGGTCCGCAACCTGGTCCGGCTGGTCGACTTCATGCCCGGCTTCTACGGGATCGGGGTGGTGGTCCTCTTCCTGAACGGCCGCGGCAAGCGCCTGGGCGACCTGGCCGCGGGCACGGTGGTGGTGCGCGAGCGGGGCGGGGTGAGCCTGGCCCGGCTGGTGGCGCGCAGCGAGCTGGGCGAGCAGCGCTACGGCGCGGGACTGCCGCCGGGCGCGCCCGAGGTCAGCCCCCAGGAGCGGACCGCGCTGCGCCAGCTGGACCCCGAGCTGCGAGCCTTCGTGGAGTCCTATGCCGTCCGCCGGCCTCTGCTCGCGCCCTGGCGGCGGGCGCAGCTGGCGCAGCGAGCGGGGCCCGCGCTGTTCCGCGCCCTGCCCGATGCGGTCAGCGGCGGCGGTCCGCAGGCCGCGCTCGATCGACTGGCCGACCTGATCGGTTCGGGCGTGGAATGATGGCGGCATGGCGACCGTAAGCAAGGCCGAGACCAGGTGGCAGGGCGGGCTGGCCGACGGGCACGGCAGCGTGCACGTGGACAGCGGGGTTTTCAGTGATTTCGAGGTGACCTGGGCCGCGCGCGCCGAACGCCGGCACGGCGCGACCAGCCCCGAGGAGCTGCTGGCCGCGGCGCATGCCGCGTGCTTTTCCATGGCGCTCTCCAACGCGCTGGGTCAGGCGGGCCACAAGCCCGACGAGCTGGACGTCAGTGCCGAGGTGACCTTCCAGCCCGGTGAGGGCATCACCGGGATCGTGCTGAACGTGCGGGGCAAGGTGCCCGGGCTGGATGCGGAGGGCTTCAGCAAAGCCGCGGAGGACGCCAAGGCGGGGTGCCCGGTGTCCAAAGCCCTGGCCGGTACCAAGATCAGCCTCGGGAGCGCGCAGTTGGCCGGCTGACCCCGGCTTTTGTATACAAGCGCCGCATCCCGGCCACGCACCCCCCGCCGGGTGTATACGGGCGCGGTCTGATTAAGCCGGAGGGGAAGAGAGATGACCATGACCTTGACGCCGGTCGGACGACGGCTGCTCGTTTTGGCAAGTGTCGCCTTGGTGCTCAGCGGGTTGCTAGCGTGGCAGCTCAACCGGCCGGCCGCGACCACGCAGGCCGGCGCCGCCGGCGTACAGATGTTCATGGACACGGTCGGCCAGAAATCCGGCCAGTTCCCTGGCGATTCGAGCCTCAAAGGCCATACCAACGACACCACGCTACTGTCGTACTCGTACGAGCTGAGCTCGCCGCGCGACGCGGCGACCGGACTCCCGACCGGCAGGCGCCAGCATCACCCGGTCACTGTCACCAAGGTCCTGGGGTCGAACTCGCCGGTCTACCTGCAGGCGATATCGACCAACGAGAACCTGAAGACGGTCACGATCAACTTCTGGAAGCAGGAGACCAACCCCCGGGGCGGCGCGCTGGTCAACTACTACCGCGTCACCTTGATGGACGCCAGCCTCTTCGATGTCAAGCAGATGTCCAGCTCGGGGGAGGTGCTCGAGGAGTACTCCTTCACGTTCCGGAAGATCACCCAGAGCGACCTGGTGCACAACCGGACCTGGAGCGACGACTGGAACATCGGGGCCCCCTAGAAAAGAGCCGCCGGGGAGATTTGAACTCCCGGCCGGCCGCTTACAAGGCGGCTGCTCTGCCAGGCTGAGCTACGGCGGCGAGGCCACATCTTGCGCTCAATGGCCGGACGCCAGCCAGAGCCCGAACAGAACCACCGCGCCGAAGATCACGTAGCGGAAGTAGCGGACGGCCCGCACGTTGGCCGGCGGCTGGCCGCTGGGCATCAGCAGCAGGCGCTCTAGGCGCCGGCTCGGCCAGCGGGTCACGGCCAGCGACACAACGCCCAGCACGATGAGCGCCAGGCCCTCGACCTGCCGGATGCTCATGCCGACATTGTGGGGTCGGCCGAATGTGCTAACACCTTTACCGCTTCTTAACAGCGCGGCGAGCCGCCTTCCATAGAGTTGCCTGGCTTGGCCGGGGGGACGAGGCACCCGCTGGGAGGGAGATCTTGAAACCCGGGAAGAACGACGCCCGTTCGGCTGCCCGTCCGTCCGACAGCGCCACCCGCGCCGCGGCCCGCCGGCCGGATCCGGCCGGCGCGCTCTTCGAGTCGATCCCTCACGCCGTCGTCATCCTGGGCCGCGAGGGCCACGTCCTCCACGGCAACTCCGCCGCCGAGCACCTCCTCAAGACCGCCCTCCGGGATCTCCGCGGCCGCCCCCTCCCCCTCGGCCTCGAGATCCCGCTCGACCGCGCCCTGCACGGCTCCCGCGTCAACATCACGCGCCCGGACGGCGCCCGGCTGGTGGTGCGCGTGGACACCGAGCCCGCCCTCGCCGCCGACGGCAGTGTCTACCAGGTCGTCTGCACGCTCACCGACGTAAGCGACGAAGCCCGCGCCGAGGCCGAGTTCCGGTCCATGTTCGAGCAGGCCGCCCTGGGCATGCTCCGGCTCGACCTGTCGGGCGTCGTGGCCGACGCCAACAGCGCCATCTGCGGCCTGCTCGGCTTCAGCCGAGAGGAGCTCACCGGCCGCCAGGTGGAAACGCTGCTGCATCCCGAGGATGGCAGCTCGATCGGCGTGCTCGACCTCACCGCCTTCGAGCTGGGCAGCGTGCAGGCCGAGTTCCGCATCCAGCGCAAGCAGGCCGGTCCGGCCTGGGTTCGCTCGGTGACCTCGGTGGTGCCCGACGCCACCGGCGGGCCCGCCTTTCTGCTCTGCACGCTGGAGGACATCTCGCGCCGCAAGTCCCGCGAGGAGGAGCTCGAGCACCAGGTCCTACACGACGTCCTGACCGGCCTGCCCAACCGCGTCCTGCTCCAGGACCGCCTGCGCCAGGCCATCCGGCTGGGCAAGCGGCAGAACCTGCCCTTCGCCCTCTTCCTGATGGACCTCGACCGCTTCAAGGAGGTCAACGACACGCTCGGCCACGCCTCCGGCGACGTCCTGCTCAGCCAGGTCGCCAACCGGCTGGCGGGCGAGCTGCGCGCCTCCGACACCATGGCCAGGCTGGGCGGCGACGAGTTCGCCCTCATCCTGCCCGGGATCGACGCCCCGGAAGGCGCCGAGCAGGCCGCCGCCAAGCTGCTGGCCGCGCTGCACCAGCCGTTCGAGGTCAACGGCGAGACGCTGCACGTGGGCGGCAGCATCGGCGTCGTCCTCTTCCCCGAGCACGGCCGGGACAGCGACACCCTCCTCCGGCGCGCCGACGTGGCCATGTACGCGGCCAAGCGCGCGGGCGGCGGCTTCGCCTTCTACACGCTCGAGCAGGACGATAACAGCGCCAGCCGCCTGGCCCTGATCGCGGACCTGCGGCGGGCCATCGACCACGGCCAGCTCGTCCTCCACTACCAGCCCAAGGTCGACCTCAACAGCGGCGCCGTGCTCGGCGTGGAGGCCCTGGTGCGCTGGGAGCATCCCGCGCACGGGCTGCTCACCCCCGACCGCTTCCTGCCCCTGGCCGAGCACACGGGCCTGATCGAGCCGCTGGGTCGCTGGGTCCTCGAGGAAGCGATCCGCCAGGCACGCGCCTGGAAGGACGAGGGCATGCCCACCAAGGTGGCGGTCAACCTCTCGGTGCGCAGCCTCCACGACAAGGCGCTGCCCGAGCTGCTGGCCACCATCCTGGAGCGCCACGGCGTGGAGCCCGGGCTGCTCCAGGTCGAGATTACCGAGAGCACCCTGATGGCCGACCCCGAGCTGGCCACCGAGATCAGCGGCCGGCTGGCGGCGATGGGCGTCCAGCTGGCGATCGACGACTTCGGCACCGGCTACTCCTCCCTGGCCTACGTGCGCCGGCTGCAGGCGAGCGAGATCAAGATCGACAAGTCCTTCGTGCTCGAGATGGCGCGGGCCAAGAACGACGCCGTGATCGTGCAGTCGACGATCGACCTGGGGCGCAACCTGGGGATGCGGGTGGTCGCCGAAGGCGTCGAGGACCAGGAGACGTGGGATCTCTTGAAGGCGAGCGGCTGCGAGCTGGCGCAAGGGTTCATGGTCAGCAAGCCGCTGCCCGCGGACGAGGTCCTGGATCACCTTCGCCTCGCCGCGGCCGCGGCCAACCCCGAAGAGCCGGAGCCACAGGCGCCGCGCCGCCCCGCCTTCAGCTTCGACGAGGTCAACCGCCGCCTGCACGCGCTGGAGCCGGTCGCGCTGCTCTCGGGAGTGCCCGACCAGGAGCTGCGCCGGCTCGTCCGCCAGATGGCGCTGCACGCGGTGGGCGCGGGCGCCGAGATCGTCGGGCCGGAGCGCGGCCGGGACGCCATCTGGATCATCGAATCCGGCTCCTGCGAGGTGCTGGTCGAAGAGGCGCCCGGGCGCGAGGTGCCGCTGGTGGACCTGGGGGCGGGCGACGTGATGGACCCCGACTCGCTCGACGCCGGACAGCTGGGCAAGGTGCGCATGTGCGCGCTCACCGACTGCCGCCTGCTGGCCCTGGACCGGGCCGCGCTGGCGCGGACGCTGCCGCCCGACTCGACGCTGCCCGAGGACCTCGCCCGGGCCGCCGCCGAGCGCCTGGCCAGCCTCAGCGCGATCGCCGCCCGCGCCCGGGCCGGGGCCCGCGCGGGGGCGACCATGATGGCCGTCTACTCGCCCAAGGGTGGCTCCGGCAAGAGCACCATCGCCCTCAACCTGGCCGCCATGCTGGCGCGCGAGCACCGCGACGACGTTCTCCTCTTCGACCTCTCGCTGCCCTACAACCATGCCGCGCTGCTGGCCAGAATCACGCCGACCACGAGCCTGGCGCGCATCGCCCACGCCCCCGCCGAGAGCTTCGACATGCTCCTCCGCGGCGCCATCGTCCACCACCCGGCCGGGTTCCTGGTCCTCTCCACCGCCCTGCGTCCCGAAGAGGCCGACCTGATGACGCCGGAGCTGGTGCTGCGGACGCTGCAGGTGCTCGGCGGCATGTTCACCCAGGTCGTCTTCGACCTTGGGGTCGGGCTCAGCGACTCCGTCCTGAGCGTGCTCGAGATCTCCCACCACGTGATCACCGTGGCCACTCCCGAGCTGACGGCCATGAAGGACATGTCGCAGTTCCTGGACGTGCTGGGTGACGTCCTCCGGCTGCCCGCCGGCCGCGTGCACGTGGTCCTCAATAACCCGCTCGGCCGCTCGGCCATGGGCATCGCCGACGTGGAGCGGGTGCTCGGACGCCCGGTCGCGGTCCAGTTCCCCCACGAGGGGCTCAAGCTGGAGAAGGCCGCCCTGGCCGGCGACGTGCTGGCCGTGCGCGAGCCGAACGGGGCGACGGCGCGGGCCACCGGGCTCCTTGCCCAGCGCCTGGTCCGGCACGTGGAGCAGGACTCCGCGCCGGGCGGGCTGCCGGCGTTCTCGCTGAATCCTGCGCTGAGCGCCTGATCCTCGGGCGGGGCAAGCCCCGCCCCTACGATAGGAGGGGTGGACACCCTCCAGACGTTCGCCGACATCGTGAACCGGCCGGACGCCGAGATCGACCTCACGCGGGCGGCGGCCATGATCGGCCTGCGCGAGTACCCCGACCTCGACATCGACGGCGTGGCCGAAGCTCTCGACGCGATGGCGGTGGGCGTCCGCGACCTGGCCGCGCTGCGCACGCGCCTCTTCGCCGACCTCGGCCTCGCGGGCGAGACCGCCTCCTACTACCACCCCGACAACTCCTTCCTGCACCGCGTGGTGGAGCGGCGCCGCGGGATCCCCATCACCCTCTCGGTGCTGGCGATCGAGGTCGGGCGCAGGGCGGGGATCGTGCTCGAGGGCATCGGCATGCCCGGCCACTTCCTGGTCCGGGAGCCGCGCTCGGGGGTCTTCATGGACGCCTTCCACG
>Ga0207646_10008159_pt1 | contig 10534 bp, 9 predicted proteins | sample KBSK5502metaG_FD_184343 | JGI IMG/M metagenome (GOLD analysis project Ga0207646, IMG submission 184343) | Corn, switchgrass and miscanthus rhizosphere microbial communities from Kellogg Biological Station, Michigan, USA - KBS K5-50-2 metaG... | ecosystem: Host-associated > Plants > Roots >...
GGGCGCTCGGGGAAACCAGTACGCTGGCTGATCCCGGCGTCATCGCCAACCTCAAGAAGGTCTACGAGGAATAGCTTGGCAGCGCGAGCGGCCCTCTCTCGATGACGACTTGGTCAACGCGGACCAGCGCGTAGTTCACCGTCACCCGTTATCTCCCGGCTTCATCGTACGCGACGAGCGGCGCAGCGGTCCGAAGGGGGTCGCGCGACGCGGCGCGAGCCCAGCTCGGAATGGCCGGCCGCTCGTCACCTCTGTACCAGCGCAACGCCTACGCCAGGGATGCGCCGCATGGCGGTACCATGAAACGATGCACAAAGGAGACTCGATCGTGGATCGCGGATGAGCCATGTCAACCGCTGGTGATTGCGGGCCCGCGCAACCGCCGAGGGACATCATTGGATTCTTGCGGGACGACGTATGGTCAGCCCTCGATGAGGTAGGCGAGGTGCCAACGACATGAGCCATGTGTTTCCGCCGGACGAACGAGCGGCCTTCTACCGGGTGATCGAGACGCGCCGCGACATCCGCGCCTTTCGCTCCGACCCGATCCCGGAAGACATTCTCATGAAGATCCTCGGGGCCGCACATCATGCCCCGTCCGTTGGACTGATGCAGCCCTGGAACTTCATCGTGATCCACGATCGGACGATCAAGGCCCGCGTCCACAGGCTCTTCGCGCAGGAAAACGAGGCCGCGGCCGCCAACTACGAAGGCGCACGCGCCGTGCTCTACCGGACGCTGAAGCTCGAGGGGATCGAAGCCGCGCCGGTCAACGTTTGCGTCACCTGCGACCGGACGCGCGGCGGGCCCCACGTGCTCGGACGAAACACCATCATCGACACCGACCTCTTCAGCACCTGCTGCGCGATTGAGAACCTCTGGCTCGCCGCTCGCGTAGAGGGCATCGGTGTGGGCTGGGTCAGTATCCTCGACAATGATGAGCTCCGAGCGATCCTCGGTATTCCCAAGTCCGTGATACCCGTCGCGTATCTCTGCATTGGCTACGCGCAGGACTTCCTGGACGAGCCAGAACTCCAGCGGCGCGGCTGGGCCCATCGCCTGCCGCTTGACCGCGTGATCTACCACGAGCGCTGGGAAGGCGAGGGCCTGGGAGCGACGTAATCAGCAGGATGCAGAACCCGCGTCCTCAGTCGCTCTACATCTTCGTGGCGTTGGCCTCGCAGAGCGTGACACCGCGGGCTCGAGTTGTTCCTTGAACTAGAGCGCCGTCGCCCGCTCGCGCAGGGTGTACTTCTGGATCTTCCCGGTGGCGGTCGTGGGCAGCGGCCCGAACAGGACCGTCTTGGGGACCGCGAACCGCGGCAGCTGCCCGCGGCAGAAGGCGATCAGCTCGTCCTCCGTCGCCTTCGCGTCGTCCTTGAGCTGGACGAACGCGCACGGCGTCTCTCCCCATTTCTCGTCCGGGCGCGCCACCACGGCCGCCATCAGCACCGCCGGGTGCCGGGTCAGCGCGATCTCGACCTCGATGCTGGAGATGTTCTCGCCGCCGGAGATGATGATGTCCTTCAACCGATCCTTGATCTCGATGTAGCCGTCGGTATGCTGCACGGCGAGATCGCCGCTGTGGAACCAGCCACCACGGAAGGCGGCGGCGGTCGCCTTCTTATCCTTTAGATAGCCGAGCATCACGGTGTTGCCACGCAGCATGACCTCGCCGATCGTGCGCCCGTCAGCGGGGACCGGCTTGAGGGTCTTGGGATCGGCCACCATCTGGCCGGCGAGCGTGGGATACCGCACGCCCTGTCGAGCGACCTTCGCCGCCTGCTCGGCGGGGTCGAGCGGGTCCCACGCCCGCTGCCACACGCAGGTCGTGGATGGGCCGTGGACCTCGGTGAGGCCGTAGAGGTGTGTCACGTGGAAGCCCAGATCCGTCATCGCCTTGATGACCTTGGCCGGCGGGGAGGAGCCGCCGGTCTCGATCTCGACCACGTGGTCGAAGGCAACGCGCTGCTCGGCGGGTGCATTGATCAGCATCGCCAGCACCGTCGGCGCGCCGCACATGTGGGTGACGCCGTGCTCGGCGATCAGACGGAAGACGAGCGCCGGGTCCACCTTGCGCAGGCACACGTGGGTTCCAGCCATCGCCGTCACCGACCAGGGATAGTGCCACCCGTTGCAATGGAACATCGGCAGCGTCCAGAGATAGATGGGGTGCGCAGGCAGCGGCCAGGCCATGATGTTGCCGACCGTCTCCAGATAGGCCCCGCGATAGCTATAGACGACGCCCTTGGGGTTGCCCGTCGTTCCCGAGGTGTAGTTCAGAGCGATCGCCTGGCGCTCGTCGGCGGGCGGCTTGTCCGCGAAGTCCGGTGAGCCCTCGGACAGGAACGCCTCGTACTCGACCTCGCCGAGCCGCTCGCCCGCGCCCTCGTAGAGTGGATCGTCCACGTCGATCACGAGGAGACGCCGGCCGAGTTGCTTCAGCGCGGGGCCCACGACGGCGGCGTACTCACGATCCGTGATCAACGCCTTGGACTCGCCGTGCTCGAGGATGTAGGCGACGGTCCGAGCGTCCAGCCGCGTATTGATCGTGTTCAGCACGGCCCCGAGCATCGGCACGCCGAAGTGGGCATCGAGCATGGCGGGGACGTTCGGTAGCATGGCCGAGACCGTCTGCCCTGGCCGGATCCCGCGCCGCGCCAGCCCCGAGGCCAGCCGCCGCGCGCGGTCCTCGAGCTGACGGTAGGTGATCCGCCGGTGACCGTGGATGGCCGCTACGCGATCGGGATGGACAGCCGCGGTGCGGGTCAGGAACGTCACCGGCGTGAGCGCGGCGAAGTTGGCTTGTGTCGGCGGAAAGGTGAAGAGCCCGGTCGCCTTCGGCTTCGTGCGCTTCGGCTTCGTGCGCCTGCGCGTCCTGGTGGTCGGCATCATTCGCCTCCCAATGGCTGTGGCTGTTCCGCGTACCACACGCGTAGCGCCGGTGTCAAACCTCGCGGCCAGGCGGTAGTGTCTCAGTTTGAGAGCGACTACCGGCTGCCAAGATCCTACGCGTGGAACGGGTCGCCCGGACCGCAGAATCGAATCTAGAGCCCAACGGCCCGCAAGAATCCAGCTCGAGCTGCTCGACATCCCGGGCCGCTGGGGCCGTGCCGACGCCATCGGGCGTGGCCGGATCGATCTGGGGACCCCGCTCGTCGGGGCGTTCGATCACGTAGCGGAAACTGAAGCAAAGGAGTGACGTATGAGTCATGACCCTGGGACTCGTCTCCGGATGCGTTGCCGCGTTGTTTACCGCGGGCACCGTTCACGCTCAATCCCCGTCGAGCCAGTCGCCGGCCGCAGCCGTCCCCGAGAACGGCGTGGTCTATGCCGAGAAGGCCCGCACGACGGCCACGGTCGAGGCCGTGGACAAGAGCGCACGCACGGTCACCCTCAAGACCGCCGATGGCCGCCTCGTCACGTTGAACGTCCCGCCCGAGGCCCGCAACTTCGATCAGATCAAGGTCGGCGACAAGGTCGGCGCCCAGTACCTCGACGCCGTGGCCGTTTTCGTGCGCAAGTCCGATGCGCCCCCACAGGCCGGGGAGAAGACCACCGTCAGCGTGGCGCCCAAAGGCGAGAAGCCGGCCGGAATTGTCGTCAAGACGGTCGAGATCACCGCCAAGGTCGAGAGCGTCAACCCCGCCGCGCGCACGATCGCCCTGCGGGGCCCGGAGGGCAACGTCAAGGTCATGAAGGTCGATGACAGTGTGCGGCTCCAGGGCGTGAAGCAAGGCGACGAGGTGGTGGTCCGCCACACGGAGGCCGTTGCCCTCACCTTGAACCCTTGACCCACGACGAGGGACTGAGTATCTAGGTGACCTACTCGACGCTGATCACCTTGTCCGTCGGCGTCGCATCGAACTTCAGCATTGCCGGCCACACAGGCCACGTGACGCCGAGCTCAGGCGTGTTCGGGTCACCGCTGCGCGCGAACGCCCCCAGGCTCTGCATCATTGCCTCGGAGAGCTCGAGCCGGCCCGGCCGGTTGGCGGTCGAGTTCGCGATCTTCGAGAATAGCGACGGCCCGAAGTTGCCGAACACGAACGCGAGGTCGAACGCGTGCGCGGCGCCGTAGATGTCGTTGAACGGCGCCGGCTCCTGGTCCCAGTCGAAGCGGTAGTACCACACCTCGGACTGCTGGCCTTTCAGCGCGTCGAGCACGTTGTCGCGGCTCGGGATGAAGAAGATGCTGTTCAGCAGGTCGGTGCGCGCGTTGAAGCCGGTGCCCGGCGCGGTCACCGGCAGGTAGAACGCGGGGATCCACTGCTGGATCGTGATCTGGGGCGCGGCGTCGGGGTCGTAGTTGAACTGGATCGAGAAGAGCTGCGAGTCGCTCACGAGCCGGCCGCTCGGACCGCCGAGCAGCGTGAGGAAGGTCGGGAACAGCTTGGCTTCGTCGCGCGTGTTGCCGGCGAGCACGGGCACGCGCAGGTAATCGCCGGCGTTGATCGCGGCGATCGGGTCGGTTGGCAGAACGGTGCCGTCGGGGATCGGGCCCGAGCCGGCGAGACCGAGCACCGCCAGGCGCGTCAGCAGCGTGAATAGCAGCGACGCCGGGCTCTTCGAGCGCAAGTAGTCGGCGATCTGCGCCGGCGTGTGGCTCGCGATATAGGCCTGCGCCGACGCCGTGTCCGTTGCAAGACCGTCGACGATGAGCTGGTTCACGAGCAGCGCGTTACCCTGCGCGAGCGCGACCGACGCCGGATTGAGCGTCGGGATGCGGCCCGGCCCAAGATTGCTCGCGAGCGAAATGCCGCCGCTCAGCGGCGCCGCGCGGTGGAACAGCTTCGGATGGCCGCCGGCGACGAGAGGCGACGTCAGCATCGCGTAGACGTCGATCGCGCCCGCCGACTGGCCCATCAGCGTGACCTTCGCCGGGTTTCCGCCGAACAGCGGGATGTTCCGGTTGACGAATTGCAGCGCCTTCAGAATGTCGAGCAGCGCGAAGTTTCCCGAGTCCTCGACGGCGTCGCCAGACTTCAGCTGCGGCACACTGAGAAACCCGAAGATGCCGAGCCGGTAATTCACGGTGACGACGACCGCGTTGGCCGACTTCGCGAGCGCGGCTCCGTCGTACACGGGATCCGCGGTATACCCCGAGACGTTGCTGCCGCCGTGCACGAACACGATCACCGGCAGCCCGCCGTGCGGCGTCGCCGGGCGCCAGATGTTCAGGTAGAGGCAGTCCTCGCTGCCCACCGCCTGGTTGAGCGTGGTGCCTATCGTCGCGTCGTAGCGATTGTTGGCGCCGGGGCCATAGATGCGGCCGAACTGCACGCACGCGTTACCGAACTGCTGCGTCGGGCGCGGCGAGTTCCACGCTTGCGGGTCGACCGGTGCCTTCCAGCGCAGTTCGCCGACGGGCGGCTTTGCGAATGGCACGCCTTTCCAGGCATAGGTGCCGGTGGTGGCGGAATCATCGCTGCCGACGACGATGCCGAAGTCGGTGCGGCGCTCGGCAGGCGAATGTGCGCCGGCACCCCAAGCGGTATGCACGGAAACGGCGAGACAGACCGCGAGCAGCCAGCCCGTACGGGCCAGGATATGCGACATCGGAGCCTCCTTGAGTCGGGAAACCGCAGGTACGCGATGTCGTCGCGCCGGCCCACCGGCGAGAGAGCACAAACGGGACAATGGCCCGGTTGACGCGACCGGCATTCTCGGGACTTCCGACAACGGCCGATCCTCACGTTCTGGACCCGATTACAGCGCGAACAACTCGCTGTCAAGAAGTGTCTGTATCGTGCTGAGATTGATCTCCCACGATTCGATGACATCGGGCTGCGTGTTCAGGCGAGCTACGACCTTAGTCAAGGCTAAATCTGGGGAAAAACTTTCCATCTCGACTCCGCGCTCTAGCCGGGTCTACGATGTCAATCGTTATGTTGCCTGCTGCGACGCCACCACTGGTGCTCATCGTTGACGACAACCGTGACACATGTGAAATGTATGCGTCGTATCTGCCCACAGTCGGTTACTCGGTCGAGACGGCCGCCGATGGTCGCGAGGCAGTGATCAAGGCCCTGACGTTGCATCCCGACGTGATCGTCATGGATCTGCAGATGCCGGGAGTCAACGGCTGGCGGGCGATGCGCGAGATTCGCGGACAAGCGCGGACCGCGACGACGCCGATCATCGTGCTGACCGGCCATGACTTCAGGGATTACCTGGGGCACTCCGCGATTGCGGAGGGAGCGTGGTCGTATCTCGTAAAGCCCTGCTTGCCCGAACGGCTCGCGCACGAGATCAGCGTCCGCCTGAGCGAACCGGATATCAGGACGGCCCACGTCGTGTGATTGATCGTGCCGCTTTCGGCGTGAGACGCCGACGCGCCTTGCTCGCTTCGCTCCTGCCGCGCTACCATCCCGCCAGCCGTGAGAACCACAGTCCCTTCGTCGGTTCCCGAAGGGGCCACGCCCGTCCTGCTAGCGCTTCGACGACGGCTCCCGAGAATAGTCGCTCGGCCTAGAACACACCCCGAAGACCGACGGTGCCAGCCGCTCGGGCTCCGAATCCGATCGCGTTGTTCGTATTGCCGGTCGAGTAGACGTGGGTGCCTTCGCCGCCGCCCCACGCGAACGAAACCTCCGCCACCGATCGGCCGCCGAGTCGCAGCGCGATGCCGAAACCGATGCTGCGCTTCATTCGGTCGAAATCGAGATCGCCGACGTTCAGCCCCACCTTTCCCCACTGGGCGAAGACGAAGATGCCGAACGGATCGATCAGTCGCCTCTCATAGGTCACGCCATACGCGACCGTGCTGGGCGCCGTGAACCGGTAGTTCGTATAGGCGCTCAGCCAATTCTCGTTATGGATGTCGCCGCCGCCGAGGGTCGGCTGCAGATAGAACGGCACCCTGTTGTGTGCCCGCGGATCACTGACGACCAGGTTCGCCTCGGCGCTGAAGCGGCTCGAGCCAAGCAGACTCCGCAAGTACGGGAACGTTCCCAGAGCGAACGGCTGATCCTCGACACCGTAGTGCACGGCCGCCCGGGCTTCGAATCGATCGAACGAGAACGGTCCGCCCGCCAGCGCCTCGTAGGCCTCGTAGCTCACGCGCGCGTCGGCGGACAGCCCATACAGCACGTCCGGAGAGCGATAGGTCGCGATCAATCCGGGGACGATGTGTGTCGTGCTTGCCCGGAGGCCCGGCGCCGTTGACTCCGAGAACCGGCTGACGAAGGCGCGGGACGGATCCGACCCCGCGGACAGCGCGGTGAGCTGCGTCGACAACGTCAGTCCGTACGCCACGGGGAAGTCCAGCAGGATCGGCGCCACGGTTTCGGTCAGCTCGTACAACGCACGATCGGAGCGCGAGGTCTGATTCCCCAGGCCGAAGAACGGAATCCGCGGAAGATCGAAATGCTTGATCGCGACGGTCAGCTGCGGCATCCGGAGCGAGCCGACGTCGTAGGCGCGGTACCAGTCGAACTGCATGTGGGACACCGCGCCGACCGCCCAGAAGCCGTTCTCCGACGCGCGTCCCTCGACGCTGTTCGTGAACCGAAGGTGGGGCGCCTCGGTGCGGTCCAACTCGCCGTTCAGCGCGAGGCCGAGCGCGACCCCGCTCTCGGGCACGATGTTGCCGATCGTCGGATGCAAACCCGGGCCGGTGAAGGTGTCGGCGATCAGATCCTGGACCGTTCCGAATTGTCGCTCGAGCATGCCGCGGAGGCCGCCATCCTTGTAGTCCTCTTTCACGCGACAGATGTCGAAGAGCAGGTCCCGGTACTCAGTCCGTAGATCGCGCATTAGCTGAATGCGGCTCTGCGGGACGGACGGTTTCGAGCACACCGACAGACCGAGCGACTCGGGCGATATCTCGTCGCTCGTTTGCGCCTGGATCGCATGCGGAGCGGCGAGGGCGATCAGCGCCCAGATGGCGACGGCAACCGTCAGCGGACGGCGGGCCCCGAGGCTAGGAATTGCCGCGATCCAGCTCAGGATGGAGCGCCGCCAGCGCCGTCCGCATGAATTGCGCGACCTCGCGCTGTGTCGTGATGCCATGGGGATCGAGCCCGCGCGCGAGCTTCGGGTTCCGGGACGCGAGCAGGGAATGCACGTCGCGGACGTGCTGTATCTGCAGTGACGACGCCGATCGCGCAGGTCCAAACGTTCCATGGTCCCGTGAGCGAGACTCGGACAGCGACGCCGTGATGACACGCTCGTGTTCCCACTCGCTCCGCCGTGGCGGCCGGCCGAAGTCGGGACGCTCCATGCGCGGCGACATGTCGATCAGGAACTGCTGCAGGGTCGACGCGTGCTGCTCGCGGCGGTACGGCGCGTGTGTGTCGGGCGGCCCGATGAACTGTTGCGTGACGGTGGCGGGAATCGACGCGTGCTCGAACAGCGCGTGCGAGACGCTCGGCGTCACGTAGGGCGACACCACGATCGCCCCGACGCGGACGCCGAGCCGGTCAAAGTTGAAGCCCACCGACGACCGGAAGCTGTCCCCGTACGGCAACGTCGGCGGCGACACGTGGTCGAAGATCCCACCGTGCTCGTCCCACACGACCAGGAACAGTGTCGACCGCCATACCTCGTCGTTGGAGCGGATCGCCTCGTACACGTTGCGGATGAACTGATCGCCGGCGAGGACGAAATTGTCGGGATGATGGTCGGCGGCCATCGTGCCGTCGTCCTGATCGACGTACGGCGGCTCGATGAACGCATAGTCCGGCAGCGCGTTCTTCCGGCAGTCGTTCACGAAATCGCGATAGAGCCCGAAGAAGTACGACGGGAGGAACGTCATTCCTATCGTCCCGCTCTCCTGGCTGTAGTAGTAGATCTTTGCCGTCCTGCCGCGATTGCGCAGCCGGCCATAGACGCCCTGGTCCAGGCGCTTGTCGACCACCATGAACCAGACGGGGCCATTGTCGACGCGGCCGAAGGACGTGCCGAAGTGCGCGAAGGCGCGGTTGGGATTGGTCGCGCCCGGCACCGACGAAAACCAGTTGTCGCACACGAGGTAGTTCTTGGCCAGCGCGCGGATGGTCGGCAGCTGCTCCGGGCTGAAGCATTTCATGACGTGAGCCGGGTTGCCACCGGCTCGCGCATAAGTGGCGGCGAATCCCCGCATGTCCGGCTGCGGCGGTCGCGTCGCCGGCTGTCCCGGGCGCAAGTAGATCTGCTGGTTCACGCTCCAGAAATCGTGCGGCGGATCCACCCGGAACTGCCCCTGGTAGGCCGCGCCGTCGGTCAGCGGGTGCACGCTGCCTTTGTCGTCGACGTTGCTCCAGTCACCGATGCGGACGCCGCGCAGGTCGGGGATCTCGTTCATCATTAGCCCGAGCATGTGGTCGAACGAGCGGTTCTCCATCATCAGCACGACGATGTGCTTGATGCACGGATGCCCGCAGTCGCCGTCCGACCGCGCCGCATGTGGCTGTCCGAGGACGCCCATCGTAGCCGCGGCGGCGCCCCGCGCCACCATCGACAGCCATTCGCGTCGTCCCGTCGTCTTCGCCATGCTCAATGGCTCCGGTGGGCACGAGGCCCGAGGTTCGCGGCGCGCGGCCGCGTCAGCGCTTCAACGCCGCTGGGCGCTCGCTGTCGTACTGCGAGATAGGCAGATAGCCACAGGTTAGAATAACTCGCGCGCTCGTCAGGACGATCATCCCTTCAGCGATTCCCGCAGAATGGCCAGGCGACCCTGAAAGCGGCGTCTGGTTCACGACCTGCGAGGAGGTGGCGCGGTGGCACCACAAGCAGCAGGCATCAGCGGTTTCGACTTCAGCAACGCCATGGTCGTCGTCACGGGGGCCGGCGCCGGCATCGGCCAGGGCATCGCCCAGGCGTTCCATGCGGCCGACGGTCGGGTGGCGCTGGGCGACCTGCGCAAGGACGCGGCAGAGGGTGCGGCGGCCGGGTTAGGCGGCGAGCGGACCTTCGCCGGCGCCGTCGACGTCCGGGACGAGAAATCGGTGCAGACCTTCTTCGCGGCGGCGGAGCGGGCGCTGGGCCCGGTCACGATCGCCGTGGCCAACGCCGGCATCTATCCGAACTGCCCGGTGCTCGACATGACGGTCGAGGAATGGGACCGCGTGATGGAGACCAACATGCGCGGGGTGTTCCTCACGTGCCAGGCGGCGGCGCGAAGCATGAAGGCCGGCGCGCGCGCCGGCAAGATCATCACGATCTCCTCCGGCGCCTACGCCAGCGGCCGGATCGGCGCCTCGCACTACTGCGCCTCGAAGGCCGGCGTCGTGATGTTCACCCGCGTGCTGGCGATGGAGCTGGCCGAGCGGCGCATCAACGTGAACTGCATCGCCCCCGGCTACATCAAGGTGGACGGCGGGACGCTGACGTCCGACTTCGAGACCGCGCTCATGAAGAACATCCCGTTCGGGCGGTTGGGCACGCCGGCGGACGTGGCGCAGACCGCGCTGTTCCTGGCCTCACCCGCGGCCGACTACGTGACCGGCGAGGTGCTCTCCGTCAACGGCGGGGCCTTTGCCGGGCGGATGTACCTGCCGCTCAGCACACCGAAGGCGCGCTGATCGACGGCAGACCTAGCAGGCTGCTGAAA
>Ga0207646_10008160_pt1 | contig 10532 bp, 8 predicted proteins | sample KBSK5502metaG_FD_184343 | JGI IMG/M metagenome (GOLD analysis project Ga0207646, IMG submission 184343) | Corn, switchgrass and miscanthus rhizosphere microbial communities from Kellogg Biological Station, Michigan, USA - KBS K5-50-2 metaG... | ecosystem: Host-associated > Plants > Roots >...
GCCGCAATCGGCGAGGAGGACGAGGTCAAGCGGATCAGGCAGTTCCTTCGTGACTCAAGCCCGGCCGCTGCCGAGGCACTCGAGGCCAACTAGGAACCCGGCCGGACGATCAAGCCCGCCCCAACCGCCGTACGCCGCCACCAGCCACGACGCACCAGGTGCCGGAACAGCGGACGGCCCGCTCGCTAGCCTGTACCCATGCCCGCCATCGTGATTGTTGGCGCCCAGTGGGGCGATGAGGGCAAGGGCAAAGCGACCGACTTACTAGGCGACAGCGTGGACTACGTCGTCAGGTACCAGGGCGGCAACAACGCCGGGCACACCGTCGTCATCGGCGAGGAGAGCTACGCGCTGCACCTGCTGCCTTCCGGCGTCCTGTCCGAGCACGTGACGCCGGTGATCGGCAACGGGGTGGTCATCGACCCGGCCGTGCTGATCGACGAGATCGACGGGATCGAAGCCCGGGGGGTCTCCTGCGAGCGGCTGCTGATCTCCGCCAACGCGCACCTGATCATGCCGCACCACGTCGCGCTGGACAAAGTCACCGAGCGGTACCTGGGCAGCGCCAGGATCGGCACGACGGGTCGCGGCATCGGACCCACCTACGCCGACAAGGCGGCGCGGGTCGGAATCAGGGTCCAGGACCTATTCGACCCGGCGATCTTGCGCCAGAAGCTGGAACTCGTGCTCCGGGAGAAGAACCAGGTACTCACCAAGGTCTATAACCGGCGCGGCATCGACGCTCAAGCGGTGTGCGAGGAGTACGTCGGTTACGGCAACCGGCTGGGCCGCTATGTGGCCGACACCAGCCTGGTGCTGAACAGGGCGCTCGACGAAGGCAACGTCGTCCTGCTCGAGGGCGCGCAGGCGACCCTGCTCGACGTCGATCATGGCACGTATCCCTTCGTGACGTCGTCGTCGCCCACGGCCGGCGGCGCCAGCGTCGGCTCGGGAGTCGGGCCCACCAGGATCAGCAAGATCCTGGGCATCCTCAAGGCCTACACGACGAGAGTCGGCGCCGGGCCCTTCCCCACCGAGCTGACCGACGCTCAGGGCGAGTGGCTGCGCAAGGCGGGCGGGGAATACGGGGTGACCACGGGAAGGCCGCGCCGGACCGGCTGGTTCGACGCCGTGATCGCCAGGTACGCCACGCGCGTGAACGGCATCACCGACTACTTCATCACCAAGCTCGACGTGCTCTCGGGGCTGGAGAAAGTTCCGGTGTGCGTCGGTTACGAGATCGACGGCGTCATCCGGGACGAGGTTCCGATGACGCAAACGGAGTTCCACCACGCCAAGCCGGTCTTCGAGCACCTCAACGGCTGGTGGGAGGACATCTCGCACGCCAGGCGACTGTCGGACCTGCCCGCCAACGCGCGCGCCTACGTGCTCGCCCTGCAGGACATGATCGGTGCCCCGATCGCAGCTGTCGGGGTCGGCCCGCGCCGTGACCAGACCTTGCGGCTCCGCGACCTGATCTGACTGCGGCACCAACCGAACTCGGCCCGGCTCAGTTCGCCCTGGGCTGGCCGGGGGTTGGTTAGGCTCGCTGCGTGCGGGTTCTGCTACTGGGTTCCGGAGGCCGCGAGCACGCACTGGCCCGTGCGCTGGCCAGCGACAGCGACGTGGCCGAACTCCACGCGGCACCTGGCAATCCCGGCATCGCCAGTCATGCTGAGCTGCACCAGGTCACGCCAACAGACCCGGCCGCCGTTACCGCGCTGGCAAGCAAGATCGCCGCCGACCTGGTCGTGGTCGGACCTGAGGCCCCGCTGATGGCCGGCGTGGGCGACGCCCTGCGCGAGGCCGGATTCAGCTGCTTCGGCCCTGACCGGGCAGCCGCCATGATCGAGGGCTCCAAGTCGGTCGCCAAGCAGATCATGCTCGCGTCGGGCATCCCGACCGCCGCTGCCCGCACCTGCCAATCCGAGGCAGAAGTCAGCCAGGCGCTGGAGGAGTTCGGCGCACCGTACGTCGTCAAGGCCGACGGCCTGGCGGCGGGCAAGGGCGTCGTCGTCACCAACGATCGCCGCGCCGCGGCGGAGCACGCCAGGGCCTGCGGCCGGGTCGTCATCGAGGAGTTCCTGGCCGGCCCAGAGGTCTCGGTGTTCGCCCTCGCCGACGGCTCGCGTACGGTCCCGCTGCTCCCGGCCCAGGACTTCAAGCGCGCCCGCGAGGGCGACACCGGTCCCAATACCGGCGGGATGGGCGCCTACGCGCCGCTGCCCTGGGCGCCGGCCGACCTGGCCGAGCGGACCATCGCCGAGGTGATCGCTCCCGCCGTCACCGAGCTGAGCCGCCGCGGCACGCCTTACCGCGGCCTGCTCTACGCCGGCCTGGCCCTGACCAGCGACGGGATCAAAGTGATCGAGTTCAACGCCCGATTCGGCGACCCCGAGACCCAGGTCGTCCTCGACCGCCTCGCCACCCCGCTAGCGGGCCTGCTCGCCGCCGCCGCCGACGGCGATCTACCGCGCGCCAGCCAGCCGCGCTGGTCAGCCGGCGCGGCCGTCACCGTAGTCATCGCCGCCGAGGGGTACCCCGCCAAGCCGGTGACCGGCGATCGGATCGAAGGCATCGATGAGGCGCAACAAATTCCTGGCGCGTACCTGCTGCAGGCCGGGACGGTCATCCGCGACGGAACTCTGAGGTCCGCCGGAGGGCGGGTGCTCAACGTGGTCGGGACCGGTCAGGACATCGCTGTGGCCCGGGCGGCGGCCTACGCGGCCGCCGCCCGGGTACGCCTCCGCGGCGGTTGGTATCGCAGCGACATCGCCGCCCAGCCAGGTCCCCCGACACCGGCAGTCCGATGACCATCAGCCAGCCGGGGCCGCACCAGGGCGACAACACGACGCCCTGCGCCCAACAGGCCGGAGACCAGCCGCACCAGGGCGACAACACCACGCCAGCCGCACAGGCCGTCGGCGACCAGCCGATCCGCGTTACCACGCTGGAGCTCTTCTTCGACCTGATCTTCGCGTTCACGCTGACCCAGCTCGCCGTCGTCCTGACCCCCGGCAAGACCAACGTGTGGGCGGCCAGCGTATTTCGAGTTCTGCTGATCTTCGGGCTGCTGTGGTGGATGTACGGCGGATACGCGTGGCTGACCAACACGCGGTCTCCCGTGCGCAACCCGGAACGTCTGCTGCTCGTCTTCGGCATGACCGGGTTTCTGATCGCCGGGCTGGCCATCCCTGAGGCATTCGGGGGTGACGGCGTCGCATTCGGGCTCGGCTATCTGCTTGTCGTGCTGGTGCACGCCGTCCTGTACGCAAGGGTGAACAGGCAGATCTGGCGGATCGCGCCGTTCAACGTGACGTCGGCGCTGCTGGTGATCGCAGCCGGGTTCGCCAGCGGCAGCGCCAGATACGTGTTCTGGCTGGCCGCGCTCGTGATCCAGGCCGGCGCCCCGCTGGTCGTCAGGCTGGGCGGGCGGTTCGAGATCCGCCCTGGCCACTTCGCCGAGCGGCACGGCGCGCTCATCATCGTCGCTATCGGCGAATCGGTCGCGGCGATCGGAATCGGAGCGATCGGCCGGCCGGTCACCATCAAGCTCGTTGTCGCCGCGGTGGCCGGCCTGGCGCTGTCCGTCGCCCTGTGGTGGATGTACTTCGGCAGCGGCGACGACGAGCGCGGCGAGCAAGCGATGCGGGCCGCCGCCGAGACCAGGCGGCCAGGCCTGGCGCTGTCCGCCTACTTCTACGCGCACATGCCGATGCTGCTCGGGATCGTGTTCGCCGCCGCTGGCGTGACCGAGGCGGTTCGCCAGGGCGCCGGAAGCAGCGCGGCAGAAGAGGCGGTCGGTCAGGCCCGCGGCGTGGCAGAAGCGGTCGGTCAGGCCCGCGGCGTGGCAGAAGCGGTCGGTCAGGCCCGCGGCGTGGCAGAAGCGGTCGGTCTCGCCCGCGCCGGCGGCTGGCCAGCAGCGCTGGCGCTCGGCATTGGCGCGGCGGCGTTTGTCGGCGGCACTGCGGCGTTCAGGGCCGCGCTGCGTACCGGGCCGACCCGGTTCCGGCTCGCCGCGGCCGCATTTGCGCTCGCCACAGTCCCGCTCGGCGCCCTCGTCGCGATCGAGGCACAGCTCGGCCTGATCACCGCCGGCCTGGCCGTCATGCTCGTGACTGAGCCTGACGGCCAGCACTTACCCCGATCTGGTCTCGCGTGAATGCCCCATCAGCCCCAGAACGGTCGGTAACAAGGGCGCAAACCCGGGGCTAGTGGCCTGTGGGGCGGCGGCCCGGATCGGGCTGCGGGAGAATGGGGCCGTGATCGAGCGTTACACGCTGCCCGAGATGGGCCGGGTCTGGAGCGAGGCGCACAAGTACGAGCTGTGGTGCCGGGTCGAGACTCACGTCCTGGAGGCGAACGCGGCGGCCGGAGTAGTTCCCGCCGACAGCGTCGGGCCTGTCGTGGCCGCTCCGCCGCCGACGCCGGAGGCGGTCGCCGCGATCGAGGCTGTGACGAACCATGACGTGATCGCCTTCCTCTCCGCCTGGGCCGACAACACGACACCGCGCGAGGCCGCCGCTTACGTCCATTTCGGAATGACCTCGTCTGACCTGCTCGACACCGCGCTCGCGCTGCAGCTCACCGAGGCGACCGACCTGCTGATCGGCAGGGCCGCCGCCCTCACGGCAGTGTTGCGGGAACACGCCCTCGCGCACCGCGGCACGCTGCGTCCAGGGCGCACCCACGGCATTCACGCCGAGCCCGATGTGTGGGGCCACCGGGTCGCCGATTTCGCGTTCGCGATGGCGCGCTGCTCCGAGCGGCTTTGCCGGGCCAGGGCGGCCGTAGCCGTCGGCAAGCTGTCGGGACCGGTCGGAACCTATTCGAGCATCGACCCGGCGATCGAGGCCACCGTTATGAATGGGCTTGGGCTCCGCCCTGCCGATGTCGCGACCCAGGTCGTACTGCGGGACGGCATCTCCGAGTGGGTCAGCGTCCTCGCCATCATCGCCTCGGTCTGCGAGGCGGTCGCGCTCGAAGTCAGGCACGGCCAGCGGACCGAGGTCAGGGAGTTGTCCGAGGCCTTCACCGCCGGCCAGAAGGGCTCGTCGGCTATGCCGCACAAGAAGAACCCGGTACGGTCCGAGCGGATCAGCGGCCTGGCGAGGATCGTGCGCGCGCAGATCGTCCCCGTGCTCGAGGGCATACCGCTGTGGCACGAGCGCGACATCTCGCATTCCTCAGCTGAGCGGGTCACGCTCCCGGACGCCGCGATCGCCACTGACTACCTGCTTGAGCAGACAACAGGCCTGATCACCGGCCTGGAGGTGGACGCTGCCAGGATGCGCGCGAACATCGACGCGACCGGCGGGCTGATCTACTCATCGGCCGTGCTGCTCGAACTGGTCGAGGAGGGAATGTCGCGCGAGGACGCGTACGCGCTCGTTCAGCAGGCCGCCATGCAGACCTGGGAGACTGGCACGCCATTCCGCGAAACGCTCGCCACCCGCGCGGCAAGGCTGGGCCGCCGCATTGACGAGCCGCGGCTTGACGAGGTCTTTCGGCCCGAGCGATACGTCGCGAGGCTCGGCGTGGTCTTCGATCGTTTGGAAAAGCTTGACCCTGCCATGGCGGCGCCGCGGGAATGCTGAAGCATCTGTACTCGGGCAAGGTCCGGGAACTGTACCAGGCGGATGACGGTTTCCTGCTGCTGGTGGCGACCGACCGGATTTCCGCGTTCGACTTTGTGCTCGACACAGCTATCCCTGACAAGGGCAAGGTTTTGACCAAACTTTCGTTGTGGTGGTTCGAGCGGCTGGCCGACCTGGTGCCCAATCATGTGGTCGACGTTCCGGTCCCCCCCGAGTTCGCGGGCCGGGCGATGGCGAGCCGGCCGCTGCGAATGGTCCAGGCCGAATGCGTGGCCCGCGGCTACCTCGCCGGGTCAGGCCTGACTGAATACCGGCGGGACGGGCGGGTCTGCGGGATCGTGCTGCCGGACGGGCTCGAAGAGGGGTCGCGGCTGCCCGAGCCCATCTTCACCCCCGCCACGAAGGCACCGCGCGGTGCGCATGACGAGAACATTACCTTCGCCGAGCTGTCGCGGTTTGCGGGCGCCGAACTGGCCGCCGAGTTGCGCCGCATCACGATCGCCGTTTACGAGCGAGGAGCACGGCTGGCGGCCGAGCGGGGCATCATCGTGGCCGATACCAAGATCGAGCTTGGTTTTGACACGGACGGAACTCTCACGCTCGGCGACGAGGTGCTCACGCCGGACTCATCGCGGTTCTGGCCTGCCGATCAATGGCGGCCCGGGCGAAACCAGCCCTCCTTCGACAAGCAGTACGTGCGAGATTGGCTGCTCTCGCCTGACTCGGGCTGGGACCCGAACTCCGGACAGCCGCCGCCTCCGCTTCCTGACCGTGTAATCGAGCGAACCAGGGAAAGATACATTCAGGCATACGAGCGGATCACCGGTCTGATCTGGCCTGATTAGAGAAGGTGAGGCAGGCTAGCCGCCTGTTACGGGTAGTACGCAGTCAGTTACTTTATGTATCGGCGTCTTCATCGTCCGGGGGGTCGGCCAGCAGTGGAATACTGGACTACGCGCGAGACGGCCGGAACGGTGACGTCAGCTCCGGTCGAGACCTTGCCGCATCAGGGCAGCCCATATGCCTCGAGCCGGGATAATGTTGTCCCGCCCCCCAGGGACAGGAGTTCCAGCCTTATGAGCAGCGGTCACAAGACCCGCTACCGAGTCGTCGGCGGCAGCCCCCTCCAGGGAACCGTTTTCGTCCAGGGAGCCAAGAACGCGGCACTGAAGATGATCGCCGCGTCCCTTCTCGCCGAGAAGGGACGCACGGTGCTGCGGAATGTCCCCGTGATCGAGGACGTCCGCCGAGCCGTCGAGCTCGCTCAGGCGGTCGGTGCGATGGTGAAGTTCCATGAAGCGGAACGGACGCTGGTGGTCGACGCGTCCGAGTTGACCAGCCCGGTACTTCCCGCTCACATAACCAGGCAGTTCCGCAGCTCAGTTCTGTTCGTGCCCGCGCTGCTGCACCGGCTCGGCGAGGCGGTGCTCGAGGAAGTGGGCGGGTGCAACCTCGGCAGCCGGAACCTGGACTTCCATTACCGCGGCTTTGCCCGACTCGGCGCGACGGTCGACGAGGGCGAGAGCCAGATCAGGGTCAAGGCCGACGGTCTGCGCGGCGCGCACTTGTACCTGGACACGCCGTCTCACACCGGGACCGAGAACCTGATCATGGCCGCCTCGCTGGCGCCGGGCGTCACCGTGATCGACAACACCGCGCAGGAGCCAGAGGTCCAGGACGTCATCGCGTTCCTCAGCAAGATGGGCGCGAAGATCAGCGGCGGCGGCACCGGCTTCATTACGGTCGAGGGCGTCAGGGAGCTGACTGCGGTGGAGCACACCGTCATGCCCGACCGGATCGACGCGGCAGTGTTCGCGATGGCGGCGGCTATCACCGGGGGCGAGGTCAGCCTCGTGGGCGCTTCGCTCGATCACCTGGGCGTCGTGCGCTGGAAGCTCGAGCAGATGGGCGTCGAGTTCGCGACCCAGGGCGCGATCCTCCAGGTGCGCAGGGACCGGCCGCTGCGCCCGATCAACGTGATCACGAGCCCGTACCCTGGCTTCGCCACCGATCTCCAGTCGCCGATCATGGCCGTGAGCTGTCTCGCCGACGGCACGAGCTACATCAGGGAGACCATCTTCGACGGCCGGTACATGATGGCTGGCGAGCTCAACAAGATGGGCGCGAAGATCGAGGTGACGGACACGGCGGCGGTCGTGCACGGGCCGACGCCGTTGCGTGGCACCGAGGTGACGGCGCACGACCTGCGCACCGGGATAGGACTGGTCCTGGCCGGCCTGGCCGCCGAGGGTGCGACCATCGTCTCGCCTGGCTACCCGATCGACCGGGGCCACGCTTCGGTCGCCGCGCGGCTGACCGCCCTCGGCGCCGACATAACCGCGGAAGCGATCGCGTAGCGCGGTCGGCCAGGCCCGCCAACCTGCGCCCACCTTCGCCCAGCTCAGCCGGTCAGGTAGGCCCTCGCCACCTCGATGAAGCGGTTGTTGGCTGCCTTCTCGCCGATCGAGACCCGGACGCCCTCGCCAGCGAACGGGCGGACGGCCAGGCCAGCCTGGTCGCAAGCGTCAGCGAACTCCATGGTTTCCGGGCCGAGACGGAGCCAGACGAAGTTTGCCTCCGTCGGCGGCACGGTCCAGCCCATGTTGGTCAGCTCGGTGCGGACCCGGTCCCGCTCGGCCACCACGAGGTGGACCCGGTCGAGCAGTTCCGCCTCGGCGGCCAGCGACGCGACGGCGGCAGCCTGGGCGACAGCGTTGACCGCGAAGGTGAGCATAGTCTTGCGCGCCGCCGCTGCGACCGGCTCGTGCCCGACCAGGAAGCCGACGCGCAGTCCGGCCAGGCCGTAGGCCTTCGAGAAGGTCCGCAGCACGGCGACGTTGGGGCGCTCTTTGTAGATCTCGATGCCGTCGGGCACCTCAGGGTCGCGCACGTACTCGGCGTACGCCTCGTCCAGCACCACCAGGCAGTCGCCGGGAACCCGGTCGAGGAAACGCGCGAGCTCGCCGGAAGTGACGACCGTGCCGGTCGGGTTGTTCGGCGTGCAGACGAAGATCAGCCTGGTCGCGTCGGTGATCGCGGCTGCCATTGCGTCCAGGTCGTGCCGCTCGCCGGCGAGCGGCACCCGGACGGAGGTCGCGCCGGCCAGGTCCGCCAGGTACGGGTAGGCCTCGAACGAGCGCCACGCGTAGAGCACCTCGGCGCCTGGGTCAGCAACCGCCTCAAGGAGTTGCTGCACCAGGCCGACCGAGCCGCATCCGACCGCGATGTGCGCCGCGGGCACTGCATAGCGGTCGGCGATCGCTTCGGTGAGGTCGGCAGCGCCATCGTCCGGATACCTGTTGACTTCACTCGCTGCCTCGGTGATGACCTTGACGACCGACGGCAGCGGGCCGAACGGCGACTCGTTCGACGAAAGCTTGTAGGTCCGGCCAGGCGTCGCGGCGGGCGGCTTGCCCGGCTTATAAGGCGCGAACTGGTCAAGAATCGGTCGGAACCGTGGCGTCTGCTTGGACATCGTCGTCCTCCATGGCTGAGCTGGGCTGCGGGCCCGCAGCGGTCTCGGCAACAGATCGGCCGGCTGCCTGGTCAAGGCACCGGCGCTGGCGCTCGTCGGCAGGCACGTCGACCGGGCCGCCTGGCGACTGCCGCACCGGCGCGCAGGCCTGGCGCTGCCTAGGCCTGAGCATAGGCGGATGCAGGATGTCGGTGTCACCGCGCCGGTACAGCTGGGCCGGCCTGCCACCCGATGAGCCAGCCGTTCCCGTGTCCACGAGGAACCGCTCGGCGCCGGTCACCTTGCGATGGAAGTTACGCGGATCCAGCGGCGTGCCCCAGACGATCTCATAAACCCGGCGCAACTCAGCGACAGTGAACGTGTCCCTGCAGAACGCCGCGCCGAGCGTGGTGTACTCCAGCTTGGCCCTGGCCCGCTCCACCCCGTCCTGCAAGATCCGCAGGTGGTCGAACGCCATCTCGGTCAGGCTCGCGACCGGCTGCCAGCTCATCCGCGGCTGGTCAGGAGGCGGCAGGTCCGGCGCCAGGCCCAGGTATGCGACCGATACCACGCGCTGCCTCGGATCACGGTCCGGGTAGCCGTAGGTCTGCAACTGCTCAAGGTGAACGGGCGCGTCAGGCAGGCCTGCCCGCTCGCCGAGCACCCGGGCTGCGGTCGCCGGCAGGTCCTCGTCCAGCCTGATGAAGCCGCCAGGAAGAGCCCAGTGACCCTGGTGCGGCTCGGCGTGCCGCCGCCAGACCAGCACCGAAAGCGCGCTTCTCCGCACCGTGAGGATCACCAGGTCGACGCTGACGGCGACCCGTGGCACCTCCATGTTTGCACGGTACTTGCTGTCCGTCCGCGATAGCACGCCCGCATCGGCAGTAGTCCCCGTGCGCTGCGGGGATTGCACGGCGTTGTTCTTGACGGAAGGACACCAGATGGCAGGGCCGCCGGATTTGAGGGGCCATGGGAGAGCTTCGGTTCAGGACTCAGACAGCGCAGTACACGGTGGTGGGGCTGGCGCCGTCGAGTCTGGCTCACATTGTTGAAGGACTCGGACAAGCGATCTGGCTGGCTTCGGCCGGTGTCAGGCTGGCCGGCGTGAACCCAGGCCGGACCGGTCATGGCCCATCTGTGATCGTCTCGTAGGGTGAAGCCATGAACAGGCTTGGAGAGCTTGAGCGCGCCATCATGGAAGTTCTCTGGGAAACGCCTGATCCGATGACGGTCAGGCAGGTCGGCGGCTGCCTGACCGACAGGGACCTGGCGCACACTACGGTGATGACGGTGCTCGACCGGCTCGCCAAGAAGGGCTTTGTCCGCCGTCAGCGGGCCGGCCGTGCCTGGCGTTACCGCCCTGCCGAGAGCAGGGAGGCGTATGTCGCTGAGCTGATGCTGACGGCGCTAGACCAGACCGGCGACCGGCAGGCTGCGCTGACCAGGTTCGCCAGGAGCGTCTCAGGCGCCGAAGCTGATGC
>Ga0207646_10008162_pt1 | contig 10530 bp, 11 predicted proteins | sample KBSK5502metaG_FD_184343 | JGI IMG/M metagenome (GOLD analysis project Ga0207646, IMG submission 184343) | Corn, switchgrass and miscanthus rhizosphere microbial communities from Kellogg Biological Station, Michigan, USA - KBS K5-50-2 metaG... | ecosystem: Host-associated > Plants > Roots >...
GCCTGCAAGGCGGCGGTCGCGGTGCTGCTGACCGCGGCGGGCGGGGCGAAGCTTGCCGACCTGCCCGGGTTCGCCGCCAGCGTCCGGCTGTTCTGGGCTGGCAGGCCCGCTTCTTCGCGGCCGCTGGCCGTGGCCGCCGGGCTGGCCTGCGGAGAGGTCGCGGCCGGGGCGGCGAGCCTGTCCAGCCCACGGGCAGGCTGGCTGAACCTGGTTGTCCTGGTCATCTGCGGTGGCTTCGTCGCGGTTTCCGCCGTCGGCTACGCACGGCATCCTGGCTGGCCATGCCGCTGCTTCGGCAGCTTGTCCGGGCGCAACTTCAGCGCCGCGGGGATCGCCAGGGCGGTGATCATCGCGGCCTGCGCGGCGGTCGCCGTGGCTCCCGTTCGTCCGGGGTTGACGCAGCTCGGCGCGGCCGGCCGCCTGGGCCTGCTGGCGGGCGCCTTGCTCGTGGCCGCGGCGGCGTACAGCGCCGCGGCGGCGGTTGGCGCCGGGCAAGCACGGGATTCGCGGCGCGACGGCCGGTCGGCGTGGTGGGCATGATCCGGATACCGCTGTTCCTGGCCGTGGCGCAGTGGGCGCTGCTCGGCGCGCTCGGCGTGCTGGTCGTGATCGTGTTCCGCCAGCTCGGCAAGCTGCTGACCGGCGCGCCGCGTGACGAGCAACTCGGACCCGCTGTGGGGAGCCGGGCGGCGGCATTGACCTACGTCAGGCCGGGCGAGCAGGCCATCCGGCGGCTGATGCCTGGCGGCGGCCAGCCGCTGCTGCTCGCGTTCGTCGACCCGACGTGTCCGTCCTGCGAGGAACTCGTCGGCGTGCTCGGCGAGCTCAGGGCGGCAGGGGACCTCGACGGCCTGCGGGCGTTGCTGCTGATCTCCGATCCGCCCTCATACCTGCAGATATCCGACGTATTTGGCTCGACGAGCATCGAGATCGGCCGGCCAGCCAGGCGAGACGGCCTTGACTCTTACCTGGTGTCCGCGACGCCGCTCCTCGTCGCCATCGACGGCGACGGCATCGTGCGGGCGGCAGGATCGGTCGTGCGCGCCGCCGAGGTCCGCGCCTTCTGCCAGGCGGGCGTGCCGCCGGCGACCGAGGCGGTGCGGCCGGCGACCGAGGCGGTGCGGCCGGCGACCGAGGCGGTGCGGCCGGCGACCGAGGCGGTGCGGCCGGCGACCGAGGCGGTGCGGCCGGCGACCGAGGCGGTGCGGCCCGCGACCGAGGCGGTGCGGCCGGCGACCGAGGCGGTGCGGCCGGCGACCGAGGCGGTGCGGCCCGCGACCGAGGCGGTGCTGACCGTCGAGCCGACGGTCGCCGGGAGGGGAGAGGACTCGATATGATCCGTCGACGATCAGCAAGCGGCACCGATGACCGGATCGGCTCGCTCACCGAGCGGATCGCGAGGACGGTGAACCGCAGGGACGCGTTGCGCCGGGTCGTCATCGCCGGCGCCGCGGGGCTCGCGGCCCTGGCCGCTGGCGCGAGCCCAGCCGATGCGGTCAACTGCAACTGCGGCCCGACCAGGCGCTGCTCGAACTGCCCGGCCGTCGGCTGCCCGCCGAAGCATCACCTGTGCAAGGGCTCGTTCACCGGCAACTGCTTCAACGTCCAGGGGTTTCGCTGCGAGTGGCCGTCTGGCAGCTGGATCGCGTGCGTGAACCTGGGCAAGGGGCTGGGCTACCGGGTCTGCTACGACTGCATCGGGGCCAGCGGCTGCAAGCACTGGTGCACCTGCCTGAGCGCGTGCATCTGCTGCCATTGCGCGAGTGCCGCCGACGTCAGGGCCGAGCAGAGCCGGCTCCAGCACGCGCAGCGGCAGCAGTGACGGCGTCGCTGGCTGGCCTCGCGGCGATCGCCATCGCCCTGGCGGCCGTCAACGGATACGCCAAGGCGTACTCGCCATGAGGCGTCAACTCGGCCGCCTCGCTTGCGGCCGGTCTTCCGGTCGGGAGACATGCCGCACGGCTCGGCGTGATCGTCGCGTACGCGCTGCCGGCCGTCGCGGTCTGGGCAGCGCTCGGGATCGCGGTGACAGCGGTCCGGCTGCACGGGCTGGCGCTGGCAGCGACGGCGCTGTACGGCGGCGGCTACGCGCTAACCGAGATCTCCGCACGGCGCGGTCCCCGGCCACCTGGCCGGTCGTGGCAGGTGCCGCAGTCCATGCTCATCGATGCGTCGGTCCGCAGGCGCGTCCTGGTCTGGGGTTCCCTGCTCGGCCCTGGCTTCGCTACCCGCAACCCGTACGCGGGTTTCTGGCTGCTGCCGCTGGCAGTGGCGTCGATGCCCGGGATGCCCGCCGGGCTGGCCGTCGGCGCCGCGGTCGGGCTGGCGCATGGGGCGGCTCGCGGGGCGGCGCTGCTGCGCGACGTGAAGGAACTCCAGCCAGCCCCGGTGCCGGCCGCCGCGGTGCCGGCCGGTGTGGTCCCGGCCGCTCCGGCCGCCGCGGACCCGGCCCTGCCCACGCACCTCGACGTGGTGCTGAAGGCCGTCTACTGGCGGCGGCTCGACGGAATCCTACTGGCCGCCGCCGCGGCGGCGGCACTCGCCGCCTGGCTGGGTACTGCCATTCTCAGCTAGCAGCGCTCACGCCAGCTTCCGCACTCATGGCGGCGACCGAGTTTCAACCAAGGAGAACCCGATGCCACGCAGCATGCGCTCCGCGGCGATAGCCGCCGTCCTGGCCGCGACCATGGCGACCGCGCTGGCCCCCGCGTCCGCGAGCGCCGCCGTCCGCGGCCCGGCCTTCGCGGGCCGCGAGGTGTTCAAGATCGTCAGCCGGGTGCCAGGCCCGCGGCACCCGGTCGCCTACGCGTGGGGCGCGTTCAAGGCGAAGGGCTACTTCGTCAGGAGGCGGACGACCCTGGTCTTTCCGAAGGGCAGGATCGTCGTTCACCGCGCCGTCCAGCAGACCACGTACTACGGGCCCGACCTCGAGACCTGCCGGTTCAAGATCGTGCAGAAAGGGTCGTTCCTGGTCACCAGGGCGACGGGCAGGTACCGCGGTCTGCGCGATTCTGGCAGCTTCGCCGCCACCCTGCACGGGCGGCTCAGGCAGACAGGGGGCGACCGCTGCGGAAGGAAGATCGTCTCGAGGAAGACCGTCACGTACGAGATCGGCCGGGCCAGCTGAGGCGGGTTCGGCGCGCCCGGCGCGGCGACGGCCGCCCGCGGCCGACCACGTAGTCTGTTGGCCATTGTCCATTCGACAGTGTCGTCGCAGTCGCTCAGCGAACGGAGTATCCCCCGATGGCCGACCTGTCGCTGCTGCCGCCCTCAGCGGCCATCGAGGGCGACGACCTGCGGATCGGCGGCTGCCTGATGTCGGAGGTCGCCGAGCGGTTCGGCACGCCCGCCTACATCATCGACGAACAGGCGCTGCGCGACCGCGCCCGCGAGTACATGGACGCGATGCTCACCAGGCACGCTCGCAGCCGGGTCTGCTTCGCCGTCAAGGCGTATCCGTCAGTCGCGATGATCAAGGTCCTGGTCGCGGCCGGCCTCGGCTGCGACGTCGTCGGAGCGGGTGAGCTCAGGCTCGCGCTGGCCGCCGGCGCCGACCCGGCGTCGGTCGTGATGCACGGCAACGCGAAATCCGACGAGGACATCCAGGCGGCGCTCGACGCGCGCATCGGCTACATCGTCGTCGACGGCTTCGACGACATCGACAGGATCGAGCGGCAGGCACGCGGGCGAACCCCAGTGCTGCTGCGCGTCAGCCCAGGGGTCGAGTCGGCCACCCACGCGGCGCTGGCCACGGGCGGCAAGCAGTCCAAGTTCGGCGTCCCCGTCGAGCAGGTGCCGGCCGCGATCGCCAGGATGCGCGCGGTTCGCGCGATCGACCTGCGCGGCCTGCACGCGCACATCGGCTCGCAGATCCTGGCGGTGGACCAGTTCGAGGCGGCGGTGGACGCACTGGCCAGTCTCGAGCGCTTCGATGTCTACGATCTCGGCGGCGGCCTCGGCGTCCGCTACGAACCAGGCGACGTCGCCCCGTCCGTTGACGAGTACGCCGACCGGCTGGTCGGCGCCGCGCACAAGCACCTGGGCGAGGACATCGACATCCTGGTCGAGCCCGGCCGATCGATGGTGGCCAGGGCCGGGCTGACGCTCTACCGCGTCGTCACGGTCAAGCGGGCGGGCAGGCTGCACGTGGCCGTGGACGGCGGCATGGGCGACAACCTCGAGCATTCGCTGTACGGGCAGCGGTTCACGCCGCTGGTGGTCGGCCGCTGGGACGCCGAGCCCGTCGTGGCCGATCTGGTCGGCAGGCACTGCGAGTCCGGCGACGTGATCACTCCTGACGTCCCCCTCGCCGATCCAAGAATCGGAGACCTGATCGCCGTTCCGGTCACCGGCGCCTACTGCTTCACGATGGCCAACAACTACAACGTGGCACTCAGGCCGCCGGTGATCTTCTGCGCGGACGGGACTGCCAGGGTTGGCGTCCGGCGGGAGACATTCGACGACCTGCTCGCCCGCGAGGTCTGAGCCGCGCGGCATCCTTGACACGCGCCGAGAGCTCACGACATTCTTGTCATACTCTGTATGCAGTGTTGCGCGCTGGTGCCGCGCCCTCGCGCGCGTGACAGCGGCCTGCGGTAAGGAGAGTGCCGTCGATGCCGGTCACCGCCAAGCAGGTCGCGGAGTTGCTCGGCGCGCTGGTGCGGATCGAGTCGGTAACACCGTCGCTGATCCCGACCGGGTCGGGCGAGGCCAAGGTGGTGGCCTTCATCGCGGACTGGCTGGACGGCACCGGCGCCGAGGTCGAGGTCGTCGAGGTCGAGCCGGGCCGGCCGAACGTCCTGGCGAGGCTGCCCGGGACCGGCGGCGGGCCCACGCTCTGCCTGAACGCGCACAGCGATACCGTCGGCTACGACGGCTGGCCCGGCGAGGCGCTGGTGCCACGGGTCGACGGCGATCGGATGTACGGGCTCGGCGCGGCCGACGACAAGTCGGGCTGCGCGGCGGCCATGCTGACCCTCGCCTCGCTCGCCGGTTCAGGCCTCCGGCTGCGCGGCGACCTGCTCGTGGCGTGCGTCGCCGACGAGGAGGGCATCTCGATCGGCACGGAGCACCTCGCGCGCCAGGGCAGGATCGACGCGGCGCTGGTGATCGAGCCGCAGCCGACGCACGAGCTTGTCGTGGAGCATCAGGGCTTCGGCTGGCTCGACGTGATCGCGCGCGGTGTCGCCGCGCACGGCTGCGAGCCCGACGTCGGGGTGGACGCGATCGTGCACCTGGCCGAGGTCATCACCCGGCTGCACCGGCTTGACACGACGGTGTTCCAGCGGCAGCCGTCGCTGCTGAACGGCCGGACCGTGTTCCATACGGGGACCGTCACCGGCGGCACCGACTACGCCACCTACCCCAACTCTGCGAAGGTCGGGATCGAGATCGGCACCCAGCCCGGAGAGCAGCTGTCCGACCGGGTGGCCGAGATCGAGGCGATATTCGCCGAGGTCGGCGAGAGGGAGCGAGGGTTCAGCGGCGAGATCGCGGTCAGGCTGGAGCGCGAGCCCTTCGTCGCCGACGGCCACGAGGCGCTGCAGGACGTCGTCGTGACCGCGATGACCTCGGTGCTCGGCAGGGAGCCGAAGATCACCGGCATGAACGGCTGGACGGACGCCGCGCTGATGCAGGCCGCCGGGATCCCTACACTCCTGCTCGGCTCGACCGGCGGCAACTATCACGCCGCGGGCGAGTGGGCGTCGATCACCGAGCTGATCAAGCTCTGCGACATCCTCGACCGGGTCGCCCGCGCCTACCTGGGCTAGCTAGGTGCGGGCTAGGTGCGGGCGAGGTGCGGGCGAGGTGCGGGCGAGGTGCGGGCTAGGTGTGCTGGCCCACGGGGGCCGACCCCACGGAGCCCCCGCGCCTTTCAGGCCTGGACGGTCTCCTCCGCCTGCTCCGCCCGCGCGATCTCGGCGGCCTCCCGCTGCCTGACCAGCTCCTGGCCACCGTGCCGCAGCGCCAGGATCGCGGCGATGACCAGCACCGTCGCGGCCATGCTGAACACGATCACCAGGCCGTGGTGGAACGGCCCGGAGATGAGCTGCGGGAAGAACTGCCTGCCGGTCAGCACGTGCACGTTGCGGGCCGGGAGGTGATTGAGCACGCCGGTTGGGGCGAGGAGCTGGTGCACGGGGTTGTAGCCGAGGAACGCGGCGAACAGGCTGCCGACCGGCGGCAGGTTGCCGATCTGGTGCGCGATCGGGCCCGGCACGCCCTGGCCGGACAGGCCCCTGGTCAGCGTGGTGGGCAGCGTCGCGGCCAGGCCGGCGATCATCAGCGAGAAGAAGATGCCGATAGAGAGCACGAAGCCCGAGTTGGTGAAGGTGGCCAGCATGCCGGACGCGGCGCCGCGCTGCCTGGGCGGCACGCTGTTCATCACGGCCGCGGCGTTCGGCGCCGAGAATAGGCCCATGCCGGCGCCGGAGACGAAGATCAGGAGCGCGAACGCCGGGTAGCCGAAGTTGGTCGGCAGCAAGAGCAGGCCGCCAAACGAGGCGGCCGACAGCAGCAGCCCGCCCGATGCGAAGAAGCGGGCGCCGTAGCGGTCGGACAGCCAGCCAGACAGCGGGCCGGCGACGAGGAACCCGGCGGTCAGCGGCAGCAGGTAGATGCCTGACCACAGCGGCGTGTCGATGAACGAGTAGCCGTGCAGCACCAGCCAGATCCCCTGCAGCCAGATGATCAGCATGAACTGCATGCCGCCGCGGGAGATGGAGGCGAGCAGCGCAGCGGTCGCGCCGGTGGAGAACGACCTGATCTTCAGCAGCCGCAGGTCGAACATCGGCGCGTCGATCCGCAGTTCGATGAAACAGAAGGCCGCAAGCAGGGCCACGCCGCCGAGCAGCTCGGTGAGCACGACCGGGCTGGTCCAGCCCATCGAGTGGCCGCCGTACGGCTGGATGCCGTAGGTGATCCCGGTCAGCAGGCTGACCAGGCCGACCGCGAACGTGATGTTGCCGAGCCAGTCGATCTTCGCCGGGGTCCGCGCGCCGTCCTCGCGCAGGCTGAGGTAGGACCAGATCGCACCGCCGATCCCGATCGGGACCGAGACGAGGAAGACCAGCCGCCAGTTGACGGCGGCCAGGACGCCGCCCAGGATCAGGCCGATGAACTGCCCGGAGATGCCCGCGACCTGGTTGATCCCCATGGCCATGCCGCGCTGGTTGAACGGGAACGCGTCGGTCAGGATCGCGGGGGAATTGGCCATCAGCATGGCGCCGCCGACCGCCTGGACGATGCGGAAGCCGATCAGCCACAGCGCCCCAGACGGCCCGGTCAGCGGGTCGAACGGCAGCGCGAGCGCGCCCAGGGCGAACAGCGTGAAGCCCAGGTTGTACATCCGCACCCGGCCGTATATGTCGCCGAGCCGGCCGAGCGTGACGACGAGCACCGCGGAGACGACCAGGTACCCCATCAGCATCCACAGCAGGTAGCTGATGTTCCCCGGGGTCAGCGGGTTCAGGTGAATCCCGCGGAAGATCGCGGGCAGCGAGATGATCACGATCGAGGCGTTCGTCGTCGCGGCGAGCATGCCGAGCGTGGTGTTGGACAGCGCCACCCACTTGTAGTGCCCTCCCCGCAGGCCGCGCCCAGCCCCGCCGGTGGCCCCGTTCAGCCCGGCGATCCTGCCCACCGCGCGGCCGCGCGGCGGCTTGCCCGACGTGGGAGCTCCGGAAGGCACTGCGCCGTCACCCTGCCCGCGATCTCTCTCAGCCAAGTCAGTGCGCCCTCACTGGTGATCTTGGGGTCCGCAAGCTCGGAACCAGAACCGAGCCCAACTTATTTCATAGGCTAACTATATTCCGGCAGGACTCAACCCTGCGGTCATGATGGTGCAAGCTCGCTCAGCGGGGTAGCTCTCGGTCTGATGAAGATGCTCGACGACCTGCTCGGCCGTGCCGACGAATTGCAGCGGGGTCGGCCGTGGCTCGCCTTTTGCATGGCGGTGTGGAAGAAGTTCGGCGACGATCAGGCGGGCAATCTGGCGGCCCTGATCGCGTACTACGCGTTCGCAGCGATCTTCCCGCTGCTGCTCGTGCTTGTCACGCTGCTTGACATTGCGGTGCGGCACGATCCCGCGCTGCGGCAGCGCCTGCTCAGCTCGGCCCTCAGCGCGTTCCCGGTGATCGGGCCGCAGATCCGCAGCAGCGTCAGCCCGCTGCACAGCACCGGCCTGGCCCTCGCCGTCGGCCTGATCGGCGCGCTGCTCGGCGCCAGGGGAGTGGCGACGGCCATTCAAACCGCGATGAACTCCGTGTGGGCTGTGCCGCCGCAGCGCCGCCCTGGGTTTCCCTGGTCGGCCCTGCGGGGCGTTGGGCTGATCCTCGTCGTCGGCATCGGCCAGATCATCACGGCGCTGGTGTCCGGAGTCGCCGGGGGAATTGGCCATCTGCTGCCAGGGGCAGGCGCCGCGGTCGCGGCGATCGCCGTGGCATTCCTCGCGAACATCGGGATCTTCTGGCTGGCGTTCCGGCTGGCGACGGCGCCGGAGGTGCGCGGGGGCGACCTTCTACTCGGAGCGGTGCTGTCCGCCGCCTTCTGGCAGGCGCTGCTACTGCTCGGCGGGCTGATCGTCGGCCACCTGCTAGCGCACGCCTCGGATCTGTATGGCGTGTTCGGTGTCGTGCTCGGCCTGATGGCGTGGCTCTACTTGCAGGCGCAGATCACGCTGTACGCGGTCGAGGCCGACACGGTGCGCGCCTGGCGGCTGTGGCCGCGCGGGCTGCGGCCCCCGCCCACGGACCAGGACAGGCAGGCCTACGAGCGCTACCGCCGGGCCGAGCCTCGGCTGCCTGACGGCTGAATGTGCCAGCGTGATACTTGGCTCGCACCGCGAAGGGACGGTCATGAGCGCATCTGATCACGCCGCGCCTGCCTCGGTCCCGGCTGGGAGCGCCCGCCGAGCGGGAGCCTGATCGCGATGGCCGGCTCGGTGGTCATGCTGGCCTCGCTCCTCCTCCCGTGGTACGTGCTGCGAGCCAGGCCTGTGCCCTACGGTGACCTGTCGAGACGCTGATCGCCGTGGGTTCTGGGGCCATCGCGCTGTACGTCGTGATCGCGGCGCAGGCGGGCGGGACCGCCGCGGCGCGGCGACGCGACTGGCAGGTGCTCATCGCGCTCGCGGCAAGCACGGCGGCCGTCACGCTGGCCGCGGCGATCCTTAGCCCGGTCAGCGTGCCGGACAGCGCCGCGCGGCTCGGGCTCAGTTCGTCGTCGGCGTACGGCGCTGCGGTGGGCTTGGCCGGTGCCCTGGCCGCGGTCGTCGGGGCCATGCTGCTCTGGCGGACTGAGAGCGCAGCAAGCAGGGGACCGCATTTGCCGCTGCCGGTCCCGCACGCTTGACTGGGAGCGGGAGGCATCATGACGTCGACAACCGACAGGACCGGCCGGGCGCAAGGGGCGAGCCCGGTGGACTTCGACGAGTATGGCGACTACGGCGGCGCCCGGCCGAAGGCCGGCGAGCAGCAGGGGAAGGCCGAGTTCGTCAGGCCCGCATACCCGTTCCAAGGCAGGATCACCGCGGACGGCTCGAGCGGTTATCCGGCCGAGGCGGGCCGCTATCACCTGTACGTCTCGTGGGCGTGCCCGTGGGCGCAGCGCACCGCGATCGTGCGCAAGCTGGTCGGCCTCGAGGACGTGATCTCGCTGAGCGTCGTCGATCCGGTCAGGGACGGCCGTGGCTGGGCGTTCCGCGAGGGGCCGGCGCACGGGCTCGACCCAGTGAACGGCTTTTCCTTTCTGCGCGAGGCGTACGAGAAGACCGAGCCGGGATACGACGGGCACATCTCGGTTCCCGTCCTGTGGGACAAGCGCTCTGGCCGGATCGTCAGCAACAACTTCCCCGATATCACGATCGATATGGCCACCCAGTTCGGCCGCTGGGCCGTTTATGACGGGCTCTACCCTGCCGAGTTTCGCGCGGAGATCGATGAGATCAACGCGCTGGTCTACGACCGGGTGAACAACGGCGTGTACCGCTGCGGTTTCGCGCAGACGCAGGAGGCGTACCACGAGGCGGTGACGGCGCTGTTCGAGACGCTTGACGCGCTCGAGGCGAGGCTGGCCGGGCAGCGGTTCCTGGTCGGGAGGACACTGACCGAGGCGGACGTACGGCTGTGGGTGACGCTGGCGCGGTTCGATTCGGTGTACTACTCACACTTCAAATGCAACATCCGCCGACTCACCGATTACCCCGCGATGTGGGCGTACGCGCGTGATCTCTACAGCGTCCCGGCATTCCGCGAGACCACCAACTTCGATCACATCAAGCGGCATTACTACATCACGCACGGCCGGATCAACCCGACGAGAATCGTGCCCGACGGCCCGCTGCTCGACTGGCTTAGCTGGCAGGGCCGCCGGCCGCTCTAGGCTTGCCCCGCCCGGCCGGCGAGCTACTCTGGCGGCCAGGAACCCGCGGAACCCGCGGAACCCGCGGAACCCGCGGAACCCGCGGAACCCGCGGAACCCGCGGAACCCGCGGAACCCGCGGAACCCGCGGAACCCGCGGAACCCGCGGAA
>Ga0207646_10008163_pt1 | contig 10530 bp, 8 predicted proteins | sample KBSK5502metaG_FD_184343 | JGI IMG/M metagenome (GOLD analysis project Ga0207646, IMG submission 184343) | Corn, switchgrass and miscanthus rhizosphere microbial communities from Kellogg Biological Station, Michigan, USA - KBS K5-50-2 metaG... | ecosystem: Host-associated > Plants > Roots >...
ACAGGCCGATGCCCCGCGCCCCGAAGGCGAACGCCACCTTGGCGTCGCGCGGGATGTCGGCGTTGGCGCGGATCCCCAGACGCCGGATCTCGTCCGCCCAGCCCAGCAGCTTCTCGAACTTGCGGTACAGGGATGACTTCTCCGCCTTGAGCGTTCCGTTCACGACCTGCAGGACCTCCGACGGGCTGGTGGGCAGCTCCTGGAGGATCACCTCGCCCGTGGACCCGTCGATCGAGATGGGATCGCCTTCCTCGAGCGTCCGGCCCGCGACCTTCAGCGTCTTGCTCTTGGCGTCGATGTTCAGCGAGCCGGCACCGACGACGGACGGCTTGCCCATCTGCCGGCCGACCACGGCCGCGTGCGAGGTCATCCCGCCCGTCGCGGTGAGGATGCCCTGGGCCACGCTCATGCCGTGGATGTCGTCGGGCACGGTCTCCATGCGTACGAGCACCACGCGCTTGCCCTTGCCCGACCAGGCCACCGCCTCGTCCGCGGTGAAGACGACCGCGCCCGTGGCCGCGCCCGGCGACGCGGGCAGGCCCTTGGCCGCGATGGGGGCCTTCGCGCGCGCCTTGAGGTCGAAGATCGGATGCAGGAGCTGGTCGAGGGACTGCGGCTCGACCTTCCCCACCGCTTCCTTCGGCGTGAGGATCCCCTCGTCCACCATGTCCACCGCGATGTGCACCGCGGCCACGCCCGTGCGCTTGCCGTTGCGCGTCTGGAGCATGTAGAGCGTGTTGTCCTGGATGGTGAACTCGAAGTCCTGCACGTCCTTGTAGTGGCGCTCCAGGCGCGTGGTGATGTCGCGAAGCTGCTTGTAGGCCTTCGGCATCACCTTCTCGAGGTCCGCGATCGGATGGGGCGTGCGGATGCCGGCCACCACGTCCTCGCCCTGCGCGTTCTGCAGGAACTCGCCGTAGAACTCCTTCTCCCCCGTCGAGGGGTTGCGGGTGAACCCGACGCCGGTGGCCGACGTCTCGCCCATGTTCCCGAAGACCATGCTCTGCACGTTGACGGCGGTGCCGAGGTCGTGGGGGATGTCGTTGAGCTTGCGGTAGGTGACCGCGCGCGGGTTCATCCAGGAGCGGAACACGGCGTCGCGCGCCCCCTTGAGCTGCTCGCGCGGCTCCTGGGGGAAGGGCTTACCCGTTTCCTTCTGGACCACGCCCTTGTAGCGCTGGATGACCTCGTCGAAGGCCTTCTCGTCGAGGTCGAGGTCCGCCTTGGCGCGGACCTTCTTCTTGACCGCGTTGAGCTCGTGGTCGAAGCGCTCCTTGTCGATGCCGAGCACGACGTTGCCGTACATCTGGATGAAGCGGCGGTAGGAGTCCTTGGCGAAGCGACCGTTGCTCGTCTTCGTCTTCAGGCCCTCGACGGAGCGGTCGTTGAGGCCGAGGTTCAGGATGGTGTCCATCATCCCGGGCATCGAGAACTTGGCCCCGCTGCGCACGGAGACGAGGAGCGGATCGGCGGCGTCGCCGAGCTTCTTGGCCATCAGGGACTCGAGCCGGCCCAGCGCCTTCTCGATCTCCGTCTCGATCTCGGGCGTGAGGCTGCCCCCGCGCTGCTGGTAGAGATTGCAGGCGGCGGTCGAGATGGTGAAGCCGGGGGGAACGGGCAGGCCGGCGTTCGTCATCTCGGCCAGGCCGGCGCCCTTGCCGCCCAGGGTGTCCTTCATGTCCTTGTTGCCGTCCGCCTTGCCGCCGCCGAAGAAATACACGTATTGAGCCAAAGCCTTAGCCTCCAAGTTTCGAGATGTCCGCAATCCGATAGAACAGCGAGAGGGCCTGCGAGAGCAGGCCGAGCCGGTTGGCGCGCAGGCGCGGGTCCTCCGCCATCACGTGTACGTCGTCGAAGAAACGGTCCACGGGTCCGCGCAGGCTGCTCAGTGAGCGCAGCCGCGACTCGTATCCACCGTCCACGCTGCGCCCCTGGCGGCCACCATCGCGGGTGGGTGGCTGGAGCTGGGCGACGGCGGCGTGCAGGTCGCGCTCCGCGGACTCCTGCAGCAGTTTCGCGTCGACGTCCGAGGGCGCGAGGTCGCCGAGGATGTTCTTGGCCCGCTTGAACGCGACGGCGAGCGCCTCGAAGTCCTCCGTCGCCTCCAGGCGGACGCGATGGAGCGCCTGCAGGCGCTTCCAGGCCTCGCGTGGGTCGTCGAGGGCGTCCGGCTCGCGGGCTCCCAACACCGCTTCGATTTCGTCCGCCGCGAAGCCACGCGCGGTGAACACGTAGCGAAGGCGGTCGAGGAGGAACGTCTCCAGGTCCTTGGCGATGTCCGCCTCCGGGCGCTTGAGCGTGCCGGCGTAGCCGGCCACTGCCGCCCCCACGAGGCTGCGCAAGCTGGGCCGCTTTTCCTTCTCGTCCGTCTGCCAGAAATCCAACAGGACCCGCACCGCGCCCTGCGCCGCGCGACGCAGGCCGTAGGGATCGCTGCTCCCCGTAGGCACGAGGCCGAGGCCGAAGTACCCGGCCAGCGTGTCGAGCTTGTCCGCCAGTGAGACGGCGCCGAACACGGTGGCGTCGCCGCCGCTGAAGACACGGGCGGGCGCGCTGCCCTCTTCGATCGAGACGGGGTGATAGTGCCAGCGCACGGCCTCCGCCACGTTGGCCTGCGGATGGCCCTGGGCACGCAGGTAGATGCCGCCCATCACGCCCTGCAGCTCCGGGAACTCGCGGACCATCAGGGTCGTGAGGTCCGCCTTGGCCACGAGGGCGGCCTCGCGCGCGGTCTCGCGCTCGGGTTTGGTGAGGATGCCGAGCCCCTCCCCCATCGTGTCGATGAGGCGGACGAGCCGCCGCGCCTTCTCTTCGTACGTGCCCAGGCCCTGGTGGAAGGTGACGCCCGCGAGGTCCTTCACGCGGTCGGCGAGCGGCCGCTTCATGTCCTCGGCGAAGAAGAACGCGCCATCGCGGAGCCGCGCAACAACCACCCGCTCCATCCCGCGCACGATCTCCGCCTCCGCCGCACGATCGGCGTTCGTGAGCGCGGCGAAGCGCGTCACGCGCTCGCCCTCGCCCAGCGGGATGTATTTCTGGTGATGCACGAGGACGGTCTGCAGCACCTCGGTCGGCAGCTTGCGGAACTCCTCGGGGATGCGGCCGAACACGACCGTCGGCCACTCCACGAGGTGCTTCCATTCGTCGAGCAGGCCGAAGTCGTGCACGGTCCCGCCGCCAACGGAGCCCAGCTGCTCGCGGATGACGCGATCTCGCTCGCCCGGATCGACGATCACGCAATGCTCCCGGAGTCGCGCTTGATACTCCGGCCAGGAGGCGACCTTGATCTTGTTGCTCGCGCGTCCGCGAGGAAGGAAGCGATGACCTCGCGTGTCCGCGGCGGTCTCCACGATCGCCCGCCCCTTCGCGCCGTGCTCGGCCTCGAAGATCGTGAACGGGACATCCGTCCCGTCGAGCAGCGCGACGAGCCAACGGATCGGCCGGCCGAACGGGAACGTGCCCTTGCCGTCGTCGAGCCAGGCGTCCCAGCTCATGCGCTTCGGAAACGCGAGGCCGCGCAGGAGACCTGCGAGGACACCAGGAAGGACTTCGGTCGCAGGTCGTCCCGTGAGCTTTCGAATGTGAAGAAGGTACTGCTCCGACGGTTCGACCGGTGGTGACGCGGGCATTCCGGCGACAATGCCTGAAGAACCCTTCGCGGCTACCATCAAGTCGTCTGGCGACACGCCGCATTTTCTGGCAAACCCTTCGGCCGCCTTCGTCCATTTTCCCGAAGCATCCTTCGCAATCTTCGCCGCCGGACCCCACACGTGCTCTTCGGCATCCGCTTGCCGGGCGACGATCTGAGCCGTAACCACGAGACGCCGGGGAGTGGAAAACGATCGAACTCGTTCCGGAACGAGTTGCGACGCTTGCAACAACTCCTGAGGCCGCTGCCGCATCTGCTCCGTGAGCCCCGGCAGCCAGGCCGCCGGCATCTCTTCGACGCCGATTTCCAAGAGGAACTCAGGCACGTTTCACCGCGACGGGGGCGTCCCCTTTTGCCGTCTGTGGCTCGGCGTCGGCTCCCACATAGCGCGCCGCGATCGCGCAGGCGAGCTTGCGGATCCCAAGAATCATCCCTGCGCGCTGGCTGACCGAGATCGCGCCACGGGCGTCGAGCACGTTGAACGCATGCGAGGCCTTCAGGGTCCAATCGTAGGCAGGCAGCACGGTGCGCCTGTCCTTCGCGCCCTGTGCATCCTTCATGTCGAGCAGGCGCCAGCCTTCCTTGAGCGCGTCCTCGAAGAGCCGCCGGTGCAGATCGACATCGGCCAGCTCGAAGGAATAACGCGAGAGCTGGTATTCCTCTTCCTTGCGCACGCGGCCGTAGGTCACGCCGGGCGCCCACTCCAGCGCGAACATGTCGTCCGCGTCCTGCAGGTACATCCCGATGCGCTCGAGCCCGTACGTGATCTCGCCCGAGATCGGGGCGAGGTCGATGCCGCCCGCCTGCTGGAAGTACGTGAACTGCGTGATCTCCTGTCCGTCGAGCAGCACCTGCCAGCCGATTCCCCAGGCGCCCAGCGTCGGCGATTCCCAGTTGTCCTCTTCGAAGCGCACGTCGTGGGCGGCGGGATCGATGCCGAGCGCCACGAGCGAGCCGAGGTAGACGTCCTGGATGTCCGCCGGCGGCGGCTTGAGGATGACCTGGAGCTGCTGGTGCTTGTAGACGCGGTTCGGGTTCTCGCCGTAGCGCCCGTCCGCGGGACGCCGCGACGGCTGCACGTAGGCGACCTTCCAGGGATCGGGGCCGAGCACGCGCAGGAACGTCTCCGGATGCATGGTGCCGGCGCCGACCTCCGCGTCCCAGGGCTGATGGATCAGGCAGCCGCGATCGGCCCAGTACTTCTGGAGCGTGGAAACAATCTCCTGAAGGGGCAGCCCTTTCCTGGCCGCGGTCATCCGCGGATCTCCCGCGCCACGTCGCGCAGCACGCGATGCGAATGCAGGTCGCGCTCGAGATGCGTCCGGATGAGGTCGCGGTGAAAGGCTTCCAGGGCCACCGGGGAGGGACGACGAGTCACCGCGGCGGGGGCCCGCGCGAACGCTTCGCGCAGGAAGTCGTGGTCGGGCGCGTTCACCACGGGTCCGGAGGCCGGCCCGCACGATTCACACACGAACCCGTGCGCGGGCCGGTGATAGCGGCGTTCGCCGTCCGGCAGCGGTCCGTCGCAGCTCGCGCAGTGATCGAGAGGCGGATAGATCCCGTGCAGCTTCAGCAGCCAGGCCTCCAGATACCGTCCGAGCACGCCCGTCTCCGTCCCCCCGTCGACCGCGGCCACGATGGCGAGGGCGAGCCGGTACACGGCGTCCTCCGCCTCGTTTTCCTGCGCGAACGCGTCGAGCAGCTCGGCGAAGTACGAGAGGGCCAGCGCCTCGTCCAGTCCGCGTTCGCCGGCGCGGAACGCGGAGCGGATCAGCTCGCACTCCCCCAGCCGGTACAGCTCCGTCCCCTGGCGGCCGTACAGGCTGACCCGGACCTCGCTGAGCGGCTCGAGCGACGATTGATAGCGCGGACGCGCCCCCCGCGCCCCCTTGGCCACCGCGCGCAGCTTTCCACGCTCGCGGGTGAGCAGGACGACGATCTTGCTCGACTCGCCCAGCTTGAACGTGCGCAGGACGATGGCATCCGAGGAGATGGGAGGCATGAGGGCGTGAGCGCGATCGAACGAAGAGCGTAACTTACCACGGCGGGCACGCGCCCGCCACGCGCGGGCGAAGGCCGCCGGCCTTCGGTTAAGCTTGACCGATGCCCCTCCGCCCCCTCCGCATCGTCTCGATCCTTGCCGGCGCCGCCGTGCTCGGTCTCTGCTGGAACGGCCTCAGCGGCCGCGGCTTCGCGTTGACGCAGAACGCGTACCTCCAGGAAGGGGACGTCGAGGTCGGCGCCCCGGAGGCCCGCACTCGCCTCGATCAGGGCGCGATCTTCCTGGACGCCCGGCCGATCGCGTTCTACGAGATGAGCCACATCCCCGGCGCGCTGCCCCTCCCGGAGGACGACTTCGACCGCGCGTTCGCGAAAATCGAGCCGCACCTCCGTTCCTCGTTCGACATCGTCGTGTATTGCAGCGGGTTCGGCTGCGAAGCCAGCCACCTCGTGGCGCGCAAGCTCAAGGATCGTGGCATCCCGGCCATCGTCCTCGCCGAGGGCTGGCCGGCCTGGACGGATGCGGGGTATCCGGTCAAGGAGGGTCCGCGGCCATGAGGTGGCTGCGCCATCCCGCCCTCTACTGGCTCGTGTCCATCGGGCTGGGTGCGGTGTTCGTCTACGCCAGCATCGACAAGATCGCGCACCCGCAGGACTTCGTACGGATCGTGTACCGCTATCGCCTCGCAGGCCCCACCGCCAGCCTCGGCGTCGTCCCCGCCAACGTCCTCGGCGTCGTGCTGCCCTGGATCGAGCTCGTGACGGGCGTCCTCCTCATCACCGGCCTCTGGCGGCGCGAGGCCGCGGCCCTGGCCGGCGGGATGCTGGTGACGTTCCTGGCCGCGGTCGGCTACGTCCTCTGGCAGGGCATCGACGTCGCGCACTGCGGGTGCTTCACCGTGGGCGGCGAGGGCCGCTCCGCGGGATGGGCGTTGATCGCCAGCGACCTCGCCCTGCTCGCCGCCGCCCTGTACGTGATGCGGGTTCGGCCGCAGGACGCGGCACCGGCGTCGGCGTCCGATCCCCTGCCCGCCGGCCGCTAGATCAGGCCTTTCCGCGCCGGCTCCGGGCCGCCGGTCGGCTTCGGGCGGGCCGGGGAGGCGCGCCCTCTTCACGCTCGATCTCGATCGTGCACTCGCTGAGCAGCGCGGCCAGCGCGCCCAGCGCCGCCAGCGCGGGCGCGGCCAGGGCGCCCACCACGCCCACCGTCACCGGGAACTCCATCACGGTACGGCTGCCCTGCTTGATGACGACGCGCCGCACGTTGCCTTCGTGCAGGAGCTCCTTGACGCGCCTCAGCAGATCGTCGCCCGTGACCTTGAAACTCTGCCAGGTCTGACCCACGTCGTCCTCCTCGAGGCGGCGTCGACACACGAGCCTCGCCGGATGGTACGAACGGGCGGCGGCAAATGTTCGCGTTCGAGAGGGCGGAACCTTCAGAGGATGGTCGTTCGCGGCTCCGGCCAGCGCCCGCGCGTGAAGTCGGGGAAGGCGACGGCCGTGCTCCCCGACTTCACCGACTGCTCGGACAGCGGCGCGGGGGCGCTCCAGGAGGCGGCGTCGTAGACGTCCATGTCCGGCACGAGCCCCTCGCGCACGCACTGCATGAGCCGCCAGCTCATCACGTAGTCCATCCCGCCGTGGCCGCTCTTGCTGGCCACCTTCCGCAGACGAGTCCACAGCGGATGCTCGAAGCGGTTCTTGTACGGCTTGAGCGTTCCCCAGGCTTCCTTCGCGGGGCCGTCGAAGAAGATCCGCGGCGGATAGTCGCGGAAGACGCCCTTCGTTCCCGCGACGTGATTGATGCGCGTGTAGGGCCGCGGCGTGACGACGTCGTGCTGGAGAAGCACGGTGCGCCCGCGCGCGGTGCGCAGGATGCTGGTGTTCATGTCCCCGCCGGCGTAGGTCTCCTTGCGCCGCGCGTCCCCGGCGGGGAGCCGGTCGCGGCGCACGGAGAGGCTGGCCTCGCGCGAGCTCATGGAGACGAGGGCTTCGAACCGGTCGCCGCGGTTGATGTCCAGGTAGTGCGCCACCGGGCCCAGGCCGTGCGTGGGGTAGAGGTTGCCGTTGCGCGTGAAGTGCTCGTCGCGCCGCCACAGCCCTTCGTGGTCGTCGAAGAGGACCTCGCGCAGGTCGTGGATGTAGGCCGCCTCCGCGTGCGTCAGCTCGCCGAAGAGCCCGGCCCGCACCATGTTCAGGACCATGAGCTCGTTCTCGCCGTAGCAGCAGTTCTCGAGCATCACGCAATGCCGGCGCGTGCGCTCGGAGGTGTCCACCAGGCGCCAGCAGTCCTCGAGGGTCGACGCGGCCGGGACCTCCACGAACGCGTGCTTCCCGGCCTCCATGGCCGCCACCGCCATGGGAACGTGCCAGCGCCACGGCGTCGGGATGTAGACGACGTCGAGGTCGTCGCGGCGGACGAGGTTCTCGAAGTCCGTCTCGCCCGCGGAATAGCCGGCGGGACGCTTCTGGCCCGCCTTCTCGACCGCGGCCTGGGCGCGCTCGACGCGATCCTTGACGAGGTCGCAGACCGCGCCGACCGTGACCCCGGGTATGCCGAGCAGATCGTGGAGCAGGCTCGTGCCCCGGCCGCCGTAACCGATGAGGCCGACGCGGACGACCTCGCGCGGCTCGAAGCGGATGCCGATCATGCTCGCGCCCGCGGCGGGCGGGGTCACCGGCGGCGCCTGCGCCGCCTGCGCGGCCGGAGTCAGCCCGAGGGCCTCGAGCCCCAGGCCGCCGGCGGCCAGCGCCGCCGACTGCAGCACGCGCCTTCGTGAGACCGGCACGCCCTTCTTCTCGGCCATTCAAGTCCTCCTGCCAGAGGAACGCCCGTGCACCCTGCTCGACGATGGTTCGAGGGCTGTCCTAAGCGGCGGATCAGCGACCGGGCGTGGCCGCCGAATACGTCCCGTCGGGCGATGGCAGCGGTCCCAGCTCGGCCACGATGGCCTTGCCGAGCAGCGTCTGCAGCCGCTCGCGCTTCTCGGGGGGCAGGGCGCGGACACCGCGGGCGAAGAGGGCAAGAACCTTGACGTCCTCGCTCACGGAAAGGAGCTCGCGTCCCGTCCGGATGCGTTCGTAGCCGCGCACGCGTTGCCGCTCCGTCGGGCTCAAGGAGCGCGCCACGGCCAGGCGAAGCGCGCTCAGCTCCTGGGCCTCTCCCTCGGGCAACGAAGACATCCCGCGCACGGCCGCGGTCTCCGCGCGCGAGAACACCTCCGCCGGATCGCGCGGGCGGTAGGCGCTCTTCTTCATCACGATCTGGATCGTCTCCGGCGTCAGGTGGGGCAGCTGGTTCACCGCCGCCTGCACGTCCGGCGGCAGCGTTGGCGGCGGCGGGAGGGGCGAGACCGCCGGCGCCGGGACGGCCGCCTTCTTCTCGACGGGCGCGAGAAGGCGGCGCCCAATGTCGATCAAGGCCGGTATCCAGGCCCAGCCGGTGGCCACGACGAGGATGCCGACGCCCAGGCCGCCGATCAGCAGCTTGCCTTTCTTCCCGATCTTCAGCGTGCGCACGCGCGTGGTGAACCGGCCGACCCACGGCCGGGCGAGGGCGAGCAGCTCCCGGCCCCTCCGTGTCGCCTTGATGAGAGGGTCTTCTTCGGCTTCGACGAGCTGGAGCTCCTCGAGCTCACCGTCGTCGTCGTGGGTCTTCGCGGCCGCGCGCTCGCGGCGCGCGTCGTCGTCGAGCGGCCGGAAGGGAATGACGGGGAGGTCCTCCCCGGGCACGGGCGTGCGCACGGACGTCGGCGTGGGCGCCGGCGCCGACGTCATTTCGGCGATCGGCGTCACGAGCGCAGTGCGGGCGACTTCGGCCAGATCGAGGGGCGGGCCCGCGGGAACGCGTGCGGCCGGCTTCGGCGCGGGGAGCGGCGCCGTCCGCAGCGGCGCAGGTCCGGGAGCGGATGGAGGGCGCGCCGGTGGTGTGACCGCGGTGGCGCGTGGAGCCTTCTTCCGGGGCTTGGGCGCCGGCGGCGCGACCTGGGGCGCGGGCGGCGGCGCCTCGGCCGGCGGCACCACGACCGGTAGCGCCACTACGGGCGCCTCCGCCGGAGGCGCCATATAGAAAGGAGCCTCTTCGAGAACCAGGGCGTCGGTCGCCGCCGCGGGCGGCGATGCCGGCGTCGCCACCGGAATCGCGAGAGCGGGCGGCACGGGAGCGGGCGGTGTCGGCACCGCGGGTGGTGCGGCCACCGGTGCGGCCGGCGGCGGCGTGAGCGGTGGCGGCGTGGGCGTCGGCGCGGGCGGAGTCGGCGCCGGCGGTCGGGCCGCGGCCGCGCGCCGGGCCTCGGCGGCGGCGTCCGCCTGGACCTGAGCCAGCACCTCTCTCAGCGGACGCCAGCGACGGGAGCCGGCGGGTTGCACCATCGCCTGGTCGTCCAGGAGCCAGGTGCGCAGGCCCGCCTCGTCCACGCCGAGGATCGTGCCGTCTCCGAGGCGGAGCTTGTAGTCGGCAGGCATGGTGACCCCTCCCCACGACGGGCGGGGCTATCGTCTCCCTGCGACGCCCCGCGCCGAGTGAACTCTGTCACACCGGGAGCCCCGCGTCTCGGGTCGGTCGCCGGCCTTTCCGGGGCGCGGACCGTTATAATCCGCTCTTCCACGACGAGCCCGGAGGAGAAGCCATGAGCTGTGAAGGAATCTCTCGCCGCGAACTGTTCCGTAGAGGCGGAATCCTGGGTGGCGCTCTCGCCTTCCCCCAGCTCCTGGCCGGTGAGGCCGCGGCCGCGGCTCCGCCTCCCGTAGCGGCGCCGGCCGGCGTCGGCCTCCGCGTCGGCCCCGACATCTATCAGTCCATCGGCGTGCGCCCCATCATCAACGCGCGCGGCACCTACACGATCCTCAGCGGATCCACGATGCTGCCGGAGGTGCGCGCG
>Ga0207646_10008164_pt1 | contig 10530 bp, 9 predicted proteins | sample KBSK5502metaG_FD_184343 | JGI IMG/M metagenome (GOLD analysis project Ga0207646, IMG submission 184343) | Corn, switchgrass and miscanthus rhizosphere microbial communities from Kellogg Biological Station, Michigan, USA - KBS K5-50-2 metaG... | ecosystem: Host-associated > Plants > Roots >...
GACAAACGCGAAGACCGGGAATGCCGCGGAGAACAACGGCGGCCAGTCGTTGATGACGCCGAGATACGAGAACAGCCTTCCCAGAAGAAAGAATACGAGGCCGATAATCGTCCCGGCGAAGATGCGAAAGCCGACCCCGCCCGCGCGGCGCTGAAAATAAGCGAACGGCAGCGCCAGTACCATCATCACGAGCACTGCCGCAGGATAGAAGATCTTGTTCCAGAGTGCGATCTCGAAGCGCGACGTTTTTTGCTGATTGCCGCCCAGCACGCGGATGTTGTCGTAGAGCGTCGGCAGCTCCAGCTTTTCCGGAGCGACCTGATATACGGTCAGGATCGACGGCTTGAGCACGGTTTCCCAGTCGAGCTCTGCGGCGCGCGTTACCTTGGCGCCGGCGGGGCCGAGCGTGGTGGTTTGCGCATTCTTGAGGCGCCAGAGGCCTTCTTCGACGAATGCTCCGGAGTCCGCTACGCGCAGCGCCTTGAGGCGCAAGTCGCGGTCGAACTCGTAGATGCGCACGCCGAGCAGCGTCGTGTCGGGCAGCACGCTCTTGATGTTGACAAAGGTCAGGTCCTGCTTGAACCAGAATCCCGACTCGAACTGCTGCGCGACGATGCGATTGACCTGGCCCTGCGTCTGGACACGGACCTGCTGCGCGAGGCGCTCCGCGGGTGGGGCGAGAAACTCGCCGGCGAGGAACGTGGCGATGGCCAAAGGAATCCCGACGCGGACGATCGCCAGCGTGATCTGCGTAAGCGAGGCGCCGGAAGTGCGCATCACCGTGTACTCGGAATTCGCCACCAGTCCGGCGATCGCAGACAGCGTTCCGATCAGCGCCGCCGTGGGCACCAGCTCGTAGATATGCCCGGGCATCGACAGGCCGACGAAGAGCAACGCCCTGCCCAGTGGATAGCCGTCCTTGCCGACGTTGCCAAGCTCGTGGATCAGGTCGAAGAACGCGAACAGCATCAAAAGCGCGACGAAGATCAGGATCGTCGCGTAGAGTACTTCGCGGCCGATGTAGCGTGACAGTGTCTTCATGCGTGCACCGGGCGGCGACGACGGAACATGGTGACCACCCGCAACCGGTTCCAGAACAGGACGACGACGACGGCGATCGCAATGCTGTGGATGAGCACCAGCCCGGCCGGCATAGACAGCCGTCCCTGCGCGATGAAGCTCTGCACGATGTTCAGGCAGTTGCTGTAGACCATGTACATGAACGCCGCCGCGATAAGGTTGAAAGAACGGCCCATGCGCGGATTGACATACGACAGAGGAATCGCCAGCAGGAGCAGCACAAAGGCGCTGATCGGCACCGACAGGCGCCAGAACAGCTCGGCGCGTTCGGGTGTCCCGTTGCTCGCGATCAGCGCCTCGACCGGAAGCGCTTTGAGCGACAGCGGCGGGGCGCGAACCTCCGCGGGCTCGATGCGGCGGCCCAGACGCTCGAACTCGACGCTGCGAAATTCGGCGGTTCCCGGCTGGCCCTCATACCGCCGGCCCTCCTGGAGCACGATGAAGCGATCGCCATTCGGCGCGTCCTCGAGGTAACCGGAACGGGCGACCGTGGTCACATCCTTGCCGCCATCGATCGAGTGCAGAAAGATGTTATGAATCGTGCTGTTTAGGCTGTTGATGCTTTCGATGAACACGACGAGCCGCGCCTGGCGGAATTCCCTGAACAAGCCGGGCGCCAGCAGTGCGACTTCGTCGCGCGATTCGAGCTGCCGCTCGTACTGGAGACGCCGGCCTTCGGCCCAGGGCGAAAGCCAGAGCGACAGCACGACGATTGCGATCAAAAACGGCGTCGCAAACAGCAGAATCGGCTTGAGCCACGCAGTCAGTCCCTGACCGGAGGTAAACCAGACGATCATCTCGCTGTCGCGATACCAGCGCGACAGGGTCAGCAGCACGGTGACGAACAGCGCGACCGACAGGAGGATGTTGAAGTAGAACAGCGCGTTGAAGCCCAGAAGGGCAAGAATGCTCTCCGGCGTGATCGTTCCGCCCGCGGCGCGGGCGAGCAATCGCAGCACGAGATTGGTGAACAGAATGCCGAGCAGAACGAGAAAAAGGGCGACCGCAGTCGCGGTCAGTTCTCGCACCAGGCTTCGGCGGAAGACCATGACGGCGGAAAAATTTTGACTTTTTCGGGCTGATTTGCCGATAATGCCGCTGACACCGCCTAAAGGCCATACTAAAGGCGACTTATCGTACGTGGGAGCGGCGATGGAATTTACCATAAAAAGCGGCAGCCCGGAGAAGCAGCGCAGCGCCTGCGTGGTCGTCGGCGTCTTCGACAACCGCAAGCCCAGCCTGTCTGCGGAGCTGATCGATCGCGCGTCGGGGGGATACGTCAGCGAGATCATCCGCCGCGGCGACATGGAGGGAAAACTGGGCAGCACGCTGTTGCTGCATAACGTTCGCGGGACGCTCGCCGACCGCGTTCTGCTCGTCGGCCTGGGCAAAGAGCGAGACTTCCGCGAGCGCGAGTTTCGTACCGCAACGCGCGCCGCGGTGCGGCTGCTCAACGAAACCGGCTCCTACGAGGCTGTGGTCTACCTCACCGAGGAGAAAGTCAAGCGGCGCGAAGTCGCGTGGCGCGTCGAACACGCCGTGGTGGTGGCGATGGAGGCGGTTTACCGCTTCGACGAGATGAAGAGCCAGCCTGCCGACGTCCGCCGGCCGCTGCGCAAGCTCACGCTATCGGTGCCGCAACGCAGCGACCTGACCGCGGGCGAGGCGGCGGCGGCACGGGGACTGGCGATCGCGCGCGGCATGGATTTCGCGCGCGATCTCGGCAACCTTCCCGGCAACATCTGCACTCCGACGTATCTCGCCGAGCGGGCGCGGGCATTGGCGAAGGAGCTCGACTTCAGCTGCCAGGTGCTCGACCGGCCGCAGCTCGAGGAGCTCAAGATGGGCTCGTTCCTGTCGGTCACCAACGGCAGCGAGCAGCCGCCCAAGTTCATCGTTCTCGAATACAACGGCGCAGGCAAGAAACAGAAACCTCTGGTCCTGGTCGGCAAGGGCATCACCTTCGACAGCGGCGGCATTTCGCTCAAGCCCGGCCTTGACATGGATCACATGAAGTTCGACATGTGCGGGGCGGCGAGTGTGCTCGGTACCTTTCGCGCCGTCGCCGAGCTCAAAGCCAAGATCAATTTGGTCGGCCTCATCGCTGCATGCGAAAACTTGCCCAGCGGCCGCGCGACCAAGCCGGGAGACATCGTTCGCAGCATGTCGGGGCAGACGATCGAGATTCTGAATACCGACGCCGAAGGCCGCCTCATCCTGTGCGACGCGCTGACCTACGCCGAGCGCTACGAGCCCGCAGCGGTCGTCGATATCGCGACGCTTACCGGTGCCGTCGTCATCGCACTCGGCCACGTCGCGTCCGGCGTATTCAGCAACAGCGATAGCCTCGCGCGGGCCTTGCTCAACGCAGGTGAGGAAGCGTTCGACCGGACCTGGCAAATGCCGGTGTGGGAGGATTACCACGAGGCGCTCAACAGCAACTTCGCCGACTTCGCCAACGTCGGCAACCGCGCCGGCGGCAGCATCACCGCCGCGTGCTTCCTTTCCAAGTTCGCCCGCAAGTACGACTGGGCGCATCTGGACATCGCGGGCATCGCGTGGAAGGAAGGCAAGGAGAAGGGCGCGACCGGGCGCCCCGTGCCCCTGCTCGCGACGTGGGTGTTGTCGCAGGAGGGGGCCGCGTGACCTCCATCGATTTCTACACCCACGTAGCCGATCGTCTGGAGGTAACGGCGAAGCTCGTCGCCAAGGCCTTTGCGCAGCATGGCAGCGTGCGCGTGCTGACGCCCGATGCCGCGACGACGGAAGAGCTCACTCGCTGGTTATGGCTCAAGCCTCCCATCGCTTTCCTGCCGCATTGCCGCGTCGGTAGCGCCTTGGCGGGCGAAACGCCCATCTGGATCGATCACGTCGACGAGCATCCCGGCCGCGCCGCCGTATTGATCAACCTTCAAGCGGAGCCGCCCTCGTTCTTCTCCCGCTTCGAGCGCCTGGCCGAGATCGTCGGCATCGATGAAGCCGATGCCGCGGCCGGTCGCGCGCGGTTTCGCTTCTATCGCGAACGCGGGTACGAGCTGCGCACGCACAGCCTTGCCGAGCGCTGAAAGAATCTGCGCGCCATGCCTACCGCCCGCGAGTTGCTCGAGCAAGCCGACGCGCTGATGCGGAGGAATCGCGGTGGCGATAGCGGCATTCCGCTGCTGACCGACGCCATCCCCGAAGAATCGGCGATGCCGTCCCGTACCGGGCCGTCGACGCGCGAGCGAACCGGCCCGACCTCTAGGGGCCAGATTGCCGATGCGCGCGCCCCGCGCGAGAGGGCACTGCGCGACGACGGGAATCACCCACCAGAGAGCTCCGGGATCAACGATGCCATAGGCGCTGAGGTGCCGGAGGAGGGTGGCGAACAGGCGGCGGGGCCGACCACCGTAGCACCGGCGCCCGACATCGATGTGCTCGCCAGTATCGATGACGCCGAGGGCGATCTGGAGCCGCCGCTGCTCACCGACGTGGTCGAAGAGGTCGCGATCGATCTTGCGCCTCTGCCGCTGGAGATGGCGGAAGACGAGCCTTCGCTCTGGCTCGGTCCCGACACGATGGATCCGGCCCTGCACAGCATTACGGGCCCGGCGCCGGACACGGTCGCGGTCGTTCCACCGTTCGCGTTTCGGGCTGTCGAGCCGCAAGCCGAGACTGCGCAGCAAGCCGAGGAGCGCGACCCGACCGTCACGCGGACGCTCCGTGCGGCAGGCTCCGCGCCGACGCCGCCGCCGACGGGCTCGACGCCACCCGGCAGCACCGAAAGCCCCGCTGCGTCGACGGGTGAATCGGTTCCCGCAGAGGCGACGAACGACGATGAGCGTTGGCGTGCGCTGGCAGAGCAGATTTCGATGCAGGTACTGCAGCGCCTGGATCTGTTCATCGACACCGGCCTCAAGGCGCAGCTCGCCTCGCACCTGCAGCCGATCGTTGCGCGCGCCGGCGCCGAGTTGGTCGAGGCGATCGATGCCCACGTCGGCCAGTTGGTGCGAACGTACGTCGCCGAAGCGATCGAACGCGAGATCGCGCAATGGCGACAGCAGCAGAAGAAGTAGCGGCGTGACCCCGTGGCGAGGGCCCCCGCGCACGCAGTGCGTGGGGGTCGCGCGAGGCGAATCGACGCTAGCAGCCGACACGTAACATGCCAGCTGACGCCGGACGTAGAAGGAGGCTGCCGCGCTTGTTTTGCCGTGTAAGCCGGCGCTATGATGGCCTGACCATTGCACTTATCGCTTCGCCTATGGCACCCAAGCATCTCCCGGCCAATCCCGCGTCGCAGGCGGCGATGCTGCTTGCGGCGACCGGCGCGCGCCTGACGCGCGCCCGCATCGAGGTGCTCGCGGCGCTGCTCCGCGCCGACGAGGCGTTGACGCATCACGAGGTCGAGCGCCGCTTGCGCCGCGGCCAGGACGTCGATCGCGTGACGCTCTACCGCGTGCTCGAATGGCTTACCGAGCAGGGCCTCGTGCACAAGGTCTCCGGCGAGGACCGGATCTGGCGCTTCTCGGCCGCCGGGCACCGGCCCGCGCGCGGCGGTGGCCACGCCCACTTCGAGTGCAGGTCTTGCGGCAAGGTAATTTGCCTCGACCAGACCAGGCTGCCGTCGATTCCACTCCCCGCCGGGTATCGGCGGCGCAATGTCGAAGTCACGATCAAGGGGAGCTGCGACCAATGCGCGGCTTGACGGTTGGATTGCTAAATAGCTGCTATTGAGCGATCCGCAAGGCGAGTAAGCCATGCTAGACTGGCGCCATGAACTCCCGGGTCGTCCTCGACGTCAAACGTGCCATGAACGATGGCGATATGCGGGCTGCAGCCGCGTTCGGATGGTATTTCTACTACGGGTTGACCGCCCGGGGCCGCGCTCACCGATAGCACACGAGCAAAGAGTTTCAACCAACGTCGGGCGGCCCAGGGGCCGCCCGATTTTTTTGGGGAATCGACCATGATCATCGTCATGCAACCGGACGCCGACGAAAAGGCGATCGAAGCCGTCGAAGCGAAGATCCTCGCCCATGGCTTGCAGGTTCACATCTCGCGCGGCACCGAGCGCACGTTGATCGGCGCCGTCGGCGACGAGCGCAAGCTCGACCCCGAGATGTTCGATCCGATGCCCGGGGTCGAGAAATCGATGCACATCGTCAAGCAGTACAAAATCGTCGCGCGGGAATGGCACAAGGCGAACACGGTCATCGACGTCGCCGGGGTGCCGATCGGCGGCAAGACCGTGCAAGTCATCGCCGGTCCGTGCTCGGTCGAGACCGGCGCGCAGATGGACGTCGCTGCGGCAGGCGTGAAGGCGGCTGGCGCGCGCCTGATGCGGGGCGGCGCGTTCAAGCCGCGCACCAGTCCCTACACGTTTCAGGGCAAAGGCGTGGAGGGGCTGGAGTTGCTGCGAACGGCCGCCGACGCACACGGCCTGCCGATCGTTACCGAGCTGATGGACCCGCGGATGCTCGAAACCTTCCTGCAGTACGACGTCGATGTGATCCAGATCGGCACGCGCAACATGCAGAACTTCGATCTGCTGAAGGAAGTCGGGCGCACGACCAAGCCCGTCGTCCTCAAGCGCGGCATGTCGGCAACGATCAACGAGTGGCTCATGGCCGCCGAATACATCGCCGCCGGGGGCAATCACAACATCATCTTCTGCGAACGCGGCATACGCACTTTCGAGACCGCGTATCGCAACGTGCTCGACGTGACCGCGGTGCCTGTGCTCAAGCGCGAAACGCATCTGCCGGTGATCGTCGATCCCTCGCATGCCGGCGGCAAGGCGTGGATGGTGCCGGCGCTTTCCTGCGCGGCGGTGGCAGCGGGCGCGGACGGCCTGCTGATCGAGGTGCATCCCAATCCCTGCGATGCATGGTGCGATGCCGACCAGGCGCTGACCCTGGCCGAGTTCGCGACGCTGATGGAACAGCTCGGCGCGGTCGCGCGCGCCGTCGGGCGCGAATTGTAAACGCAACCGGGTTGCGTTAAGCTCTGCGTAAATGTTCGCCCTCAACGGCATCGAGCATCGCTTCGGAAAGACGCTCGCGCTGCGGGTGCCGGCGTGGTCCGCGGCGCCGGGGGAACGCTGGCTGCTCGCGGGCCCTTCGGGAAGCGGCAAGTCGACGCTGCTCCACCTGTTGGCCGGCCTGCTGCGACCGTCGCAGGGTAGCGTCGCCGTCGGCGGGCAGAATCTCGCCGAGCTGTCGGACACCGCGCTCGACCGCTGGCGTGGCCGCCACGTCGGCTTCGTGCCGCAGCGGCTGCACCTTCTCGCGAGCCTTTCCGCGCTCGATAACCTGCTGCTCGCGCAATATCTTGCCGGGGCGCGGGCCGATCCCGCAGGCGCGCAAGCGGTGCTCGTGGCGCTCGGCGTCGGCGATCTCGCGCTGCGCATGCCGGACACGTTGTCGCAGGGACAGGCGCAGCGCGTGGCGATCGCGCGGGCGGCGATCAACCGGCCGGCCCTGCTTCTCGCCGATGAACCGACCGCCGCGCTCGACGACGCCAACGCACTTGCGGCGGCCGGTCTGCTCGCCGCACAGGCCGACGCCGTGGGCGCGACGCTCGTCGTCGCCTCGCACGACGGTCGCATTCGCGATGCCTTTGCCCGCCGTTACGATCTCGAGGCCGCCGCGTGAACCTCGTGCGCATTGCCTACGCCTACGCCCGGCGCAGCCCGTTGGCTACATTACTCAACCTCTTGCTGCTTACGCTCGGCGTCGCCACGATCACGCTGTTGCTGCTGCTCACCACCGCGCTCGATGAGCGCCTCAAGCGCGACGCCGCGGCGATCGATCTCGTCGTCGGCGCCAAGGGCAGTCCGCTGCAGCTCGTGCTCGCCGGCGTCTACCACGTCGACGTGCCGCCGGGAAACATCCCGCTCGAGGAAGTCGAAAGGCTTCGCCGCAATACGCTGATCCGCGAAGTCGTTCCCATTGCGCTCGGCGACAGCTATCGCGGTTATCACATCGTCGGCACCGAACCCAGCTTCCTCGGTCTCTATGGCGCCCGACTCGCCGGCGGCGCGCTGTGGAGCGCGCCGCTCGAAGCGGTACTCGGTGCCGAAGTCGCCCGCCGCTCGGGACTCGCGCTCGGCGCGCAATTCGCGGGCTCGCACGGGCTTGTCGAGGGCGGCGAGGTTCACGCCGACAATCCATACCGCGTCGTCGGGATTCTCGCGCCGGCGGGGACCGTCATCGACCGTCTGGTGCTCACCGGCGTCGATAGCGTCTGGAAGGTGCACGAGCACGAAGCGCAGGAAGAGCACGCGCAAGAAAGCACCGCGGCGGGCCAGCCGGGCTCCGCCAGCGCGCATGCCGAGGAGCCCGCCGTGGCGCCGGGACGCGAGGTCACGATGGCGCTCGTACGCTACTCGACGCCGCTTGCCGCGGCCAGCCTGCCGCGGCAGATCAACGCGGAATCCTCGCTGCAATCTGCGTCACCCGCATACGAGTCGGCGCGGTTGTTCACGGTGTTCGGCGTCGGGACCGACGTCATCCGCGGCTTTGCGCTGTTTCTCATCGCCGCCGCCGCATTGGGGATGTTCATCGCGCTCTACCAGGCGATGGAAGCACGCCAATACGATCTCGCCATCATGCGCACCTTGGGCGCGAGCCGCGTCCGCGTGTGCGGCGTGCTGCTCCTCGAGAGCTTGCTGCTGTCCACTGCAGGCGCGCTACTAGGGGTCGCGCTGGGACACGCGCTGCTCGCAGCGATCGGCGCGTGGCTTCCCGCCGCGGCATCGCTCGCGAGCGGTGCGTCGACGCTCCTTCCGGGTGAGCTTGGCGTGGTTACACTCGCGCTGGCCGGAGGTATAATCGCGGCATTGTTGCCGGCTTGGCGCGCGTATCGCCTGGACGTGGCAGCGACCTTGGCCAAGGGCTGATTGCAATGACCATCCGCTTTGCTTCCGTCATCGGGGCGGCGATCCTCGCCGCGGCGTTGCCCGTGCTCGCCCTCGACAACACCGTGCCGCCGTCGGGGCTGCCGAGCGCGGCTGATTACGCCTCGCAGCTGCTCCCGGACATGCACGGCGTCGTATCGTGGAAGACGCTCTCGCAGGTCGAGCCGGTCAAGCAGGGCAACAAGATGGTGCCGCAGTTCTCGCGCGACATCATGGGCCTGGACAAGAAGGATGTGCGTGTCCAAGGCTTCATCATTCCGCTCGACATGGGCGACAAGCAGAAGCATTTCCTGCTCTCCGCGGTGCCTCCGCATTGCCCGTTCTGTCTTCCGGCGGGGCCCGACGCGATCGTCGAAGTATTGGCCAAGAAACCCCTCGCGTACGGTTTCGAGCCGATCGTCGTCGCCGGCAGGTTCGCGGTGCTCAAAGACGATCCGGCCGGTGTGCTCTACCGCATGACCGACGCCGAGTTCGTCGCGCCGCCGTCGCGCTAGTTCCCGCTGCTCTGCAACCAGCGCACCGGGGATCGAGCCCGGTCGCGTTGCGTCGATCCGCTATAATTTCTCGTTTGCGCTGACGGCCTCGCCGATGGAACTCGCGAAAAGCTTCGAGCCGCGCACGATCGAGGGCAGGTGGTACTCGTACTGGGAGTCGCACGGGCTGTTCAAGCCGTCGCTGCGCGAGAACGTTCCCGCGTATTGCATCCAGCTCCCGCCGCCAAACGTCACCGGCACGCTGCACATGGGGCACGCGTTCCAGCAGACGCTGATGGACGTGCTGATCCGATGGCACCGCATGCGCGGCGACGACACGCTCTGGCAGGTCGGCACCGACCACGCCGGCATCGCGACGCAGATCGTGGTCGAGAATCAACTCAGGGCCGAAGGCACGTCGCGCCGCGAGCTGGGCCGTGACGCATTCGTCGAACGAGTGTGGAAATGGAAGCAGGAATCCGGCTCGACGATCACCAATCAGATGCGGCGGCTCGGCGCGTCGGCCGACTGGTCGCGCGAGCGCTTCACCATGGACGAGGGGCTGTCCAACGCGGTGCTCGAGACTTTCGTGCGCCTCTACGACGATGGTCTCATTTATCGCGGCAAGCGGCTCATCAACTGGGACCCCGTATTGGGCACCGCGGTGTCCGATCTCGAGGTCGAGAAGGAAGAAGAAGACGGCACGCTGTGGGAGATTCGCTATCCGCTGATCGATGGGTCCGGGCATCTCACCGTCGCCACGACGCGACCGGAAACGATGCTGGGCGATGTCGCGGTCGCGGTCAATCCGGATGATGAACGCTACGCGCGTTTCGTCGGCAAGGAAGTCGAGCTGCCGCTCACCGGGCGCAGGATTCCGGTGATCGCCGACGACTCCGTCGACAAGGCGTTCGGCACCGGTGGCGTGAAGATCACGCCGGCACACGATTTCAACGATTACGACATCGGCAAGCGGCACGGGCTGGCTCCGGTCGAGATCTTCACCCTGGACGCAAAGATCAACACCAACGCACCGGAGAAATACCGAGGCCTCGATCGCTACGCGGCGCGCAAAGCGGT
>Ga0207646_10008167_pt1 | contig 10525 bp, 9 predicted proteins | sample KBSK5502metaG_FD_184343 | JGI IMG/M metagenome (GOLD analysis project Ga0207646, IMG submission 184343) | Corn, switchgrass and miscanthus rhizosphere microbial communities from Kellogg Biological Station, Michigan, USA - KBS K5-50-2 metaG... | ecosystem: Host-associated > Plants > Roots >...
GTGGCCGACGTGCGCTTACCTTGGCAGCGGCCGCTGCCGCCCGAGCGGCGGACGCCCGCGCGCGTGCGGCGCGGGTTTGCGTCGCTTCTGACGACGCTGCGCAGTCCCGTGAACGTCCCACAACCCTGGGGACGCTCGCCGGGGCGGCCCAAAGGCAAGCGCTCGCAACCGGCCCAGCGCTTTCCCGCGGTCAAACTCACGCCCTGAGTCGGGCTCTCCACCAACAGAGCGACTTTCTAGCCGACGAATTCGTCCCCCGTCGGCACTCTGCTGTGGCTAAAATTGCAAGCTTAGCCTGTCTTAGCGTGTCTTGTTGTGGCACGGCAACAGGTGTGTTTGTAGCGTTAGTCTATAGGAAGCCGTACGCTGACGCCGTGGGCCAGCAGCGCGCCCGCGAGACCAGTGGTGCTGCGCGACAAGGCCGCTCCGCGCGTGTGTGGCACTTGGAGCAGATGACACGCCACGGCGCTCCGCATGCCCGCACTGCCCGGGTGACCGATCGATGACCGATGAGGGATGCGGTAGGAGCACCACCTTGCCCTCCACCTCGGCGCGCTCCACCTCCCGCTGTGCGCGGACCACCTCGTCGAGGGGCAGGCGCTCCGCGATGACAGGATCGAGCTTGCCTGCGGCGAGGAGATCGAGCAGCGCCATGAGATCCTGCCGATACCAGTCGGGATGTCGCTTGGCCCGTGCCCGGATGTCATAGAACGCGACGTGCTTGCGCTGTGGCGGCAGCGTTGCCAGCGCCAGCCAGAGATATTGCGACACGACGTCCAGCACGACAGCGCTGCCGCGGTTGGCCGCGGCGTAGTAGCCGTACCCCACGACGGTCCCGTGGCGGCGCACGGCTGCTGCCGACTGGCGCAGATGCGCGGCTCCCATGGGGTCGAATGCGGCATCGACTCCTTGACCGCCCGTCAAGACGGTGACCCGCACGACGAAGTCCTCGGTCCGGTAATCAATGGGCGTGGCACCCAGGCGAGCCACCAGGGGGTGTTTGGGCTTGGAGGCGGTGCCATACAGCTCGAGGCCGGCGAGGCGACCCAGCTCGAGGAAGGCCGTCCCGACGCCACCGGCCGCCCCATGGACCAGGATGCGCTGCCCCTCCGCGACGCGGGCCACACGATGCAGCATCTGGTACGCGGCGACGTAGCTCAACACCAGGCAGACCGCTTTGGCCGGATCGACCCCCGCCGGCACAGGCACCAGCTGCTCTATGGGCAGACATAGATATTGGCTGTAGCTCCCATAGAACGTCAGCGCGGCGACCATTTGTCCGACCGCGAGCGCCGAAAGCTCCCTTCCTGCGGCAGTCGCAGGTCCGAGTTGATCGACCCTGCCGACCATCGCGTAGCCGGGCGTAAAGGGCGGCTTTGGCGCCCCCGGATAGCGGCCGCGGCGCATGTTCACATCCGAGAACGACACGTCGGCCGCCAGAATCTTGACCCGCGCCTGCCCAGCACCAGGCTCCGGAAGTTCATCTTCCACAACATGCAGGACTTCGGGGTCCCCCGTGTGCTCAAGCACCACATGCCGGTATCTCAAAGGAGCCACCTCGCTTTGGCGTGCTCTCCCCTACGTTGGTCAAGGCGCCTGTGCTCAGCGCTGCTGCGATGCGCCGTGATCTTACACAGGTTCCATCAACGAGTAGGTACGTGCGGCCGTCCCCAGCGGTGGGGGAGTGATCAGAGCAATGGTACGCGAAGGGTGCGGCGATGGTAAAGGCATCAAGGCAGCGTTGCACGTGTGCCCAAACCTCGAGGAGCGTCTCGCTCGTCTGGACCATGCGCGCACAGTCCTTGGCCAAGCGGCGGTTCCGGATCAACCAGGCGGAGCTTCGTTCAACACTCCATCGACATGGTTGCACGCTGAAGCCGCGCGTGCCCGGCTCGCGCTTCACGACCTCCAGGTCCCAGCCGTCGTCCTCCTGCAGGCCTTCTCGGCACCAGTCGCTCACGTGCGGCGTAGTCGTCTCTGATACGTAGCAACCGACTATAGGAAAGCTCTGTGGGCCACGTGCTGCCGCATCATCCGGATAATCCGGCACGGGAGCGTCGCTGCTGGCACGGCCGAGGAGGATGCGGCCGTGGGAGATCCCCTATGCTGAGGTTTCTTGACTATGAAGAGCTGAGGGCGTTTCAACACTGGAAACCGCGGGACAAGATACGTCGTCGGCACGTGTACCACAACGCTGCGTCGGAGCACGCTGGCACTGGGCTGGAAGGAGTCAAGAGAACTCAGGCCCAAGACGCGGAGGGCGGTGGCAGTCACCTCCTTGCCCGCGAGCAAGTACGGCAGCCACGCCCGCCATCGTGGCGATCGAGAGCTCCAGCCAGGGGGGAACAGGACCTCCTGCACGGACAACTGGGGTAGGGCAGGCCAGATCCGCCTCTCGGCTCATGTAGGGCGCCCCCGGGCACCACATGACTCGCCCACAACTCGCCCGTGCCACCCTACCTATGGACCAACTCCACCTCAGTCGTCGGCTCGCTTTCAGCTTGCCGCACCCCTGCCGGCGGCGGCGCGCGAACGCGTGCCTGATAAGACACTGTGACAAGGCGTCGTGAGCTCGTGACATCGACGTGATGTCTACTTCGTACCCTCGAAGAGACACGTGCGCCGAAGTGAGCGAGGTGGCAGCTACGGCGCTGCACACTGCCACCAGCAGCCCGAAGGAGGCCGAGCATGTTTACACGTATAGTGGCCGCCTATGACGGCACGGAGCGCGCTGAGGAGGCGCTGGAAGCCGCACACATCCTGGCGATGCACGAGGCGGCGCGCCTGGTCGTCGTGCGCGCCCTGCCGCAATCTACCGCCGAGCGTGACGTGGAAGCCCCACGGGCGCTCCTCCATGAGCGTGTCATGCAGCTGCGCGCTCTTGGTACGGTGGCGAAGGCGCGTGTGGAGCGGGGGCGCCCAGAGGATGTGATCCCACGAGTGGCCGAGCAAGAACAGGCCGACCTGATCTTTCTCGCGCCGCGTGACCGCACGCTTCCGCAGGCGCTGCGACACCCGAGCGTCACCGGCAAGCTGCTGGTGCATGCGATGACACCGCTCTTCATCTGGCCTGAACACGCCGAGCAAGCGGCAGTCGAACAGCTGCTAACGCTGCCCGTTTCTTTCGTTATCGTGCCGCTTGATGGGAGTCCTGAGGCAGAGTGTGCCTTGGAGCCGGCCCTGGCCTATGCCTGCCAGGCGCGTCGAGTGCTCCTGCTGGTTCACGTCCTCCCCACACTCCCTGCGCCTGATGACGGCGCGGATGAGCCGATGCGCACTCGCTTGCAGCCGGCGCACGAGCAAGACGCCCTACGGTACTTACACGGTGTGCGCGAGCGTATGACGCACTCGCATGGCTGCACGATCGAGTCCATGCTCCTGGCGGGCGACCCAGCTGAGGCGATTGCCGGCCTTGCCGCCTGCCACGAGGGCAGCCTGATTGTGATGACGGCTCGAGATCGTGGTGGCCTGGCCCGCCTGTTCCTGGGCAGTGTCGCGACACGCCTGATGCACCGAGCAGCGGTCCCACTGCTGGTGGTGCCAGCTGCGGAGTTCATCCTGGACGACCAGCCCGTACGTGCACAGGCTCAGGCGCAAGAGGTCGTGTGGCAGCCATCGGCGGCGCCAGCGTTCTGAAGACGACACGCCACACTATTCAGCACACTGCGCGCCTGCAGGGCGTTACTTCGCACATCCGATCCACTCCTCACTGCGCCACTTGCTTGCGCCGTCTACACGCTACTGCCGACCGCGGCAGGCGTCGTAGACGGCATTCGCTGTCTGCGGGTTCGGCGTAGCGCATCGAGGATACAAGGACTGGGCCAGCTGATGTTAGGCGATCGTGACGGCAGGCTGCCGTTCTGTGACGGCCATGTGATGCCTGCTCGCCATACTTCACACAATTCAGCGTTGTCCGTGATCGCTCTCACCTTGCCCGGCGCACCGGCGCGCTACCCGTAGGCGGGTCTGCCTCCTTTCAGGCCGGCACCCCGCTGCCCTGCTTGTGAGGAGCCAGCTATGAGCGTAGTCGAGGATCCCCTTCAGGACGGCGTCTGGATGGCGCTCTCCCGACGCGGCGTCTCGCGCCGCGACTTCTTGAAGTTCTGTTCCGTTATAACCGGCGCGCTCGCCCTACCGATGCGCTACACCAACCGCATCGTGAGCGCCCTCGAACACACCACGCGTCCCTCCCTCGTCTGGCTGGAATTCCAGGACTGCGCTGGCAACTCCGAGTCTGCTCTGCGCGCCTCGCATCCCAGCTTCGCCGACATCGTGCTGGACCTGCTCTCTTGGAACTACCACGAGACGGTGATGGTCCCCTCCGGGAAGGCCGCCGAGAAGTCGCTCCACGACACCGTCGTCAACGAGCGCGGCAAATACATTGCGGTGGTCGAGGGGTCAATCCCGCTGGCTGCCAACGGCGTGTACTGCACGATCGGCGGCCGCAGCGCGCTCGATATCGCGCGCGAGGTCTGCACCAACGCCTATGCGACGATCGCCGTCGGCACCTGCGCCGCGTTTGGCGGCATTCCGGCGGCAGGAGGCGGCATGACGGGCGCGGTCGGCGTGAACGACGCGCTCCCCGGCCTGCGGCTGATCAATCTCAGCGCTTGTCCGATGAACGGCGCGAACCTGGCGGCCACCATCGTCCACTGGCTCACGTTCAAAGAGTTGCCCGCCACCGACGAGCTGCACCGGCCGCTCTTCGCCCATGGCGATCGCATCCACGACAGCTGCCCGCGCCGCGCCCACTATGACGCCGGCCAATTTGTCGAGGAATGGGGCGACGACGGACACCGCCTCGGCTGGTGTCTGTATAAGATGGGCTGCAAAGGTCCGGCGACCAACTACAACTGCCCAAAGATTCAATGGAATGACGGCACGAACTGGCCGATTGGCGTCGGCCACGGCTGCGTCGGCTGTGCGCAGCCCAACTTCTGGGACACGATGACGCCCTTCTATCGCCAGCTGCCGTCTGTGCCTGGCTTCGGCGTCGAAACCACAGCGGAGCAGATTGGCATCGGCGTGGCCGCTACCGTCGCCGGGCTGACCGCCGTACACGCCGTCGGCTCGGTCGTGCGCCAGCGGCGCGCCGCGTCCGCGTCCGCGAGCGCGGGCCAGCTTCCTGCCGCGCCGGCGCCGGGCGCCACACCGACACCGACACCGACACCGACACCGACACCGACACCAACACCGACACCAACCGCAACGCCGGCGCCCATGCCCGCCGCCCATGACGAAGGGGGCCCGTCATGAAGATCGCCATCGATCCCATCACACGCATTGAGGGGCACCTACGCATCGAGGTCGAGGTCCAAGATGGGCAGGTGACTGACGCCTGGAGCTCCGGCACGATGTTCCGCGGCATCGAGCTCATCTTGCGCGAGCGCGACCCGCGCGACGCCTGGGTCTTCGCCCAGCGTATCTGCGGGGTGTGCACGACGGTGCATGCCCTCTCGTCCGTACGTGCCGTGGAGAATGCGCTAGGCATCGTGATACCCGACAACGCACGACTCATCCGTAACCTCATCGCCGGCGCGCAGCTGGTGCAGGATCACGTCGTTCACTTCTATCACCTGCATGCGCTGGACTGGGTGGACGTGACGCTGGCGCTCAAGGCCGATCCCGGCGCGACCGCGACGCTCGCGCAGTCCATCTCACCCTGGCCCAAGTCCAGCAAGACCTACTTCAAGGGCGTGCAGGACAAGCTGGCTGCCTTCGTCACTGCCGGCCAACTGGGTATCTTCGCCAACGGCTACTGGGGCCACCCGGCTTACAAGCTGCCGCCTGAGGCCAACCTGTTGGGGGTGGCACACTACCTGGAGGCGCTCGACTGGCAGCGCGATTACATCCGCATTCATGCCATTCTGGGCGGCAAGAACCCGCATCCTCAGTCCTATCTGGTGGGGGGCATGGCAACGGCCCTTAACCTCGACAACGAATCCACCGTCAATGCCGAGCGATTGGCGCTGATCGCGCAGCTCTTGCAGCGTGGCGCCGACTTCGTCAGCCAGGTCTACTTGCCCGACCTCCTGGCGATCGCCTCCTTCTACAAGGATTGGGGCGCTATCGGCGGTGGGCTGGGGAACTATCTCGCCTACGGCGACTACCCGACCGGCGCCGGCGACCACACGGACACCTACTTCTTCCCCAATGGACTGCTGCTCGGCAAGCAGCTCACGCCTCCGACCCCGGTCGATCAGGGGCGCGTGGCCGAATACGTCACCCACTCCTGGTACACGTATGACGAGGGCGACAGCACCGCGCTGCATCCCTGGAAAGGTGAGACGAAGCCGGGCTACACGGGTCCCGAGCCGCCCTTCGACCTTCTCACGACCGACGGCAAATATAGCTGGCTCAAGGCGCCGCGCTATGACGGGCACGCCGTCGAGGTCGGACCGCTCGCGCGCACGCTGATCGCCTATGCCGCTGGCAAGCCGGAGGTCAAGGCCGCTGTGGACGGTGCGCTCAAGCAGCTGGCCGTCGGGCCGGCGGTACTGTTCTCGACGCTGGGCCGTGTCGCCGCCCGCGGCATCGAGACGCAGCTGATGGTTAACCAACTGCCGGTGTGGCTTGCTCAGCTGGAGGACAACCTCGGCCGTGGCGACCTGACCATCCACGAGGGCAGCCACTGGGATCCCTCCACCTGGCCATCTGAAGCCTTCGGCTGGGGGCATCACGAAGCGCCCCGCGGCTCACTCGGCCACTGGGTGCATATCAAGGACGGCACGATCGCCAATTATCAGGCGGTCGTGCCCAGCACCTGGAACGCTGGCCCCCGTGACGCCCAGGGGCAGCGCGGCGCCTATGAGGCGGCGCTGATCGGTACGCCGGTCGCGAATCCCGAGCAGCCGGTCGAGATCCTGCGCACGGTACACTCCTTCGACCCGTGTCTGGCCTGCGCCGTCCACGTGCTGGATCCCAAGGGCCGCGAGTACGCCAATATCCGCGTGGTCTAAGGGAGGGGTCGCATGGACATACACGGTCGCGGCAACACCACCGCGGACGCCACACCCACCGCGGACGCCACACCCACCGCGGACGCCACACCCAGCGCGCCAGCCTCTCAGCAGGCCGAGGCGAAGGAGACAGTCTACGTCTGGGATCTGCCCGTTCGTCTCACGCACTGGATCAATGTGCTGTCGATTCTGGTGCTCTCGCTCACGGGGTACTTCATCGCCAACCCGTTCATCGGCACGCACGGGCCGGCCACCAATCAGTTCCTGATGGGCACGATCCGCTTCATTCACTTCACGGTCGCATTCGTGTTTACGGCGAGCGTGCTGTTCCGCGTCTACTGGGCGTTTGTTGGCAACAAGTACGCTCGCTGGGGTCAGTTCCTGCCGGCCAGGCGGGGGCGGCAGCGCGCCCTCGTGAAGATGATGGGATACTATACGTTCATGCGCCGGGAGCCGCCCGCAGAGGTAGGCCACAACCCGCTCGCCGGTATGACCTATATTGGCCTGTACATCCTGTTTGGCCTGCAGATCGCCACCGGTTTCGCGCTGTACTCACAGCCCTTCCATGACGGCGTGTGGAAGACGCTGTTCGGCTGGATGATCGTGGCCATCGGCGCTCCGGTCGTCCGGCTGGTGCATAACATCATCATGTACCTGATCATCGCCTTTACCATCCACCATGTCTACAGCGCGGTGCTGATCGACATCGAGGAGCGCAGCGGTCTCGTTTCGAGCATCGTGACGGGCTACAAGTCGCTGACCGGCCGCCATATCGCGGAGGCCGAGGCTGAAGAGCAACGCGCGCCGCGGCGCGTCAACCGGAGAGCGAGGCGAAGATGGCAGCGCAACTGGCAGCAATGACAGGCCGGCACGCAGTGGTGGTGCTGGGTCTGGGCAATCTGCTGCGCCGTGATGAGGGGCTGGGCATTCGCGCGCTGGAGCGGCTGCGGGAGCGCTACATCCTGCCCGATACGATTCAACTGGTGGACGGGGGCACGCTCGGCCTCGATCTGCTGTGCTATCTGGAGGCGGCGGAGCGGCTGCTCGTCCTGGATGCGGCGCTGACACAGGGGCCACCTGGCACCCTGCTGCGCGTCGTAGACGGTGACGTTCCCGCCTTCTTCGGGTTGCGCACCTCGCCGCACGAGATCGCGCTGCCCGACCTGCTGGCGGTGGCGCACCTCCGCGGCACGTCCCCGGATGAGGTAGTCGTGCTGGGGATGCAGCCGGAGGCGCTGGAGCTGGGTTGGGAGCTCTCGCCGATAGTCGCGGCAGGCCTGGACGCACTGGCCGATGCCGCTGCCGACGAGCTGAGGCGCTGGGGCGTGCGCGTGGTGCCCTATTCCGCGCGCCACCGGAAAGGCAGGCCATTCGGTGCATGAGGTTGCCGCCGTGCGGGGCGCCGTGCAAGCCGCTGTCGAGTGCATGCAGAAAGCGGGCGCCGCTCGCCTCACACAGGTCCATCTCGTGCTGGGCGCGTCCGGCCATCTCACTGAGGATGCCGCGCGCCAACACTTCGCGCTCTGCGCCCAGGACACACCGGCAGCGGATGCCCAGCTCGACATTACCTGGGAACCGGCCACCTACCAATGCTTCGAGTGTCTCTGCCACTTCGCCAGCCTGGAGCCGCCTGAGGTGGTGCGCTGCCCGCAGTGCGGAGGCCTGGCGCTGGAGGTGGCACATAGCGACGCCTGTTACATTGCCGAGATCCAGGTGGACGACGGGCCGGAGCTCGACATCGTCAGTACTGGCGAGCGGCAAGCCACAGGGCGGGAAGGAGGGGAGTCATGTGCCTGACCATACCTGGACGCGTGACTCAGGTGCAGGGCGCCATGGCTGAGGTCGAGTCGCGCGGCCAGCGCGACTGGTACAACGCCTTGGCTCAGCCGGACGTGAAGGTAGGCGACTACGTCCTCACCCACGCCAATCTCATCATCGCCGTCATCTCGGAGGCGGAGGCGCAGCGGATGGAGGAGGCGGCGCAAGAAATGGAGCGGCTGGTACAAGAGGAGGATCAGCAGTCCGCCGAAGCCTCCCCACCCGCGAACGCCAGCGACAAGCCAGGCGACTGATCGCCCGTACGCGCTACCCGCTTCCAGCCTCGCGCCAACCAGCCTGGTTCACTACGGCTAAGCCCGGTACACAATCGTGTTCAGAGGAGATGGTATCGTATGAAAGTGCAGCCATTCGCGGCGCCACAGCACGCCACCAATCCCAAGGTCGGCTATCTTTTCGCCGCCCTCAATGCCGTCGTCAGCGGCATCGCCATCTACGTGAATAGCCAGGGCGTCAAGCTCTTTAGCGACGCGACGTTGTACACCACCCTCAAGAACGCCGTCACCGGCCTCGTCTTGCTGCTACCGGTGCTCTTCCTGGCACGCTGTCGCAACGAGCTACGCCGGCTGGATCCCAGGCAGTGGGGCTGGCTGCTGTTACTGGCACTCATTGGCGGCAGCATTCCGTACCTGCTCTTCTTCCGCGGCCTGCAGCTCACGACGCCGGTCACCTCTTCAGTGCTCAACCACGCGCAGTTCCTGCTGGTCGCCGTGCTGGCACTGCTCTTCCTGCGTGAGCGCGTTGGTCTGGCGGTGTGGGCCGCGCTCGCGGTGCTCTTCGTGGGCGCCTCGCTTGGCGCAAACCTCCATGCGCTACGCTGGAATGAGGGCGCCTGGCTCCTTGCCCTCTCGACGCTCTTCTTCGCCGCGGGCGTCGTGCTGGCCAAGCGTCTGCTCAGCACCCTTTCGATGGAGACGGTCATGGCCGCGAAGATGAGCCTGGGATCGGTGTTCCTGCTGGCCTACGTCGCCGCGACGGGCCGCGTGACTGCCATTGGCGTGCTGTCCGGCGCACAGTGGCGTTTTGTACTCGTCACGGGCCTCATTTTGCTGGCCTTCACCGTCACCGCGTTCGTGGCGCTACGGCACATTCCGGCGACTACCGCGACGGCCATCCCGGTGGCAGCGCCCCTCATCACGGCGGCGCTCGTGGCCATCAACTCAGGCGCGCTCACTCTGCGGATCAGCGACGTTGCTGGGCTGACCCTCATGGTGGTGGCGGTGGCGGCGATCGTCTTCGTCGGACTGCGCCGCGAGCCGCGTATCGGGAACGTGGGGGTAGCATGATGTCCCAGACGCCATCAGGCGCGGTGCTCTTCGGCCGCTACGCCTTCCCGCCGAATCGGCTGGGCTACTGCGGTCCAGATGACGCACGGAGCCTGCTGGAATACGTTGCGGAGCGGCGCACAGATCGCGGCCTGCTGGAGCTTGAGCGCCGCTTCTCAGGGGCATATCCCTATTTGCAGCTGATCGCCGGCGCCAACGACATCGCCGATCCCTTCGACCGCCGCGTCGTCGAGGCCTATTGGATCGGCAACGACTGTTTGAAGCGCGTGGACGCCGCCGCCTTCCACACCTCACTGGACGAGCGTTTCCGCGCCCGCATGGATCCGCGTACCTTCGGCTGGCTCGCAACAAAACTGCAGCTAGGCGCGCGGCCGCACCACAACTTCCACGTCTTCGAGGTCTACACGCGCGCCGGCCTCATGAACGACCGCAGCGCATCTGTGC
>Ga0207646_10008169_pt1 | contig 10523 bp, 6 predicted proteins | sample KBSK5502metaG_FD_184343 | JGI IMG/M metagenome (GOLD analysis project Ga0207646, IMG submission 184343) | Corn, switchgrass and miscanthus rhizosphere microbial communities from Kellogg Biological Station, Michigan, USA - KBS K5-50-2 metaG... | ecosystem: Host-associated > Plants > Roots >...
TTCCGCATCGAATCTGTTACCGATAGCCCGACCGTGTTGACGAGGCGCGGCGACGCAACGTTATAGAGAGTCGGCGGCTTGAAGGCGGTGGCGTGCGTGCCGCGTAGCAAGAGGGCCGCGACAGGCCGAAACTCGATGCCGGCCTGCCACGTCGTCTTCGATCCGAAATCAGAGTAGTCGTCGTACCGCGCGGCGCCCTGCACTGCAAGGATCTCGCGCTTTTCTGCCCCGTCGATGCCGCCTGAGACGAGAGGCGCTCGCAGTTCTGCAAAGACCGCCTTGGCCGTTCGGTCGGCATTGAAGCCTCGCTCGAATGTGTCCTTCTCGTACTCGGCTCCTAACACCGCGGTCAGGTCACCTGCAGGGAGCTTCACGAGCGGACCGCGGCCAAAGACGTCGACGATGGTTGCATCGGCCTTGTAACTGGTGAGCGATGCATTCGAATAGATGGATGCAAGCACATCGGGACTTGCCATCGGACCGTCGATGAATGGATTGAGCGCCGTCGCCGGATCGGAGGAGGCGAGCGCGGCGTTGCGCATTGGCACGTTCGGTTGACCATAGACGTTCTGCGAGCCCCTGTCGCGAGAGACGAACCCCGTGGCCTCCCACTGCCACGCGCCAATCTGCCCGCGCGCACCGATAAGCGGGCGAAAGAACTCCTCGCTGAACGAGAATTGCGTGAGGCTCTCCGCGCCCTGGACGAGGCCGGAGACTCGCACGGTCGTTCCAAAGGGATTGAAAGGATTCGATGCGGGCACGCTTGCCAATTGCAGGAAGGGCGGTGTGATGGCGCCGCCGAGCTTGTACCGCGTTGCCAGCAACTCGGCAAACACCTCCAGGTCGCTTCCCACACGGTAGTTGGCGCTCACGAAGAGGCCGCCCTGATGGGAATCCGGAACCAGCGACTGATAGCGCGTGAAGGACCCGGTGTTCTGCGTTCCCGCTGTTGCAGCGAAATCGGAAGGCCGAAGTCCGACGCCGGAGCTACCCACCGGCACTGCAGCGAAGCTGGAGTTAAGGCCGGGCAGGTTGCCGGACACGGATGAGACGTTGGCAGGCACACCAAAGAACTGTGTGCCGAGATTGGGGCCGCCAAGGCTGCGATAGTCGGGCGAATTGGTGATTGCCCGGTCCTTGCCGAACATCGATGTGCGATCGGTGTAGCTGCCCATAATGGACATGCTGAAGTCGCCCGTCGTCCAGCCGGCGCCTGCGTAGTAGAGCTGCTGGTTGGTATTCTTCGCCCACTGGTATCCGGCGCCGGCCTCAGCGCCGGTGAACTTCGATCGAAGCACGATGTTGACCACGCCCGCCAGCCCCTCTCCGCCATATATAGCCGAGGAAGCCAAAGGTAGAATCTCGATGCGTTCGATCAATGAGAGCGGGATCGTGTTGAGGTCGAAGTAGCCCGGGAACGCCGCTCCGCCGGTCACGGGCTGCGTGCGCCTGCCGTTGATGAGAATCAGCGGTGAACCCTGGACCGCTCCGCGCAGGCGCACTGTCGTCGAGAGATTCGAGGATTCGACGGACTTGAGCGATACCTCGGGAAGCGTCGCGAGGAAATCGCTGACGGTCGTCTGCCCGCTCTGGTCGATTCGCTCGCGGTCGTAGATGTGTACATCCTGCGCCGTTTGCGCTTCAGCCGCGGGAAGCCGCGAACCGACGACGACCATCTTCTCAAGTTGCTCTGTGGGCGTGCGCTTTGCTTGCGCGTCGTTATCGACATCTGCGGCGCGAAGGGGTGCGCCGACGAGCGCGAGGCCCGCAAGGGCGAGCATCGGCAAAGTGGGGGCTGGTTTCGTGCCTCGACGCGGCATTTCCGTCGTCTGTGCGCAGTTGAAGCCAGGCTCCTGGGCGGGGCAGGACCTTTATACCCCATCCAGCAACCGTAGCCAATATCGCGCGGGGTCTCCAGAAAAAACCCGACGTTTCGACGTCCGATCGGCTCTACCTGGTCTCGCAATCTATCTGCATCGGCGTACCGCAACCCTCTAGCTATCGCGCCCGGCCTGCCCGCCCAACGCGTAGCGCACGGCATCATCCAACGTCATCGTGCTACCTTCGCGCCATGCCTCGTCAAACCCTTCATCGCCCAACGCGACGCGCGTAGCTGCGACCGCGCGCGTATAGTCGGCCTCTTCGTTTAACGGTATTGGAATACCGATCTTTTCGCGCAGGCGCGCCGCGGCGCCCCAGATGGTTGCTGCCCGCTTCGGGGCTTGCTTTGGGACTGCCAGTTCGGCGAAGCGTTCCAGGGCCCACACCGTGACAACCGGGTCCTTCAGGTCATCGGCAATCGTGAGGCTCTCCGCAAGACTCGCTTCGGCGAGTTCCAGGTTTCCATCGCTGCATTCGGCACGGCCCTTGTACGTAAGTACACTACTCGCGAGAAAACCGTTGGGGATGTTGCGCGCGACCGTCAGCGCTTCTTCGAAATACGACGCGGCCTTCTCAGTATCGCCCTGTGCATGGACGACGATGCCGAGATGGCTGAGGTTCACTACGAGAAGGTTAGGATCGCCCCGCGCCCGCGCGACCCCGACGCACTCCACCAGGAGCGGCTCCGCATCGGCGTATTGCCCCCGCGCCACCGCCAGCAATGCCAGGTTGGTTTGCGCGTACGCCAACCCGCGCGTTTCATCCAGCGTGCGGAATAATGCGAGGCTCTCTCGAAGCAGTCGCTCTGCCTCCTCATAATCATGCTGGCGCATTGCGAGGTGGCCGACGGCGCTGAGCGCGCGTGCACGGTCGCGGGTGGGGCGGTCGCATGGAATCGCATCGAGCAACCGGGAAAGCATTTCGCGGGCCTCTCGGATAGGAGCGTGAGTGCGCCTGACCCAGGAGAGGAAATGCTCGGGAGCCATTCGAAGTCCCTCCGGCAGCTTTTGCTCGATCGCCCATGTCACAGCTGCCCGGATGTTGTCTCGCTCGCTCCCGATCCGATCGAACCAGTGCCGCTGCTGCGGCCCCCTCAGCGCCTCAAACGACGCTTCCGTAAACGCCAGGAAGCACGCGAAGTGTCGATTCCTCCATTGCGCTTCTTCGCCCGCTTGGCGCAAGCGATCGAACGCATATTGCCGTATCGTCTCCAACATCCGATAACGCGTCGTTCCGTCGTGCTCTTCGATGCCGACAAGGTTCTTGTCGACCAAGGACGCAAGGAGATCGATCGTGTTGGACCTCTCGACTCCGTCTCCGCTGCTTACGTCCTCCGCAGCCGCCAATGTCCACCCACCGGCGAAGACCGACACTCGACGCAGCATCGCCTGCTCGACATCGGTGAGCAGGTCGTAGCTCCAGTCGATCATCGACCGTAACGTGCGATGCCGCGGAAGCGCCGTAGGCGAACCGTCGGTAAGCAATGCGAAGCGTTGATCCAGCCGTTGGCTCAACTCCTCCACCGACATCGAGCGTAGACGCGGCGCAGCCAACTCGATCGCCAACGGCATGCCGTCCAGCCGAGCGCAGATCGATGCCACGGCGGACGCATTTTCCGTTGTCACATCGAAGTCGGGACGCAAGAGCTTTGCGCGCTCTACGAAGAGGCGCACACCTTCGTACCGTAATGCGGTCTCCGGGGTCAACGTTTCGTTCGTTCCCGGCACGGTCAGCGACGGCACGCGATACGTGAGCTCTCCCGTAATCCCCAGCCGCTCGCGGCTGGTGACGAGCACGGCGATGTCCGGGCTGCGACGAACGATCTCATCGACCAGGTGCACGCAAGCCTCGAGCAAATGCTCGACGTTGTCGAGAACGAGCAGCAGCTTCTTCGAAGCAAGATAGTCGCTGAGCGTCTCCATCACGGGCCGCGCCGGCTGGTCCGTGAGTGCAAGCGCTTGGGCCACGGTTTGCGGCACGAGACGCGGATCCGAGAGCGCGGCGAGCTCCACCAGCCATACACCGTCGGGAAACGCGTCGATCAATCGGCTCGCCACTTCGATCGCCAGGCGCGTCTTACCCGCACCACCGGCACCGGTGAGCGTCACCAATCGATTCGCCCTCACGAGCTCCTCGAGCTGCGCGATCTCCTGCTCACGGCCGATGAAGCTCGTCAGCTGATAGGGCAGGTTGTGCTTCGATCTTGGCGCGCGATTCGCTTCGCCATCGCCCGTCGTCACCGGCAGCGTGAACTGGTAGCCTCGTCCAGAGACCGTGGTGATGGCGTCGGCGCCGAGGACCTTGCGCAGTGCCGACACCTGCACGTGCAACGCCGCTTCCTCGACCACCATCTTCGGCCACACCTGGTCGAGCAATTCGTCCTTGGTGACGAGATGTCCGGCGCGTTCGACCAGCGCGGCCAGCAAATCGAAGGCGCGCGGGCGCAGTGAGATCGTTGCGCCGTCTTTCAGCAGCTGTCGTTTGTCGGGCTGCAGCTCGAAGGGTCCGAAGCGGTAGCGCTCAGGCGGTCCGGGAGAGGCCATTGCCGGGAAGGCGTCGTCAGCAATGGGTAAGTCTACGCCGCTACGGCGGCGATCCACGGACACCCCGTGGCTGCGACGCGATCAGGTATCGCGCCCGGCCTGCTCGTCCAACGCGTAACGCACGGCATCGTCCAGGGTCATCGCTCGACCTTCGTTCCAGGCTTGATCGAACGCTTCGGCCGTCAATGTTGCGTGGAGCGCCTTCACCTGGCGCTCGTAGGCGATGCTCTCGTTGACCGATCTTAGGTTACCGATCTCCTGTCGCAACGCATCGGCTGCGCCCCACAGCCGGGCAGCGCGCCGTGGCGCCCCTGTCGCCGCAGCGACGCTCGCAAGCCCTTCCAGCGAATCGATGACACCTGGGAGATTGCCCAGGCCGTGCAGAATGTCGATGCCTTCGGCGAAGTGTTTCTCGGCAAGGTCGTGACGTCCCTCATTGCATTCCGCCCGGCCGATTTCCTTCAGAACATTTCCGATTTCCCAGGGCGCTCCGATCTCGCGCGCCTGTGCGAGTGATTGCTCGTACAATTCGCGCGCTTCCGCCGACCGGCCTTGCTCACGGAGCGCGATCGCCAGCCAGGCGAGACCGCAGAAGAGCAGCATGCGGTCACCCGTGGCTCGCGCGTAATCCACCGACTCGCCGGCCAGCACCTCGGCCTCCGGAAAGTCGCTCTGCTGGAGTGAAAGCCACGCCAGTGCGCCGAGCGCGCGGGCGGCGCCGTTCGGATCGTTGATCTCCCGGTAGAGCGCCAGGCTCTCCTGCAACAGTCGCTTCCCTGCGGCATAGTCGCCCTGCGGTACCGCGAACACGGCTGCAGCGTACTTCCCGCGTGCAAGCTCGCGCCGCGGCGGGCGATCGACTGCGGCCGCATCGAGGAGCCGGACGAGCCAGTCGCGCCCTTCGGCCAGGTAGCCGCGAATGTGGAAGAAAGCGGACAACGCGTTGGCGAGGCGCAAGCCCTCGATCGGGCGGCATTCGGCCGACCATGCAAGCGCGGCGCGCAGGTTGTCGTGCTCGCTTGCAATCCGGGTAAGCCATGACTGCTGCGTCGGTCCGTCCTTCTGCTCATTGAACGCCTCGGCCAGCGCGACGAAATAGTCCAGATGGCGGCCTCGCCAATGTGCTTCTTCGCCGCTGTCGCACAAGCGATCCAGCGCGTACTGGCGCACGGTCTCCAGCATCCGATACCGCGTCGCGCCCGCCCGCTCATCGGTGACGAGGAGGCTCTTGTCGATCAGCGACGTCAGTTGCTCGATGACGTCCGAGGTATCGATGCCGTCGCCGGGGCAGACCTGTTCCGCGCTCGCGAGCGTCCAGCCACCGGCGTAGACCGCCACCCGACGCAACATCGCCCGCTCACGTTCGGTGAGCAGATCGTCGCTCCAGTCGAGCATCGATCGCAGCGTACGATGCCGCGGCAGCGCCGCGCGCGATCCGTCGGTTAGCAATGCGAAGCGCTGATCGAGGTGTTCGCTCAGTTCATCGACCGACATCGACCGAACCCGTGCCGCAGCCAATTCGATCGCCAACGGCATGCCGTCGAGCCGAGCACAGATCGATGCGACGGAGGAAGCGTTCTCCGCGGTCAGGTCGAAGTCGGAACGCGCGAGCGTGGCGCGATCTACGAAGAGGCGCACACCTTCGTACGGTGACACGGTTTCCGGCGTCAACGTTTCGTTCGCTCCCGGCACCGTCAGCGACGGGACCCGATAGGTGAGCTCTCCGGTTATCCCCAGCCGCTCGCGGCTCGTCGCGAGTACGGCGATGTCCGGGCTGCGACGAAGGATGAGATCGACGAATTGCACGCAAGCCTCGAGCAGATGCTCGACGTTGTCGAGAATGAGCAGCAGCTTCTTGGAAGCAAGATGGTCGCGGAGCGTTTCGATTACGGGCCGCGTCGGCTGCTCCTTGACTTCAAGCGCCTGGGCTACGGCTTGCGGCACGAGACGCGGATCCAAGAGCGCGGCGAGCTCCACCAGCCACACGCCATCGGCGAACGCCTCGGTCAACCGGCTCGCCACTTCGATCGCCAAGCGTGTCTTGCCCGCCCCACCGGCACCGGTCATCGTCACCAACCGACGCGTCGTGACGAGGCCCTTGAGTTGCGCCATCTCCTGTTCACGGCCGATGAAGCTCGTCAGCTGATAGGGCAGGTTGTGTTTCGATCTCGATGCGCGATTCGCTTCGCCGTCGCCCTTCGTCACGGGCAGGGTGAATTGGTACCCTCGTCCCGACACCGTGGTGATCGCGTCTGCGCCAAGGACTTTGCGCAGTGCCGACACCTGCACGTGCAACGCGGCTACCTCGACCACGATCTTTGGCCACACCTGGTCGAGCAATTCGTCCTTGGTGACGAGATGCCCGGCACGATCGACGAGCGCGACCAGCAGATCGAAGGCGCGCGGGCGCAATGAGATAGCCGCGCCGTCCTTCAGCAGCCGTCGCTTGTCGGGCTGCAGCTCGAAGGGTCCGAAGCGGTAACGTTCAGGCGGTCCGGGAGAGGCCATTGCCGAGAAAGCGTCGTCAGCAATGGGTGAAGTCTACGCTGCTAGGGCGGCGATGCTGCCTTTCTTGCGATGCCGTCGATCATCACAGCTATGTCCGTGATGAGGCACACCTCCTCGGGCCCGGCTCCGTAGCGCTTCGCAATCCACCGAAAATCGATATATGACAGCCAGGTCTCGCCGGCGTCCTGCCAGACGAGCACCTTGAAAGGCAGCTCGAGGGCGATCAATCGAAGAGCCTTCACCAGCGCGGCCTGTCGTCTGCCGTCGCCGACCAGCAGGACCGTCGTTGCGTCGAGCGACACGCCAGCTTCGCACGCGGCGATTGCATGATCGACGCCCGCAACAATACGCAGTCCATTGGCTCGGACCGCAGCCTCGAACCTGGCCAGCGTCTCGCCATGTCCAAAGCTGCTGCGGACCGTAATCAAGCCCTCGACATTCACGTGCAGCGCTCCGGCGCTAGGTCAGCCCGAAAACGAGGGCGACGATCGTCAGCCCGATCAGAATGCCAACCCAGAAACGACCCGGCATGTTGTGACTTGCGTGTGAGGGATTCATGAAGCGCACACGCACTATCGGCTTTCAATGGCGAGCGCGGTATCCCCCGAATGAGGGCAGGAAACGGCTGAAGCGTGGCTTCGTGCGGCAGAGCGGCGGAACAACGAGGATCGTCGCGTGATTGCGATGCGGCCATCCCCGCGAAGACAGCCCGGTCGCGGGAACAATCCATGACGCTGAACGGACGGGTGCAAGGACTTGCAAAGGTTGCGATGGATTCTTTTGTTCCACACTATGCGCAACCACCACGACGCGATCGGCGGCGTCGTCATTCGCCGCCGACGGCCTCGAAGATCGACGCGCGCTCGAAATCGCTTGGAATGAGGCTGGCGGGGTCGGCGGCTACACTGAGGCTGACCCGCATTTGATCCGGCAAGATCGGATATCCGATCCACGCAAACGCATGCGCCAGCAAGCTGCAGCAGACGAAGCGGGTGGCGCTGCACGCTATCTTCCTTGGTGCCGCACGAAAGCGATCTGGCAACCGAAGTCGCAACTCATTTCGCAGAAGACCCCAGGCATGGGCTACGTCATACTCGCTTCCGATTCGGCCCACGACCCAGTCGGCGAGTTGGCCGCGATCCCTGGCCGTAAGACCGACCGGCCGCAATACGCGGACGTGCAGCGCATTGAGCTCCGAGAGTCGTATCGATCTGACGCCTACCGCAATGTCGGCCTCTACGACACAAAGCGGATCGGGGCTATCGTCGAGCGGTCCCACATACATGGACACGTGCGACCACGGCGACCGCGTGACGCACTTGATGAGAGCGGCGAAGCGCGAATTCCCATGAGTGAGCAGAACATCACCACGCTTGAGCACAGCAGCAAGGGACTGTAGATCAGCGCTTGAGTCCGTGATGGAGTGCTTGATCGGCTGCGTAAGGTAAAGGGTCAACGCGGCAAGTAGGCGGCTGGGCGCGCGGGTGAGCATCGCCAGTCCCGAGGGTATCCACGGTAGTTCCCTCGCGATGCCTTCGAAGTGGAAGCGAACGCTGCGATCGCCCAGCATCGCGATGAGATGAAGCAGGATGCGACCAACGCTGAGTCGAGCGAGAATCGTCATACTCGATTTCTGAATGGCCGGGCAGGCTCTGTCTTGAGTGAACTTGACGGCAGTTTGCTGACTAAGCCGACACATCTGTATCCCCCGGACGGGGGCGCAGCACGGCGATCCCCCATCAGGGGGTTATGTCCAGCAGTGCTTTTCAGCGGAAACTCCGATGGCCAAGCGATACGGAGGTTCCGCGATGAGTAAACGAGTGGCTGATCTATTGGAAGCGCTGCGTCCGCGGCCATTCTCAACGAGAGCGGAGCGATCACGATCTATGCGGCAGCGGGCTGCGAAGGCGCGCACGACGAGGTGGTCGCCACGGCGTGATCGAGGCGACCTACCAAGCTCTTATGTCGGACGATCCCCAGGCCGTCGCAAAAATCCGCGCTGGACCCGCCCCGTTTCTGTCAACGCCGCGATCAGAACTTAACGTCCGCTTTCAAACCAAGGACCACGACGTCCCTGTTCTGGCTGATGCCTCCCGGGTGGTGGATGTACTGGATGTTCGGCCGCAGGGTCAGCCACTGCGTGGCGTAGATGCTGTAGTGGAGCTCCACGGGATACTCCGAGCCCTGTACCGGCACCGGCCCCAGGCCGACATCGTTCTGAAGCGCTTGGCCGTCGGCCGCGCGGCTATTGACGTGCGTGCGACCAACGGCAAAACCGAGTTCGTCCTGCGGTCGCGCGTCAAACAGCCCCGTGTAGAACAAGCCGAGGGTGATCAGCTGATCGATGGTCGCGGTATGACGGTCGGCCTGGACGAAATTGGCGAACAGACTGAGGCCCCGCGACGGATTGCCGTTTACCGCCGTGACCTGCTGCTGCACCATCGCGTAGCCGCCGGCCTCGCCGCGGCGTGTCAGCGGGGGCACGCCGGGGCTCAGCACGAGCGGCATATGGTTGGCGGCCAAGAAGACATCGGGCTGGTCAGAGTTGTCATACCAAACTCCGACCCGATAGCTCCCAGGCAATCCGGCTTCGCCGAGCTTCGGCGTCCAACCCAGCTCCGCTGGCACCAGCGCGCCGATCGTGCCTGGCGGGTTGTTGAGCTTGAAGGCGTTCTTCGTCTCTAGATAACTCGGGTTGATCTGATAGACGCCGACCTTGAAGTACCATTCGCGCGCAAAGTTGACCTTGAGGCGCGTACCCCACTGGCTGACTGGCCAGTTGAACCACGTGGAAACGATGTTGCCCGGCAACGAGCCGCAAAAGCTCAGATTTTGGAAGATGCAGGAGAAAGGCATGAAGTCCTCGCCCACACCCAGGCGTCCCAGCTTGAGGTCCAGGGCACCGTCTAAGAACACCCGGTCATACCAAAACTGCGTCCAGCGCCAGGTCTGACCGCGACCGAAGATTTCCTGCACCTGCTGCAGCGTTCCCAGGTTGGCATCGGCGCTCAGATTCCGGCCATTTCTATCGGTGATGGTGACCTGGAACTTCGAATTCGACCAGCCCCATAGCCTGTCGAGATCGAACGTCGCACCCAGATTCAGCTGGTCGGCGTTGCGCACGAGCTTGCGGTCGCCACCCTGCGCGTTATACGCCAGCTCGGCTGTATATCCGAGCTGGAAATCGATGCCGTTCTGGTACAGGCGCGTACGCAGCCCGCCCCAATCCCCAAGAAGCCCTTGGTTGGGACTGGCTTCGCTGGCATAGGCGTCAACGCTGAAGCAGGCCAGCGCCAACACGACAAGATGTTTGTGCACGTTTGCCCCTTCTCTGCAAGGGTAGGTTCACCGACAGAACCAGCGCGCTCCATTACAGGCCGAAGACAAAGATCGTGGCACTGCCCTTGCTGCCGTAGGTGTCGCGCGAGGTATTGCCCGAGGCGACCGCTACATACTGCTTGCCGCGGATTTCATAGGTGATCACGCCACCACCGATCGCGCCGCCGGTATTGAAGCGGTAGAGCAGGTCGCCCTTTGCGGCGCCGACCACCAGGAAGTCGCCACTGGTATCGCCGGTGCAGACGACACCAC
>Ga0207646_10008171_pt1 | contig 10521 bp, 12 predicted proteins | sample KBSK5502metaG_FD_184343 | JGI IMG/M metagenome (GOLD analysis project Ga0207646, IMG submission 184343) | Corn, switchgrass and miscanthus rhizosphere microbial communities from Kellogg Biological Station, Michigan, USA - KBS K5-50-2 metaG... | ecosystem: Host-associated > Plants > Roots >...
GCACCTCCCGCAGACCGGGTCCCCGGCTGGGCCGTTGTGCCCCCGCCGCAGGCGGCACCGAGCACGACGATGACGGCGAGCACCGCCGGCCACGCCACCCGCATCGGCGCGGACAACCTGCGCAGCCGTGACCACCCACGCGCCATGCCAGATAGTCTCCTCGTTCCGGCGCCGTCAGGCTAGGGAGGGGGACCGCCGGGCGGCCCTTCGGCCCGGGGGAACAACGGATCGCCGGGTGAACGGCGATCGGGCAGGACGGCTGGATGACCCTTGCTGCCTGCACCCCTCCACCGCCGGGCGAGGCGGGCTTTCATATGCTGGCTGGCTGGCCTCAGGGATCTGAGGCGATTGATGGTCGCCGTGGCCGGGTGCCCGCCGGCGAGGCCGGCCCGATGCACGTGCACCCAGGGCGACGAGGTGCCGCGGGTGCGCAGCGGACAGATCCTGATTCGCTGCCGAGATCAGCGGCGCACTTGGCGAGAAGGTGCCCCGGTCGTCGTTGCTCCCGGCGTGGCACACGGTTTCCGGGCCGTGACCGAGACCGTGCCCGGGGTTGTCGCCGAGGCCGACACTGGCACGCTCTATCCGGGTGTCAGCGATGGCGGCGAGGCCGAACTTGCTGAGCCGTATCGGGGCGGCGGGCGCTCGGGGGCGCCCGCCCGGGCCAGGGTCAGGAAGGGGAGAGGGCTTGTGATCAGGCAACGGGCGGGAACGGCACCCCAAGGCATCCGCGCTTGGTTTACCGCATTTCGTCCTGGACGTGGAACGCGCACTCCTGCCCTAGCATGCACGGGCTTTCGGGGTCGGCGGGCATCTCAGCCCCGGCGACGCTAATCCAGTCGCCGGCCCGCGCCGCCACCTCGCCCTCCGCGTTGAGCAGCTCCAGCGGGTCAAGGCGCGCGCGAAAACCAGCGGGCCACACCACCGGCACCGCGCGCTGCCCTGCCCTGACCCATACGCAATACTCACCGCGGTCAGTCCGGCCGCCCTCCAGCACGCCGTCCAGCGGCACCAGGAAGCGCCCCATTCCGGCATGCCAGGAACTGGTCGGCACCGCAACGACCGCCCGCGCGGGTCGTTGGCTGGCCCCGCCATCGGGCTCAGGGGCAATCACCTGCCTAGCACCTCCCTCGCACTGGTCAGCCAAATCAGTTCGTGTCGAGATTTGTTGTGCGTTACGGATTGTATCGGGCAGGTTGCATCGTTCTGAGCCGGGTTGCAGTGTAGACGTGGCTGTAAACGGTGATCGCGACCGCCTTGGACGACGCGTACAGGTTCACGTCCCTGTCACTCCACTCGCGTGCCCTCCCGGTCAGCAAGACAGCGGGGATGTTGTTATCGCCCGCAGTATCGGCCACCTGGCGGGCGAGCTGGTTCGTAAGGCACGCATAGGCGACGCGGCTCGCCTGGCACGGCGGCGCCAGTCTGCGATCAGCAGCCCCACCAGGGTCTTCCCCGAGCCGGTCGGCAGCTCGAGGGCCAGGTCCGGCGCTGCCACGTGCTGCCTGCCGGCGTAGGTACGCAGCAGGTTTGCCTGATAGGACCACAAGGCGCCCACTCTCCGGCGGCTGCGGGGAAGTTCTGCATGCGCGAGCCGGCCACGCGGTCCACCGGAACCCTTCGCCGGAATCGCCGACCCGGACGAAGGCCGGCGGCCCTTCCCTCCCTCTCTGCCAGACGACGCCCATCGCCTCAGGCCCATGAGCCGGCGCGTTCATAGCGGCGGCAAGAGATCTCGCGGGCGCCTTTGCCTAGGGCACCTATTCGCCGCAGGCACGCTGAAGCGAGGCTGCCCCGCCGCCGTCCGTGGGCGACGCAGCTGGCAGGTGCCGGAGCGCGGACAGTGGCCGTGCTCCGACACGTACCGTAAGGATGCCTGGTCATCCTGGCCCTGGTCATCAGGGCTGTCATCGCCGCCGAGGGCGTCGGTGATGCGCTTGTTGGCGGCGTCGGCCTGGCCGTCGATGCAGTGGGCGTAGATCTTGAGCAGCACGACGACGCTGTGCCCAGCGCGGCGGGCGACTTCGGTGGCGGATACGCCGGCGTTCAGCGCCAGGGACACGCCCGCGTGGCGCAGGTCGTAGGGCCGCCGGGCGAGCGGGGAGGCGTGCCGGGCGCGGTGCTTGAGGCCGCGGGCCTGGCGGGCGGTGCCCTCGTCGGTCCAGTCCACCCGCCTTGGCAGTACAGCAGCCCGGCTTGGTAGGGCGAGGCCGGGTCGTACTGGATGTAGCGGCATACGGCGTGCGTGCGGCCTGCCGTGGAGGCGGTCGACGAGCCACGGGGCCAGGTCGATCCCGGCGGAGACGCCTTAGCTGGTGACGAGGTTGCCGTGAGCGACGTAGCGGGCGTCCCGCACGACGGTGACCTCGCCGCGGGCGGCGAGGGCGTTCTCCCCGACACTCCGTCAGCGGAGGACAGCCCGCCGCCCAGGCGTAAGCAGCCTGACGGTCATTACTGCCACTACACGCTGATCGGCCACAATGCCAATACCATCTGTAACGTACACATCTGGACACGAGCCGATTACGCGGAGTGGCACGGGCCAGTGGTGTGGTTCAGAAGCTGTCGTCCAGGCCAGCGAGCGTTCGTGGGCAACGTCTCCGAGTTCCACGCCGGTCAGGCATCCGGGATCGCCGGCATGGCAGCCGATCGCTGCAGGGCCTGCACGACCAGGCGGATCTGCTCCAGGTAGTCCGTGCACCCGTCACATCCGGCCAGGTGCTCGCCCATCGCTGCGCGCTGCTCGGCAGGCAGCACCTTGTCCAGGTAGCCGGCCACCAGCTCGACCAGCTCCTGGCAGGCAAGACCGCCCTCCGCGGGGGCTCGGGCCGGAGGCTCGGTCCGCGCAGGCCGCAGCACGGGGACGACCAGCAAGACCGCCACCACAGTGGCAGCGCCGAGGATGGTCCAGGCCGACGGGCCGACCCCGCGCGCCCGGGCCAGCCACCCGAACACCAGCGAGAACGGCAGGAACAGCAGCCAGGACACGGTGCCGACACCGGACGACACCCCGGTCCTGACCGTGGACGGCACGGCGTCGTGCAGCAGCTTGCCGACGTGGATGGCGATGACCGCGAGCACCAGGGCCAGCGCGACCTGGGCCAGGATCACCAGCACGAGGGACCGGCTCAGCACCAGGCCGAGCGCCGCGACCGGCCCGATGACAGCGAGCGGCACCACGGTAGCGGCGTTCCCCAGCCGCAGCCGGCTCACCAGGTAGCCGCCCAGCCCCAGGGTGGAAACCAGCGCCGCCCAGTACGGCCCGTAGATCCCCGGAGCCGCGTGCAGCGCGACCAGCCACAGCGGCCCGAACTCGAATACGGTTTGCGACACCACCGATGCGAGCGCTGCCAGCAGCACGACCAGCAGGACGGCCCGTTGCCGCGTCATGGCCCGGACCGTGGTCGCGACCTGCTGGCGCAGCGCGACCGGCTCCGCGGCCCGGTGCAGCCGGGGTTCGTCGAAGCGCAGGAACGCGGCCACGGCGAGCAGCATGAACGGCAAGGTCGCGAAGTAGGTGAACCGCGCTGATATCCAGCCGGCCAGGACGCCGCCGCCTAGCGCGCTAAGCACGAAGGCGGCGCTCTCCACCATCCGGACCCGGCCGACCCAGGTTTCGTACAGGTCGTTCGACCCGGTTTCCTCCAGCACGACGTCGTAGACGACGCTGTCGATGGTGCCGGAGTTCACCGCGAAGTACACACCGAGGATCATCGCGGCCGCGATGTAGGTCGGCACGTTCCGGCTCAGCCCGCCGAGCAGCGAGCTGGCCGCCAGCGCCGCGGTCGCGGCCATCATCATCAGGCGGCGGCTGCCGCGGTCGGCCAGGATCCCGGACGGCACCTCGAGCAGCGGCACGACCGCGGCGTACGCGGCGGCCATCACCGCCACCGACCCGGCATCGAACCCGATCTGGGACATGAACAGCTTCTCGACCGGGACCCACAACGCCATCCCCTGCAGCCCGACCGCCACCTGCAACGGGCGGAGCCGCCGCGCGAGGGCACGCGGCGTCGCGTCGGCGGCGACGCCGATGCTGCTCGTCACGCCTGCCCCTCGCGGCCCAGTCGCGCCGCCAGCCGCTCCCGCAGCTCGGCCCAGGCCCGGTTGCGGATCGCCCGCTGCTGCGAGTCGGACAGCCCCAGCCGGGCCCGGACCTCGCCTGCAGGCCGGCTGGCCACGTCGCGTTCGCGGACCACGGCCCGCCAGGTCCGCGGCAGTTCGGCCACCTCCCGCACGAGGACCCGCTGCAGCGCCGGGTCGTCCCCGGTAACCGGCGGCCACGGCTCCGGGAACGCGCGCCAGTGCCGCGGATACGGCTCGCCGGGCCCCTGAAACCGGCGAGAATCGACCGCGGGCATCTTCGGATACCAATGGGCCCACCGCGCGAAACGGTTCCGTCGCTGCTCGCCGCGCAGTACCGTGCCGGCCACCGCGCGAGACAGCCACCCCTTCACGGGGATTCCCGTCCGGCCCGACCGGATCGGCCGGGCAGCACGCCGACGGCTCCCGTGACCACAAGCCCGGACGTGCGCGCGGCCGGAATGAGCCGCACCGCGGGCCTGATGATGAGGCTGAGCGGGCTCAGCATCCCGGCGACGGCGGCGGCCAGGCCGGCGGTGGCGAAGGGTTCGGGCAGGCGCCGGGTGCGGCGCCCGGCCAGCGGCAGGCAGCCGGTAAATATTCCGAACGAGGCCGAATGCACGGGGCCCCCGGTCAGGAAGACGCCGCGATGCGGGGTGACGATTGCCGCCTTGCCCGTCCCATCGGCGGTGAGGGCCAGGCTGTGCAGCGCGGATGTGGCCAGCGAGCCGACCGCGGCGGCGCCGGCGAGCGGGCCGCTGAGCGCGCCCAGATCACGACTCGCGTCCGTCATGTCAGGTAATACCGCTGTGCGCCGCCGGATTCATCTGTGCTGCGGCGGCGAGCCGACGCTACCGGGGCAGCTTGTCCGGCAGGCCGAAGCGCGGGAAGAGCGCGGGAGTGCGGAACGCGGTGATGGCGACGATCTGGCTGCCGTGCCAGGACAGCACGTCCAGGGCGACCGGGAGGTAGCCGCCCTGCCCCGGTTCTAGCTTGTAGGCCCCCAGGGCCAGCTGCCCGTTGGCCCGGGCCGACCGGTAGCGCAGGCCCGTCGGGGACCCGGCCGGCATGAGCCACGACCTGGATACGGCGTCGCGGCCGCGGCACCAGTCCGGGTAGGGCGGCATGGCAAAGGTCGCATCGTCGGCCAGCATGGCCACGATCACCTCGACCTGTCCCGCTTCCAGGGCGTCGGCCAGACGCTGCGCGAGCTCGCGGAGCCGACGGTCGCCCAGCGACCGCATGGCTTGCTGCTGGCTCTGGCCGGGAAGCTGCGCCCGGATGGTCTGCCGGGCGCGCTGCGTGGCGCTGTGCACCGAGGTCGGCGTGGCGTCGAGAATGCCGGCCACTTCCCTGGCCGAGAAGCCCAGCACGTCGCGGAGGATGAGCACGGCGCGCTGCCGGGCGGGCAAATGCTGCAGCGCCGCGATGAAGGCCAGTTCCACCGCCTCGCGCTGCTCGTAACGGGCCTCGGGCGAGGCATACCCGCCCGGGAGCCCCAGCTGCTCGTCGGGGTAGGGCCCCACCCAGACGGGCTCATCACCGCCAGCGGAGCAGTAATCGACCGGAAGCCAGCGCCTGGGCCGCCGGGCCACGAGGTCCAGGCAGACATTGGTCGCGATCTTGTACAGCCACGGCCGGAGCGGCCGGCGGTCATCGAACCCGGACAGTCCGTGCCACGCCCGCAGCAGGGTGTCCTGGAGCGCGTCGTCGGCGTCGTGCACCGACCCGAGCAGCCGGTAGCAATGCGCGTGCAGCTCGGGCCGGTACGGCTTGACCAGCCGCCCGAAGGCGTCACCCTCGCCGCGGCGGACACCCTCGATCAGCGCCCGCTCATCGATGACGGAACCAGCCGAGGTGACAGTCATGGGGCGAAGTCTAGATGCGCGAGGGCCAGGCCCCAAGGGACGAGGATCTGGCCGGGGACGCGAGCCCCCGCGCGTCTCCGCCCGGGCACGCCGGATCCGGCGGGTGTGCGGGCGCCGCTCGTCTAGACCTGCTTGACGAGACGTACCTCGCGCACGCGTATGCCGCGGAACTCCGACACGCGGTCTGAGCCGTCCGGGCGGTATCCGGCCGCCGTGTAAACGGCGAGCGCCCGCTCGTTCTGCTCGTGGACGAAGAGGAACGCTTCCGGGCAGCCGGCCGCGCGCAGCGCGTCGTGAGCAGCGGCGAGCAGAGTGCGGCCTATCCGCGGCTGGCGTAGCCGGGATGAACGAACAGAAGGAATATCTCGCCATCCCCCGGATGAACGGCCGGGCGCGGCGGGTACCCAGCCATGGGCCACCGAGAGACGGCGGGAGCTGCTGCTGGCCCACGCGGACCGCTACCCCGCGCTGACCGCCGCTGTCGCATCCGCCGCCGTTTCGCCCGTCCGTGACACCTCACGCGAGTTCGGCCTGGCCCGCATCCTCGACGGCCTCGGGACGCTCATCGCGGAACGGTCATCCCCCAAGCCCGCCCGGGCCGGTCCCCGGCGCACTTCCAGCGCTCCTGACCATACCCGCGGGGCCGCCATTGCGCGCCACCGATGAATCCGCGGCCGGGTGACGGTAGTACCGTGCAGCGGCTTGAGCGCAGCCGATGCCAGCGAAGGGTGTGTCACGGCAGCCCACCGGTGAGCCGGCCCGTGGAGCTCCATACTCTGCACGCGGAGCGGTTGCCGGCCAGCCGCCACGCCGGGAGACCCCCACGGCCGGCTCAGGCTGTGAGGGAGGAGTTCGGCCTGATCCAGCGGAAGGCCCGCTGACAGAGGAGGAGGAACAATCCCGTCGAGGCCCTCGAGCTGGCATCGGCCGCCGCCGGTGACCGGGACGTCGACGTGTTCAGCGCCAGCATCGGCCAGCAACTGCTGCGGGCCGGCCGCTCGACGAGATTCATGTGCATCTCGTGCCCGTGCTCTTCGGCGCCGGTACGCAGCTGTTCGAGGACCTGGGCAGGACTCATGTGCAGCTAGCGATCATCAGAGTGGCCGAGGGGTCAAAGGCGACCCACCTTCGCTACGCGGTGGTGCTTGGCCATTAGATCCTCGACCATGCCAGATCAGAAAGGATGCCGAAATGGGAAAAGTGGTCGCCCAGGCTTCCATGTCACTCGACGGCTTCATCGCCGACACAAACGACCAGGTCGGCCCGCTATTCGACTGGTATAACAACGGAAACGTCGAGGTCACCGGTCACCCCGACTTCCACACATCTCCAGCCAGTGCCGAATATCTGCGCGCCGCGTGGTCGGCCATCGGCGCCGACGTGATCGGCCGCCGCCTGTTCGACCTGACCAACGGCTGGAACGGCCGCCCCGCCGTGGGCGACGCGGTCTTCGTGGTGACCCATCAGCCCCCGGCCGACTGGCCCTACCCGGATGCGCCGTTCACCTTCGTCACCGACGGCCTGCCCAGCGCAATAGCCCAGGCGCAAGCCGTCGCCGGCGACAGAGACGTATCGATAACCCCCGGCAACATCGCCGGTCAGGCCTTTCAGGCAGGGTTGATCGACGAGGTGCGCATCGACCTGGTACCGGTCGTGTTCGGCGCGGGCGTCCGATACTTCGGTGACTACGCCGGGTCCCCGCTGCTGCTTGACGATCCTCAGATCGTCCAAGGGGACCGGGTAACCCACCTGCACTACCGGCTGCGGAAGTCCTGACGCAGCCACAAGAACGCCAGCCCAACGGCCGCCGCAAGCCGATCATCAGGAGGCACCGTGTATCCCTCATTGACCTACCGTGACGTAGGCGCCGCCTTGACCTGGCTCGCGGAAGCGTTCGGATTCGAGACCCGGGTCCTCGACGAGGCCAGCGCGATCGTAAGATCTGGAAGCCGTGCTGTCCTGATCCAAACGGATCGCCCCGAGGACTTGCATGGCAGCCACACCGGCCACGGCTGGGTCTACGTGGTCGTCGAGGACATCGACGCCCACTACGCGCGGGCGAAGTCCGCCGGCGCCAGCCTACTCGGGGAACCCCACGACTACGGCGACGGCTACCGCGGATACAGCGCCCGCGACCTCGAGGGAAACCTCTGGAGCTTCGGCACCGGCCCGGTTCCATAGCACGGCGCGGGCCGGCCCCCGGGGGACGCAGCGGACCAGATCGACCCGATCTGCATGACACAGCTGATGGGCGCCGGAGGAACACTGCTCGCGCGGGCGGATATCGCGTGTCGCGACGACTGCGGCGCTGTCACCGTTGGCAACGAAGCGGTCGCCTGGCAAGACAGGTGCCCGGCGGGTCATTCCCGGCTACTCTCGCCTGGCCCTCGGGGGCGCACAGCAGCGCTACCACGTCATCGGCAACTTGCCCTCTGAAGCCGCCTGCTCGTGCTCATCGACCAGCCCGGTGTCGGCTTCGGCGAGGTGGTGCTGCGTCGCGTAGTCCAAGACGAGTTGGCGCATCTCGTCAATCCGCCCTCCTACGGCACGGGCAACTTCTGGTGTGCTGACGAACCGGGCAGGGCCCGATTGAATCGCCCCGGGAATCTTGGAGGCTCTGATTCCTGGGAGGATGCAGGGTCATGGCGGCACAGCGGAAGTATCCCGAGGAGCTGCGCGAGCGCACGGTGAAGATGGTGTCCGAGAGCCGGGAGCGGGACAGGAAGGGGCACGGGGAGCTGGCCGGGGTGGGCAGGCAGCTGGGACGACGAACCCCAGTGCGCGCGAACACGTCGGCGCCGCGCATTCATGCGGTCCCGCAGCATCTGCCGCCACGGACAGCACGGCGCTCACCAGCACCGAACACCTTGAAACAGCCGACGGCGGCGCGGGCCCGTAGCTGTGCCAATGCCCCATCGATGGCCGGAACCGGCACCCCAATGGCACCTTCCAGCCCGGGTGCCTGTCAGCGCCGGGGCACGCTGGAGGTCCCTCGGCCGGTATGCGCCCGCGATAAGAGACCAGCATGACGTCACCACAGAATCTGTCGGTCAGCATGAAACGGCCTCCGGTTCCTGTCTTGGCGCCTTGCTCCGGGGTCGTGGGTCTCCTGATCCTGGAAGCTGGAGCGCTCGGGGCGATCCGCCGGGCGGTCACAGGGTCGGCTGGAACACCATGGCCCACACCACTGACAGCAGCAACACCAGGTTGATGCCGTACAGCGCCGCCGCCCGCCGCTGCAGCGCGGCCCACCGCGGGCTCTCCTGCATACTGCCGGCGGCGAGACGGCGCAGCTCGGCGTTGGTCCCCCGGATCATCGTCGCCCCCAGCAGCAGGGACAGGAAGACTGCGGCAAGCCCCAACACGACCCACAGATCGCTGAAGTCCAGGTGCATTTCCGGCACCAGGATCAGGCCGGTGACCAGGACAACCGGCGGGCCTGTTGCTCCCGCCGCGCCGCGTGATGTACGGGGAGATGCCTGCTTTCCGGCGTCGAGGCAGCCCGCGGCAGCCGTTCGGCACGAGAATTCAGACCCCAGCGGCGCCATCCAGGCCACCGCCGGGCCCAACGCCGCCCGGCTCTTGACCCATCTCCGGGAAGGTGCTGACATGGGCCCATGCCGGCCAGCCTGGGGTGTCCCGGCGCTGTTCACGTTATGCCGCCAAGCACGCTCGGAAGCCGGGACCGGAAGTCGAGCACGCCGACCCACGCCGGGTGCAGGTCGATGCTGGCCATCCGGGTTCCCGGCTGGTCAATCTGAGCAAGATACTCCCGGGCCGCTTCCTCACCCAGGTAGCGGCGGGCCGCCGACTGGTACTCGGCAGGGACGCCATCGACCTCGGTGATCTCCACTCGGCCGCGGATCGTGAGCACCTCGGGCGGGAAGGTCTCGGTATCGATCGTCACGGCGGCACCGGGGTTCGCCCGTAGCGCCCGAAGGCGCCCGGCGGCGTGCCGGACGTGCGGCGCGGCCAGGAAGGTCGGCATCGCCAGCACCTCACCGGTCCAGACGAACCACGTCGCCAGGACTCGCGGCGTCCCATCGGTAGCGACATAGGCAAAGCGCGCGGGAATCCGCGACGCGAGCAAGCGTCGTGCGACGTCGGTCTCCAGCAGGCGGAGATCTCCCTGCTTCAGTATCATCGGCTCGGCCCCTTTCTCCTGCGCTCTAGCTCCACGGCCCGTCATCGGCCTCTGAGTTAATATCGGCCAGGGCGCGAGAACTCATCGCCCGGGCCGGAATACCCGGCCCGGGCCAGATGCGGCGGCCGCGGCGAGAGTTGCCATCTGGCGGTTGATGTCGTGATCGCCTTGACGCCGCCGATGACGCCGGCCCGCTGTTCGACCGGTACCGCGACGGTGACGTTGAGTTCCCCGGCGCGGACCCCGGGCAGGTGTTCCACGTGAGTCAGGCCAGCGCGGAGTACCCGCGGGCCGCCTGGGCCGGCACCGGCGCCTCGATGATCGGCCGGCACCGGCGCGCAGTTCGTTGTGACCCACGAGGCCGCATCTCGTTCACTTCGTTCTTTCACGCGGGCACCCGCAGGGTTTACGCCGCAGATCGCCCCC
>Ga0207646_10008173_pt1 | contig 10519 bp, 16 predicted proteins | sample KBSK5502metaG_FD_184343 | JGI IMG/M metagenome (GOLD analysis project Ga0207646, IMG submission 184343) | Corn, switchgrass and miscanthus rhizosphere microbial communities from Kellogg Biological Station, Michigan, USA - KBS K5-50-2 metaG... | ecosystem: Host-associated > Plants > Roots >...
GCCTAAATACTGCCTCGGTCGCGCCGCGACCCGCATCATCAACGAGGTGCGCGGCATCAACCGAATCGTCTACGACATCACCTCCAAACCCCCCGGCACGATCGAGTGGGAGTAGGCGTAGTCTAGGGCCTCACTTGAACGCGTCCGGGTAAGCCACCCGGATGCGGTCCGAGTCCTTTCCGTCTATTATTCCATACCAAACGGTTTGCCCTGTTGTGGCGGAGCGTGCGATTGCGAGCGACTGAAGTAGCGCCAGCACGTCAGGGTCGATCTCGCGCCAGTGCTGGACAAGGAAGACGTTTGCAGGCTCTTGGAATAGCCGTGGTCCTTGGTCTCCGTTCTTGCCCATGCGAGCGATGGTGAGTTTTCCGGGTTGGCCGGGACCCTTAAAGGCAAAAGCCGCGGACCGACGGGCCCCCGCCACTGTCAGCCTGGTAGTAAAAAGGTCGCTCTTCTCACCACCCCAATCTTTGAACGTTCCGGGCTGTTGAACAATCTTCTGAATGCCTTCCTTGAACTTCGTCTCCGACAGGCTTGGAGATAGCGTAGCGGAGCCTGCCACGCCCTTCACACGGGAGAAGTCTTCGATGTCGTCTACCGTGATCTGCCGGGCGTCAAAGCTCTTGCTCGGTATGCGTATCGTGCTGAAGGATATGGCGTTCTTGACAGTCACTTTTACACTGGGCCGCCGCTTCGTCGCCAAATCCTCGAGTTTGGCAGGGTGGTTAGCATATCGAACGATCTCAGCCTTGTGAGCTTTCAAGCTTGGGACGGCCGAGTAGTAAATCTCTTTGTCGCGACGCTCCTGAGCCACAATATTTCGGTTCGCGAGCGGTCTAATCTGTTTGATCACGCGCTGGCGGGTTATCCGCACCCGCTCCGCAAGTTTGGTCGCGCTCTTGGCGCCCATATGGTGATAGACCGCCTGAAATAGATTCAGTCTAATCTTCGATCGGCCAATCGCCTGGACTGCGTACTCGATCTGCTCTGCGGCATTCGAGCGGAGGTCCGAGACCTCGATAGGTGTACGCCCCTTCACGACCCGTCGGCCGATACGCTGTTCGCTTCGATGGACTTAGAGCCGGTCTTGCTGCCTACCTCAGGGAACATCCGGCTGATCGCGCTTTGGCTTACCCCAATCGCGGTACCGATCTGTTTCTGGCTGCCGCCGGTGCGTAGTAGCGCATAGACGAGCAGCTTCCTGATTATCACCAACTCCTTCAGTAACGGGTCATTCTCGCCTTTACTCTTCGGCGGCGGCTTTGGCTTCGGCATTCCCTTCACCCTTCTTCACAGGCTTCTTAGCCGATCGCTTCTCGGCTTTCGCCTTGGCGAGCAATACACTCACCGTGTTTGGAGTTGTGTCGCAAAGTTCAGCGATTTCCTTCGGAGCTAAGCCTGCCCGCTGGAGCCGCACGGCTCGGTCTTTGAGGGTCCCCTCGCCAACGGCAACATTGAGCGCCAACAGTCGAATCACAGTGTCCAACTTCGCCTCGACGCGATTCAAATCGTTATTGTCACTCACCCGAAGACTCCTTCTGAGCGTTGGCGCTTCCCGGCGTGTTCCTTTTTGTTTTCTTGCGCGATCCCGGGGACGTCCTTTTGGCGCACTCTTTCGGGAGCGGGTACATGTGCATCAGCTTCGCGTCTCTGCCTTCCCCCAGTCGGAATACAATGCCAGCGTCGATCCACCGACCGACAGTTCGGCTGAAATTGCCCGCGTCCAGAGACAATGCCTTAGCGATCTCACTCTGGCCGCGATTGCCGTCGCACATATTATACGCCGCAAGCTGCTTCTCGCCGGCTCCGGCCGCCTGGACAATTGCGGCAAGCTTTTCAGCCGGTAACGCAATGCGCGCGGTGACTGTGAGAAGCGCGCGAAGCAGATCGCTTGTGACGTCGGCCATGAAGGCTGTGCCCTCTGATAAGAGACGGAGCTGGAAATATGGTGCAGCTAAGCCAATTGCAACAGGAAGTTGAGCAGCAACGAAGCCGGCAGCCGCGTAGCGTGTTCGCCGAGCAGCACCAGCGGCGCGGCGGGTTCGGCGGCAAGCGCGCCCGAAATCATCACCGGGCGGCCGAGCCGCCGACACAGCCCCTCCAGCCGGCTGTCCAGATTGACCGCCGGGCGAACCGCGGTGAAGTCCATCCGGTCGGCCGCGCCGATATTGCCCGACAGGATCTCAGGACGCTCGGAATGGGTTGGCGATGCGCAGCGTGCCGTCGATCACCATCCCGTCCTGCATGTCTTCCGACCACAAGGTGGTGCTTCCCGCCTGCAAGGCGGTGGCGACCATCAAGGCATCGAACATCGCAAAGCCATAACGCTCCGCAAGACGGAGCGCCGCTTCGTGCGTGTTGACATCGATTGGGACGACGGTCGCGCAGACGGCGCGGATGGCGGCGAGGTCGCCGCGCAGTTCTTCCCACGATTTGCCGAGCTTGCGCCGCGCGACATTCGAGAATTCATTCAGCCCCTGAACGCTGATTGCGCAGCCGCGGTCCAACAGGGCCTGGGCGGCCTCCGCGCGGGCATCGTCGGTGAAGGCATAAACGAGTACATTGCTGTCCAGAAAGTCGCCCGTCATTCGCCCCTGGCATTGGCTTCGTCGCGACCGAACTTCCAATCCGGCGGCAATTTCCAGCGGGCGGCGCGAATCCGCTCCATGGCACGTTCCCGGCGCCGGTCGCGGTCCACATCAAAGCTCCGCGATCCGGCCACCCGCACCTCGACCTCGTCGCCTTCCTTGAGGTCGAGCGCCTCGGCGATTTCGGCCGGGATGCGGATCGCCAGGCTGTTGCCCCATTTCGCCACACGCATCGGACGCCTCCCCATGATCTACATCGGATGATGTATATCATGGAGCCTAGCCGTCAAGCCTTGACGGCCGGTCGGCTCCCGATTTTGTTTCTGGTTTGTTCTTGGCATCGCCCGGCAGACCTCCCATATCAAAACCCGATGGCGGGATTGGGCGGAAAGCGCCGGTTTGGCCGACGGATGTCGCAGGCATTCGAGAAGGAGGGGTCCTGGCTGCAAATCCGCTGCAAATGCAGCCAACACCGCGAACGGAAGAGAGGGCGCGCAGCATGGACTGCCCGTCGCGCGCGACTGGTTCGTCGCGTGCGGCCGGCGTCGCCAGCCAAAACGCGATTTCACCTGAATCCGGCCTGAAATTTCAGGTGGACGACAACCATGGGTTGTGATCCGCGACCCGCACCTAAGGCGGCACCGACGCCCTCGGTGGCGCCAGCGGCGAAGTGCAGCCTGTGCGATTGCATCACGCGACCTCGATCGAGCCGGGCGGGCCACCGACGGGGCCGCGGCAATCGGACGCCGCGCCTTGAAGTGGGTGTCCGCCGACGGCATATACCGAGGGCAGCGTTCGTGCTCGTTTTGAGCTACGTGACCGGGCTGCGTGAGCGACCCCGCCAAAATCGGGAGCTCGGCCCGGCCTTTATCCCCTGCCCCTCCTGGACAGCCCTGATCACGCGGGTCGTCTCCCGACCCGCTGGCGCCGATGCCGCTGCAACGCGGCGCGCTCTCGCGGGCCCCTCGACCCTGAAGGATCCCGCCTTTTGTCCAGTTTTTCCGTTTCCCGTTTTTCCGATTTCGGCCTTCTCCCGCCCATTCTCGATGCCCTCACCCGCGAGGGCTATGACACGCCGACCCCGATCCAGTCGCAGGCCATCCCGCAGGTGCTGGCCGGCCGCGATCTCTGCGGCATCGCGCAGACCGGCACCGGCAAGACCGCCGCCTTTGCGCTGCCGATCCTGCAACGTCTGTCGCAGCAGCCCGTCCGGCCGGCGCGCGGCACCTGCCGCGTTCTGGTGCTCGGTCCGACCCGCGAATTGGCGAGCCAGATCGCGCAGAGTTTCAAGAGCTATGGCGGCCGGCTGCCGCTCTCGACCGCCGTCGTGTTTGGCGGGGTGCCGCTGGGGGCGCAGCAGCGCCAGCTGGCGCATGGCGTCGACATTCTCGTCGCAACGCCGGGGCGTCTCCTCGATCTGATCGACCGCCGCGCGCTCTCGCTGCCGGATGTCCAGATCCTGGTGCTCGACGAAGCCGACCGGATGCTCGATCTCGGCTTCATCCACGCCCTGAAACGCATCGTCAAATTATTGCCGCGGCAGCGCCAGACCTTGCTGTTCTCGGCGACGATGCCGCGCACGATCGCCGCCCTGTCCGAGGAATACCTGAACGACCCGGTCAAGGTCGTCGTCACGCCGCCGGCGACGACGGTGGAACGCGTCGACCAGGCCGTCACCTTCGTGCCGAGCGAGCGCAAGCGCGAGCTGCTCGCGACGCTGCTGAGCGCCTCCCATTTCGAGCGTGTCCTGGTGTTCACCCGCACCAAGCACGGTGCCGATAAGGTGGTGCGGTATCTATCGCAAGCCGGCATCGACTCGGCCGCGATCCACGGCAACAAATCGCAGCCGCAGCGCGAGCGCGCGCTGGCCGGCTTTCGCGCCGGGCGGACCCGCGTGCTGGTCGCCACCGATATCGCGTCGCGCGGCATCGATGTCGAAGGCGTGTCGCATGTCGTCAATTTCGAATTGCCGAACGTGCCGGAGGATTATGTCCACCGCATCGGCCGCACGGCGCGGGCCGGCGCCGCCGGCAGTGCGATCTCGTTCTGCAGCGACGAGGAGCGGCCCTATCTGCGTGACATCGAAAAGCTGACGCGGCTGCCCCTCACGGTGGTCGCCGCGCCGTCGGCGATGCGCATCGCTTCCGGCAACGCGGCACGCCGGACGCCGGAGCATCCGTTACCGCAGTCGCGGCACGCCCGGCCGGCACAAGCACACGCCGGCCGACGGGGGGCGGCACCTCAACGCCCGAAGCACGCTTCGAGCGGTGGCAACCGCCACCGCACTGCAACGACTGTTGACGCCGATCCCCTGCCGGCCTTCCTGCGCCGGCCGCTCGGCAATCCTCGGGGGAATTCGCAAATCAAATCGACGCTCCGCACGGCTCGGTCATAGCCGCGGCATGGTAATCGCGCGGCACGGCGAGGAGATCGTCTGCCCGAAAGGGACGTTGTGCGGCCGCATTGTGCGCGACGCGCAGGACCGTATCACCGGCGACGATTTTTCGGCGGCCGAAGCCAATGCCGCGCCCGCCGGCGACAGATATGTCTGCCATTGCTGTGGCCGTATTGTCGCCGCGCGCGAAGATCAACGGTGGAGAGTTCACCTGCGACGGGGGTGGGTCCGGTAATGGACGAAATGAAGCACATACTTTCCGGCACCGCTGCGTTTCAGCACCCGATCTTGGCACGGAGCCTCGGGCAGCTGGCGACATCGTTCGGCGGGTTTCTCGTTACCTGCGCCGTAATGTACCTGTGTCTCGAAATATCGCTGTGGATGTCGTTGCCGCTATCGCTGCTCGCCGCCGGGTTCCTCGTGCGCATCTTCATCATCCAGCATGATTGCGGCCACGGCGCCTTCTTCCGCTCGCAGCGGGCCAACAACATCCTTGGCGGTCTGTGCAGCCTGATGACGCTGACGCCTTACGCCTTCTGGCGGCGGCAGCATGCGCGGCATCACGGTTCATGGAACAATCTCGACCACCGCGCCGCGAGCGGTCTCGACATCTACTCGTCCTGCATGACGGTGTCGGAATATCTTCGGCTCGGGCGGTGGCAGCAACGACTTTATCGTCTGTCGCGGCACCCGATCGTGTCGCATCTGATCCTGCCGCCGGCGGTGTTTCTTTTGCTTTACCGGGTACCGTTTGATGCGGCACAGGGCTGGCGTCACGAACGCCGCGCCATCTATGTCACTAATCTGATGTTGGTGGGCTTGTTTGGCGGATTGGGGTTGGCGATTGGATTTGGCCCGGTCCTCGCGGTGCAGCTGCCGATCATGCTGATCGCCTCGATCATCGGCGTCTGGCTGTTCTCGGTGCAGCACCGGTTCGAACGCACGCATTGGGCATCCGAGGCGAATTGGAGCTTCGCGACCGCCGCGCTGCGCGGCTCGTCATACTTGCAGCTGCCGCGCATCCTGCAATGGTTTACCGGAAATATCGGCTTCCATCACGTCCACCACCTCAATCCGCGCATACCAAATTACCGGCTCGAAGACTGTCACAGATCGATTGGCGGCATGCAATCCGCGCCGGTACTGACGCTGCGAACCGCGATCACCACGCTTCGCTACGCGTTGTGGGACGACCAACTCGGGCGTATGGTAAAATTTCCCTGACGCGGTGATTGCAGCTTCAGGAAGGGCGCCGGTTGGTATTGCCCATCCGCGGCGTCCGGCGGGACCAGCCGCCCGGCTGCATCTGCGCCTCGATCCGGCGCTGGTGGTCGGCGATCCACGCCTCGGCATCGGCTTTGCTCGCGAACGGGCTGATCTTTGTCGGATAGCTGTCGGGGATGCTAACCTCGATGGCGAATAGTCCGTCGTCAAACGGGATCACGCGGTAGGTCGCTTCGGCGTGCGGATGTGTCTTCGGCATTGTTCCGATGGTCCTTGGCGTTGCGGCTCGTCTGCCCGGGTCTAGCCGCCCAGGCTCGGCGGGAACTCGTTTTCGGCGCCGCAGGCCGCGCAAGTCGTCGAATTGAATGGCACCCGCTGGGTCGGTCCCATGCCCAACGCGATGACCGCGCCGCAATTGCCGCACAGGTAATCGGTATCGCCGGTGCCGCGGAACAGCGGTTTGGCTGCTTCCACGGCGGTCTGATCGACGTCGCCGGACGGCGCCCGCGTCACTTTCAGAGGAATGGCCGGCATGGGCGTTGCTCCGGTTCAGTATCGGCTCCGGCCGGGTCAGGCCAGCGTCAAGACCGCGTCAGTTGGTCTTCCCGCACGATGCGTTCATGGCCGTCGGATTGGCTCTTCACACGGTATTGAAAAACGCTTGCGTCCTCGGGCAGCAGGCGAACCACCTTGAACTGACCGCGGGCCGAGCTGAGCTGGTGGCGGTCGGGCGAGAAGCGGACGGTCTGTCCAACGGTAAACTTAGGTGCTGCCATCATAGGCTCTCCTATCGAATGTTCCTGCCGTCACAGGAGGCCTTTGTTTGGCCTCGCTTCCGGGCGGCTAACCGCTTCCGTTCAGTGGCGTGCCGTTATCGACGCGCTCGGCCAGCTGCTCATATTCCAAGGCGACCTCGCGTAGATGTTCCCGGATTGCCGGCGTCGTCGTTTCGCTCGCCAATTTCCGAACCCGCGCCGCATGCCGCCGGTAGTAGTCGGCGGGGAGCGGCGGGGTCGTTTGCGGGTGCTCCATGTCGAGCACCGGTTAATAGCCTTCGCGCTCGAGGCGCTTGCGCAACATCTTGCGGTGACGGCGGATCGCCTCGGCCTTTTCGCGAACCCGGCGTTCCGAAGGTTTCTCGTATGCCCGGCGGCGCTTCATATCCCGGAACGTGCCCTCGCGCTGCATTTTCTTCTTCAGCACCCGCAGAGCGGAATTGATGTCGTTGTCGCGAACGAAGACTTGCATCGCGGGGACGCCTTTCTGTTGCTGCCGAGCTTACCTCCGCGCAGAAAGCGAAAAGGGGAGCCGCGGAGCGGGCTCCCCTTTCTTGAACTGGGCTGACCCAGCTAGGCCTGTTGCAGGTTGACCGCTGAGGTCTTGCCCTGCGGGCCGCGCTCAAGCTCGAAGCTCAGCTTCTGGCCCTCATGCAGATTGCCCATCCCGGAGCGCTCGACGGCTGAGATGTGCACGAACACATCCTTCGAGCCGTCATCGGGCTGGATAAAGCCGTAGCCCTTTTGGGAATTGAACCACTTCACGGTTCCGATCGTCATTGTCTTCCTTCGCGTAATCAAGAAATTCCCCCCGCTCAAGACGAACGGCGGGGTCAAACTGCAACACTGAACGGGGAGCAGGTCCGGCGCTCGATCGCGCGAGGGAAGAGCAAGCCGAACGATGAAGAAGTCGACTTGGTGCAGATGGGCATCGCGCCGTCCGCTTACAAGAGTAATCCCGCCCGCTATGAGGCTCTGACCGGCGCGTCAGATCGGCCTTACGGCTGAATGGGGGGCGCTGGAGGCGGGGTTATCGGCAGTGTCTGGGTCACCGCCAGCCAGACGACCGCAAAGGCGAGCGACAAGACCGCGATCGGCACCCCGGCCCGCGCATGATCGCGGTAGGAAAGGCGCGGGCCGAGGCGCTCGGCCTGCTCGGCGATCAACAGATTGGTCAGGCTGCCGCTCAACAGCAGATTGCCGGCCAGGGTCGAGAGCAGCGCCAGCGAATACAAGACGAATGGCGGCGGTGTCGGCCAGATCTGCAGGAAGAGCATCGCCGAGGGCAGGCTGCCGATCGTGTTGCTGGTCACCACCGCAAACGGCGTCAGCAGCAGCAGGTTGTTCGGCAGGAGGCCGTAATCATCGAGGAAGCCGAGCGCCTTCGCGGCCAGCGCGGAATCGTTCAGCGCGCCGGTGATCGCGAACAGACACGCGACCAGCAGCAGCAAGGGCCAATCGACGGCGGCGATCATCGTGCGGCTGGTGATCTTGCGATTGGCCAGCAGTAATGCGGCGATGATCAGCGCCCCGATCTCGCGCGGCAACGATGTCGAAAACAGGATCAACAGCGCGATCAGCGCGACAACGGCCTTGATCATCTGGTTGCGGTCGAGCGGGTGCGCCGAGACGACCGGCGGTTCCCTTTCCTCCGGCGGGATCGCGTCGCGGATCCGCCGCCGCCACTGCAGCCACACCACCGCGAACACGACGAACAGCGCGAACAGGGCCGGCACGCCATTGATCGCCAGAAAGGTCCAGAAATCGAGATGTCCGATCGCCCCGAGCACGATGTTCTGCGGATTGCCGATCAAGGTCGCCGCCGAACCGGCATTGGTCGCCGCGGCCAGTGCGATTGCAAACGGCCGCGGATCGAAACCGCGGCTTTGCGCGCCGGCGATCAGCAATGGCGCGATCGTAATGATCAGGATGTCGTTGGCCAGGACTGCCGATAGCGCGCCGCCGATCGCAACCGTGATCGCGAGCAGTCCGGCGGTGCCGCCGCCCCAGCCGATGATCGTACGGGCGCACAGATCGATAAAGCCCGATTCGGCGAACTGCGCCGAGATGATCATCATCGCGAACAACAGCGCCAGGGTCGACATGTCGACCGCGCTGCCGAAATCGTCGAGCGTCATCTGGCCGCTCGCCAACAGCGCGATGACCGCCAGCAGCGCGATGCCGGTGCGGTCGACCCGCAGCCATGCGATCCGCCCGGCCGCCATGCCGAGATAGGTCAGAACCAGGACCAGGAGGACGATCGCGGCGTGCATCGGGCGGAGGAGTCTTCGCAGGGCGACCCCATCATACGCCAGCCTGAGGCCCCGGCGCGGGCTTCGTCACTTTTGCAACAGTTTTGCGTCAAATAGTGGCTTTCGCGCCACTTTCGAAGATCTCGGGCGGTACGCCAGACGTGGTGCGCGCCGCCATGGCGATTGCTATATCATGTGAGAGATGACCGACCTCCTCGCCGAACAGCCGCCCTTACCGGTCGGCGACGCGCCGCTGTTCGCCGCGCTCAACGAGGCGCAACGCCGCGCCGTCGAGGCGGTTGACGGCCCGGTGCTGGTGCTGGCCGGCGCCGGCACCGGCAAGACGCGCGTCCTGACCACCCGCCTCGCCCACATTCTGGCGAGCCGCCGCGCCTATCCGGGCGAGATTCTGGCGGTGACCTTCACCAACAAGGCGGCGCGCGAGATGCGCGAGCGCCTCGAGGCGATGATCGGGCGGGCCGCCGACGGGGTTTGGCTCGGCACCTTTCACGCACTCGCCGCGCGCATCCTGCGCCGCCATGCCGAGACGGTCGGACTCACCTCGAACTTCACGATCCTCGACACCGACGACCAGCTGCGCCTGCTGAAGCAGATCATCGCCGCCGCGAATATCGACGAGCGCCGCTGGCCGGCGCGCGCGCTGCTGGGGATTATCGAGCGTTGGAAAGATCGCGGCCTCACCCCCGACAAGGTGCCGCCGTCCGATGCCGGTGATTGGGCCGATGGTCGCGCCGTCGCGCTTTACCGCGACTACCAGGAGCGCCTCGCGACCGTCAACGCGGCCGATTTCGGCGACCTGCTATTGCACAATCTGACGCTATTTTCCGCGAACCTCGAGATCCTCGGGACCTACCAGCGCCGTTTCCGCTATCTGCTGGTCGACGAGTACCAGGACACCAATGTCGCGCAGTATCTATGGCTGCGGCTGCTCGCGCAGCAGCACAAGAATCTGTGCTGCGTCGGCGATGACGACCAGTCGATCTACAGCTGGCGCGGCGCCGAGATCGGCAACATCCTCAAATTCGAGAGCGATTTCCCCGGCGCGCTGATCGTCCGACTCGAGGAGAACTACCGCTCGACCCCGGAGATCCTCGCCGCCGCCGCTGGGGTCATCGCGCATAATCGCGGCCGGCTCGGCAAGACGCTGTGGACCCGCGCCGAAACCGGCGACAAGGTCACCGTGCGCGGGTTGTGGGACGCCGAGCAGGAGGCGCGCTGGGTCGGCGACGAGATCGAGGCGTTGCAGCGCCGGCGACATCCGCT
>Ga0207646_10008174_pt1 | contig 10518 bp, 12 predicted proteins | sample KBSK5502metaG_FD_184343 | JGI IMG/M metagenome (GOLD analysis project Ga0207646, IMG submission 184343) | Corn, switchgrass and miscanthus rhizosphere microbial communities from Kellogg Biological Station, Michigan, USA - KBS K5-50-2 metaG... | ecosystem: Host-associated > Plants > Roots >...
CTGGATCAGGAACGGGCTGCGTGTTAGCAGCGTGGTGTCGTCGTATCCGGCGTCGCGGTAGCGTGCCGCCAGGTAGACGAAGCGGTCGTAGGCCGCGTCGGTGGGCCGGTCGGCCGGGTCGGCGTGGGCGATGTCGAACCGCTGGTAGGAGGGAAGCGCACCGGGCGGGATCTCAAGGTCGGCAAGGGCCCGGTCCCAGGCCGGTGAGTTGTCCAGGCCCGATTCCCAGGGATGGACGAGCGCGGCCAGCCCGCGCCGGTCCGGGTCGCGCCAGCGCTGGAGGTAGGCGTGCTGGGCGACCAGCCTGGGGTACAGCCGCTCTAGGAAGGCCAGGGCCTGCGGCGGGTCGGCGGCATGCCGGTAGACCTCCAGCGCGGCCGCCGCGTGCAGCGGCGGCTGGGTGATGCCAGAGGTCGCGATGCCCTGGGGAGAAGCGCTGGCGCGGTTGCTCTGCCAGAAGTCGGGGCCTGGGAAGTAGCTGCCCGGCGGGACCGCAGGATTGAAGACGATGTGGGGCAGCATGCCGTTGGCCCACTGCGCGTCAAACAGCGTCTCCAGCTCGGTCTGGGCGCGCGGCTGGTCGTACCAGGACCGTCCGATCGCGACGAACGCGGAGTCCCAGCTCCACTGGTGCGGGTACAGGCTGGGTGAGGGGACCGTCGAGGCGCCGAGCCAGTTGTCGTCCAGCACCGCCCTGGCCGCCTGCTCGAGCTCGGCGGCCTCGGACCCGGTGAGCTTGCTGGCATGGGTCGCGGGCATCGCTGCCTCCTTGTGCTATGTGAACCGGCTGGCGAACACGGTGGCGGCCAGCAGGAAAGTCAGCCCGGTCAGCGCGAACAGCCCGCCAGACAGGCGGCGGGCAGTGTCCTCTGACACCCCGAGCATCGCCCCGCTGGCAACCAGCACGCACGCCGGCAGCGTGGACTACCGGACCGCCGGCCCCCGCCGTCTTTCCTCGCCCCACCCGGTTCCCTCCGGCAGCCAGCCGTTGGCGACTTCCCCTCGGCCTTCGCGAGTGGCAACGCTCCACAGACCGCGGACCCGCCGGCTCAGTCATCGGCCAGACACCATTGCCGGCCCAGCGCCATGGTGTGCGGGCCCGTCGACCCGCACCCGGTTGGCGTCGCGGGAGTGGTAACAGGGCGTGCAGGCCAGGTTGCAGCGGGGAAAGTCTTCGTGCGTGCCCTGGCCGCCTGCCCGTGCCGGCCAAGTACCTGGCAGGGCGCTCGCGCGGTCTGCGGCAGACCGGCCCAGCGGCGCGCCACCACGGCGGCGAACTCCGGGTCGACTGGCCGCACCGCGCGCGCCGCCGCGCGGATCCTGGCCATCACGCTCACCCGCGGCTCCCTTGCTCTGCATCCCGCATGGACGTCGTCAGCCTCCGTGGCGGCGGTGTGGGCATCGTGCTAGCAAAGCCAGGTGTTCAGCCCAGACGCGTACGCTGCGATCAGTTCCCGTTCGATCACCGTGAGCGGGACGGGCCTGGGCAGCAGCACGTGGTGAAGCTCCACTGCGGCCGGGATGTCTGCGGGTAGCCGCGGAACACTTCCAGGCAGGACCGCCTCTTGCGGTGCGACGCACCGCAGCCTGCGGTGCGACGGCAGGCAGGCCATGCCATGCGTCCGTCCTGGCCAGCGGAGCAGACTCTGCGGGTGGTGTCATCTGGCTGACACTCCCCGCCTGATCCCGGGTTCCCACGCGTTATCCCCGCCGTTACAGGTGCGCCCTCAGGGATGCAGCGGATCGGTCAGGAGGAGAAAGCATGGACATGGAAGAGACCGACATCGTTGTGATCGGAATGGGCCCAGGTGGGGAGGACGCAGCCGGACGGCTAGCCGAGGCCGGCCTGGACGTGACCGGGGTAGAAGCCAAGCTGGTCGGCGGGGAGTGCCCCTACTGGGGCTGCGTGCCGTCGAAGATGATGATCCGGGCCGCGAACATGCTAGCCGAGGCGCGCCGGATCCCGGGCATAGCCGGCACGTCCGCGCTGGAACCGGACTGGGGGCCGGTTGCGCGCCGGATCCGGGATGAGGCCACCGATTCCTGGAACGACAAGGTCGCGGTCGACCGGTTCACCGGCAAGGGCGGCCAGTTCGTCCGCGGCCGGGGCCGCATCACCGGGCGGGGTGAGGTCACCGTCGACACCGCTGACGGCGCGCAGGTTTTCCGGCCCCGCCGTGGCGTCCTGGTAAACACAGGTACCGAGCCCGCGATCCCGCCCATCCCCGGTCTGGCCCGGACACCGTACTGGACCAACCGGGAGGCGGTCGAGACCGAAGACGTCCCCGAGTCGCTGATCGTGCTGGGCGGCGGGGCAGTCGGCGCCGAGCTGGCTCAGGTCTTCGCGCGGTTCGGCGCCAGCGTGTGCGTGGTGGAGGCGCTGCCCCGGCTGGTTCCGATGGAAGAGCCCGAGGCCGGGGACTTGCTCGCAGAAGTATTCGAGCGGGAGGGCCTCGCGGTGCGCACCGGCACCAGGGCAGAACAGGTCAGACACGACGGCCGCGAGTTCACGGTGAGCCTGGGCGACGGAACCGCCCTGACCGGCGAGCGGCTGCTGGTCGCCACCGGCCGTGGCGCCGACCTCGCCGACCTGGGCCTAGGAGCATACGACCTCGACGAGAAGGCCGCGACCGTCAGGACCGATGAGCGGATGCGGGCCGCTGATGGGCTCTGGGCCATCGGCGACATCACCGGCAGGGGCGCGTTCACCCACGTGTCCATGTACCAGGCCGCTATCGCCGCCCGCGACATCCTCGGCCAGGACGGGCCACCGGCTGTCTACCGGGCAGTGCCGCGGGTCACCTTCACCGACCCTGAGATCGGCTCCGTCGGGCTCACCGAGGCCCAGGCCCGCGAGCACGGCCTAGAGGTGCGCACAGGCATCACGCAGCTGCCGTCGTCGGCGCGTGGCTGGATCCACAAGCCCGGCAACGACGGCTTCATCAAGGTCATCGAAGACGCTGGCCGCGGCGTCCTGGTCGGCGCCACCTCGGTCGGCCCGGCCGGCGGCGAGGTGCTCGGCGCCCTGGCCGTTGCCGTGCACGCGCAGGTTCCTGTCGGCGCCCTGCGGTCCATGATCTACGCCTACCCCAGCTTCCACCGCGCCATCGAATCCGCGCTCGACGACCTCGACAGCCGGTGAACGCGGCAATGCCGCGGGGCTCGAAGGCCTCGCCCCGCGAGCAGTACGTTCACGACATTGTGAAGGAGCTACCTGATGCAGTGACTGGCCCGCCTGGCCTAACTCGGGGCCGGGTAAAGGGCCTGACGGGCTCGCAGGATCACGAGGGGATGACGCGCACGTGACCGGAACAACTCCGCCTGCCGCGGCACAGGGCCCGCCGGCGGTGGCGCGGGCCGGCCTGCGGCCGGCGCGGGCGCTTATGACGGGCGCGGCCGCCAGCGCGGCGTTCGCGCTGGCCTGGCTCGGGCTGTCGTGGTGGCATCCGGCAACGACCTATCACTTCGGCCCGCCGCTGGCCGCTGCGGCCTGGCCGGTGCTGCTGCGGGCGCGGCTGCGCCGTCCCGCGCGCCGGGTAAGGGTACTGGCCGCGGTGGTCGGCGGGTTCCTGGTCGCCATGGCCGCGCTTGGCGTCGGGACGGCCGCAGGCTGGCTGCGCGGCCCGACCCTGATCGGCGCGGGCAGCGTTCCCGCCGAGGAAGTGATCCTGGCCGTGCTGGCGGCAGCCTGGGGGTGGCGGGTGGCCGAACGCCGCCGCCGGGCCTGGTTCCTGCCGCCAGAGCCGTCCCCGGCCGGTACCCCGCCGTCGCCCGCAGAGCTCGGCCGATGACCTCGCGGCAGTGTCAGGAAGCTGACAAGATGCCGCCGCGGTGAGCGGATCACGCAGTCCAATGGTGCGGAACGAGCAGCGCACCGAACGGAACCGAGCAACCGACCCGCGTTGTGAAGCCGGGTGCGGGGGAAGGGAGCCGCCGGTGGCGGTCACGGCGCGGATCCGTCAGGTAATGGCACGAGTCCGTCAGGCGGTGTCGGCGCTCCGGCCGGTAGACCCGGAGTTCGCCGCCGTGCTGGCGCGCCGCTGGGCAGAGCTGCCCGAGACCGCGCGCACGCCCGGGCAGCTGCTTGGCCGGCACGCGGTGGGATGCGAGGGCACCCACGGGGTGTTCCCCAGGTGCAACCTGGCCTGCACTCCGTGCTACCACTCCCGTGACGCCAACCAGGTGCGGGTCGACGGGCGACACACCCTCGGCCAGGTCCGGGCGCAGATGGGCCTGCTGCGTGATCAGCGGGGGCCCCGGGCGCACGCGCAGCTGATCGGCGGCGAGGTGACCCTGCTGTCCCCGGACGATCACGCGGCCGCGTTGCAGGTGATGCGGGCGCACGGGCGGGAGCCCATGAGCATGTCGCATGGCGACTTTGATTATGAGTATCTGGAGCGGCTGGTGCTCGGGCCGGGCGGGCGGGTGCGGCTGCGCCGGGTGTCGTTCGCCGCCCATTTTGATTCGCTGATGTTCGGCCGCCGCGGCATCCCCCGCCCGCCGGACGAAGCCTCGCTGAATCCCTACCGGGACCGGTTCGCGGCGATGTTCGCCCGGCTGCGACGCGAGCACGTGGGTGCGGTTCTTCCTGGCGCACAACATGACCGTCACGCCCGCGAACCTGGAACAGCTCGCGGATGTGGTCCGCGACTGCGCCGCCATGGGGTACGGCATGTTCTCCTTCCAGCCGGCCGCGTTCGTCGGGGACGAACGCCGCTGGCACGAGGACTACCGGGACCTGACCGGGGACCAGGTGTGGGCGCAGATCGAGCGCGGCGTCGGCGCGAAGCTGGACTACCGGGTGTTCGAGCAGGGGGATGTTCGCTGCAACCGGGCCGCGTACGGGTTCTGGGCCGGGGACCGCTGGTACCCGGCCCTCGACGGGATGATCCGCGGGACCTGGCGGTGCGGGAGGCGTTCTTCCGCTACTTGGGGCCGGTGAACTTTGCCGGCACTCCCGTACCGCTGCTGGCCGCCAGGATCGCGCTGATCACCGCTGCCCATCCGCGGATCATCACGCTGGCGACCGGGTGGGCAGCCCGCACCATCCGCCGGGTGGGGCCGCGGCGGCTGCTGACCCGGCGCATCAGGCTGGTGAGCTATGTGATGCACCAGTTCATGGACGCCGCCGAGGTCAAACCGGCGTGGGAGCTGATGCAGCGCGGCCAGGCCAGCGATAACCCGCGGATCCGCGCCACGCAGGAGCGGCTGGCCGCCTGCCACTACGCGATGGCCCACCCCGAGGACGGCACCCTCGTCCCCGCGTGCGTCCAGCACAGCGTGCTCGACCCGCAGGAAAACCGGGACTTGCGCACCCTGCTGCCGATGCCTGCGGTCCGGCCCCGCACCGGGCCGCCGGCCGTGCCGGTGCCAGGCGGCCGGGCGCCCGGTAGGGAGGGCGGATGCTGGACACGCGGATGAGGGCGCTGCTGGGCCCGGCGCTGGAGGCAACCGGCCGCCGGCTGGCCGCCGCCGGGGTACCGCCGGCGGCGCTGACCGCTGCCGGGTGGGCCGCCGGTGCCGGCGCGTCCGCGGCCACCGCGCTGCGCGCCTGGCCGGTGGCGCTGGGCCTGTGGCTGGCGAACCGGCTGCTCGACGGGCTGGACGGGCCGGTCGCCCGTGCTCGCGCGGCCTCTGACGCAGGCGGCTTCCTCGACATCGTCGCTGACTTCAGCGTCTACGCCGGGATCATCCTCGGCCTCGCCGTCGCCGTCCCCGCCGCCCGCCTGGCCTGCGTGGCGCTGCTCACCGCCTACTACATCTCCGGCACCGCGTTCCTGGCCCTGTCCTCGCTGGCCGAACGCCGCCGCCAGCGCCTCGGCGACGACCGGTCGCTGCGGTTCGTCGGCGGGCTGGCCGAGGGCACCGAGACGATCGCCGTCTATGTGCTGCTGTTCCTCCTGCCCGGGCACGCGACGGTGATCGTGTGGGCGTTCACCGCCGCCGTCACCGTCACCGCCGCGCAGCGGGTCGTCACCGGCGTGCGGTTGCTGCGGGCACCGGCTCCGGCCGAGCAGGCGGGCGGCACCGGGCGGTGGCCGCAGGCGGGCGCACGAGCCACGCTGCCGCGTCCGTTACGAAGAGATAAATCCGCAGCATAACGAACTCCACGGGGTGATCGTTGTCCGCCATCGTTACGCCCGCCCAGGACCTGGCCGCCTGCGTCGATGAGGCGACCGCTGGCGCGGGACCTGGCCGGTCGCTGCGCCGCGGCAGCCTGCGGTTCCTGCGTACCGCCGCCCTCCCGGTCGGCATCCAGGGCCCCACCGCGGGAGTCATTATCGGACCGGCGATCATCGCCGGGATCGTCGGCGAGCCAGGCGCGCTCGCCCAGGTCCTGGCCCTTGTGGCGATGGGGTTCGTGGCGTACGCGTTCGTGGTGTTCACCCGCTCGTTCAACACCGCCGGGTCGGTGTACGCGTTCAACGGCAGCGCCCTCGGTCCCGGCTACGGGTTCGTCTCCGCGTGGCTGCTGCTGCTCGTCTACACCTCATTCGCCGCCGGGGTCTACGCCGCCACCGCCGACATCGCCCAGGCCCTGCTGGCCTCGTTCGGACTGCACGTGGGCTGGGTGTGGCTGGGCCTGGCGGGCGCGGCGCTGGCGCTGGCACTGGCCTACACCTCGATCGGGTTCAGCTCCCTGGTCATCCTCGCCGCCGAGGGCGCCGCGGTTGCGCTGATCACGGTGGTCGCCATCGCCGTGCTCGCGGCCGGCGGCTACCACCACCACGGGATCAGCGCCGCGCCGTTCAGCCCGCACGGCGCCTCGCTGCCGGTACTGGCGCTGGGCGTGACGGCAGCGTTCGGCCAGTTCTCGGGGTTCGAGAGCGCGGCCACCCTGGGTGAGGAGGCCCGGCGCAGCACCCGCACCATCCCCGCCGCGATCGGTTGGTCCCTGTTTGGGGCCGCGGCGATCTACATCTTCTTCACCTGGATCGTCTACTCCACCTACCCGGGCCCGGCCGCGATCGCCGCGGCTCCCGCCCCGCTGGTCCACGTCGCCGATGTCTATCTGGGCAGCGGGGTGGGCACGGCGGTCAACGCGGCCGGGCTGATCAGCGCGTTCGGCGCCCAGCTCGCCTGCCTCAACGCGGCCGCCCGGCTGGCCTTCGCCCTCGGCCGCGAAACCAGCGGCGCCGGGGTCCTGACCCGGACCTGGCGCCGCCACGGCTCCCCGGCCGGGGCGCTGACCGTGGTCGGCGCCGTCAGCGTGGCGGCGCTGGTGGCGTTCGGCTCCGAGCACACCGCGACCCGGGCAGCCACCCTGATCATCCAGTACGGTGCCTATCTGATCCTGGCCGCCTACCTGATGACCGTGACCGCCGCGCTGGCCTGGACATTGCGCACCGGGCGGCGGCCGCTGCCGCTGGCCATCCTCGCGACCGGCACGGTCGTCCTCGGATACGTGCTGTACCGCACGTTCGCCCCCTTCCCCGCCGCCCCGTTCGGGTGGGTCGTCCTCGCTGCCGGTGTCAGCGTGGCTGCGGGGGCAATCATCCTGCTCACCCCCGGGCTGCTGCCCCGGATGCGCCGCTCTCCGCTGCTGGCCGTCACCGCTGCAGCCACCCACCCCCGGACGATGACCTCCACAACGCGCCGCGGCCCCGCGCCGGGTCACCGGCGTTGACGGGAAGGGCCAGGCTAATGCCGCAACCAGAAGCCGTCCATATCGATGTCGCCGACCTGCGGCTCACCGAAGCGCCCGCCGGGCAGCCTGTCATCCTTGGTGAGATCGGCGGCGTGCAGATCCTGGTGCTGCTGCGCCACCGGCATTGACTGCCCTGCCAGCAGCACCTGGTCCAGGTGCACCAAGCCCATGACGACCCGCGGGCCGGGCTGATCCTGATCGGCTTCAGCCCGCCCGACCGGCTCGCCGCCGTCGCCCGCCACCTCGGCTGGCCGGGCCGGGTCCTCGCCGACCAGCAGCGGGCACTGTACCGGCGCCTCGGGGTAGGCCGCGCGCCGCTGTGGCGGGTGTACTCACCGGCCACCCTCGCCACCTACGCCGCCGCGACGGCCCGCGGCCACCGGCTGGCCCGGCCGGCGGAAGACACCCGCCAGCTCGGCGCCGACGCCATCATGGCCGACGGGGTGGTGCGGCAACTGTGGCGGCCGCGCACCCCCAACGACCGCCCGCCAGCCAGCCAGGTGGTCGCTGCCGCCCGGGCCTGGCTGGCCTGATCAGCGAAACCGTCACCGGCACACCGCATCCGGGCGGTGCAGCGCGGATCAGGCCCGGGTGGTAAGCCTCGGCCGGTCGAGGACCTCGATGGCGCTGTAGCTGATGCGGATCAGGCCGTCGCGTTCCAGGTCTTTGAGGACCTTGTTCAGCGAGGGCCGCTGCACGCCGAGCATCGCGGCCAGGGTCCGCTGCGGCAGTTCCACCCGCCCATCCACTGCCTCCTCGGCCAGCAAGCTGGCGGCCTGGAAGGCCAGTGACCCGCCCAGCAGAGCCAGGATCCGGGCCTGGCTGGCCGCCAGCCGCTGCGCCACGCTGGACAGCCACCGCCGGGCGATCGCCGGGCGGGTGGCCAGCAGCTGCTCGAAATCGTCGGGGCCGAGGAACAGGCAGGTGACGTCCGACAGGGCCCGGCCGGTGTAGGGCAGCGGCATCTGCAGCAGCAGCTGGATGTCGCCGTCGACATCACCGGGACGCAGCAGCTGCACCACGGCCCGACGGCGTCCCGAGCCGACCGCCAGCTCGATCCGGCCGTCGCGGACGATCCACACCCCCGGTGCCTGCCCGCCGCCGAACAGCACCGAGCCCGGCGGGTGCGTCCGCACCGCGAGCGTGGACGCGAGCGCGGTCACGTCGTCGGGCCGCAGCGGCGCGGACTGGCCGCGGCCCACGCAGCGGGCCACCCACGCGGCCTGGCGGATCTGCGCCTCGCTGACGCCGGCGGGCACGGGCAGCAGCCGGGCCGCCCGCTGCGCCGCCGCTCCGGGGAGCCGCCGGAAACTCATGCCACCCATCTTGTCACCTGGCTGACATTCCGTCACCGGTGCGCCCAGGTGTGGTGCTGCACTCAGTGAGGTAGCACCCCCCAATGGAGGAGATCATGTTCAGGGCCGTGTGGCACGGGCACAGCTCGCCGACAGCGATCGCACCGTCAAGGTGGAGGCCAACCACTACTTCCCGCCGGAGTCGCTGCGCCGGGAGCACTTCGCCGCCAGCCCTGCGACGAGCACCTGCCCGTGGAAGGGCCAGGCGCGGTACTACCACGTCCCCGGGCCGGGACAGGAAATGCCAGGCGGGACCGGAAGCAGCCTGGCCGGCCGGATCCTCGGGCGGCTACAGCGGACGGGGGCGCGACCGTGACATCGGCAGCCGGGACACCGGGCAGCGTGCGGGTGTACTGGCGGCCCGGATGCCCGTTCTGCATGATGCTGCGGCTGGCGCTGCGCCGTGCCCGGGTGCGCGCCGAGTGGATCAACATCTGGGACGACCCGGCCGCCGCGGCGGAAGTCCGGGACATCACTGGCGGGGACGAGACCGTTCCCACGGTCGTCGTCGGTACCCGGGCCATGGTGAACTCCTCAGCCCGGCAGGTCATCGGAGCCGTGCGCGCCGGACAGCCCGGGGTCCTCCCGGCGCAGGGAATCCGGCCCGGATCGCGGCTCGCGCAGGCGGCCGGTTTCCTCACCCGCCGCAGGCCGCGGCCGGGGCACGCCGTTGACGAGCCTGGCCGGCACACGCCAGTCTGAAAGAGTGCAGCCGCGACGCCGATCCCCCAGGCGCCGGTCGGCTGGCCTGGTGAGGGAGAGGTTCATGCAGGTGGACGTGAGCCCCGAGGCGGCCGCGCTGGTTCGCCAGCGTGGCGGTCGGCTGTGGGTCTGGGCGGCCCGCCCGCGGGTGTGCTGCTGGGGGACACCGGCCTACATGCATGCGGCCACTGAGCGGCCGCCCGGCCTGTCCGGGTTCAGGCAAGTGTGGCAGTCCGGCGTGGAAATCTGGTTCCGCGCTCCCGCGGGCAGAATGCCCGACGTCCTGGAGATCGGGCTGCACGGCAAGCGGCGGCCCCGTGTCGAGGCCTACTGGGATGGCTGCAGCATCGCGCTCTGACCCACCAGGGGCAGCACCCACAACCTGGTCGGCCCAGTGAACTCTGCCCGCGAGCCCGGTTTCGCCGACCCTGCGGTCGCCTGTAGTGGCCGGGATGCCGACGCCGCGCTCAGGGATGGCCGGGCTCAGCGGGGCCGGGCTCAGCGGGTCGGGCGGTGCGGTCGCCGTAGCGGCCGAAGAACTGGGCGGCGGTCTGCTGGATGGCCAGCGACCAGGTGGGGTAGGCGTGCACGGTCTGGGCGAGTCGGCCGGTGAACATGCCGGTGCGCATGGCCAGGGCGGGCTCGTGGATCATCTCCCCGGCGCGGGCGGCCACGATTGTGGCCCCCAGCACAAGCCCGCCGCCCGTGTTCCCCAGCACCCGCCGCCGGCCGACGATGATCTTGACGAAGCCTTCGGTGCGCCCGGCGGTGACCGCCCTGTCGGCCTCGCTCGCTGGCAGGTACGCCACCCGC
>Ga0207646_10008175_pt1 | contig 10518 bp, 7 predicted proteins | sample KBSK5502metaG_FD_184343 | JGI IMG/M metagenome (GOLD analysis project Ga0207646, IMG submission 184343) | Corn, switchgrass and miscanthus rhizosphere microbial communities from Kellogg Biological Station, Michigan, USA - KBS K5-50-2 metaG... | ecosystem: Host-associated > Plants > Roots >...
GACCGGCGGCATCGGCCCCGGCCCGGCCTGCGGGGGCCGGACGATCGTCGTGGGAGCCGATGGCGTGGTGACCATCACCCTCGAACCCAGAACGGCCGTCGCCATCGACGTCGATACCCGGACATGAAGCCAAGGGCGCTCGCGCGCTTCGGCCTTTTCCTCGTTGCAGCCTGCCGTCCCTCGAAACCGATCCCTGCCCCGCATGATTTCGCCTGGACCCGAGGCGCGGTCTGCTACGAAATCTTCGTTCGTTCCTTTGCCGATAGCGACGGGAACGGCATCGGCGACCTGAATGGCCTGACCGCCAGGCTCGACTACGTCAACGACGGCGACCCCGCCTCGCAAAAGGATCTCGGCGCGTCCTGCATCTGGCTGATGCCCGTGGCGGCGTCGCCCAGCTATCACGGCTACGACGTCAGCGACTACTACACCGTAGAGGCCGACTACGGAACCAACGACGACTTCAAGCGCTTCGTCGCTGAGGCGCACCGGCGCGGAATTCGCATTCTCGTCGACATGGTGCTCAACCACGCCTCGAGCGAACACCCCTCGTTCCAGGCTGCACTCGCCGACACCGCGTCGCCGTATCGCGCATGGTATCGCTTTTCCCCCACGCAGGTGGGGAGAGGACCCTGGGGCCAGGAGGCCTGGCATCGCTCTCCGGTGCGGAACGAGTACTACTACGGGGTGTTCTGGAAGGGCATGCCCGATCTGAACTACGAAACGCCCCCGATGCGGGAAGAGGCCAAGCGGATCGCGACCTTCTGGCTTTTTGAGATGGGGGTCGATGGCTTCCGCCTCGATGCGGTTCCCTACCTGGTCGAGGAGGGAAGCTGTCTTGCCGGCTGTCCCGGCACCCACGCCTTCCTGCATGAATACGCCGCCCACATCGACAGCATCGCGCCGGGTGCCTATACCGTGGGAGAAGTCTGGGGCAAAATCGACACCCTGCTCCCCTACTACCCGGATCAGCTCACCTCCTATTTCGCATTCGAGCTGGCCGACTCACTGGTCTCGGCGGTCCGCCACGGCTCGCCCGCCGGGTTGCTTGGCGGCTTCCTCAAGCTTCAGGATGCCGTGCCACAGCACCGCTGGTCGCCACTCCTGAGCAACCACGACGGCACCCGCGTGATGACGCTGCTCGGCGGCGACCTCGCCAAGGCAAAGCTGGCGGCGACCCTCCTGCTCACCCTTCCCGGTCTCCCCTTTGTGTACTATGGCGAAGAAATCGGGATGACAGGCGACAAGCCCGATGAAAGGCTCCGGACACCGATGCAATGGCGACCGGTCGCCGGCGGAGGCTTCACGACCGGGACTCCATGGGAAGCGGCGCAGCCCGACTCGGTGACCACGACAGTCGAGGCACAGGAGGCCGACCCGGGCTCCCTGCTCAACCTCTACCGCCGGCTGATCCACCTTCGGATCGAGAACGAGGCCCTCGCAGACGGGCGTCTCGTGCCGCTCCGAACGAGCAGCCCCGCCCTGGTCGCCTATCTCCGGCGGTCGGGGGCGCACGCGGTACTGGTGATGGCAAACCTCGGTCCCGAGGCGGTGTCCGGCACCTCGGTCGAAGCAGGTGCGGGGACGCTGGAGCCTGGCAGCTACGAGTCCCGGAGTCTCCTCGGTATCTCGGACAGCGCCCTGCTCGAGGTAGGAACGGACGGGAGCATCAGGGGATATACCGCCCGCGCCACCGCGCTGGGCCCACGGGAGAGCTTGGTGGTCGAATTGAAGCGTCTCCGGTAAACCACACCTCCGGGTGAAGATTCATTCACCCGCCTTTAACGATTCTTTAGACTTCCCGCCGGTATTCTCCTCCGCAGGTATCCCACACTGCGGACGAGGAACCATGTCAAACCGATCGAAATTGACTCTGACCACACTGGCGGCGCTCGCGCTGGCGGGGATTACCCTCTTCACGACCGCTGCGATCGCGCGGCGTGAAGCCCGCGTCCAGCGGACCGATTTCGATGCGGTGCGCACGGCCACCACCCCGGCGTACGATGCCCGGCTGGCACCGGCAGGGGACGCGGCCATCAAGGAGTTTCGCATCCCGATGACTCACGAAACGATCGAGATCGCCGGCGGCGTGAAGTACACCGGCTGGACCTTCGGCCACACGGTTCCGGGGCCGGTGATAAGGGTTCGCGAAGGCGATCTGGTGCGAATCACTCTGGTCAACCAGGCGAAGGACATGCCGCATTCGATCGATTTCCACGCCTCGAAGATCCCCATGAATCACGCAATGAAATCCATCGGACCCCGCGATAGCCTGCAGTTCGAGTTCGAGGCCACGACACCCGGTGTGTTCATGGTGCACTGCGGAACCGCTCCCGTGCTCATGCACATCGCCCAGGGGATGTATCTCCCGATCATCGTGGATCCCAAGGGTGGCTGGCCGACGCGAGCGGACAAGGAATTCATCCTGGTTCAGAGCGATTTCTATCCGAAGCGTTCCGCGGCCGACACCAGTCTCACGGAAGGTGATTGGGATGCGATGCGGAAGGCCGACGCGACCTACGTCGTCTTCAACGGCAAGGCCTTTCAATATCAGGGTGCACCGCTCCAGGTGGACGAGGGAGACCGGGTCCGGCTGTTCGTCATGAACGCCGGTCCCAATGTCCGGAGCGAGTTCCACGTCGTCGGGAACATCTTCGACCGGGTCTACCCTGGTGGCAACACCGCCCAGGTCATCGATGACGTGCAGACCTGGTCGGTACCGACCGGCGGCGGCGCGGTGTTCGAGCTCGAGTTCAGGAAGGGTCTGAGCGGAACCGGCACCTATGCCTTTGTGACCCACGCGTTCGCGGATGCGAGCAAGGGCGCCGTGGGCCTGATCCAGGTCGGCAAACCCGCCAGCATGGCGAGTCACTGATGTTGACCCTGCCCCGCACCGCCGAGTACGCCCTGCGCGCGGTGTCGTACATCGCCGAGCATCAGGACGAGGGACCGGTCGCGGTCCCGGCGATCGCGGAGGCGCTTGGCGCACCCCGGAACTATTTGTCGAAGACGCTGTACCGGCTGGGGGCCGCCGGAGTGCTCCAATCGGTTCGCGGGGTACGGGGAGGCTACCGACTCGCAATGACACCCGGGGAGTGCCGCATTTCCTCGATCGTCGAGCCCTTTCTCGCGGAGACGGAGCACCACTGCATCATGGGACGGGTCCGTTGCGACCCGTCCGCGCCCTGCGGTGCCCACGGGCGGTGGATGGATGTGCAGCAGACGGCACGAACTTTTTTCTCGGAGCTCACGATGGCCGACCTCCTGTCGCCATGAACGAGCTCTGCCCGGTCCCGGAGGCCGTGTGAAGCGTTATCACCCCGAAGCCTCGGCCCGTGCCGCCGCTTCCACAGCGCCGGACCGTCCGGCCATTTCCATACTACATGACGAGGAAGAAGGAAAACTGGTTGTTTTCCGGCTGGCCCCCGGGCAGGCGGTCGCCGAGCACACCAGCGCCTCGAGCGTGTTTCTGACGGTCGTCTCCGGCGAGGGGTTCGTCACTGGTGCCGAGGGGGAGCGCAGTGTGGGTGCCGGTGAGGTCTTCGCCATCGCGCCGCGAGAGCCCCACGGCATGCGCGCCGGGGCGTGCGAGATGCTCCTCGCCGCATTCATCACCCCGCGGCCGGGAAGCCGCTAGCGCCGCACCAGCACCACCGCGCCATAGGCCGGCAGCGCGACCTTCCCGCCGCGCTGAATCCGCCCGGAGAGTAGATCTCGCGCACCATCGGGCGCGAAGCCCGTTACACCTACCGTCAGGGCTCTCGACCGCGTGTTGACCAGCACGAGTACCTCCCCTCGGAAATAGGCGATCACGTCGGCCGGGGCGTCGGTAGCTGCCTCGCGGAGCGCCCCGCGTACAAACGCCGTGTCCCGGCGGGTCAGCTCCATGACCCGGCGGTAGAACGCACGCCTCTCCCCCGCCCGGGGCTGATTCCACTCGATCGGATCCCGGAAGAAAAGCCGGAGCGTCTGGGGACTCTCCACCTCCTGCCCGTTGTAGAGGAGGGGGCGGCCCGGGAGCAGCGCCATGGCCACGAATGCCGCCCGCGCCCCCGCGGAGCCACCGAAGAGGGCCACAGGTGGCTTGTCCCAGGCGGTTTCGTCGTGGTTGGTGGCGAACCGGAGTCGCATTCCTCCGGGGGGCATTGCCGCGAGATCCGCCAGCTCGCTTCGAACGACCGTATCGGCCCTCGCCCCCCGCCACACCGCCTTGAGCCTGCTGTAGGCGTCCCAGGAATAGCTGAGATCAAAGCCGAACCGGTGCATCTTGAGATCCCCCCACTCCGCGAGGAGCAGGATCGGCCGGGCGACAGCGGCACGCAGCGCCGGCACCGCTTCACTCCAGAATGCATCCGGTACGAAGCCGGCAACATCCACCCGGAAGCCGTCGATGCCATATTCGGTGAGCCAGTGCCGCATGGCGGCGATCATTTCGCGCCGCAGCGCGGGATTGCCGTAGTCCAGTTGCGCGACGTCGGTCCAATCGGTGAGTTTGCCCTTGTCGTCTCGTGGAACCGTCAGTCCTCCCCGCTCGTCACGGACGTAGAAGTCGGGGTGCTCACGGACCCAGACATGATCCCAGGCGGTATGGTTGGGAACCCAGTCGATGATCAGCTTCATTCCGCGGCTGTGGACCGCGCGCACCAGCGCCCGGAAGTCGGCTGCGGTTCCGAAGTCGGGGTTGATCGCGCGGTAGTCCCGAACCGAATAGGGGGAGCCGAGCGGGTCCTTGCGGTTCAGCCGTCCTACGGGATGGATCGGCATCACCCAGAGGACATTCGCGCCTGCGGCTTCGACCTTGCCGAGCCCGCGAATGACGCCGCGGAGATTTCCGGTGGAAGAGAAATCCCGGACGAAGACTTCGTAGAGTGCGCTCCGGGATACCCAGCTGTCCGGAGCCGCGGTCGGCTGAGCCGACGCAGGCTGCACTGCCGCCAGCGCGAGACACCAAACGGATTGGAAGAGACGCGGTCGCATCCCGGAGAATGTACATGAAGCCGAAAGCCTTCGTGCAAGCCGTCCTGCTGACCATTCCGCTCGCGGCCATCCTGACCCTCTCGGTGGCCCCGGCGGCGGCGCAGCGGCAGCGATTCTCCATGGACCCGGGCTGGCGCTTCGTCCTGGCCGACCCGGCCGGCGCGGAGAAGCCCGGCTTCGACGACCGGAGCTGGCGCCGACTCGATCTCCCCCACGACTGGAGCATCGAAGGGACGCCGCGAGAAGACGCCCCCGGTGGCGGACGCGTGGGGTACTTCCCCTCGGGAATCGGCTGGTACCGCAAGGCGTTCCGGGTGCCGTCCGGCCCACGCGGCCGGCACGCCTGGCTGGAGCTCGACGGCGTCCACATGAACAGCGACGTCTGGATCAACGGCATCCACCTGGGCCGGCGCCCCTACGGCTACGCGAGCCTCTCCTACGACGTGACCCGGCACCTCGTGCCCGGTGTGAATCTGGTCGCCGTCCGGGTCGATAACTCCCGCCAACCCAACTCGCGATGGTACACCGGGAGCGGCATCTACCGGCACGTCTGGGTGACATTCGTCGATCCGCTGCACGTGGGACACTGGGGCACCGTCATGACGACGCCGCGCGCCGACTCCGCCGGCGCGGAGGTGGTGATCGGTACCCGGGTCGAGAACGGCAACGCGGCACCGCGCCGCGGGATGCTCCGCTCCGTCGTGGTGGACGACGCGGGCCGCGAGATGGCGCGCACCGAGACGCCCTTTTCGCTGGGTGCAGGAGAACAGCTCGAGCTCTCCCAGCGAGCCTCGGTTGCCACGCCGCGGCTCTGGTCCGTGGAGTCGCCGACACTTTACACCCTTCGCACCGAAGTACTCGAGGGTAACCGCGTCGCGGACATGACCACGACCACGTTCGGGATCCGCACGATCGCATACGACAAGGACCGCGGCTTTCTCCTGAACGGCCGGCGCGTGAAGATGCGGGGCGTCAACCTGCATCACGACGCCGGCGGTCTTGGCGCGGCGGTGCCGGAGCGGGTCTGGGAGCAGCGGCTGCTCATGCTCAAGGCCATGGGTGCCAACGCCATCCGCACCTCGCATAACCCGCCCGCGCCCGAGTTCCTCGACCTCTGCGATCGCCTGGGCTTCCTCGTCATGGCGGAGGCCTTCGATGAGTGGACCCTCGGCAAGGTGCCCGAGGGATACCACAAGTACTTCGCCGAGTGGTCGGAACGCGACGTGGTGGACTTCGTCCGCCGCGACCGCAACCACCCGTCGATCGTGCTCTGGAGCGCTGGGAACGAAATCGGCGAGCAGACCACGCCGGACGGGGTGCGGGTGCTGCAGCGGCTGATCGAGATGTTCCACCGCGAAGATCCGACCCGACCCGTAACGACCGGCAACGACAATATCGTCGCCGATGGACATCCCACGACGCTCGCGTTCCTCAATGCCCTGGACATCGTGGGCTACAACTACGTCGACCGGTGGCACGAGCGGCGGGAGCTCTTTGCCGCGCAGGACCGGCACGAGCACCCGGAATGGAAAATGATCGGTACCGAGAGCGGCTCCATTTTTCAGAGCTTCGACGAACAGTACTCGCTGGGCAGCGACGCCCGCGTCGTGCGGCCGAACTATGCCGGCGGGATGCTCCAGGCGGAGCGGCTCTGGAAGTGGGTCGAGCTCAACGACTACTTCGCGGGCAATTTCATGTGGACGGGAATCGATTACCTGGGAGAGAGCACCTGGCCCTTCAAGGGGTTTGCCTCCGGGGCCATGGACATCACGGGGCAACCGAAGGATGCGTATTTCCTCTATCAGAGTCTGTGGATCGAGCGACCGGTGCTCCGTCTCTTCCCGCACTGGAACTGGCCGGGGCGGGAGGGCCAGACCATCCCGGTGCTGGCGTACACCAACTGCAACACCGTCGAGCTCTTTCTCAACGGCCGCTCCCTCGGAGAGAAGCGCCTCGAGTTTCCGGCCCAGGGAACATCGGGCGGGTGGAACAGCTATGCCAAGCCGGTCGTCAACCCCACGACCAGCGACCTGCACCTGAGCTGGGACGTGCCCTACGAGCCAGGGGAGCTGCGCGCTCTCGGGAGGCGCCGGAACGGCGAGGGCGCGTGCGCCGCGAGCGTGCACACGGCGGGCGCGCCGGCCGCCATCCGGCTTACCCCGGATCGCGACACCGTCACCGCGGAGCCGGGAGACGTGGCGCTGGTGAGGTTCGAGGTCGTCGACTCGGCGGGGACGGTGGTGCCCACCGCAGACCCATCCATACACTTCACGGTGACCGGAGGGAGCATCGTGGCGCTCGACAACGCGAATCTCCGTGACCACGATCCGTACCGCTCGGAAAGCCGCCGTGCGTTCAACGGACGCGGGCTGGCGATCCTCCGTGCATCAGCCCCCGGCCTCCTCCGGGTTACGGCAACCGCCGATGGGATGCGCCCCGTGAGCCTCGAGGTCCGCGTGGTGCGTGGCAGGACGGCTCTGGTCATTCCCGCGGCGCGGTGAGGACATCCATGCGAACACTGCTCTGGCTCGCCCTCTTTTTGCCGGTCGCGCTCGCCGCTCAGGCCAACCGTGCCGTCTACCTCGACAACGCCGGTGTGGTGCGCTGGCGGGATGACCGCCAGGAGGTCTCACTCTTCGGCGCGAACTATGTGCTGCCGACGGCATCCGACTATCGCGCGGCCGGCTACGTCCATGGCGATCGCAAAAAGATGATCGATGAGGATATGGCGCAGTTTGCCCGGATGGGATGGGACGGCATGCGTCTGACCTTCTGGGGCGACTGGGAGGCCTCCGACAGCGCCGGCAACCTGATCGCGAACGAGCACCTGGATCTGCAGGATTACCTGATCGCGAAGGCGCGCGAGCGCGGCATCTACATGCTTTTCTCGCCGATTCAGCTCTACAGCTCCAATTGGCCCGACGCGATGGCGGAGGACAGGAACACGCCGGGATTCGGCCGTGTGTTCGGCAAGGGTCGCATGGGTACCGACCCCGCCGCCATTGCCGCCCAGGTGAATTACCTGCGGCAGATCCTGAATCACGTCAATCCCTACACCGGCACCGCGCTCAAGGACGAGCCGGCGATCGTCTTCATCGAGCTGGTCAACGAGCCCTGGCATCATCCCGAGGATCTGCCCGGCTCGGTCAGGTACATCAACGCGCTCACCGACGCGGTCCGAAGCACCGGTTGCACCAAGCTCATCTTCCACAACGTGAGTCAGGATTTCCGGATCGGCGAAGCCATCCGGCGTTCGAAGGCGCAGGGTGTGACCTTCGGCTGGTATCCCACCGGACTCAACAGCGGCCACGAGCTCCAGGGCAACTACCTTCGCAGCACCGATGTCTTTCCCGACATGCTGCGCCCCGAGCTGGCCCGCCTGCCGCGCATCGTCTACGAGTTCGATAGTCCCGATCTGCGGACCGGCACCATGTATCCCGCGATGGCGCGGACGATGCGAAGCGTGGGTGCGCAGATGGCGCTCATGTTCGCCTACGACATGCAGGGGACGGCCTCACGGAACCTGGGATGGCAAACCCATTACCTGAGCCTGGGCTACACACCGCGGAAGGCGATGAGCGCCATGATCGCGGCCGAGGCGATGCACCGGCTGCCCCGCATGGTCTCGTACGGTGCGTATCCGGAGAACACCCGATTCGGAGACGTTCGCATCTCCTACGAGGGTGACCGGAGCGAGCTGGTGACGCGCGACGTATTCCTGTACGCCGGCTCGACCGAGGCAGTGCCTCCGGAGCCGTCCGCGCTGCGACGCGTGGCGGGGTACGGCTCCTCCTCCACGGTGAAGTACGAAGGAGAGGGGGTCTACTTCCTCGACAAGGTGCGCCCGGGACTCTGGCGGCTCGAGGTCTACCCCGACGCGGTGCCGGTCCGCGATCCATTCGAGCCGCCAAGTCCAGGCAAGGTCGTAACCCGCGCCATCAGCCGCTCCTGGCCCATGACCTTGGCACTCCCCGATCTCGGCTCCAGGTTCGCGGTGCAGCCGGTCGCGGCGGGAAATTCGGCGAGCACCGAGGCCGCCGGGGGCCGATTCACGGTGACGCCCGGTGTGTACGTGCTGAGCGCTGGCGGGCCGGTCGATGCCGGCACCCTCCCGAAATCCATCGGACAGATCGGCTTTTCGGAATACCATCCCCCCTCAGCCGATTCGCTGCCGCTCTCGGTCGAAACGCTTTCCGGACCTGGGCTCCTGGTGGGGCACGCGGGGGAGCTCTCCGCGCGAATAGTGGACCAGACGCCTCCCGACTCCGTTCTCCTCTTCGTGCAGCCCCTCGCCGGAGGATGGTACCAGCGCTTCTGGATGCGCCCGGCCGGAGGCTACCGGTATGCGGCGACGGTTCCCGCGGGCGCGCTCCGCGAAGGGCCGCACGAATATGTGATCACGGTGTTCCGCGCCGGCTCCGGACTGACCTTTCCCGGTGCGCTCTCCCGAAAGCCCTGGGACTGGGACTGGTACGGGCGGGAGACTTGGAAGCTGGATGTGACCGCCGCAGGGGCTCCCCTCACGCTGTTCAGTCCACGCACCGATGCAAGCCGGCTGGCCTTCACCAGGATCGGAGACGCCGGACGCCGCGGACTCTTCCGCCTCGGCGTATCCGGCCGTACCGGCCAGCCGATCTTCCATCTCGAGCTGCCGGTGGACACCAGTGGGTGGAGCCCGCCGGACTACACCGGCTCGCTGGTGATCAAGGACCGGATCGGCTCGCGGGGCGAGAGCGTCAGAGGCGCGGATGCGTTACGGGTGATGGCGCGCGGAATCGGCCCCCGCCAGGTCCTTCACGTCACGCTCATGGAGGACGACGGCACCAGCTGGACCGCCCCGCTGGCGATGGACAGCACCTGGAGCGAGCGCGCGATTCCGCTCTCGGCGTTCCGCGCGGGGCGCGGCGTGCTGCTGCCGCAGGGCTTCCCCGGACAATGGAGCTATTGGGTCAGCCCGGCGTCCAGCCGCGGGGGAGAGAGGGATCGGCCCCGGCTCGACCGGATCGAGCGACTGCAGATTTCGCTTCGTCCCGAGGAAGGCGTCGCCCGGAAGGCCGGGGATTATGGCGTGGAAGTAGAGTGGATCAGACTGGACTGGTCACGCTGAATGCGAACACCGTTCGCGACAGGTACCGCTCACCCGGCCGGAGAATCGTCGAGGGAAACTGCGGCTGGTTGGGCGAGTCGGGGTAGTGCTGGGTCTCGAGTGAGAAGCCGGTGCGGTGATGGTAGACGCGACCGCCTTTGCCGGTGACGGTGCCGTCGAGAAAGTTCCCGGAATAGAAGTGGAGGCCGGGCTCGGTGGTGGAGACGTCGAGCGTGCGCCCCGTGGACGGCTCGACGACCTGGGCCGCCTGCCTCAGCGCCGCTCCGGGTCCTCCGCGCAGCACGAATGTATGGTCGTATCCGCCGGCGTATTCGAGCTGCCTGTCGCGCGCGCCGATGCGGGCGCCGATCGGTGTGAGGACGCGGAAGTCAAACGGCGTGCCGGCAACGGGAGCGAACTCGCCGGTGGGGATCAGGGTCGAATCCACCGGCGTG
>Ga0207646_10008177_pt1 | contig 10517 bp, 6 predicted proteins | sample KBSK5502metaG_FD_184343 | JGI IMG/M metagenome (GOLD analysis project Ga0207646, IMG submission 184343) | Corn, switchgrass and miscanthus rhizosphere microbial communities from Kellogg Biological Station, Michigan, USA - KBS K5-50-2 metaG... | ecosystem: Host-associated > Plants > Roots >...
CCCGCACGGTACCGGCACCCCCCATGAGCGACGCATGCAAGCCACGCAGTTCGTACTGAAGGCGCTGCGCTCCGACGGGGCGCGGGGGGAGGCGTTGACAAACAATGTCGTTTGGTCCGGGGACGGCGGGAGTGTGGGGCTTGGTCACGTATATCTCACTGAGGCAATTGTCGAGACGGCCAGACATCGCGGTCTGCAAGAAGCAGCCGTTATGATTCGTTCTCTCACAAACGGAATTCCGACCAAGATTCTCAACGATGAGTATCATTACTTGGCCGAAGTCGCGATCGACGGGATCGTGGAGGAGCTGCATAGCTATCGGGGCGTCGAAGCGGGGCGCCTGTGTCATTTGTTCTTCATGCTTAATGATCAACACCGACATCTTGCCGTGCATTACGAACGAATCCACGATTACAAGCTCGATTTTGCGCTGCCGTTCTTTGACGGCCGATTCCTAAAGCTGGTCCTGACCAGTCCTGTCACGCCGTTCCTGGCGCATAAGCTCTATAACCAGCTTATGGCGCGACAACCGTTTTCAATCGGCCAAGTTCCATGGCAAGCCTACCCAGGACATGAAGCGTGTCCGACCGAGGTGCCCGGCGGATTGCGCGACCAGTGGACGGACAGTTCTTATGCTGACGAGCCAGAGCGACTCGAGCGAGCAAGCTTAGTCAAGCTGATCGTCACGGCCCAAGGGAGCCGATATTTTCCACGCGGGGTCTTGCGTCAGTTCCCGCTGTTGGCAGCTGCACTGCTGACATGGATGGGGCGCGATTATGTCTGGGTTCTCAAGGCGGCAAAGCCGTTTATCGAGGCGAATCAGGTTTCGCTGGCGGGTCCGCAAAGAGAAGCGCGATGGTCAGGCGACACGGGAAAGCGCCTCTACTGAGGAAAGTATTTTGGGTTTTCATAAAGTTTCGCACTCGTGTTTCACTCGTGTTTATAGACTCGCGGCACGCGGTCGCTGATACCGCAAGTTACTTCATACGATATGGTATCAAGTTGCGCCGCCATGTCTTCGGCAGTGATTTCTCGTTCGCCTTGACGACCGATTATAATAACTTCGTCGCCCAATGTCGCACGTGTGATGTCCGTCACATCAACGAGCGTCAAGTCCATGCTGATGCGCCCGACAATCGGTGCGAATTCGCAGTCAACCAACACGCACCATTTGTTGGAAAGCGCGCGCCGCAACCCATCGGCATAACCGATTGGCAGTGTCGCGATGCGACTTTTTCGTTCGGTCACAAACGTTCCGCCATAACCGAGAGGTGTTCCCGAGTCGACGGTTTTCAAGTGAACAATGCGCGTATGCAAAGACATCACAGGTCGCCAGTCAAGCGGCGCAACATCGCGCTTAGTGGAATCGCGCCAGAGGCCGTACATCACGCCGCCAAGACGGACAAGGTTGCCGCGAGTTTGCGGATAGGCATGTGAAGCCGCGCTATTAGCCTGGTGAATCCAACGTGGAGTGAAACCATGTTTACGGAGAAGCCGCAAAGCCTCTTGAAACAAAGCTGCCTGATGGTTGGTGAACTCCACTTCATGAACGCTGTCGGCGCTGGCAAAGTGCGTCATCAAGCCGTCGAGCCTGAGATGTTCGCACTTGGCGACTTCGGCTAAGAAATTACCGAAGGCGCGAAACGGCACGCCGAGCCGGGCCATCCCTGTATCAACTTTCAAATGACAATCGAAGACAACGCCGGATTGTTTCGCCGCCTGGTTGAGCCTTTCCAGCAAATCCAATCGCGAGACAACCGGCGTGATTTCGCGTTCGATGATGAATTCTTCCTGACCTTCGCAGAATCCGCCGAACGCTAAGATCGGTTTGGTGACTCCTGCCTCTCTCAATTTCAAGCCTTCTTCTGGCAGCGCCACGCCAAACCACGCCGCGCCTTCGCGGTCAAGTGTAAGGGCGCACCGAGTCGCGCCGTGACCATAAGCATCGGCTTTCAAGGTAGGCATAATGGCAACGCCTCTGCCAACAGTCTCTTTCATCACGCGAAAATTGTGAAGCAAATTGGCGAGATTAATTTCAGCCCAAGTTGGTCGCTGATTCACAGAGGGGATCTGGCTGGCGCCATCCCGGGCCGCTTCCCGGCTGGACTCTGAACAAGGCCGAGAAGAACTTCGATCAAACGGCGTGCCTGCTCTTCCTTCGAATACTTTTTGATCACAGATTCGCGAGCTCGCTCGCCCACGTCACGCCGTAGTGCGGGATCGCGCAGCGCCTCCAGGCATGCGAGCCAGTCGGTTTGCGTGCGCGCGAGGAAGCCGTTCCGGCCCTGTTCGACCACTGCTTCGTACGACGGTATCGGGGTCGCGATCACGGGCAGTCCCGCGCACATCTTCATGGTCAACCGGTTTTCCGATTTGAGATTCCAACCCTCGGGATTATCTTTTGGATCGATCGGGATGATGCCGATGTCTGCCTGGCGCATCCTGTCGTAGACGTCGACTGGATCCCACGGAATGCATCGTATCCGTCGGTTTCCAAGGAAGCGCAGATAGGCCAGACGTTCCCGCGTGCCTCGCCTGGCCGCCAATGTCCAACGCACGTCGCGTAAACGCTGGATCGCTCGCCCCGCCGGAAGATAGCGGCCTACGATGGTCACTTCGAGCCAATCTGGTGGCGTGCCGAGCACGGGTAGAACATCCAGGTTGTCGGAGGTCACCAGGACTGCACGTAGCGGTTGCCTCCGTGAACCGCGGTCCGTACGCCAACTCGTCTTGTATGACTCTGATTGCTCTATTCCGTCATGCACCACGCGAATTTTCGGCTGGAAAGCTGGCGGATGAAGGCTCTTGAGATAGTCCGTCACTGCTAACGTCGTGTCAGTAGCCGCTACCATGCGGAGATCCACGTAGTCACACACAGCGTATACGGTGTTGATACCGAGAGCGGAGAGGTCACGCGCGAGCTTCTCTGCGCTCGATCCACGTACCTTCTGGAAAAAGACGATGCGAAGGCCCTCGCGCAGCACGCGCTCCGCGAGGTCCGAAACGTCGGGTGCCTCGGTGGGCTCCGTCGGCTCGAATAGGATATGAGGTTCAAAGTCCGCGGCGAGAAGGAACGGAAACATGTTCAGCGCCGCGATACGCGTACTAGGAATGGGGTGCGCTGAGTTCGACAGCAGGACGAATCCGATCTTGACCCGAGTCATCCGAGGAATCCGTTCATCTGATCAGGGACACGAGATCCCGCAGAAAGGAATCCTTGCTGGAGTAGTGTCTATAGCTTCCGTTCAACACCGATTTTAGAATTTCCAACCCTCTTGTAAAACTCTTGTCTCGGGAAACGACGCGTGTCAGCCAGTCGAGCTTTCGGTGGGCAGCGTCGATGTGCTTTGGACACGGGAGCTTGTCGATGCGATTCGTGATAGCCCTCCAGGCTCGAAGCTCCCATTCTCGCGGCGCATTCGGATGTCTCCAGATTCCCAGCCACTCATATACCGGGTTGCTTGAGCCGATGCCGAAAACGTTGTGGCGATGTTGCCGGTAGCGATACAGTATTCGAGGGGTTGCAACGATTCCACCGTGGAGCGAACACCAGATCGCAAGCCAATAATCGTGCGGCATCTCGCCAGGCAGCGGTAGTGCGCTTTGGGCGGCGCCCCGGCGAATCGCGAGTGCCGCGCCATTGACGTAGGTTCGTTTCAGGAGAAGCTCGAACGACCGCTCTCGAAAATGAGCGATGTCGTTCTGGCCGAGTCCATACGACTGGAGAACGGTGGTACGATCGAGTTGTCGTCCCGACTCATCGATGAGTGCGCCGTCCGAAAACACCATGTCCGGTCCTGGTTCGCGGCACAATTCCAGAAGAGTTTCAACTTTTTGAGGTTCCCAAATGTCGTCCTGGTCGCAAAGGAACAGTATATCCTGGGTAGCATGGTTAATCGCATTGCTGAAATTGCGCACGTAGCCGAGATTGCTAGCATTTACGTGAACGGCGAACAGTTGCTGCTCAGCCGAAGGCAACCGGTTCACGAATTTATGAATCCGGACTACGGTGTCATCCGATGAGCAATCGTCGTATATCGATATTTTGGTGACGCTGGTTGTTTGGTGGAGGATCGACTGGAGTTGTTCGACAATGAACGGAGCGCCATTGTACGTGCAGAGAAGGATTTCCGTAGTAGGGTCATGTGTGCTGGCGGCGGCGTCGGTTGCGGGTTGCCGCGTCACGTGCGAGCAGACTCCGTTCCGCGTAGCCGCCTCTCGAGGGATCTCCATACACGCGCCAGCATGTATTTAGAAGGTAACATAAAGGCTATTCTCAAGCGCGACAATGCCCAACCTGGCAGCACACCTGAAGCGAACGCCGACTCGTCGAGCGTCACGGCCATCGTTGTTCTCTTATCGTGTGTGGCTGCGTGGGATGCGGCAGTAGGCACCGCTGGGTAAACCGAGGCATACTCGGCATCTCCGCCTTGTTGCCGCCGTGGCCGGTCTTTCTCGGGTTACTGCTCCCGTTTCACGATCCAGAGGTCCTGGTGGCCCCACCAGAACGCAGGCGTGTGCGTGACGTTGGAGACGCCGGTTTGTCGGAAGAGTTCTGCGGCAACGAAGGCCGGCGTTGGGATGGTGTTTCCGTATTCGGCTGTATTGAGATCCAATTGCCGACTGAACGGTTTGAAATAGAATCCGTCGGCAGGAAAGGGCGGGCTGCCCATAAGCTTGTGACTCTCCAGACCATGTGTCGTGAAGATCAGGTTGCCCGGGGCCTTCACCGCACCAAAGAGAGCGCGCAGCCATCGTCCAAACGACGATTTCGGCAGGTGCGAAAAGAAAGACAATGCGAAGACGACGTCAAACGCTATCGACGGCGAGAACGATTCTCGCACGGTGGAAGACGCGAGCGTGCGGATGCCGAGCTCGTGCTCGAGGAACTCCAGCGCCTGTTGGTGAATGTCGCAACTGACCAAGTCAAGCTGCGTGTTTCGCTTCAAGTGGCGCGACACGCAACCGTAGCCGGCGGCGAATTCCAGAACCGTAATAGGGCGCGTGCCGTTGCGCGGCCTTGCGGTAGAGGCGTCGCATCTGCTTGGTGATGACGGCCGGCCTCCACAGATAGCGGCTCACCATTGGGCGCAGCAGGGCGTTCAACTACCTGGGGAGAAGTGTGCTCAGTCGTTCGACCGCCGCTCGTTGGCGCATCAGCCTAACCTATTATCTAACTAGGGCGCGAATATACTTGGCTGAATATCCTTGTTACGCTGGGGCTGGCTGCCACTGATACTTGTGCCAGCAACTTCACGTGGCGCAAAGACGAACGCGCCCTGATCGTAAGAGTGGTTGATGGTGACGTAGAGATCATCGCCGGGGAGGTAGGCGAAGCGGTTGTAGACGTTTGGCGACCCATCGTTTATACCACCGGGGTACGATGGCGTGGCGCCACCTGATGGGGTGTACACGGTAGAGACTAAGGTGTCGGGATTGATCGTGTAGAGCGTTTTGGTCCCGGACCACGCAATATATTTATCCCGAACTGGGTCATACAGCGCGCCCACGATTGCGCCGGGGCTGGTCCACCCCGTATCCCCACTCACGGAGCGTGCGGCGACTATGGGTGTGCCTACTCCATATGGGAAGAGAATGAGCGTCTTGGGCCCGCCAAGCAGGACCGCCCGATTCCTCACTGGATCCCAGATCAAGAAGGCATTGATACTACAGTTTGCACACCACCCGATAGTCCCTGACATATTGGAAACGATCACGGACAGCCGTGACCCCTTGGCCGCCGCTGGGTCATAGGCGTACATCCGGTCATTGCTTGAGCCTGAGACGTAGACCACGCGGTGATGGGTCGAATCCCACGCCATCACGCATTGATTGGTCGAGCCCCCACCCGTGAAGGTCTCAGCAGTCTGGGCGTCCCAGGTCCGCGTGGCAATGTCAAACTCGAAGGGGATATTTTGCGCGATGCCGGACTGCCAGTTTGCCACGCCACAGTGGAAGTACAGCTTCTTGACCGACGGCATGTAGACGACGCCACCATAGTGCTGTCGAGCGTTCGCGTAGAGGCGACGACTCCCGACGCTATCGAGCCGGGCACCATTCGGGTAAGTGTTCAGGTTATCAATGAGGGCATCTGGGCCCCCGGCACTCCCGAGGAAGGTTCCCGCGCCCCACGGCACGGTGGCCTCCCGAAAGAGCTTGACGGTCGGGTCTATCGGGCGCCCCTCAGCGTTCCACTGTCCCACTTTGAAGTCGAACGCGTTGAGTTCGTTGGTAGGGAAGCCTTGATCCCCGGTCGCCAGACCCACATAGAGCTGCTTCTTGTCCGTATCCAACGCTCCCGAGGTCCATGCGATGAACTCATACTCGGGGCTCCCTCGGTTCCCCAAATCGACCCAATGGGCCCCGTTGGACTTCCCCACTGGAAGTGTTCTGCCCGCGTAGTCCGTCACGGTGCCATCGCTGACCCATTGTGCGCCAACATACGTCTGGGGCCCAGACGCGCCAATGTACTGGGTCCACTGGCCTCGAGCGAAACCGCCGACGCTATAGGCTCCCGCGTCGAGCGGTGAGCCGTTGACGCGAGGCTGGACGCTCTGCGGCTGCACGTACTGGAGGGACGGCGTAAGGACGTGGCCACTCCCTGACCCCGGACTACTACCCGCACCGATGGCCGCTGATTCCGGGGCTACGTGATAGTTGAAGCCCGTTTGGTCGACGAGCCCGAGCGTGGCTGAGAAGATATTATGGTCAGCGGTGACCGCCCCGCCCGTGGTCAGGGTGTTGAAGCCGGAGGACCACACGAGGTTGTTGCGGACCAGGGAGGTGGTCGGCACCCATCCAGCGTCCACGTTCACAAATGCGGCGCCAAAGTGCGGGTACTCGTTGACGCAGGTATTGTTAATGACATAGAGTTCATTGACCGGCCAGAACGGGAACGACTCGGACTGGCTCCCACCATATTTGATGTCAATGGCATTATCCGCGCCCACTGCTTTCTGGAGCAGATTGCCGATGATATACGCGAGCCCGCCATCTTGCAGGTCAATCTCATGGCTCGCCCCATTGCCCTGAATACCTGTCGTGTCTTCGTCCGTCAATCGGTTATAGAGAATATAGTTGATTTTGGCACGGGACTTGAGCAGATGGCCGACGTTGGTGTGGTGCGAGTAGTTATAGCGGAAGGTGAGCGTGTCGACGAGACCGATGTAGAGATTGTGCGTTGACCCGCTCCCATCTCCATTGTGATAAAACTCGTTGTACTCAATCAGTATTTTGGAGTTGTCCGCGATGGTCTTGCCGGCCAGAATCCCGTTGTCGATCTCGTGGAAGTAGCAGAACCGAACGGTGAGGTCTCCACCCTGAAGCCAAATCCCCGAGCACGGATGGTCTCGGCAGTTGGTGAACTCAATATTCTCAATGGTCGTCAGGGTGCCCGGCGTTGTGTTGAAGACCCACATGCCCTTGTCAAGTACGTCTGCATTCGGGGCGCTGACGACTGGCCTCCCGCCCACTCCGCGAATTGTCAGATTGTCAGCGGTGAAGTGGGCGAGCGTATCGTCGGCATAGGTTCCCGACGCGTCAATCTCGATGACATCACCGTTGACGGCAGCAGCGGCAGCAGCGCCAACCGTCGTGTACGTGCGTGTCGGACCTACCTGAAGGATGGCCGAGTGTGCCGGGCTCGTCCAGAAGAGGACGAGGAGCGTGAGACCGAGACGAGCAAGGAACATACCGGAATCATACTGCATAAAGTTCTGCGTGGTGCCTGAGGAGATCGAGGCGCCATTCAAGTTGACGAAGATCAGCACGTTCAACTCTTTGAGCGTGGCCGGTCCGTCCGTGTTGAAGCTGATGATCTGATGAACCGCGTCGTCGATAGCCCCGACGACGAAATTGATCCGCGCGGCCAACTCCGTCGTCGGAGTGCGAGGCCGCGAGATCCGTGCGGCCTGAGCGTCTCCATGGCCCTTGGGCGATCCGAGCGGTCACGAGTGCCTCGGGCTCGTGGAGGGTGGCCTCGGCCTTCTCGATAGCCTCCGCCATGGCAGCAGCATGCCCGCACGGACTCGATGGTGGCCCGCCGGTTCTTCTTCTCGGCCGCGACCGTGTCCCGGAGCGTCTGAACCTCGTAACGCGCCACGCGCATCCGCTCCGCAACCCGAGGATCTCCTGGTCAAGCTCTTCGAGGGTTCGCGTCATGGGTGCCGGCAGACGTTTCTACTGGGCTCATCGTTGGCCTTTTGGTGGCTCGAAAATGAAGGGCGCATTGCCGGCCTCGATGTGGGGGGGGCAGAAGCGCACGCCCTTGTAGTGGATCTGGACGTGGCCGCCCCCGCGGGCTCACGCACCTCGGGCCGGGGTGCACGGACGCCTTGGGCGAGGGCCAGGCGGTGACTGAACAAAGCAGCCACCCACCCTGGAGCGCCCACGAAGTCGACAGCGAGTGCTTTCAGCTCAACCGCGTCCCCACGCTTCGCCCACGCGCGCAGGTTATGCACACAGCCGGGTAGTGGAATGCCGCGCTGCAATGTGCCGTAGATGTCCCCGCAGGCCAAGCCTCATCACGAGAAGGATAATAGAGCCTTGAGGGAGCTGGATGGGAATCACTCGCAGAACGGAATTGACCCGAGCGGCAGCTTCATACAAGATAAGATAAAGACCCCTTCGGAAGCTGGGGGAGGTGGCTCGGTCCTGTAAGGAAAAGCGTCGGCCTGCGGAACGCCGTTCGTATACTGACTGCGTGAGCGCTCGAACCTGGAGTCTCAAGTGACCGACAACGTTGCCAAATCATCAGCAATACGTGCACCACGCTCCGGCGTGGCGAAGTTTCTCGTTGTCGTGGCCGTCACCACCATCGGCATCGGCTTCGGCGCCCTCGCGTTCGAGGCGGTGGTGCGCGCCGCGGTGCCGGTTTCCGACTTCTTCTACGAATTCGACCCCTACGTAGGGCTTAAAGGAATCCCGAACAAGCACGGCCGCGCCGTGAAGCGCGGGATCTTCGACACGCCAGTCGACATCAATTCGCACGGGTTTCGAGATCGCGAGCACGCCTGGGAAAAGCCGGTGGGGACCCGCCGGGTCGTGCTGCTCGGGGATTCATTCATCGAGGCCCTGCAGGTGCCCTTCGAGCGCTCGCTCACCCCGCTGCTGGAGCAAAAGCTCCGTCAGGAGGGCGCCGGCGAGGTCGAGTTCATCAACTTGGGTCTGAGCGGCTTCGGCACTGCGCGCGAGTACCTGATGCTCCGCGAGTACGGCCTGCGGTACAGGCCCGACCTCGTGGTGATGTTCTTCGTTGGCAATGACATCAGCGACAACAGCCGGCGTCTGCAAGGCAAGCCCTTCTTGCCGTACCCGGTGCCCGGCCCCGACGGTGGTGTGGCACGGGACGCCCAGGGCCGACCGGAGTTCAGCCCCTTCGCCGACCGGACGTCTAGTCTCGGCTCTGTGGCCGCATTCCTCCGCAACCACTCCAAGAGCTATCGGGCGCTGCGCGAAGCGATCGATTCCTCCCCCGGTCTGAACGGGCTCCTGTTCCGCGCCCGCCTCATGAGTACGCCGCCTGAGCAGGTCAATCGACCGGGCGGGACCTTCTTCGGGTACTACGAGATCTATCGACTCGAACCGACTCCGGTCTGGCGGGAGGCTTGGGCTCTGACCGAGAGCATGATGCTGGCCACCCGCGACCTTGCTGCCTCTCACGGCGCGCGCTTCGCAGTGGTCCTCGTGCCCTCGGCCTGGGAGGTCTACCCAGAGTTCTGGGACGGGATCCTGACCAAGGTCCCGGCGATGCGGGAGGTCCCCATGGACCTCACCCTACCGTCTCGCAGGCTGGGGGCGTTCCTGGCTGCGCACGACATCCCGTACGTGTCGCTGCTATCGGAGTTTCGCGCCCGCTCGCGCCAGCTCCCCGCACTCTACGTCGCGGGCGACGCGCACTGGACCGCGGAGGGGCACCGTCTCGCGGCCGACCTGCTGGCGGACGACATTACCAGCGCCCTGAAGGGGTCCGGACGGGTGGCGCGTATCGATACCAAGACTCGAGACAAGGAAGTAAATCGATGAAGGTCGTCGAAACACCGTCCGCTGTCCCCCGGTTAGTCGCGGAGAACCTGTCCATCTTCATGTGCCCGGCCTGTCAGGGCTCGCTGGAGATGGATGCCGCGCGGGGTGGGGTCCGCTGCCAGAAGTGCGGCGGCTCCTACGCGCTCGCCGGCGGCATTCCGAGGCTCTTTTGGCCGACCGAGTCGCCGGGCGCCAAGGATGTCACCGACATCGTGAAGGCCTTTTACGAGGAGACGCCGTTTCCCAACTACGATGATCTCGACTCGCCGGAGCACCTGCGCGCCAAGGCCGAGCGGGGTCTCTTCGCCCGGCTGCTCAACGAGGAGATCCCCCACGGCTCGCGCGTCCTGGAGTGCGGATGTGGCACCGGCCAGCTGAGCAACTACCTCGGCCTCACCTGGGGCCGGACGGTATTCGGCACCGACCTGTGCATCAACTCCCTCACGCTGGCGAACCAGTTCAAGCAGACCCACGACATTGGCGGTGTGGGTTTT
>Ga0207646_10008178_pt1 | contig 10516 bp, 9 predicted proteins | sample KBSK5502metaG_FD_184343 | JGI IMG/M metagenome (GOLD analysis project Ga0207646, IMG submission 184343) | Corn, switchgrass and miscanthus rhizosphere microbial communities from Kellogg Biological Station, Michigan, USA - KBS K5-50-2 metaG... | ecosystem: Host-associated > Plants > Roots >...
CGTTCGCGTAGAAATTGCCGGGGTTGGCGATGATCCGCGCCGCCACCGCGGGATCAATCGGCATCGTGCCGCTCAGCTTGCCGTTGACGAACGACAACGTCGGCGTGAAGCCCTCCACGATCGATCCGGTGTCGCTCCCCGTGTTCTTCTCGTGAATGTGGGCTCCGGTGACGGAGCTGTTGAGGTTCGCGACGGTGATGTTGACGACGATGTTCATCCGCGCCGCGTCGATGGTGAAGGTGGCGTTGCCCCAGCCGGTGGTCGTCGTCGGAGTGGGCCGCTCCTGAGACGCGGTCAGCACTGAACCGAAGGTGACCTGGGCCTGAGCTCCCCCAGCCGCGAGAAGACACACGAACGCCGCTACGCCGAAAGTCTTGCGAATCATGAACTTCCTCCTATTCAACTGTGCTCTTGCAAAACTTCGGCACGCTCGGGCCGCGGGTTGTTCGCGGCGCGGATAGCCATGCGCGCCGCCCCCTCGACCGGGGTGCAAAGCGGCGCAGCGATCTGTGCCTCCGGCGCCTCGGCGGCGATGGCGTCACGCATGCCGTTGAGGATCGTGTCGCCCGCGTTGAAGACGCCGCCGACGTACGCGACCGGGAAGGCGCGTCCGATCAACTTCAGCCGTCGCGCGACCGCGAGCACGCACGCGGCGAGCTCGCGCGAGGCGTCGGCGATGATCGCCCGCGCTACGGCGTCGCCCGCATCCGCGGCGTCGATGACCAGCTTGCCGTAACGCGCGATGTCGTCGGCGTGCGTCGTCGAGGCGTATACGAAACGAGGCAGGTCGCGCGGCTCCAATTGGAACTCGCGCCGCAGCGCCTCGGTCATCGCCGTCTCCGGCCCGCGTCCGTCGTAGGCGCGCAGCACCGCCGCCATCCCACCCTTGGCGATGGCGAAGCCGCTCCCTTCATCGCCGATCGTCGGCCCCCACCCGCCCGCGCGCCATTCGTCCCCATCGTTGTTCCGTCCGAACGCGACCGATCCCGTGCCGGCGATGACGACGACCCCCGCGCCAAATCCGACCGCGCCGGTGAGGGCGATGCGCGCGTCGTTGTCGACGGTGAAGTTCCCGCGCGGGAAAAAGATGCTGAGCGAGTCAACGACCTCCTCGCGGTGCGCCGGATGGTCCGCCCCCGCAATGCCGCAGTACGTCCAGACGATCTCGCGGCTGGCGACGTCCGCCGCCACGAGCGCCTTGTTGACCGCGCGCTCGATGTTCCGCGCCGCCGTCTCGATCCCGACGCGAAGGTGGTTCGACGGCCCCGCGACGCCGTCGCCAAGCCCCCGCCCCTCTTCGTCCGTCACAAGAGCGGCGGTCTTCGATGCGCCGCCGTCGACGCCGAGGAAGTAAGTCATCGGAGTGGACTTTGCACGGAAAGAAGGCTGCCTTGCAAGATGGTTGCGCGGTTACGCGGCGCGCTACGCCGCGAGCTCTCACCGCGTAACCAATCTAGAATCGCCTTCTATGGACCTCGACCAAAAACAGGAGATCCACATCCCGCCCAAGCCGCGCGAGGCGCTCGAAGATCGCAAGCTGCTCGACCAGCCGTCGCGGAACGAGAGGTTGCAGAGCGATTCGTGGCGCGTGCTGCGAATCACCAGCGAGTTCGTCGCGGGATTCGATCACCTCGCAGACGTCTATCCCGCCGTCTGCATCTTCGGCTCCGCGCGAACGAAGATCGCGAACGACTACTACGCCGCGGCCGTCGAGACCGCCGAGCGGCTCGGGCGCGCCGGCTTTGCCATCATCACCGGCGGCGGGCCGGGCATCATGGAAGCGGCCAACCGGGGCGCGAAGCAGGCGGGTGCGCTGTCGATCGGCTGCAACATCGAGCTGCCGTTCGAGCAGAAGATCAACGAGTTCGTCGACAAGGCGATGACCTTTCGCTACTTCTTCGTCCGCAAGACGATGTTCGTGAAGTACTCCGAGGCCTTCATCACCTTTCCGGGAGGCTTCGGCACACTCGACGAGATCATGGGAACGCTCACGCTCATCCAGACGAAGAAGATCACCAACTTCCCGGTGATCCTGTTCGGCTCGGCGTACTGGGGCGGCCTCATGAAATGGATGCGCGAAACGGTGCTGGTCGAAAACAACATCAGCCAGGAAGACATCGACGCCATCCACCTCGTCGACGATCCAAAGCGCGTGGTCGAGATCGTCTGCGAGTTCCACGACAAGGCTCTGGTGACGGGCGGGATGGAGGGGGAGCCGCTGCCTGAGGCGGCGTTTGCGAAGGACTGATTCTCGTGTCATTCCGCGCTGCGTGCGGAATGACACGTGCAATTCATTTCTACATGCGAATTGAGCAGACGGGACAGATTCTGAAGGACTCGCGCGTCGCCCGGCACTCTCACGAAACAGCGAACGATCACGAGCGGAACATGGTCTCCCGCGCGTGGAAGGCGATGACGGAGCTGCCGAAGAGGATCATTCAGAGAAACCACGAAGGGAATGATCGGTAACTTCGTGCTTTCTTTTTGATGAATTGATTTTCATCTCTCTTCGGCACTTCCCTCTTCTTCTTCCTCCACCGACGGCGCCTGCGTCTGCACGATCACCCAGCGCACGCGGAAGCGCTCCGCTTCGAGCACTTCGATCTGCAGGTCGCCGAGCGTGGTGCGGTCGCCGCGCAGAACCTCGCGGCCGAGGCGTGCGGCGACGTAGCCGCCGATCGTCTCCTCCGCCGGCTCGCCGACGTCGACCTTCAGCCGGTCGGCAAGGTCTTCGATGAGGTAGTCGCCGCGCACGCGGTAGCGCCCGTTGCCGAGCGGCTCGATCTCCGGCCGCTCGCGGTCGAACTCGTCCTGGATCTGTCCGAACAGCTCCTCGGTGATGTTCTCGAGCGACACGATGCCCGACGCGCCGCCGTACTCGTCGAGGACCACCGCCATGTGCGTCTTGTGCTCGATGAACTGCGACAGCAGCGCCTCGACCGTGCTGTTCTCCGGGACGAAGAGGACGTCGCGCTTCAGCTCCGTCAGCGACCGTCCGGGACCGCGGAGCTGGGCGAGGAGCAGGTCTTTCACGTGAATCAGACCGATCGTTTTGTCGAGCGTTCCGTCGCATAGCGGGTAGCGGGTGTGCCGCGTAACGCGGATGATCTCGAGGTTCTCTTCGATCGAGCGCGTGGTGGAGAGAACGACGACGTCGGTACGCGGCACCATGATCTGGCGCGCCGTCCGCCTCGAAAACTGGAAGACCCCTTCGATGATCTCGCGGTTCTCCTCCGACAACACGCCGGCGCGCTCGGAGCTGGCGAGGATCATCCGCAGCTCTTCCTCGGAATGAACCATCTCTTCCTTCGCCGCCGGCTTGATGCCCATGACGCGGAGGATCGCGTTCGACGACCGGTTCAGCAGCCAGATGACCGGAAACGCCAGCACGTAGAAACCGCGCAACGGGTGCGCAACGGCGAGCGAGGTGCCGATGGTCTTGTCGATGGCGATGTATTTCGGCCCGAGCTCTCCGAAGATGATGTGCAGCGCGGAGATGACGATGAAGGCGACGGTCGCGGCGATGGAGTGGGCGACGGCGTTTCCGAAGATGCCGAAGCGGATCAGCGACGGCTCGAGAAGATGCGCAAAGGCCGGCTCGCCGACCCAGCCGAGGGCGAGGGAGGCGAGGGTGACGCCGAGCTGCGTCGCGGAGAGATAGCTGTCGAGCCGCTTGGAGATGCGGCGCGCCATCTTCGCCCGCGAGCTGCCGGAGGCGGCCATCTCCGTGAGCTGCGTCGGGCGGATGCGGACGATGGCGAATTCCGCCGCGACGAAAAAGCCGTTCGCGATGATGAACAGGAGCGCCAGAAGGAGGTACCAGGTGGGCATGTCACCGAACGCGGCGGGCAGCCGCGCCCCGGGATGGCTCGTCTTCCATGGTGGCGCGCTATTGTATCCAAGCCGATGCGACGCGTCTTCTGCGCAGCCCTTCTGCTGCTGAGCGCGTGCGCCCGGCGGGACGAGATCGACGTCGCCGCCGCCATCAGTCTCCAGGATGTTCTGCGCGATATCGCCGCCGCCTACGAGCGCCGGACGCACGAGCACGTCGCGCTGAACGTCGCCGGCTCGAACGTCCTCGCCCGCCAGATCCGCGCCGGCGCGCCGGTGGATGTGTTCATCGCCGCCGATGAAAAGACGATGTCGTCGGTGCGCTCGTACGTCGACATGCCGATGCCACTGCTGTCGAACCGGCTCGTCGTCGTCAGCAACCTGCCGCTGCGTGGGTTGCCCGACCTGGCGCGCTGCAACCGCATCGCCATCGGCGACCCTTCCGCAGTGCCTGCCGGCGTCTACGCGCGCGAGGCCCTCGGTGCGCTGTGGCCATCGCTTTCGTCTCGCGTGATCCCCTGCGAGAACGTCCGCGCCGCTCTCGCCGCCGTCGAAGCCGGCAACGCCGATGCGGCGATCGTCTACGCGACCGACGCGCGCATGGCGCGGCGGACGCGGGTGGCGTTCGCGATCACACCAGGGCCGCGGATCGTCTACCCGGTGGCGATGGTGCGGGATTCGCCGCACCGCGACGCGGCGCGGCGGTTCGTGGAGTTCTTGAGGTCGAAGCAGGGGGAGGAAATTTTTACGAGGTACGGGTTTACGGTTTGGAGTGCGGTGGCCCAGCCACCGCTTTCGCATCGCCTGGTGTTCCAAAGCGGCGGCTTGGCCGCCGCACTCCAACCCAAACGTTTAACGCCGCAGCCACCGCTTTCGCATCACCTGGTGTTCGAAAGCGGCGGCTTGGCCGCCGCACTCCAAACTTCCTCCAACGTCCGCCAAAAGCGCGGGTAGGACTTTGACACCACCTGCTCGTTCGCAATCGTGACGTTCCCGCGCGCGAGGCCGGCGATGGCGAAGGACATGGCGATGCGGTGGTCGTTGTGGGTGTCGATCGTGGCGGGGTCGCTCGACCATCCCGGCTCGATGCGCAGCGAGTCGTGGCGCTCTTCGACGGTCGCGCCGAGCTTGCGCAGCTCCGCGGTGACCGTGGCCAGGCGGTCGGACTCTTTCACGCGTAGGTTGGCGACGTTCACGATCTCGACCGGCTCCGTGGCCAGCGGGGCGATGGCGGCGAGCGTGGGGACGATGTCGGGCGTCGCGTTGCAGTCGAAGCGGCCGCCGCACAGCGGCTCGCCGGCGCTGACGACGATGTCGCCGTCGTCGTGCACGATGTCGCAGCCCATCGCGGCGAGGATATCGAGGAATCGCGCGTCGCCTTGCGCGCTCGGGTGCGCGAGGCCGCGCACGCGTACCTCGCCGCGGGTGGCCGCGGCGGCGGCGAACCAGTACGACGCCGAGGAGTAGTCGCCCTCGACGCGATAGTCATCGCGCCGCAGCCGCGCGCCCTGCACGTGCACGACGTTGCCGCGCCGCTGCACTTCAGCGCCGAACGCGCCGAGGATGCTCGCGGTGATGTCGATGTAGGGGGCGGAAGCGAGCGAGGTGATGCGCAGCGTGATGCCGTCGGGGAGCGTCGCGCCGCCGAGCATCAGCGCGGAGGCGAATTGACTCGAGGTGTCGGCGGCGATGGCGACGTCGAAGCCGCCGCGCATCTTCTTGCCGCGGATGCGCAGCGGCGGGTAACCCTCGCGATCGACGTACTCGACTTCCCCGCCGATCGGCAGCAGGACGTCGACGAGATCGCCGATCGGACGCTCGCGCATCCGCTGTTCGCCGTCGAGCAGAAAACGTCCCGGCACGAACGAGAGCCAGCCGGTGAGGAAACGCATGGCCGTGCCGGCGTTGCCGATGAACAGCGGCACCTCGTTCGCCGACATACTCACCCGCTCCCCGATCGTCACGCCGTCCTTGATCGTGCCGCTCACCGCGAAGCCGATCGAACGCACCGCCTCGAGCGCGTAGCGCGTGTCGTCAGCGTCGAGGCAGTTGGTGATCGTGGTCGTGCCCTCGGACATGGCCGCGAGTAACAGAGCGCGAACGGAGTAGGACTTGGACGGTGGGGCCGTCACCGTGGAGTGGATGTGCTTCGCTTGTGGGATGGATTTCATCGAACGATGAACGATGAACGATGAACGATGAACGCGCAAGCGAAGAGCAGTTCATCGTTCATCGTTCATCCTTCATCGTTAGCGTCAGTCCGTCGTACGCCAAAGCAACCCCCTCCGGCAGCGTCGCATCGAACGCCTCGTGCTCCACCTCATGCGTCAGGTGAATCAGGTACGTCTGCCGCGCACCAATTCGCTTCGCGGCTTCGACGGCCTCGGGGATGGTGAAGTGCGTCGGGTGCGGCGGCGAGGGGCGGAGGCCGTCGAGCGCGAGCACCTCTACGCCTTCGAGCAGCGCCAGCGAATCGTCGGGGATGCCGTTCGTGTCGGTGATGTATGCAAACGGCCCGATGCGGTAGCCGAGGATCGTCCAGTCGCCGTGGCGGACGGGAATCGGGACGATGTCGATCCCGTCGTGGCGGAACGCGCCGCCGACTTCGCGCAGGTCGAGCTGCGGTTTGCCGCCGCCGAGCTGCGTCGAATCCCAAATGTACGAGAACGCGCGGCGAATCGCCTTCGCGGTCGCCGGACTCGCGTACGCGGTGATCGGCTCGCGCTGCCGGAAGTTGAACGGGCGGATGTCGTCGAGGCCCATCAGGTGATCGGAGTGCGAGTGCGTGTAGAGGATGAAGTCGAGCCGCGGGATCGGATAGTGAAGAAGCTGCAGCCGCAGGTCGGGCGTCGTGTCGATGAGAAAGAACTTCGTCCCGATCTCGATCTTCACCGACTGCCGCAGCCGCGTGTTGCGCGGGTCGTCCGACGTGCAGACGCCGCAGCGGCACCCCACCACCGGGACGCCGGTCGATGTGCCGGTGCCGAACGTGACGATCATGGGGCGAACCAGCGGAACTCGCCGGTGGCGGGATCGATCACCATCGCCTCCCCTTCCTCGTACCACGGCGGAAGGACGGTCACGGTGCTGTCGCCTTCGACGACGAGCTTCTGGTGGAAGTGGCCGAAGACGACGTGCGTGTAGCCGTCGCGCTGCAGCCGTTTGCGGCCGTACGCCTGCATTCGCTCGATCGGCATCTGCGACTTGTGCTTGAAGTTCGTCTTCGCCAGCCGCGCCTCGACGCTGTCGACGAACTTGCGCGCGGTACGCCTCGGGATGAAGTTCAGCACGAGCTTCGACGCCGCGTTCTTCGAGGCGAAGCGCCAGAAGCGATAGGGGTAGTCGCGGTCGTTGATCATGTCGCCGTGCACGATGAGGTAGTTCCGGTCGCCGGCGCGGATGCCGTATTCGAGCCCGACGCTGCTCACCGCCTTCTCCGCAAACGATCCCTCCAGGAAGAAGTCGCGATTCCCTTCGACGTAGTGGACTTCGACGCCGCGGTCGCGCAGCGCCTGCAGCCGCGCGAAGACCTTCTCGACCGATGGCGTGTAGAACTTCGGATCGGCGATGAGGTAGTGAAAGAGATCGCCGTTGAGATAGAGCGCGCGCGGCGCCAGCGGCTCGAGCCGGTCGAGCCACGCCACGATCGGCTTCTCGCTTCCTTCGCTGAGGCCGATGTGGGAGTCGCCGATGACGTAGATTTGGTCGGGCTTCATCGATTTACTGATTGCGGGGTTTCGGCGTTGCGAGGTGCTCTGCCGCACCTGAACCTCGCAACCCCGTAACCTCGTAACCCCAATTCACAGTACCGTCTTCAACCCCGCTCTCGGATTCTCCTCGTAGAGCGACTCGATCGTCTCCACGGCCTCGTGCGCGGAGGGGGGGACTTGCTTCGGTACGTGGATCGCCACGCGGTAGTAGTGATCGCCGTGGCCGCCGCCTTTTTTCTTCACCCCTTTGCCGCTGATGCGGAAGGCGCGCCCGCTTTGCGTGCCGGCGGGGATGCGCGCGCGGACGGTGCCGTGGATGGTCGGCACGTCGACTTCGCCGCCGCGGAGCGCCTCGCCGACGGTGATCGGCAGATCGATGTGAATGTCGTCGCCGCGGCGCTCGTAGAACGGATGCGGCCGGACGTGAATGAGCAGGTTGAGATCGCCGGCTGGTCCCCCTTCGGTACCAGGCGCACCCTTGCCGCGCAAGCGGATGCGTTGCCCGTCGGCGACCCCCTCGGGGATCTTCACCTTCACTCGGTCGCCGCCTCCGATGGTCAGCTCCATCGTCGTGCCGAGGACGGCGTCGCGAAATTCGATCGTGACCTCCGCATCGAGATCGGCGCCGCGCTGCGGTCCCGATTCGAATCCGCCGCCGAACAGGTCGGAGAAGATGTCGGTGAATCCGCCGCCGCCCTGCGCGCCGCCGCGGCGTGTGCGCGTCCGTCCGCCGCCCGCCTGCCCCGCGTTGCGCATGAACTGCGAGAAGTCGAAGCCCCCGCCGAACGGATTCGCGCCGCCACCCGCCCCGCCGAACGAAAACGCCTCGCGCCCGAGGCGGTCGTACTGCTCGCGCTTCTCCTTGTCGCTGAGCACCGAATACGCCTCGGAGATTTCCTTGAACTTCGCCTCCGCGTCCTTGTTCCCCTTGTTCTTGTCGGGGTGGAACTTCTTGGCGAGGTTGCGGTACGCCTTCTTGAGCTCCTCGTCCGTCGCGCTCTTCTTCACACCGAGGAGGTCGTAGTAGTCCTTTTCGGGCATGGGCAAGGTAGTTTAAAGGCAGTGGCACAGTTGCACAGCGGCACAGCGGCACAGCGGCACAGCGGCACAGGAGAACCGAGCCGAAGCCAGGTTCTTCCTGTGCAGCTGTGCAGCTGTGCGGCTGTGCCGCTGTGCCGCTGTGCCGCTGTGCGACTGTGCCACTCATCCTGGCCAACACCTTGCTTCGAGCGAACCGGCCGTAGAATCACCACCGCAAATGTACGGATCGTTCTCACGACGCAATGTTCTGACGATGATCCTCGCCGGCGGGATGGGGGAGCGCCTCTATCCGCTGACGCGGGATCGGGCCAAGCCGGCGGTGCCGTTCGGCGGGCGCTACCGGATCATCGACTTCGTCATCAACAACTTCATCAACTCCGGCTTCTTCAAGCTCAAAGTCCTGACGCAGTTCAAATCGAACTCGCTCATCGAGCACATCACGCGCACGTGGCGGCTCGTCCCCGAGGTCGGGCAGTACGTCGACGTCGTGCCGGCGCAGATGCGCAAAGGACCGTTCTGGTTTCGCGGAACGGCCGACGCGGTCTTCCAGAACCTCGAGCTGATCTTCGACGAGCAGCCGGAGTACGTCTGCGTCTTCGGCGGCGATCACATCTACAAAATGGATGTGAACCAGATGCTGCAGGAGCACATCGCCAACGACGCCGACCTCACCATCGCCACCATTCCGGTCGACGTCTCGGAGGCGCGGCACTTCGGCATCGTGGAGATCGACGACGACTATCGCGTCACCGGCTTCGTCGAAAAGCCGAAGGAAGGGGCACGCACCATTCCCGATCGCCCCGACATGGTGCTGGCCTCGATGGGCAACTACATCTTCAAGGCCAGCGTGATGATCGACACGCTGCAGCGAAACGCCCTCCGCGACAGCGCGCACGACTTCGGCAAAGAGATCATCCCCGACATGTACCCGCGGATGAAGGTCTTCGCCTACGACTTCGCCAAGAACTACATCCCCGGCGAAGCGGAGAACAATCGCGGCTACTGGCGCGATGTCGGCACGATCGATTCGTACATGGCGGCGTGCCTCGACCTCGTGTCGGTCACGCCGATGTTCAACCTCTACAACCCGCAATGGCCGCTGATCTCAGCGCCGCTGCACATGCCGCCGGCGAAGTTCGTTTTCGCCGACGCGCAGACGCAGCGCATCGGCATCGCCACCGACTCGCTCGTCTCCGACGGCGTGATCATCTCCGGCGGCACGATCAACCGCTCGGTGCTGCATCCGAAGGTACGCATCCATTCCTACTCCGAGGTCGATGAATCGATCCTGATGGACGGCGTGGAAGTCGGACGGCACACGAAGATCCGCCGCTGCATCATCGACAAAGGGGTGAGGATCCCGCCCCACACCACGATCGGGTACGACCTCGAGCTCGACCGGCAGCGCTACACCGTCACCGACACCGGCATCGTCGTGGTGCCGAAAGGGGCGGAGATCGAGGAGAGAGTGACGGCCTCGCAACCATGACCACTGCACCGACCGCGACGAAGCCGCGCACCGACGGCCGCGCGCCGAACGAGATGCGCCGCGTGCTCATCACCCCGCACTTCAACAAGCACGCGGAAGGGTCGGCGCTGATCGAAGTGGGCGACACGCGCGTGATCTGCACCGCCTCGGTGCAGGAGAAAGTGCCGCCGTTCCTCTACCGCACCGGCCGCGGCTGGGTGACCGCGGAGTACGGCATGCTCCCCCGCGCCACCACCGAGCGCACCGAGCGCGAAGCGGCGAAAGGGAAGCAGGGCGGGCGGACGATGGAGATCCAGCGGCTGATCGGCCGCTCGCTCCGCGCCGCCTTCAACCCCGAGCTCCTCGGCGAGCGGACCATCTGGCTCGACTGCGACGTGATCCAGGCCGACGGCGGGACGCGCACCGCGTCGATCACCGGTTCGTTCGTGGCCCTCGTGCTCGCACT
>Ga0207646_10008179_pt1 | contig 10515 bp, 6 predicted proteins | sample KBSK5502metaG_FD_184343 | JGI IMG/M metagenome (GOLD analysis project Ga0207646, IMG submission 184343) | Corn, switchgrass and miscanthus rhizosphere microbial communities from Kellogg Biological Station, Michigan, USA - KBS K5-50-2 metaG... | ecosystem: Host-associated > Plants > Roots >...
AGTCTGTCCGGCCGTCGCACCACCGTTAACGCTGACCTCCACCAAGACGTGAATTGATCCATTCTGCGCGATCAGCGCGGAATCAATGGCGCCAACCATTAGGTCCGTGTCACCCGCATTAATGGTGCCACTGTTATCCAGGTCGATGACCTCGCGCGTGATTGTGCCCGGGCCGACAACTTGCGCGCTGGCGCCACCCGCCAGAAAATGCACCTGATCAGAGAAGTTCCCAGTGTTGGTCACCGTGAAGTTATAAAGCACGCCGGTTTGGCCGGCGACGATCGTCGGATTGCTGCCGGCATCCGGCGTGATCGCCAGACCCGAAACATTCGAGACGGTTACCGTCACGGTATTCGAAACGGTATTGTAGGTATTCGTGCCGTCCGAATAGCTCGCGCTGGCCTGGTTTGAGATCGTTGTGCCGCCGGGCGTCTGGGCCACCGCTCGCGCTGATAGCGCAAACGCGATTGCCAGAGCAAGTACCAGGCGAAGCATTGCGCCGGTACTGAAATATGTTCTTGGATTCTTCATTGTGGTCCTCATGGCTGGGGAATAGGGATGGGTTGAAGTTCAACTTGCAGGTGGTTAGTTGAGGAAGGGGGCGAGCCGAAAGCTTGCACTCTCAACTTTGGAGTGAGTTACTTCACTCGCACTTTGTAGGAAGCGGAAAGTTTACCGCCCTGCGCGAGTGGATCAGACCATTCGTAACGAATCTCTGTGTACATCGACACGGGCGCGGGGACGCGCTTCACGGATCCATCGGCCTGCTTCTCTTCAATCATCGGCTGGGCCGAAAAAGATTTGCCGCCGTCGATGCTAAAGAAGGTTTTGGCGCCGTCAGCTCTGGTGCTGTCGGCAACAAAGATTGTGCCCTGCGGAATGTGACCGACGGCTTTGTATCCGAGCGCCGCGGCGTTGCCGCTGTTCTCAGAAACGATCGTCCAATCCAGAATCTCTCCCGGATTTACCACCGTCGACTTATCGAGGGGAACGAGCGCGGAATTGCGTTCGACCGAGCCGGAAAGCTGCATCTTCACTTCCGGGCGGGCCGCATTGGAAAGCATGAAATGTTTCTGCGCGAAGCCGGCGACACCCGCTATCAGTAACGAGAGCGCGGCGATACTGATCGCAGCAAGCTTTTTCTTCGACTTCATCATTGTGTTCGTCTCCTTGGACGTTTGGGCAAGTTTGAAGGCATTGCAGTTCTCACTTCTTTGAAAACCACGGGAAATTGGGAAATTCTTCCTACACCTTGTTCTGTGGGTTGGCGATTGGCCGGGAGACAATCTGCCGCCGATCCTCCATAACAACCACTATGCCGCAGTTGATCAGGCTCTAGATCTTCAGCTTAAGCGCAAGACTTGTTGAGACTTGTATAGTTTAGATAAGAATTTAGGCAACGACGGTGAGGCGAGGCGGGGGATTGAAATGACGCTGACGCTTTGTCAGTCGACTGACAGAATGTCAGGGATTCGAGTCTTAACTTCGCCAAAGCTATTCCTCAGTGGCCAAGCCCCGGGACGCGGTTTGGTTTTCGTATTCGCGCAGCTTGCGGTACAGCGTGCGCGATGAGATGCCGAGAATGGCAGCGGCGCGTTCGCGATTGCCGGCACTCTGTTTGAGCACGCCGAGTATGTGTTCACGTTCCAGTTCTTCCAGAGTTATGGACGCCGCGTGAGGCGCCGCCGCAGCGGCCGCGGCCAGGCGATCGACGGCGATCGCGGCAGTCTCTGAACCAAGGATGGGAATCTGATCGACTTCAATTTTGTCGCCGGCCGAAAGCGCGGCCGCGCGTTCCAGGCAATTGCGCAACTCGCGAACGTTGCCGGGCCAGGAATAGGTTCGCAGCCGGGCGCGGGCTTCGTCTGAAAGATCCAGGTGCGGACGACTAAATCGTTCGCGATAAACGCCGAGAAAATAGTCAACCAGATTGGGAATGTCTTCGGTCCGCTCGCGCAGGGGTGGGATGTGCAGAGATACCACGTTGAGTCGGTAGAAAAGATCGGCGCGAAAGCGCTGGCGCTCCACTTCATCGGGAAGACTCCGGTTAGTTGCCGCGATGATCCGCACGTCCGCATTCTGATCGCGCGTGGAGCCAACGCGACGAAAACGACCCTCCTCTAAAAAGTGCAGCAGCTTAACCTGCATCGGCAGCGGCAGATCGCCAATCTCGTCCAGAAACAAAGACGACCCGTCAGCGGCTTCCAACAGTCCGCGACGTAATGAGCTGGCGCCGGTGAAAGCGCCGCGCTCATGCCCAAAAAACTCCGACTCGAAAAGCGTTTCCGGCAGCGCGCCGCAGTTGACCGTAATCATTGGCAAGTTATGCCGGCCACTCCTGGCATGAATGAATCGAGCGAGGACATCCTTGCCGGTACCGGATTCACCGGTCAGCAGAATCGTCGAATCGGTACGCGCCGCTGATTGAGCCTCAGACACGAGGGCCGCCATCGCGGAGTTCTTCTGCATGATTGGCAAGGCTTCATCGCCCGTGTCCGTGCGGCGCGCAACTGATCGCAGTGATGCGTTCTGCTTGACCAGCCGGCGTTTTTCATCCGCTTTGCGGATCACGGCTTCCATCTCGTCGAGGGTGACCGGCTTGGTCAAATAATCGTAGGCCCCCTGACGCATCGCTTCGACGCCGGTCGCCAGCGAAGTGTCGGCCGTCAGCATGACGACTTCCGGAGGGTCTTCGAATTTGCGGATTTCACGGAGGGCGTCGAGGCCGGAGAGGTCGGGCATCATGATGTCCAGGAGCACGACGTCATAGTCCTCTTCGCGCAAAGTCTCAAGGGCCTGTTTCCCGCTGGCCGCCGGCGCTGCGTCGAAATCGGCGCGCCTGAGTTGCTCCGTCACCAGCTTGCGCAACAGGCTGTCGTCGTCAACTACAAGCACGCGAATTTTTCTATTCATAATTGACGGGAGAAGCGGTGCACTAGCCCGCGCAGTGAGCAAGGGCTCCGGGGTCGCGCTCCATGAGCTTAATTTAAGCTACCCCAATTTGATAAGCGGTGTTCAGAGTACCGACTCTAGTCGGGCATTTATCAAGCGGCAAAGACCCAACTGAAGTTGGTACTCTATACGCCATGAAATCAGGATGCTATTCACAGACTAAGTCTGTGCCCCTATGGCTACTCAGGAGCGCGGCGCGGTATCCACAGTCGAAAGCGACTGCCCGCCCCTTCCCTCGATTCGACGGTGATGGCTCCACCTAAAGACTCGGCCAGAGACGAGCAGATTGCCAGGCCGAGGCCATAGCCCTTACCTGCCCCCTTGGTGCTAAAGAAAGGATCGAAGATGCTCGAGAGTAATTCCGAAGGAATACCCGTTCCGCTATCAGCCACCTCAACGGCGAGGCGATCCGTATCGCCGACCGTTGTGATCTTAATCGTGCCCCCGGCTTCACCTAAGGCATCGATTGCATTACTCAATAGATTATCAACAACCTGACGAACCATCGCCGCGTCCGTGGCTACTTCGCTAAGACCCTCTTGCAGGTTGACTTTGAATTCGATGGCGGCTGAGCTGGATCTTTGGACTGCCACTTTCGCGCACTCGGTTGCGATCGCGTTAACGTCACACAGCACGCGCTTTGCCTGGCGCTGCCGGGTAAGATCCAACAGACCGCGGGTGATGTCTTTGCAACGTAAAGCCTGGCGCACGATTTCTTCCAGATAATAAGTCCATTGATGGCTTTCTGCGAGAGCTTGAGTCTCACCGTCCCGACGGATATCGCGCATGGTCGCTTCGGCGCAGGTGGTGATGGCCGCCAAAGGATTATTGATCTCGTGCGCGACGCCCGCGGCCAACTGCCCGACGCTGGCGAGTCGGCGGGAGCGAGCGAGTTGTTCCTGCATCTCTGACATCCGGGTGACGTCGTTCCACGTGACCACACTAACCTGATTGCCACTGGTTTGCGTAACCGGAAAGATCGAGACCAAATAACGACGTTCGTCTTCGGCCTGCACTTCAAACGCTGAGGTTGGCTGGTGCCTCTCAGCCAGGTAGTAACCCGCCACTCGCTTGCCAAACAAGCGCCCGAAAGCATCGCTAAAAGACAACCCAACCACTTCGGCCGCCTGCAGGTTCATCATCTCCGCCGCCAGAGCGTTGCAGCGAATAATGCGCATTTCTTCATCGTGGACGATGATGCCTTCGCGAATGGCGTCGAAAGTCTGTTCCCAAATTTGCTCGGCTGCGCCGATGCCTTCCAACAGCCGCGCGTTATCCAGCGCAATCGCCGCCAGCTCTGCCAGATCCTCCATTTGCCGCATTTCATCGTCGGTGAAATGGTGCAGCGTGCGATGACCGGCAATTAGCGCCCCGACGATCTCGCCACGCGCCTTCAGCGGCGTCACCATCATGTCCCGCACGCCTTCGGCGACATGCACCGGAAAGTCCTTCGCCGGAAACTCCTCACAAATGCCGATGCCTTCGAGCACAAGTGTCGTCTGGGCAACGATGGCCCGGAGAGCCGCTTCATTGGTAATCGGCCTTACCATGGGGATCACGTGCGCGCGGAGACCGCTGGCAACCTTCCAGGTTATGGTTCTTTCGCTGAGTGAAAAGCTGACCACACTGGTCACGTCGGCGTGCATGATGCGGCGAACTAATTCGACGATGGTATGTAGCGTGGTGGCGCTTTGGGGTCGGGATTGGACGGGAGCTGCTTCAGCAGGAACGGCCATTAGGCTTCAATTCAATAGCGACCTCGCTCGGAGGACTGCAAACTCATTGGCGCGGAGCAATTCTCACGCGCAAATGCCGTGAGGTCAAGTCAAAAACTGATGTTCTTGATCCACGACAAAAGCGGGGCTACTGCCTTTCTGTGGTAACTTCAGGACTTGTATGTCTCAATTGAAGATCTCAACTCGCGGCGCGAAGCGAATTCGCAATGGACACCTGTGGGTCTATCGGAGCGACCTGCGCGAACCTCACGAAGCCGAAGGCGGCGCGATTGTACGCGTCGTGGATGACGCAAGCAACTTTGTCGGCCAGGCCTTTTACAGTGACGCATCGGAAATTGCGCTTCGATTCTTGACGACCAGCGATGAAATCATTGATCGCGAATGGTGGCGCCGGAGCCTGCAACGCTGCGCTCAACACCGTGGCAGGATTGCGCGGGAAACAAACGCCTATCGTTTGGTCTATTCAGAAGGCGACCTCCTGTCATCCCTGATCGTCGACGTCTATGACAACGTGATGGTAATGCAAAACCTCTCGCAGGGTTCTGAACTGGTGAAGAGCGATCTGGTTGAATTGCTGTCAGAAGAATTCTCGCCGCGCGCCATTGTCGAACGTAACGACGCGCGCGTGCGCGGGCTGGAGGGGCTCGAATTGCGGACCGGCGTGCTTTATCAGCGCGTCACAGAACCGGGAGCGGTAGCGACCGAATCGTACCAGTCAAGTCGCGCCTATGATCCTGGTGCTACCGCTCCCGGTTCTGTAACAGCGCTCGATCAAATTGAGATCAATCAACACGGAGTTCGCTTTCTGGTGTCGCCGCTTGGCGGCCAAAAGACGGGGGCGTTTCTGGATCAGCGCGAAAACTATCTGGCCGCGCGCGGCGTCGCGCACGGCCGGGCGCTGGATTGCTTCACTTTCAATGGCGGCTTTGCGCTGCACATTGCATCCTCGTGCGAGAGCGTCGTAGCGATCGATATCTCTGACGACGCGGTCGCGGCGGCGCAACGCAATGCCGAGTTGAACGAAGTGGGCAACATTGAATTTCGCACCGTCAATGTATTCGATGCGTTGCGGGAAATGGAATCGCGCGGCGAACGCTTCGATACGATCGTTCTGGATCCTCCCGCGTTCGCAAAAAACCGGGCGACTATTAAATCAGCAGTGCGTGGGTACAAAGAAATCAACCTGCGCGCCTTAAAGCTTTTGAACCCGGGCGGAGTACTGGTCACCTGCACCTGCTCGTATCACATCGACGAAGAGTTGTTTCTGGAAATCATCGAGGATGCGGCTTTGGATGCGCGCCGCCGTCTGCAAATTATTGAAAAGCGAGGCCAATCAACCGATCATCCGGTGCTGCTCGGCGTGCCGGAGACACATTATTTGAAGTGCGTGATTGCGCGAGTGCTTGAATCAAGCACTCGCGCAATCGAGACTAAGTTCTTCAAAACAGCCAGTTGAGGCGTTCAGCGATCATGCCACTTGGGGCTAACTTGTCAGACGCATTACAATAAGTGCCGTAGGCCTCAAAAAGATGAAGCTAAACGAGAGAATCGGAATCTATGAATCGATAGAGGAATACCGAAAGCGTCCTCTAATTGTCTATGCGACGAGCACGAGGGAAGGTGTGGCAGCCATACTTGCGTCTGACGCGGTTCGATACTTGATCGATCAGGTTGATCAGATCAAAGACTCGAAGTCGGTTGACGTATTGATCCATAGCTCGGGAGGCGATGCTTTAGCTGCGTGGAAGCTAATGTCCATCCTACGCAAACGCTTCAAAAACGTCGCGGTGTTGGTTCCCTTCATGGCTTTTAGTGCGGCGACGATATTCGCGCTCGGAGCCGACGAAATTGTCATGCACCCTCACGCCTCGTTGGGACCGATCGACCCCCAGATTCAAGTGAAAGATCGCTCCTTTTCATACGAGGACGTAGGGGCGTTTCTCCGATTTCTTGAGGAGGAGGGAGGCTTTACTGAGCAAACCCACCTCAGTACTCTGGTCGAGAGAATCTTCGCCGCGGTGGATCCCCTGGTAATAGGAGCAGCTAAGCGCGCGAGTGAATTGTCGAGCTCAGTTGGTGAAAGATTGCTTAGAATGCACATGAGTGATTCTGCCGGTCGCGATGCGGCGCGACAGATTGCCGAGAACTTGAACAAGAGCTTTTTTGCTCATGGCGATGCAGTATCTCGAACGAGAGCCCGAGAGCTGCAGCTAAAGATCGCCAAGGATGACAAAGAGCTAGAGGCGCTAATGTGGCAAGCTTACCTTGGACTCGAATCATATATGCTTCTCAAGGAGCCATTTCATCCGATGCTCTATTTCTTGCGTGATGAAGCTGCGAGGGATTCTTTGAAGCCCACGCCGGCGCTTCAACTTCCGCAGAATGCTCCGCCGGAGTTAGTCCAGCAAATATGGAACGCCGTGGCTCAACAGGCCATCCAAGCTTTGCAGGCGGAGGCACCGCGAGTAAGATATGAGAACATCAACGCACTAATCGAGAGTCCACGCTTGGGTTTTGAGCACTTCACCTGCGGCGAGGTTTCGGCGTTCCGGGTTCCGGGAGGGGACCTAAAAGTGGAGGGCATAAACACTAGCATTGGTTGGCGAGGATGTGATATACGTCACGAGTTAGTAGATCCGCCAGACGGAGGGGCTGATCGGCATTCCCAACAAAGCTCCATTTCAACTCCGAACGAAGATCCCCTGGCAGCAGGAGCAGAGTCATGAAACTTAATCCCATAAGACATAAGAGGCCCGTCAGAGTCTCTGTGACCCCGGTTAGTGGTGAGGATGCCCGTAAGACGCCGTACGAATTTACTTTAACTGTGCCGGTCGAAAATCTCTTCTGGCATTCGGTTAGCTCTTATGAACACGGCTCTTTCGAGTCCGCGCGAATCAAGGCTTCGGACCTTATCACTCAACCGAAGCGATCATCCCGGTCTCCGATATTCACCTCGAAGATTATCAAGTTCTAGCTCTTACTGTTCGGGCGATAGCTCTATGGCTGCATTCCCGGATCGGCCTCGACGACAACTTTCGTCGTATAGTCCTTGCCGTTGACTGACAACTTCAAGTTGTAAGTACCGGGTTCGATTGCGGGCCCTATGTTAAAGAGGCCGGCGAAACCACCTCCTCCTCCTCCACCTCCTCCGCCACCAAATCCTGGCGGCAGGTTCGCCGGACGCGGCGGAATATCACCCCGCAAATTCCACTGCACGCGGTTAATTCCAATTTCTTTGGCGCCCGCGATGTTGCGAATCACCTTTCCGCTGTAGTCAGAGATCGTGATCTTTACGTCGCCTGGGGGGACGGCTTTCAGGTAATAGCTAATCGCGCTTCCCGGCGGCGGATTGTTCGCGCGAAAAAGTTTTGCGCCGCCGGTGTAACGGCTCAAACGAAGATCATTCAGCCACTGTGTTCCCGGACGCACGCCGAACAAAAAGACCTCGGTGTCCAGCACCTTGCTCCGGGTGAGTTGTTGCAGCGGCGTAATGTCATCCAGGATGTAAATACCGCGGCCGTGCGTACCGATAATCAGATCGTTATCACGCGGATGAACGAGGATGTCGTCGACTCGGACGGTGGGTAAGCCGGACATAAACTGGCGCCACTCTCTGCCGGCGTCGAATGAAGTGTACAGACCGAATTCGGTTCCCACGTACAGCAAATCCTTGTTCTTCGGATCTTCGCGAACTACATTGACTGCGCCCGTCGGCGGCAAGTTACTGACGATTGAACTCCAGGTTGCGCCATAGTCGCGCGTCACAAACAAGTAGGGTTTCAGATCGTCGAAACGATGGCCATCGACCGCGAGATAACAAGTCGCCGCGTCATAGCGCGATGGTTCGACGCGGTTGATGTGATACATCTCGCCGATACCCGGCACGTTCCTGGCAACGTTCTTCCAGGTCGCGCCGCCATCGCGGCTGACTTGAACATTGCCGTCGTCGGTCCCCAGCCACAAGACCCCGGGGACCATCGGCGATTCAGCAATCGTGACGATATAACCAAAGCTGGTGTAGCCGTCGTTCTTTGAAGCCATCGGGTCTTTGCCCGACACTCCCATGATCGAGAGGGTGTTGCGATCGACATGCTTCGTCAGATCGGCCGTTGCCGTCCAGGTGTCGCCGCGATCCAGCGACTTGAAAAATCTGTCACCGCCAACATAGAGAATCCGCGAGTTATGCGGCGACATCACCAGCGGGGTGTTCCAGTAGAAGCGATATTGTTCGCCCGGCGAGGGAGCGGGCGCCACGTTAGTAGCCAAATTCGCGCCAAACCCGACAAAACCCTGGGCCGCAGCGATCGCCGCCAGAGCTGCTTGCGGATCCTGGCCGTCGGGAGTTGGTGAAGGTGTCGCTCCGGGTCGACCTCCGACACCCGCTCCGCCACCAACACCGCCGCCGCGACGCGGCAGCGCGCGCGGACGAATGGTGACACTGCGCCCGGTGCGCAGGTCGATGCGATTTATAGCGCCGTTTTGTGACTCGGAATAGACGATGTTGTAGTCGTTCGGATCGGCTTGCGAGTAGAAGCCGTCGCCGCCGCCGGTGCGAAACCAGTCGGCGTTGGTGATCCCTGCCTGATTACGCGTCTGGCTTGGCCCGCCCCACGAACCATTGTCCTGCAAGCCACCATAGACGTAGTAAGGCTTGCGCATGTCCGCGGCAATCGCATAGAGTTGCGCCGCCGGGATCGTGTTGATAAATTCCCAGGTCGCACCTTGATCGTAACTCACATCCAGACCGCCATCGTTTCCGATCAGAATATGATTTCCATTCTTCGGATCGATCCAGATCGCGTGATGATCGCTGTGCGCTATTCCCGGTTGCAGCGACGTAAACTTCTTGCCGCCATCGGTCGATTTACTAAAGTTCAATCCGCCGACACAAACATTTTCAGGATTGCTGGGATCGACGCGAATCTGGCTGTAGTACATGGGGCGATTGTTTTCGTTGCTGACCAGACGCCAGGTCTTTCCTTTGTCGTCTGAGCGCCAGACTCCGGACTTCTTGGGATCCAGCGGAGTTGGCGTAGGCGAAGCAGCGGGGCTCGCCGACGGTGTCGGCGTAGGCGAGGGACTGGCGCCGCCTCCAGTCAGCGGTTCTTCGCCGCCAGTTCCGGCGCTCGCGCCTACCTCCATCTGCGCGTAAATGACATTCGGATTCGATCGCGAAACATCGAGGCCGATGCGTCCCAGCAGTCCTTCGGGCAAGCCGTTGCCTTGCAATTTCGTCCACGACTTTCCCGCATCCGTCGTTTTCCAAATTCCCGATCCCGGTCCGCCACCGTTGTAGCCCCATGAAGTTCTGCGGCGCTGATAAGAAGCTGCATACAACGTCTTGCTGTCCGATTGATCAATGACTAGATCAGTAATGCCCGTATCTTCGTCGATGAACTTAACGTTGTTCCACGTCTTACCGCCGTCAGTTGTTTTATAAACCCCCCGCTCTTTGTTGGCGCCAAACAAGTGACCGAGAACCGCCACGTAGACTATATTGGGATCCTTCGGATCGATGACAATGCGCGCAATGGTCTGCGAATTCTCGAGGCCCATCTTCGTGAAGGTCTTGCCGCCGTTGGTCGATTTATAGATGCCGTCACCAAAGCTGGAACTCTGGCGGTTGTTGGCCTCGCCGGTGCCCACCCAGACGATTTCGGGGTTCGACGGAGCAATCGCGATATCTCCAATAGAAGCAGTCGAATAAGTATCAAAGATGGGCTGGAAAGTCGTGCCGTTATTCGTAGTTTTCCAAACCCCGCCGGTAGCGAAGCCCACATAATAAATATAAGGATTGCTCTCGACCGCGGCGATGTCGTCGATGCGT
>Ga0207646_10008180_pt1 | contig 10514 bp, 9 predicted proteins | sample KBSK5502metaG_FD_184343 | JGI IMG/M metagenome (GOLD analysis project Ga0207646, IMG submission 184343) | Corn, switchgrass and miscanthus rhizosphere microbial communities from Kellogg Biological Station, Michigan, USA - KBS K5-50-2 metaG... | ecosystem: Host-associated > Plants > Roots >...
TGCGCTCTAGACCTTGATAGGCGTGGACGGTGGCGCTTCCATTGACGAGAATTTCATCTACGAGGTAAGGGAGCACAAGGGCCAGAAGGCGACGAAGCGGGGATGGCACTGTGATGTCGACGAGACGCCACACGCACGCTGCGTCGGCGATCCGGGCCGCGATGGCCGCCTGGATGTTGATGCTGGAGCCCTCCACGATGTCGATCCGCTCTCGACGAATGAGAACGGCGAGTCGGCAAACTTCTGCGACCAGACGCAACGGGTAGCCAAGCCAGAAGGCCGGCGCGACCGTTCGGCGAAGGCGCACCATGGGCAGCCGTCGCACCGCCACGCCCTTAGCTTCGAATCGCCTCGCCACCTGATCTGCGCCGGGTGGGAGAACTGCGATTACGCTCCACTGCTCCCGCGGCGCGCTGAGTCCGATCGTGAGCGCTTCGTTGTGTGGCCCACCGAAGACGGGCCACGGGATGACGTGGAGGATTCTGGTCGGCCGGGGCGCCTTGGCGGTCGAGTCTGGCTGGCTCAAAGCCGCTTGCCACGCCTGACGGCAGACCAGGCCCGCGTGTAGCGGACAGGTTCGGTCGCCAGGGCAACCATATCCCTCGCATCGACCAGGAGACCGACAAGGCGACGGCGTCTTGATCCGCCTGCGGCGCGCTTGCGCACCTCGTGCGCCTCGAGCAAGAAGGTCCGCCGGATACGGCTTGACTTACCCAGGCCGCTTCTGCGAAACCGAGCAACGGTCATCTCGAGATGGATGGCGTTGACGTCGCCGATTCGGAGGAGGTAGTCGAGGTCCATACATGCGTGAAGCCGTTCGTCGAAGGGACCGACTCTCTCCAGGAGATCGCGCCGAAAGAACATTGCGCCCGAGAAGATGTAGCACCCATGGGTGAAGACGCGATCCGGATCGTACGGGGACGATTCGAATCGCCTCATGACGTTACCGTCAGCCCGGATCATGTCGAAGTTGCCATACACAAAGTCGGCGTGAGGATGTTCCGTGTAGGCCCTTTCCACGGCCGCGAAGGCACCCGGCACGAGTAGGTCGTCGGCGTTCAGCCAAACAACGACATCACCGGAAGCACCCGCAATCGCCTTGTTAAGTGCTTGTGCTTGACCTCCATCCGGTTCCGAACGCCACCGTACGCGATTCGCGAAGCTCCGGAGGATCTCCAGGGAGCCATCGGTCGACCCTCCATCCTGGACAATCACTTCGTACGGGGCGGGCTCTTGCGATAGCGCACTTTCCAGGGCTTCGCCAAGAAATGTGGCGCTGTTGTACGACGGGACAACGACGGAAATCTTCGTTCGACGCGCGATTGGCTGGTTGGTCACGGCTTTGAGATTCGCGAGCCGTCGGCACCCGCATCGGAGCGCCTCGCCCCGCCGACGCCCGCTGGTTTGGCGCCAGGACCGGTTAGCCATACCTCGATCACGCCGACGCCGGTTCCACGGACCAGCGGCCAGGCTGATCCTGAGATCTGATCAGCCGGAGCGCGAGCAGACAAACAACGATGCCGAACGTAGCGTAAAGGCGTTCCGTGTTTGAGTAGGGCGAGAACGCGATGCTCCAGAGCAGCGTCGACGCCACAAACGCGATCAATGGGTTCAGCTCCAGCCCGCTCCAATACACGTTTGCGAGCATCCAAAGTACGAGGACTGCCACCGCGCCCCAGAACAGGCCCCCGGCGAGCCCCGCCCACACCCACGATCCAAGAAGGTACGAATGGGTCGGGATCAGGTCGGGGTCGGCCGGCAGGTTTCCACCAGGGATGCCCAAGTCGATGAGCCTCTGACGTTGCAGCTGCACATACTTCGGGTCCCTCGCCCATGACCCATGCCCGAGGATGGGCGAGTCGAGGATGGCCTGCGTCGACGCCAGGAGCTCGGCTCGTCCGCCTGCCAGAACGCCGAGAGGGTTGGCGGGAGCGATCGACGCCGCGGGAACTGTCGTCGCGCTAGGAACCTGGGAAACCGCCGGAGCCTGCGAATTGGATGCTTGTGGCGGGCCGCTTGGCACGACGATACCGGCCTGAGCGTCGAACTTGGCTCTCGCCGCATCTCCGAACACGTTCGCGGCCGCTGCGGCGCTCAGTCCGAGGTAAATAACGAGCGCGGCAATGCCGTAAAACCCTACCCCGACAGCAATTCGTGCGGGAAACCGTTGACCGAGCGGCTTGCGGTGACGCAGCACCGTCGCAAGGATCAGGTAGGCCGCCGTCAACAAGGCCACGCCACTCATGCTTCGAAACCCGAAGATGGCGGCGTTGACCATGCCGAACGAGCCGAAGATCGCGATCGCGACCCATGGTCGGCGGGCGGCCGAGGCTCCGGAAAGACCAGCAGCCAGCACCAACCCGATAGCGCCGCCAATGGCGTACTTCCAGGGGTCTGAGAGCTCGAAGCTCGTTGGGTCGATTAGGACTCCAAGGACGCCGCCGGCCGCAAGCCCAAACGCGACAATGCGTGCACGTGCTGCCGTGGATGCCAAGGTGAGGAATGCCAGGAGATCGATCAGCGTGAAGCCGATTGCGGCCCAGCCGCGCGTCCAGTCCCTCACGGCGCTCCGGACGATGAGATCACTCGCGATTTGCGAAACGAGCCACGCGCCCAGGAGGACAAGCAGCGACTTGGGAGCTCGGAGACGATCCCTGGATCGAAGCAACCAGGGCAGCAGCAAGAGCGCCAGGACTTCGCTCAGGATCAGCTCGCCGATGATCCGCGCCTGGACGAAGGATGTCGCAGGAACCACGAACGCCCAGACATCCAGGGCGGTTGTCCGAGCCAAGAGTGAGCGAATCGACCCCTGCCGGGCCGTCAGTCGAGCGATGGGGGATTGCGGTGCCGTGGTCACCTGACAACTCGCCGAGCGATTGGGAAGGCAAGGGAGAACTGCCCCTCACGCTGATTCCTCACGGGATGACTTTTCCGCGCCGGCCCGCGATGGCCGCACGTCGTCCCTTGACTCGCGCGAATCCGATCGTAGCGGCCGCTCGCACAGCTCCATTGAGGTCTATGAGCACGCGCAGGAAGGCTCTCGGAGAGTCCTCTACGACTCGAAGAGCGGCTGGCACGACATACACGGACATGGCGACATCAATTGCCAGCAGCGCGACGGCCGCTCCGACCAGCCCAAATGAGGACGCGAAGGGAATTGCCAGCAACAGCGCCGCCGTGGTGCTGGTGAGGTAGACCACAGCCTGTCCTACGTGCCGGTTCGTTGCGACGAGCGAGGTTGTGAGGGTGAACCAGAAGGAGTTGGCGACCACGATCAGAAGCAAGACCGCCAGCAGCGCCATTGGCGGATCAACGAGCCCGTGCGTCCACGCCCGGATGATCGAAGGCCCGATCGCGATCAATGTCACCGCGGCCGATAGAGCGACGACAAGAGAAAGCTGAACGGCGTGTCGAAGGATCATGCGCGCCTCATCGAGATGGCTGCTACCGATCGAGCGGGAGAGCTCGGGCCAGATCGAGAGATTGATCGACGACATGATCTGGGTCACCACCCGGGTAAGTGTCCGTGTCGTCGAGAACACGACGACCGCCTGTGTGCCGAGCACGCTGCCGACAACGATCGTCAGTCCCTGAACGGACAGAGCGTTGCTGAGGGGAAATGTCAGGAACGCCAAGCCCGGCGCAACGAGTCCGCGGAGAGTCTCGCCGCGCGGCATGCTCGGACGGAATGACAGCCACGGCACGGCGCGGCGTAGCACCAGCCACGAGACGACGAAACCAACCGTGCTCGCCGCGAGGAACGCGGAGGCCGCGGCGCCAGGGCCTCCTCCGAGCAGGACTGCGCCGACGAGGGCAGAGAATTCGAGTAACCGACTGACCTGTCGAATCGCGACGCCGAGTGGGTATCGTCCCCCGGCCCGATAGCCGGCGTCGAGCATGGCGAACTGATTGCCCACCGCGACCTGGGCGAACAAGGCCGCGAGAACCAGGCGGGCCTCGGGAGAAGCGATGGCTGCTCCGTTTCCAAAGGCCCCCCCGAACACGAACGCAATCGCGAGCGCAGCAAGAACAGTTGTGCCGGTCATCACAGTGACGAGGGACCAGACCTGGCGTCCAAGCTTGGCCGCCTCGTTTCGTTTACCTGCCGCCGCGAGCATGGTCATCGAGTTTCCCGCAACGGCCGAGAAGCTCAGGTCGCTCAGGGCAACGAACAGGGGGACCGCGCTCAAAATGAGCCACTCGCCGTACTTGTCGACGCCCCAAGCTCCGAGGAGGACCGGGACGCTGACGAGTTGGATGATCATCGTCAGGGCCGTCCCAGCGACATTCGCCGCGAGCCCTCGAGCGATCCTTCCGGTCGAACCAGGACTGCGCCGGTCCTGGTGGGCCCGACTATCGATTGAGTCTTCGAGTCGTTCGATCACTTCTCCAGCGCACCCGCCGGCTCTGGTGTCGCGATCGAAATGGCCTCCCCGCGGATGCAAGACCACTCGCCTACCGAGCCCTTGGCGGCCGGCCTGGACCGAGCGCGTCGTTGCCGCTTTGCACCGTTGCTCACGAGATCAAGCCCGCGTAGGCCCGGACCGCTCGAGACTGCGTTCCCGATCGTCCTTCGGCGGTTTCACGGCCGCATCGTTCCCGTGCACCGTAGGCGGCTTGTATGGATCTGAGTCAAGAAGCCACACAACTACTGGCGTTGATCCTTGCTCGGTGACGTGCGAGCGACAGACCCGTCCGCGCGTCGGGGTCCAGCTCGACTGCGTGGCGATCGAAACGCCGCCATCGATCGAAGGATACCGCTCGGGTCGCCCGCAGGCGGTCTGAATACCTTCGTTTGGTTTGGTCGACGCACAACGCCAGTGACCGGCCTGGAGGACGATCGGCCGCTTCGAGTACCCTGATCCGCGGTCCCAATTCGATCTCATCACGTCGCCGCCTGCCGTGGGGGCCGGGCATGCGGGGAGGGCCTCGCACCAACGGGATGAACCCTTGAAGTCGCCGCACGCCAAGGACGACGGCGATTGAAGCCTTCGCTTGTACCGTCCAGCGACGAAGTGAGTGTCGTGATGCCCGTCAAGGACGGGCTGTGGTCCGTCGAGCAGTCGTTGCCCTTGCTCCTCAACCAGGATGCGCCCTGGGAAACTGAGATCATCGTCATCGACTCAGGCTCAAGCGACGGCACGCGGGAATTCGTTCTGGGCTTGGCCGAAGCGGACGCGCGAATAACGATGATTGGGATCGAGCCGGGCGAGTTTCACCACGCTCGCACCCGCAACCTCGGCGCGACGATTGCATCTGGCCGCTTCGTCGTCTTTCTCAACGGGGATGCGATACCCCAGGGCGAACGTTGGCTCGCTGAGCTTGTCGGACCCATCGCCTCTGGCGACAGCGGCCCCGCTGCGAGTTATGGTCGCCAGGTCGTGCGTGCGGACGCAGATGTTCTCAGCCTCTGTCGGATGGCGTACAACTACGGGCCGACGCCCAGACTGAAGGACGCTGGTTCGGCGCTGTCAGCTCGCGAGCTCTACGCATTCTCGACTGTCGCCTGTGCGGTCGACACCGCTCGGGTCTCGCGTCCCCTGTTCGATGAGCGGTTCCCCGTGGCCGAGGACGTCGGCCTGTCGAAACGAATCATCGACGGCGGAGGCCGGATTGCATACGTACCTGGAGCGGTGACCAGCCACCATCATCAATATGGCTACATCGAGATCCTGCGGCGATACTTCGACTACAGCGTTATCTATGAGCGTGCCGCGATCTTCCGCGTCGGAACTCGTGTCGGTGGAGATGGTCGGCGCTACCTCCGGACCGCCGCGGGCATTCTCCGTCATCGCCCATTCGGTGACACAGTGCGCTTCGCACTGTTTTTTGCGGCATCGGGCATCGGCGTCCAGCTCGGCCGCTGGTACCGACGATTGCCGAGATGGGTCTGCAGGGCATTGACCCTCTATGACACGTGCGCGATTGGTGAGTCGGACGGTCTGTCGCGATGATTTCGTTTTCTGGCCGAGGTCCCCTCAGCGCCTTCGGCCTGGGGATTCAAGTTCGATCGGCTCTAGCAGTCGCTAGCCTTCGAGCCGCCGCCGCGCAAGGACGCAAGCGTGGTCCGTGCCGTTACTCCTGGCAGCAAAGATCACCAGTTCAACCTCGACCAGCCCGAGGGTCCACAACTCTTGCCTGAGCCAGGCCCATGGGTATTGGAGGCCACGCATCAGGGGCGCGCCGCGGCGACGCTGCACCTTGGCGCGTATGTCGCTCAGGTTCCGCCTGACGGCCAGCGCCTGAAGGACTCCCGGCACCCCCAACGGCGGTAGCACGACCGGCAAGTGAACCATCATGGTGCCGCCGGGTTTGAGGACCCGGGCCACTTCCGCGAAGTTCATTCGTGCCAGGTCCAGCGACTCAAGATGCTGGAATACGTGGGCCGAAAAGAGGGCGTCCGCCGTGGCGGTGTCGACTGGCAGGCTCAGGCCGTCGCCCAATCGGAGCTCGACGTTGGCCGCGGAGATGTTCGAGCGCGCGACGGCCAGCATTCCGTCTGAGACGTCCACGCCGATAACGTGCGCAAAGTCGTCGGCCATCGCCTTTGTCAGGCGACCGGCTCCGCAGCCGACCTCGATGACTCGCCCAAAGTCGACGCCGTACCTAGACCACCGCTGACGAAAATCGATCCAGTCTGACCGTCCGAGCGCGTAGAAGTCGTTTGCCGTCCACGGGTCCGCGCCGCCGCGTTGGCGACCTGGCCAGCTCGCAACCCCGTAGAACGGGTCGTCCCTGCCCCACTTGCGCCACTCGACGTTCGATGCAGCCTTCTCGGTCCTGCCCACGACGCGAGGGTACCTCGCTCAGCGCTTGGCGACCCGCGAGATCGGCTGAGATGATCGCCTAACTCTCTACGCGGACCTCCGATCGGTGCCAGATCTCGATCCCGCGGCCTCGGATCACGTTGAACCAGCCGGCGGCGAAGGCGAGATTGACGATTGCAAAGGAGCGAGCGAACGCCAGTGCCCGGGGTGGCCGGCGACCCGTCCCGGCAACGAGATGGCCGGCCAAGGCCATCGCAGCACCCGCCACGAGAACGGCTGGAACCAGTAAAAGAGCCGGCTCGTCGCGCCCGAGGATCAGCCCCGTGAGGCTCGCAACTGCAAGCAGCCATGGCGTCATCCAGCGCAGCAACTTGTGAGACCAGATCGCGACGGCTGATCCGGGATGACGCCAGGGCGGAAGTCGGCCCAACATGGACAGATTGGCGCGTATCCCGCGGGTCGCTGTCCGCGTTCGGTTGGTGAGCTGCTCGCGGATGCCACTGATGGGCCGATCCGTCGCAACCGCGGCCGGAACGTACACCACGAGCCCGCCCTTCTCTCGCACGTAGAGGGGCAGCAGATGGTCCATCGATGCTGTCGTCGGGACGGACCCGACGGCACCGCGCCTGATCGCGAGCACCGCGCCGGTGACGGCGGTCAAGATGCCCGCCCGACTCTCGAGCTCACGGACTCGACGCTCGTAGCGCCAATAGAGGCCCTCTTGCGCAGAGGTCGCGGTCGCCTGTTCGCCGCGCCATTCGAGGCGGCCAGTGGCACAACCCACACGTGGATCGCGGAAGGCCGCCGATATTGCGCCGAGACACCCCGCTGCAAAACGGGTATCTGCGTCAGTCAGCAGGATGACGTCGCCCTTGGCCGCGGCAATCAGGGCGTTCTGGGTCGCCGTCTGGCCGCCGCGATCCAGCGTAATGAGGCGGATTCGGTCATCCTCGGCAGCGAGTCTCGAGACGATCTCGGACGTCCCATCTGTCGAACCGTCCGAGCCGACGATTACTTCGATGAGTTTGACGTCGCCGTCATCCTCAGCGAGGGCGTTCGTTACCCGATCGGCGATCTGCCCAGCCTCATCGTGCACGGCGATCGCCACGGTCACTGTCGGTGCCGGCCCCTGCGCTTCCAAGCGTAAGGGGCGGACTCGAGCGACGATCGAGACGAGCACCGGGTAGCCCGCGTATGCCCAGGCAAGAAACCCGATCGACGTCCAGAACAGTGCCGTCAACACACGCAAACTGGCTTGTCGCAGGCAGTGCTGCTGGCATCGGCGAGCGTTGCCGATCCGGTCGCGGCCATCGCGGCCGATGATAGGACGTCACGAGTCAGGACCGCCTCCTCGGTCAAGTAGGTCGCGCGGCTTCGGATCCATCGATTGCGCGGAACAGGTGGTTCCATGGCTCAAGACCGCCGGCGGCGACGGGTCGGTATCCGGTCCTCGCCAGGACCGAGGCGACCGCATCCAATTGAGGTCCGTGCGCTTCGATCAAGATCGATGGATGTTCGCTGGCGAGCAGGTCGCCGGCGCCGCTCAGCACGGCGAGCTCGCCACCTTCGACATCAATCTTGACCACGGATACTGGCGGTCGCCCCGCCCGCTCCCAGATGGCATCCAATGTCGTCTGTCGTACCGCAAGTTGTCCAATCTCGCGCTGGCCCTTGATGACAGCTTCCGTTGATGCGTATGCCGGGTCATTGGCGACATGAAGGGTGGTCAAGCCCTCGGCGGCCCCAACGGCGGCCTCGATCACATCGACGTTCTGTATCGAGTTTGCCCGAACGTTGCTGTACAGGCGACGTACGTTGCTTGGAACTGGCTCGATGGCGAGGACCGTGACAGATGGCGCAGACGCCGCCAGCGGGACGGCATGGATCCCAACGTTGGCCCCCACATCAATGGCCATCGATTGAGGGTTCGCGAGTGCAACGAGTAGACGACACTCCGCGTCCTCGAAACCACCGTTCACAAACGCCAGGAGTCCAAGGATTTCCTGGTATTCAAGCGTTACCAATGACCCGCCAGGGCGGCGGAGTTCGAAGGATTCGGGCGGCGGCGGCAGAATGCGTCGAAGGATCTGCCGAAAGACGAATCCACGGCCGCGATTCGTCAGTGAGTGCTTCAGGTACAGCCTGATCGGCTGAGCGAGGCCAATTCGCAGTTGATTGACGCGTCTAAACGTCACGTAATGCGCGCGACGGCGGTCCGCCCTCCACGAGTCGCCTCATACCACTGGACGGTGTTGCGCAGCCCATCCTCGAACGACGTTCGTGCGCTGAACCCGAACAGCTCACGAGCTCTGGAGGTGTCCAGTGCCCGCCGCGGCTGTCCGTCTGGTTTCGATTCGTCCCAGCGGATCTCACCCGCAAACCCCGTTAGCTCGGTGATGAGGGTCACGAGCTCGCGGATGGTGATTTCCCGTCCCACGCCGAGGTTGACGGGCTCGGCGCCGTCATAGCGTTCGGCCGCCAGAACGATGCCCTCAGCGGCGTCATCGACGTACAGGAATTCCCGGCTCGCCGATCCCGTGCCCCAGACCTCGATGAAGGCGTCGCCGGCATTCCGCGCGTCCACGCATTTCTTGATCAGGGCAGGGATCACGTGCGAGCTCTTGGGGTCGAAGTTGTCGCCCGGACCGTAGAGGTTGACGGGGATCAGGTGGATGACATTGAAGCCGTACTGCTCGCGGTAGGCCTGGCCCTGGACGAGGAGCATCTTCTTGGCGAGGCCATATGGTGCGTTCGTCTCTTCGGGATAGCCGTTCCAGAGATCCGCCTCGTGGAACGGCACCGGCGTGAACTTTGGATATGAGCAGACCGTTCCGATGGTCACGAACTTGCCGACCCCAGCCAGCCGCGCCCCTTCCATCAGTTGGATTCCCATGATCGCGTTCTCGTAGAAGAATCGACCTGGGTTCTCGCGGTTCGCGCCGATCCCGCCGACAACAGCGGCGAGGTGGATGACGACATCAGGTCGACTGTCGGCGAGCACCTGGTTGATCCCGTCGAGGGACCGAAGATCGTAATCGCGGCTCCTGGGGGCCGCCACGTCGACGGCGCCGCTGGCGACGAGACGGGCTACGACTCGCCGGCCGAGGAAGCCGCCGCCACCGGTGACCAGGACGCGCCGGCTCTGCCAGAACGAGCTCACGAGCTGGCGAGACCCTCGCCGACGACGGCGCGCTCAGCCACGTGGCGCGATGGGTCAAGCCCAGCCTCCACCAGATCCGCCTCGACCATGATCCTCACCAGATCGTGAAAACCTGTCGTCGAGCGCCAGTCGAGCTCCGCGCTCGCCTTCGATGCGTCGCCGCACAGCTCGTCCACCTCAGTGGGACGGAAATATCGGGCATCGACCTCGACGTACTTCGTCCAATCGAGGCCGACTTGGGCAAAGGCGGCGTCGACAAAATCCCTGACCGAATGCATCTCGCCGGTGGCGATCACGTAGTCTGCCGGTTGGTCTGCCTGGAGCATCCGCCACATCGCGTCGACATATTCCGGTGCGTAGCCCCAGTCGCGCCGGGCGTCGAGATTGCCGAGGTAGATCTTCTCCTCCTTGCCCGAAAGTATTGCAGCGATGCCACGAGTGACCTTCCGGGTTACGAAGGTCGCTCCGCGGCGTGGTGATTCGTGGTTGAACAAGATTCCATTGACCGCGAACAGGCCGTATGCCTCGCGATACTGGATCGTCATCCAGTGCGCAAAGACCTTCGCGACGGCATACGGGCTCCGAGG
>Ga0207646_10008183_pt1 | contig 10512 bp, 12 predicted proteins | sample KBSK5502metaG_FD_184343 | JGI IMG/M metagenome (GOLD analysis project Ga0207646, IMG submission 184343) | Corn, switchgrass and miscanthus rhizosphere microbial communities from Kellogg Biological Station, Michigan, USA - KBS K5-50-2 metaG... | ecosystem: Host-associated > Plants > Roots >...
GAGCTCCAGAACGGGCATGCGGTCTTGGCACACATCAGCGGCAAGATGCGGATGAATTTCATCCGGGTCGTGCCGGGCGACAAGGTCCTCGTGGAGCTGTCGCCGTACGACCTGAAACGGGGACGCATTACAAGGCGAGTGAGGTATTAGTGAAGGTCCGCGCGTCAGTCAAAAAGCGTTGCGATAAATGCAAGATCATCCGGCGCGAGCGGCAGATCCTCGTGATCTGCTCCGAGCCGAAGCACAAGCAAAGGCAGGGTTAGGGGCTAAATGGCTCGAATCGCTGGCGTCGATATCCCGCGCGAAAAACGCGTCGACGTGTCCCTTCGCTACATCTTTGGCATCGGTGAGACGACCGCCAAAGAAGTGCTCGAGCAGGCGCGGATCGGGGGCGCCACTCGGGTGCGCGACCTGACCGAGCCTCAAATCGCGAAGATCCGAGAGATCATCGACCGCGGCTTCACGGTAGAGGGTGACCTCCGCCGCGAGATCGCGCTCAATATCAAGCGCCTGCAGGAGATCGGCAGCTACCGCGGTCTACGTCACCGGCGCAATCTGCCGGTTCGCGGGCAGCGCACGCGCACCAATGCGCGCACGCGCCGCGGAACGCGCAAGACGGTAGCCGGAAGAAAGAAGGCGGTGTCTAAGACCTAATGGCGCAAGAGCGAAAGCAAGAAAAGCAGGAGCGACCCGAGAAGGGCGCGGACAAGGCGGAAAAGCCGGAGACGGAAGCCGCCGCGGCCGAGGCGAAGCCACGCCGCCGTCGCGAGAAGCGCGTCGTGCCACGCGGCGCCGCGCACGTGAAGGCCTCGTTCAACAACACGATCGTGTCGCTCACCGACCCCGCAGGAAATGTGATCGCGTGGTCCTCGGCCGGAGCCGCCGGCTGGAAGGGGTCACGGAAGAGCACGCCGTACGCGGCTCAGGTCGCCGCGGAGACCGCCGCACGCAAGGCCCTCGACCTCGGCTTGAAGGTGGTCGAAGTGTTCGTGCGCGGGCCGGGTGCGGGACGTGAGGCTGCGATCCGCGCGCTCGAGGCGACCGGCCTCGAGGTGACCGCGATCACCGACGTCACGCCGATCCCCCACAACGGCTGTAGACCTCCGAAACGGAGGCGCGTCTAAGGATGGCGAGATACACCGGTCCGGTCTGCCGGATCTGCCGCCGTGAAAGCATGAAGCTCTTCCTCAAGGGAGAGAAGTGCTTCACCAAGTGCACGTTCGAGAAGCGTTCGTCGCCGCCAGGGATGCACCAGCAGCGCCGCCGTAAGGTGAGCGACTTCGCGCTCCAGCTTCGCGAGAAGCAGAAGGCGCGGCGCATGTACGGAGTGCTCGAGCGCCAGATGAAGAACACCTTCGACCGCGCCGCCGAAGTGACGGGCGCCACGGGTGAGACCCTCCTCATTAACCTCGAGACCCGTCTCGACAACACGGTCTACCGCTCCGGCTTCGCGAAGTCGCGCTCGCAGGCGCGGCAGCTCGTGACCCACGGCCACATCACCGTGAACGGCCGCGAGACGAAGACCCCGAGCTACACGGTGAAGGCGGGCGACGCGATCGCCGTGACCGAGAAGAGCCGCGGCTCCAATTACTTCAAAGAAATGACGGCCTGGGCAAAGACGCAAACCCGTCCGGGCTGGCTTGAGGTCGACCCCGACGCGTACACCGCGAAGGTCCTCGCGGCGCCGAGCCGCGATCAGATCGAAGCGCAGGTCAATACCCAGCTCATCGTCGAGCATTACTCGCGCTAGCCCCGCAGGAAGGAACCGAAGCTATGACCCTAGTAGAGCTTGAGTACCCCAAGATCGAGCGAATCGAAGGCGACGAGCGTTACGCCAAGTTTGCATGTGAGCCGCTCCCGCCCGGATACGGCACGACCCTTGGAAATTCGCTGCGGCGCGTGCTTTTGAGCTCGCTGCCCGGCGCCGCGATCACGGCCGCGCGCGTGCGCGGCGTCGCCCACGAGTTTTCGACCATCCCCGGTGTGAAGGAGGACGTCGTCCAGCTCGTCCTCAACCTAAAGCAGATCCGCCTCCGCTCGTTCGCGAGCGAGCCGGTGACCCTCACCCTCGAGAAGGCCGGACCAGGCGAGGCGACCGCCGCGGACATCATGACCACGAGCGAAATTGAGATCGTCAACCCCGAGGCCAAGATCGCGACGCTCGAGCCCGATTCATCCCTCTGGCTCGAGCTGACGGTCGAGACCGGACGCGGATTCCATTCCGCCGACCGTCGCGAGGGTCTGCCGATCGGAGTGATCCCGATCGACGCGCTCTACAGCCCTGTGAAGAAGGTGAACTTCGGCGTCGAGAGCACGCGCGTGGGCCAGGTCACGAACTACGACCGCCTGATCCTCGAGGTGTGGACCGACGGCACGACGACCCCTGACGACGCGGTCGCACAGGGTTCGCAGATCCTCGTGCAGCAGTTCTCGCTCTTCGCCGGGCTCACGCGGTCGCAGACCGCGCTCGCGCAGCCCGAACGGACGAACGGGTCAGCGCTGCCGGCGGCCATCGCGGATATGCCCATCGAGGACCTCGACCTGCCGCAGCGCGCGTTCAACTCGCTGAAGCGTCACGGCATCACCAAGGTCGGCCAGCTTCTGCAGACGCCCGACGACGAGCTGCTGCGCATGCGCAACTTCGGCAAGAAGTCGCTCGACGAGATCAAGGAGCGCCTTGCGGCGCGTGGTCTTATTGAGGCGCCCGTTCGTGACGAGTCGGCGATCGCGACCGACGAGCCTCTCGTCGAGGACGAGAGCGAAACTGAAACGAACGAGACGAACGCGAGTGACGGCGATGACGGTGAGGAGCGCTAGTGCCTCATAAGGTCCACGAGCGGAAGTTCGGGCGCCGAACCGGTGCCAGGCGCGGAATGCTCCGCAACCTGACTCTCTCGGTGCTCCGCTACGAGCGCGTGAAGACGACCGAAGCGAAAGCAAAGGAGATCCGTCTTTTCGTGGACCGGATGATCAATCTCGGCAAGGACGGCTCGCTCGGCGCGCGCCGTCGTGCGCTCGCCTGGCTTCCCGAGCCGGTGATCGTCGAGAAGGTGTTCAGCGATCTTGCCGTCCGGTGGCCAGATCGTGGATCGGGATACGTCCGCATCACACATCTGGGTCGACGCGTCGGCGATTCGGCCCCGCAGATGCTGCTCGAGCTCGTGCCGGCGGCCGACAAGCCGATGGCCGAGAAGGCCGATACGGCCGAGGAGCCGAAGCCGCGACGCAGGCTCGCGCTCCCACGCCGGCGCCCGGCAGCCACGACCGAATCCAAGGCTGAAACGAACGCCAAGGCCGCGGCCGGCTCGACCGCGACCAAGAAGAAGAAGACGGCGAAGGGAGCAGCGACCTAACGCCTCACTGGAAGGCGCGCGTGGCATACGACGGCACGGGCTACGCCGGGTTCCAGGTCCAACCGAATCCGCGCACCGTTCAGGGTGAGCTGGAGCGGGCCATCTCAAGGGTGTGCGACGAGGCGGTGAGGGTCACCGGAGCGGGACGGACCGACACCGGGGTGCACGCGAGCGGACAGGTGATCGACTTCCGGACGGCGAGCGCGCTGGACGGAGTGACGATCGGCCGGGGGGTCAACGCCCTCCTGCCGGAGGACATCGCGGTCTCGGCGCTCGAGCCGGTGGCGGAGGACTTCCACGCCAGGTTCAGCGCGACGGGGCGGACATATGAATATCGGATCCGGCACGAGGTAGAGCGCGATCCGCTCGAGCGGCACCGCGAGCTACACATCGCCGGGCCACTTGACCTCGCGGCGATGCGGGACGCGAGCGCGCACCTGGTAGGCCGCAAGGACTTCTCATCGTTCGCGGCGGGACCGGGCGGAGTTCGTTCGGTACGGAGCGCGACATGGTGCCAGGAGGGGCCGCGGCTGCGTTTCGAGATCACCGCGGACGCGTTCCTTCGTGGGATGGTCCGCGCGATCGTCGGGACGCTCCTCTGGGTGGGACGTGGGAAGATCGACGCGCTCACCTTCGAAAAGATCATCGCGGCGAACGATCGGGCGATGGCGGGTCCGACCGCACCGGCGAACGGTTTGTGCCTCATCGCTGTCGAATATGGCGACTCACGAGAGAGACGAGAGCTTGACGAGGCGGATGAATAGAAATGAAGACGTACGCAACGAAGCAGAGTGAGATCACGCGGAGCTGGCGCGTCGTCGACGCGGACGGCGCGACTTTGGGCCGCCTCGCGACGGAAGTGGCCGCGATTCTCCGCGGCAAGCACAAGACGATCTTCTCTCCGCACCTCGACACCGGCGATCCGGTCATCGTCGTGAACGCGGCCAAAGTGCGCGTCACCGGCAACAAGCTGCAGGCGAAGAAGTACGTGCGGCACTCGGGCTACCCCGGAGGCCTCCGCTCGGAGACGCTCGAGCAGCTGCTCGCACGCCGACCCGAGGAAGTCGTCCGCCGCGCGGTGCGCGGAATGCTTCCGCAGAACCGGCTCGGCGAGCAGATGTCGCGCAAGCTCCATGTGTACGCCGGTGCCGAGCATCCGCACGCTGCCCAAAAACCCGAGCCGATGCGTAAGGAGTCCGAATCATGAAGGCGCTCCCGTACTTCCAAGGCACCGGGCGTCGCAAGACGTCGATCGCTCGGGTCAGGCTCGTGCCCGGTGAGGGCGCGGTCGTGGTGAACGGAAAAGCGCTCGACGACTACTTCGCCCGCGATGGCGCGACCGACCAGGCCCTGCTGCCGTTCACCGTCACGAGCACCGCACGCCGCTTCAACGCGATGATCAAGGTGGAAGGCGGCGGCGTGAGCGGCCAGATCGGCGCCATCGCGCACGGCATCGCTCGCGCGCTTCTCCAGGTGGACCGGGAGCACCTCCCGCTGCTGCGCAAAGCCGGTCTCTTGACCCGCGACCCGCGCGCCAAGGAGCGGAAGAAGCCCGGTCTCAAGCGCGCGCGAAAGGCGCCTCAGTTCACGAAACGCTAGCCCGAAGGCGCGCCCAGAGCGCAAACTAAGGCGATGGCCTCGAAGGACTTCAACTACCAGGTCGCACTCAAAGAAGGTCTCAAGAGCCTCGAGCAGGGACGACTGCGTCAGGCCGAGCAGAGCTTCAAGTACCTGGTGGACAAGTTCCCCGGCGCTGAGGGCGGCTATCGCGGCCTTGCGAAGGTGCATTTCGAGCAGGAGGACCGCGCGGGAGCGCTTCGCGTCCTCCGCGAGGGCGCGGCCGCGCTCACCAAATCAGGGGAACGCTCCGGTGCCATCGGCCTTCTCCGACAAGCCGTCGCGCTCGACCCGCCGGACCTCGCGACGCACCGGCGTCTGGCCGCGGCGCTCGCGCTCGCGGGCGACACCGACGCGTCGGTGGAGGAGTACGCGCGCTTCATCCGCGAGCTTCGCGATGGCGGGCAGATCGAACGCGCGAAGAACGAGGTCGCCTGGGCGAAGGGGCAGCTTCGCGGCGTGAAGGGTGTCTCAACGCTCGACGCGATCGCGGAGATCCCACCGGCGAGAGGCGACGAGCCCACCGAGGCCGAAGTTCCGGCCGAACAAACGGTGCGCTTCTCCGAGCACGAAGGCGGGAGCGCGCTGCGGCCGCAGGCACTCGATCAGTGGGCAGCTCCGCGCGCGGAGCCCGCGCCAACATTCACGCCACCGCCCGCGCCAGAGAGCGCCCCGCCAGCCGACGATCCTTGGGCGGCCCCGCCGCCGCTGACGCCGTCGCGGAGCACCAGCTCCGACCAGCACGTGCGCGAGATAACCCTCGAGAACGATCCCTGGGCATCGGCGACGATCCCGACGCCGTCGATTCCCAGTTGGACGACAGACCATCAGATGGCCGACGAGCCGGAAGCGCCGGACGCGCCGGACGAGACAGTCGGGGCTGTCGAAGAGCCCGAAGCAACGGAGACCGCCCTCCCGGAGTCGGCCGCGAAGGAGACGACCATCGACGAGACCATCGTCGAGGAGACGGCCGCATCTCCGCCCGAGCCTGTTCGAGACACGTGGATGGCGGCGCCGGAGAACGGAGAGCCGAGGGTCGACGTCGATCCCGTGGCGGTCGAATCGGCGGCGGCGCGCTATCTCGCGACACGGGATCCGCGAGCGGCAGGCATGGCGCTGGAGGCCGCTCGGTACTACATCAAGGAAGGCGACCTCGACGCCGCCTCGGACCTACTCCTCCAGCTGATCGCGGCGGGGATCGCCAACCACGACGCGCAGCGCCTGCTCGTCGACGTTGTCCGCACGCTTGGCAAACGCGAGGTCGCGAAAAAGAAGTGCCAGCTGCTCGCCCACGCGCTGCTCTTGGACGGGCGCAACGACCTCGCCGCGGAGGTCGAGGCCCTGGCGCTTACTGACTGATGGACGCCATCCAGAAGTGGGTCAGCGATCTGCTGAACATCCTCACCCGGGGCCAGCCATTCGGCTGGAACAACGTCCTCGACGTCCTCATCGTCGCGGTCTTCGTCTACTACGTGCTCCTCCTCATTCGCGGGACGAGAGCGGTCCAGCTTCTCATCGGCGTGATGGTCCTGGTGCTCATCTACTTCGTCGCGACGTCGCTCCACCTGACACTGACCACTCTCCTTCTGCAGGCCCTCTTCGCCGTCGCCCTTGTCGCGCTCGTCGTGGTGTTCCAGCCTGAGTTACGGCGGGCGCTCGGCCAGATCGGCCAGCTCGGGCCGCTCAACCGGCTCCTCGCCCCGGGGAGCGAGGAGGAGGTCGAGGGAATCGTCGACGAGGTAGTCCGAGCCGCGCTGCTCATCAGCGAGGCCAAGCACGGCGCGCTCATCGTTCTTGAACGGACGACGGGCCTCCAGGACTACAGCGAGACCGGCGTTCCGGTGAATGGCAAGCTCACCGCGGAGCTCCTCGCCTCGATCTTCATGACGCGTTCGCCGCTGCACGACGGCGCGGTCATCGTCCGCGGCGGTCAGATACTCGCCGCTGCGTGCCTTCTTCCCTTGGAAGAGAACACGGACCGCGGCGCGCACCGGTACGGCATGCGGCATCGCGCGGCGCTTTCGATCAGTGCACAGACCGACGCGATCGTTGTGGTCGTATCGGAAGAGACACAGGCGATCTCGATCGCCGCCGGCGGGCGCATCATCGGCGCGCTCGATGAGGAGCGGCTGCGACGGGTCCTCTCGTCCCTTCTCCGGAGTCGAGTGCAGCCGCTTCCGTTCCGCAGCAAGGCCTCCTAACCGTGGCGCGTGTTCCCGCGCCGGCCCGGCCGCTCCTGCGTCGGCGCGTCGACCTCCGGAGCATCGCGACCGCTGACTTTCCGCTGAAGCTCACCGCGGTCCTCATCGCGCTGATCTTCTGGATCGTCACGTTCGTGAGCGCTCCGCCGACCGAGGTCGTGCGGGATTACGCCGGTCGTGTCGCAGTCGAGCGGCCGGCCGCGGTCCCGCCGGGGTACGTGCTGGAGGGACAGCTCGGAGACGTCGGCGTGAGGCTCAAAGGGACCGAAGCCGCGCTCGCGAACGTCGTCGCGTCCGACCTTCACGCGACGCTCGATCTGCCGGTCGCCGATGTGCACAACGCCGCGCCGCAGGACGTGCCGGTACGCGTCGAGGTCGCGACCGCCGGTGTGAAGGTCGAGAGCATCGCGCCGGCGACGGTGACCGTGCGGATCGAACCGATCACCGCGCGCGACGTCGCCGTGCAGGCGCGTTTCGCGAACACTCCGCCGGCTGGTACCTTCGCGGGCGATCCGGCGATCACGCCGAGTCAGGTCCGCGTCAGCGGCGCCGCGAGTCAGGTCGCGCGTATCGCGGCGCTCTACGCGACGGTCGGCTTCGGCGACGCCGTGACCGATCTAGTGCAGAGCGTGCAGCCTCGCGCCGTCGACGCGTCGGGCGCGACGATCGATGGCCTCACCGTTGACCCAGCGGTTGTTCAGCTGACGGTACCCGTTCTTCCAACGGCGACGACGCGCACCGTGCCTGTAGTGCCCGCGGTGCGCGGCGCTGTCGCATCCGGTTACTGGATCACGCGCGTGACGAGCGACCCGACCGTAGTCACAGTGCGTGGGGAAGGCGCCGCGGTGAGCACGATCGACCAGATTACGACCGCGCCCATCGACGTGAGCGGGCTTGCCGCGGAGAACACATTCCAGGTCGCGCTTCTCTTGCCGGCCGAGGGGACTTCCCTCGTCAAGGTCAGTCAGGCGACCGTTACGGTCTCGGTCGCCCCTCTCATCGGGAGCCGTTCGTTCCCGGTAACCGCAGTGCAGGCATCCGGAGTGGGTAGCGGTTTCGTCGCGGAGTCCGATCCGCCGACCATCAGCATCGTCGTAGCGGGTCCCGTAGCGGCACTCTCGGGGATCACGCCGGGACAGGTCACCGCGACGGTCGACGCGACCGGCAAGGGAGCAGGCACGTATACGGTCGACGTGGTCGTTCGGACGCCACCAGGGACCACGGCCCAAAGCGTGCAACCGACCCGGGTGACGCTCACCATACGAACGAGGTAGTTAGAAACCGCTTGACCAGGCTGTTTGGCACGGATGGCATTCGCGGCGTGGCGAACCTCGACCTCACACCGGAGCTCGCGCTTCGGCTCGGCCGGGCGGCCGGCCACGTCCTCGGCGGTCCCGGGCATTCGGTGGTCATCGGTCGGGATACGCGCCGTAGCGGCCGCATGCTCGAGAGCGCACTCGCAGCCGGGCTCTGCTCTGTGGGCATGGAGGTGCGCCTCGTCGGCCACATTCCAACCCCGGGCCTCGCTTTTCTTGCGAAGACCGATCAGTTCGTCGCCGGAGCCGTCATCAGCGCGTCTCACAACCCCGCGCCGGACAACGGGATCAAGTTCTTCGACCATCGCGCCCAGAAGCTCCCCGACAAGGTCGAGGATCGGATCGAGGCGGTGATGACCGGGGACGACACGCTCCCTCGCCCGACAGAGGGTGGAATCGGTCTCGTCGGCGACTCGCGCGGCCTGGTGAAGGACTACGAAACCTTTCTCGTCTCGAAGGCGCCGCGTCTTGAAGGTATGCGCATCGCGCTCGACTGCGCGAATGGTGCGACCTATCGCGTCGCGCCCGCGGTGTTCGCGCAAACGGGCGCGGAGGTGCTCTCGTACTTCGACAAGCCAGACGGGCAGAACATCAACGAGGGCTGCGGGGCGACCGCGCCCGAGGCGCTGCAGCGCCTCGTTGTCGATAACAAAGCCGACGCTGGTTTCGCGTTCGACGGCGACGGCGACCGCGTGATCGTCATCGACGAACGAGGCCGCGCTCATAACGGCGACTTCGTCCTCGCCCTGGTCACCCGCCACTTCATCCGCCACGGCCAGCTGAACCCCAAGGTCGTGGTGGGGACGGTCATGACGAACGGTGGCCTCGAGTACATGCTCGCTCGTGATGGTGTCCGGCTCGAGCGCACACAGGTCGGTGACCGCTACGTGTGGGAGGCAATGGAGCGCCTCGGCGCTCAGTTCGGCGGCGAGTCCTCGGGACACGTGATCTTCCGTGAGTACTCGACGACCGGCGACGGCATCCTCACCGCGCTCGAGGTCTTGCACCTGATGCGCGCCGAAGGACACACGCTCGCGGAGCTTGCCGACGAGATGCAGTTCTGGCCGCAGGTGACGCGGAACGTGAAGGCCGCGCGCCGCCGCGAGTGGGAAGCGAACGACGCCTTCCGTGCGGCGAAGAAGAGCGCCGAAGCGACGCTGGGATCGACCGGACGTCTCCTGGTGCGGCCCTCCGGCACCGAGCCGGTTCTCCGGATCACGGTCGAGGCGCAAAACTCGACTGTCGCGTCCAGCACCGCCGAGATGCTGGCCCGCGTCGCCGAGAAGGAGCTCGTCTAAATGTGCGGGATCGTCGGCTACGTGGGGCCGCGCGAGGCGCTGCCGCTTCTCATGGCTGGCCTGCGGCGTCTCGAGTACCGCGGATATGACTCGGCGGGCGTCGCCGTGCAGGAAAACGGGATGCTCGAGGTTCTCCGCGCGGAGGGCAAGCTTGACAACCTCGCCGCGATCGTGACGACGCATCCGGCCCCGGGGCACACCGGGATCGGGCACACGCGCTGGGCGACGCACGGGCGGCCGAACGAGCAGAACGCGCACCCGCATGTCGATTGCGGCGGGGTGACCGCGGTGATCCACAACGGGATCATCGAGAACTTCGAGGCCCTGAAGGCACCGCTCGTCGCGAAGGGCCATCGCTTCACGAGCGAGACCGACACCGAGGTCGCGGTGCATCTCCTTGAAGAGGAGCTCGCGCAGGGTCGGACGCTCGACCAGGCGGCGCTCGCGGTGCTTCCTCGGCTCGAAGGCGCGGCCGCGCTCGCATTCATCTCGGCGAAGGATCCCGGGAAGATCGTCGCGGCACGCATCTCGAACGCGGGCGGCGTGATCGTCGGGTACGGCGAGGGCGAGAACTTCCTCGCGTCGGACGCGCCGGCTCTTCTCGAGCACACCCGCCGGGTCAGCTTCCTCGACCACGGCGAGATCGCCATCATCACGAAGGACGCGGTCGCGTTCCGCGCTATCACGGGCGAGAAGATCGACAAGAAGATCGAAACGATCACCTGGG
>Ga0207646_10008185_pt1 | contig 10510 bp, 8 predicted proteins | sample KBSK5502metaG_FD_184343 | JGI IMG/M metagenome (GOLD analysis project Ga0207646, IMG submission 184343) | Corn, switchgrass and miscanthus rhizosphere microbial communities from Kellogg Biological Station, Michigan, USA - KBS K5-50-2 metaG... | ecosystem: Host-associated > Plants > Roots >...
TGACTGGCGAGATCTTCGAATTATTTCTGAAATCGTCGCCGACCATTTTCACATTTTCACACGGCTTCATACCCAGAAAAACACCGCTCGGTTCATGCACGCGCCCCAGGTGTCGACGAACCGGGTATACACAAAAACGCTCTTGGATGGTTTGCGGCGTGAGTCGACGGATTGGTAACGAGCGCCTTGTGTTTAGTAATGGCAGAAGCATGTGGTTGGTCACTTAGTCGTATAACCGCGATATCGGAAACTTGAAACTCCTTAAGGATCCGGAAGTCGTCTCGTTTTGAAAACGATGCGGCGCACTGACCGTATTCGGATTATCGGCCATAATCATGCCATGTGTGTGAACCGCGAAGTCAAAGTCTGAATCACATTCATTTCGATTACGGACCAGACGCGTGTTTGCCGGGCTGGTGAGTAACGAATTGAACAAGGAGGCGACATATGGCTAAAACCCTTTGCGCTGTTCGGCATTTCGCCCTCGTGATTGAAGTTCTCCTTTCGGTCGGCTATTGTTTTGCAACCGCGCAGCAGCCGAACTTTTCCGCATTACTGGAAACACTTAAGTCGGATCAGTGGACAGAGAGGTCGGCGGCAGTAGGACAAATTCTGGGGATGCCTGGCGCACTGCAGTCAACGCAAGTGCGTAGCGCCCTGATCGAGCTGATGGATCGAGAGAATCGGATAATCGATGATTCTTATAGACGCCGGGTAGGCGTATCGAATGAATATGGTGAGGGATATGGAGGTTACTATGCGACGCTCCTCGGTACATTAACCAACATCGCTGATTTCAAGGATAAACGAATTCTGGAAATACTGGCGCAGGGATCGTATAACCCTGATTTCTCAGTTTGTGCAGAAGCTGGCGGACGCTGGAGAAATGATTGTGCCGATCGCGCTCGAACTTCTGAAGAGTGACATTGGGCCTAAGCGTTGGAATGCCGTCGGGATATTAGGAATGGTCTATGAGAAACGGCAGATCAATCATCTCTCGGAACAAGCAGCACAACGCATTAAACAAACAATGATTGGAATATCGACCAACGATAAGGAAAGCGTGACGCGAACGACAGCTGTAAGTATTCTTGGCAAGATTGGTACAACCGCCGATATACCATTATTGGAGAACATCGCGAAATCGGATTCCGCAACGTATAAGAGAGGCGAAAAACTCAGATATCCGGTGCGCGAGGCCGCTGCTGAAGCGATCACTGCAATCCGGTCAAGAAATCGTGAGAGATAGAAGTGATCTCGAAGAATGAGGTCACTCACTCGGCGAGACCTCGTGTCCGGATCCTAGGCCTGGTGCTATGCATCGGCTCTCAAGTCCAGGCAAGTAGTTCCGGGCTACCTACGCTCTTCCGGACGGCTTATAGCACGATTTCGTATCAGTTCCGTTCGAGATTGGCGCGGTCCCAATTTCCGAGATCCGCTCCGGCATTGTAGGTCGTGGTCAGGAATGCGGTGAGGTCGGCTTCGGGTGACTGGCTCGATCGCACGGCTTCGTACGGAAGAAAGAACTCCGACATATCCTTGCTGTAGAACGCGGCCTGCGGCTGCACGCGAGCATCCTTGAAACCCGCCGGTTCCGGCGCTGCGTAGGCATAGAACACCGGCTCCTGAATCGCTCCTCCTCCCGGCCAGAATCCATGGCTGATCACCTCGTGCGAATACGCCTCTTTGGTCACTGCATCCGCGCCAGGCCGCTCCGGCGCAGGACGTCCGGAGAATCGCGTGGAGGCGAGATCGAAACTACCCCAGAAAAAATGAACCGGGCTCGATTTGCCGACGAAGGCAGATCGGAAATTCTCAAAGACCGCTTTGATCGCAACTAGAATCCGCCAGAACGCATTTGCAGCCTGCGGATCGTATGAATGATGTGCGACGTTGGTGTCCAGGCGGATCGGGTTTGGGATTTCTACGGCCATCGGCCAGATCCGAACTTTGACGCCCAGGCGGAGCAGCGCATCCATGACGAGGCGATAAAAATCCGCCACAGTTCGCGGCTCCAGAGAAATTATTTCGGTCGTGCCGTCGGAGCACTGCACGACGAACTGATGATCGACGAAATCAAACGTCATCGTGAATGAGCGGCCGCCGTACATCAGCGGCAGCGTTGCCAGGCCGCGCGATGTAACCTGCAGCGCGATGCTCCAGAAGTGATTGATCGGCGGTGCGAGCGCCAGTGCGGCCTTGCCGGCGATCTGCGTCCACAGGTGCACCGTGGCATACGTGTCGCGCCAGGTCTCGAGCGGCAGCGCGGGCCAGTCATTTGCAGTTTTCATACAGCTCAAGAATGTTAGCATTGCCGCCCATGGAATCCGGCAGACTGAAGGGCTGCGTTCTCGATCAAATTTCCGCTAGCGGCGGACACAGCGAAAGCCCGCATAGATGTGCGGGTAGAGCGGTTGAAACCAGTTGCGGAATGACGGGCGCGTGAAGGGAGCGGCGGTTCTCGGCGACGCTCCCTTCAGCACGAAATGCTTGTTGTCGAAGAAGTCGGCCGAGTAGCCGGGATAGAACGGAAAGCGTTCGAATCCGGCAAATGGAGCGAATGCCGTGCTTGTCCATTCCCACCCGTTCCCAATCATCTCGACCGCCCCATAGGGAGCCGTCGTCTGCTGCTCATTCGCATCCACAGGCAGCGGGTCCCAACGCCGGAGCCCAAAGTTACCCGCGGCGGCCGGCATCGACCGCTCGACCGACGTGTCACCGAACGCAGCCCGATGAAACTCCGGCTCTGTAGGGAGCGATTGATCTTTCCAGCGGGCATACGCTGCAGCCTCCGCCTGACTCACATAGACGGGCCATGACAGAGGCAGGGGAATTTCTCCGAACGTTCCCCGGTACCACCAGTCGTCGCCGCGCTTCATCCAGAATTTCGGATGTCGGACACCGTTTGCGCCGATCCAGTTCCATGCATCTTCGGCCCACAACGATTGCTGCTGGTAACCGTCCGCATCGACGAATGCCAGGAATTCTTCATTACTGACCTTATAGACATCGATCTCGAATTCGGGGACGTCTACAGAGTGGCCTTCAAATTCATTGTCCCATCCGAAGGCCAGCGCAGCACGGCGCAGACCCAATTTTGCCTGGCCGGGCGCGACACGAATTTGTCGATGTTGAGGTGCAGGCCGCGCCCCGGGCGCAGGAGGGTTGATCGGTATCTTCAAGTCGTAGGGCAGCCAGTGCAGCATGTAGCTCAGTGTCTCGAGGTGCATCAGTCGATGTTCGATCACGACAGAAAAGATCAAACCGTCCCTAACGTAACGTTGATCGCCGGCCGAGAAATCCGCCTTTGCCAGGCAGTCGTCTACCGCCCTACGGACCTGGACAACGTACCGCCGCACTGTTTCAACCGTCGGCCAGTCCGATGGACGGTCTTTGGGAAGACCTCCACCGACCGGATCGATACCGAATGCGAACAGCCGCTCAAACTCTTTATGGAGCGGCTTCAGCTGGAAGGAATTCGCGCCGATCATGTTCCAGTCGAACGCTTCGAGGTGACCAAGGTAGAAGATGATCCGGTGTCGCTCTTCAATCGGCCTTTCATAAAATGCGGCCGGATGAAGAAGGTCGAAGAGCGCGTCGGTCTGGCCGCGCGCCTCCTCGAGCTGGCGGCGAAGACGTTCCTTGAATGTCACCCAATCTTTTCGTGGTGCTGACATCACCATTCGATGGTTCGAGCAATCCAATCCATTTCGCGAATGGGATTGTAGTCGCAATCGGAAACGTCAACGAATTGGAGCACCCCGGCGTCTTCCAGGATTCTGCGGCCCTCCGGATCTTTCTGCATCGAGAGAAACTGTTCACGGAGCGAGCGGCGAATATCGCGCGGAACAGAGCGATGGACGAGCCAGGGCGGAGCAGGACTCGGGCCGAGTACGGCTATCGTTCGCAGTTGTGCCGATAGCGATCGGTTGCTCGTGGACACCATTTCAAGAACGGTACTGTCGATCGCGGCCGCGTCAATCGATCGCTCCAGAATCATTAGAAGAGATTCCTGATGAGAACCCGATTCCACAATACGACCGAAATACCGGCCGTCCATTCCCCGTGTAGCAAGGTGATACAGGACCATGTTGTATCCGGAATGTGATCCCGGTTCGTTATAGGCCCATGTTGCCCCGCGCAAATCGTCGAACGATGAAAATGTACTTTCGGTGTGCACCACAACGTCGGAAAAATAAACCGGCCGTCCGCCATAACGCGCATCACGCATCACGGGAGCAGCGACCAGTTCCGCGTTCGCCTGACGCGCGTCGTGTTTCCTTACATATGGTAAACCGCACATCCAGCAAACATGAATCTCGCCTCGATCGAACATCTGTTGGCGCAGCTGCCACGGAATGTCACCGACGAATTCCGCCGACACCTTGAGCTTTCGCGCCATGTATTCCGTCAGCGCCTTGCAGAACGATTCCGCAACTTGTGCCCGGCAGGAAGTGAATCTAAGCACGGGACCTCGGATGGAAAGAGTAACGCATAACCTTGCTCCGTGAGAATTGAACTTACAGGGCCAATGGAAAATCCTTCGGCGTTACTCGCGAGCTGTCGCCGACGGTGTCCCCGCCTCCACGGCATCGTCCTCTCCGTACCGACTCTGCCAATGCTTATCAAATTGGTTGACGATGTGTAGAAATGGCGTAAGGTGACAGCGTGCCGTGGCATTCTGTCAATGGGATTCCGTGCATGCCGCCATCGATTGGTTCGTTTCCTGGCTAAAGCCGTGGTCGTAGGGTCAAACGCAACTCGCGCAATTCGCGGCTAAAACGGCGATTGGCCGTTCGAGTCGCGGGGCGCCAAAGTTATACTTCCACGTGCCGGAATAGAATAAGTGAACGTGCTTTGTGTAGCGCCGTTCAAGCTCACTGCCATTGGATTCCCGGTACTGTCGAAAATGTCAATGCGGCCGGACATCAGGTTCGATGTCGTATTCAACAACTCCAACGTCGTTGCCCAACCTCCGGACATCGCAAATTGTGAAAATATCAGAGCCCCAGCGCCTCCGACATTGCCGTTGGTCAGAATTCGTGAGGGAACGGCGGCAGAGCCACTTGTGAGAATGGGTAGAGTGCTGAATTGAGCGCCAGAGAATCGCAGGCCGATCAGAGAAACGGGCACCGAGCTTTGAATATTGAGGCTTCCTCGAAACGCCGCGCCGATTGCAGGAAAGAGTTCCGTCACGAACCGCGCCAATTGTTGCCGCGCCGGAATCGAAATTTGCGCGGGATCACCAGCCGGAGTACCGTCCTCCGCTCGGAGCGCTAGTGTGATTGTTGCGTCCGTGCCGCTGGCATTGGCGACTGCGACTCCGACATTGCGGTTGATGCCTGGCACGGCGTCCACTTGAACCGAGCTATCGGTTGTGAGTGATGTCGGAAGTATCGCAGCTTGTGACATCGCGATGCCGCCTCTGACGGTGCCAAACGTCAGGGTTGTAAGAGGAGTTGAACTGCCGGGATCGGGCGTGATAATGACATAGCCCGTCCGGGTCGTGCCGGTCTCGACATCGGCTATAGGCAACGGGGCGGTTGAGGGAACAGCGGAAGTCGAGCCTGAACCTGAACCGGGTGTGCCGACGCCACTGACTTGGCCGATTTTCGAGACAAATGCGTCGCCACAAAAATTGCGCGACGAGTCAGGATTGGGAACGCAGCCAGGATTGTACTTCGGTTGCAGCGCCCCCACTATCGGGAAGTCCGGCGAAGTTGTCGATCCAGCAACGTAAACATTTCTTGAGGGATCTAATGCGACGGCCGACGCGCGGTCGTCTCCAGTCCCGCCCAAATATGTCGAGAATAGTAGCGTGGAACTTGACGCATTCAATACCGATACAAAAGCATTCACTGTCCCCATCAGATTCGGCTGAATGGAATTCTCGGTCGGAAAATTCGAAGACCTGGTGTAGCCCGTTACATATATGTTGCCGGAATCATCGACAGCGATTCCCGACGCGCTATCCAAGTCGTTTCCGCCAAGGTACGTCGAATACGTAATCGAGCCTTGAGGATTGAGTTTTGTTACAAAAGCATCAAATGGAACGTATCCGCTTGGCCTGGCGGGCGCCAAGGCCGGCTGGACTGCATTCATTACAGGAAAGTCAATCGAACGAGTCCAACCGGCGATATAAGCGTTTCCCGTGCTATCCACTGCGATGGCAGCGCCGACATCCTCACTGCTTCCTCCCCAGGCCGTGGCATACATCACCTTCCCTGAAGCATTCAGCTTGCACGCAAACACATCGACGGTCGAATCACCATTGGCTGCAGGTGGGCGGTCGCTGCCCCCGGTAATGTACGCGTTTCCCAGACGATCAACCGCAATTGCCCATGCAATACCAGGTGGGGGAACGGAGCCAATCCGCGGGGGAGTCAGAACGCAGGTTGAATAGAGGATTGCCGATGCGGTGGCGTTGAACCTGATGACGAATGGATTGCTCCCAAGGGTGCAATGGCCGGATGCGTTCACGAGGGGAAACTGGATATCATCTGTTTCCCCGGCGACATACGCATTTCCTGCCGGATCTACGGCGATTCCCTGCGGATTGACCGTTGGCATATCGACAATGCCAGACCTCGCAAAGCGGGTGGAGTAGAGCAACGCGGACCCGGTGCTATTCAGCTTGAGAACGAATACGTGCCCATTGCCCAGCTGATTGCCCACCGTCGGAAAATTATCCGAGAGGGCATGTCCGGTGACGTACGCATTTCCCGCAGTATCGACTGCGATGCCCGTGCCGTCATCATTCCCTCCCCTAGCCGAATTCCCTCCGATGTATGTGCTGTACAGCAATGACGAGCCATCTGCGCTGATCTTTGTAACAAACGCATTGCGACAAGGGGTGCTGCCATTAAAACGGTTCTGGCACGAGGTAACATTGGGGGATCCGTGGGCGGCCTGTAAGGGGTTCGCAGTTGGGAAATCCAGAGATGCGGTCGAACCCGTAATATAGATGTTGCCTATTGAATCAACGGCAATACCCGAGACAGAGTCCGGACCGCTTCCCCCAAGATAAGTGGAGTAAGTTAGGACCGGATCAATCACAAGAGGCTGCTGGACATCATAGGCGCCGATCCGAAGGCCGACCCGATACTTATCCAGCAGGACGAACTGTGCTGGGACTGTACTGCGGGCTGCCGCCTGCTGATATGCAACCGGCTTCAGCAATCGGATCTCTTCGCCTCTGACACGCATCACAAGATCGCCGGCACCGTCGATGTGAACGCCATCCGCACCCCTCAGCTCAAGCCGGATAGATTGCGGTGACGCACCCGGCGCTACAACAAAGTCACATTCGAGGTGTTCATCCTTGGCGTAGTAGACGAGGTCAATTCCCGGATAGAGGTTCGCATATCGTACCTTTGCATAGCCCGGAACGTCGGTTCGCCACTGTCGCTGGTCGTTCCCGATGAGATAATTAGAGCTGCCAGACAGGTTTTCCAAACCTTCCATCGATGCATGTATATCGCTGCCGAGAAACTTCATGCGCAGCACGCCGGCTTTTGCATGAGCCTTGGGAATTCTCGGAAGAAGGACGAGAACGGCATCCGTCGCCGTAAGAAAAAGATTGTAGTTTTCGCGATGCGAGAGAAACTTGACGTCAAGATGAGTTTGCCCCTCGTTTGGCTCAAACCGCATGGGAAACGGGCCATAACGTTTTATTGTGCTAGATAGATCGATCGCAGTCGCCGCGCTGGCCGGGGAAGCGGCGAGCGCGCCGGTAAAGTTACAAATCCCTGCCAGCACAACGAGGACCGAGCTCCACAGGAATGCAGGTTTCGCCCGATTCACTTTTCCCATTAAGAAATGATTCTCTTCCGGACGGCGTATAGCACGATTTCGGCCGCGCTATGGAGACCAAGCTTCTGCATGATTCTGCTTCGATGTGTCTCCACCGTGTATGTGCTGAGATTCAGAACGGAGGCAACTTCCTTGTTCGATTTACCTTCAGCCAGCAACTGGAGTATCTCTTTTTCGCGATCCGTCAGGAGATCGTAGGAATCCTGCAGTCCACGTTGCTGCAATTGGCGCATGTAATCCTCTAAGAGCGTGGTTGCGATCGCAGGACTGAAAAACGGCTTGCCGTTCGCTACGGCGTTCACTGCCTTATCCAGGTCTCTGTCTGCGCTTTCCTTTAAGAGGTAGCCCTTCGCTCCTGCCGCCAGCGTGCGCGTCAGATATGTCTCATCGGAGTACATACTCAAAATGATCACAGCGATCTGTGGGTTCTTTTTCACCAGTTGAGCAGTCGCCTGTATACCGTTTAAATTCGGCATGGCGATGTCCATGATCACGACGTCGGGAAGTAATTCTTCGCATAGCCGGACCGCCTCCCGTCCTTCGGCGGCTTCTGCAACTATCTCGAACGCGTCATTTTGTTCCAGTTGCAGTCGCAATCCTTTTCGAACGATTCCGTGATCGTCGGCGATCAAAATTCGAATTCGCTTCATGCGGTCACCCCGACGGGGATTTCGACTTTAACCGTTGTCCCCTTACCGGTCGCCGATGAAATATACAATTTGCCGTCCAGTGCCTGCACTCGTTCCTGAATTCCTAATAACCCAAGACCGCCGCGCAATGCTGAGTTGAATCCGACACCATCATCCTTCACGACAACGACTATGGCACCTTCTTCATCGCTCACGGAGACGAGCACGTTTCTGGCGTTTGCATGCCTCGCGCAGTTCGTCAGCGCTTCCTGGACAACACGGTAAATACAGGTTCGCTGGGACTCTGATAGCTCGTCGACCGAGCTGTCGACCTGAACAGTAGCGGGCACGCCGGTGTGCCGGGAGAATTCCCTGCCTTGCCACTCGAGCGCGGCCTCGAGCCCGAGATCATCCAGCATCGATGGCCGCAGTCCCATCGCCAGGTCGCGGATTGCACGCATCGCGTCCGCATTTAACCGTTTAACTTCCTCCATCCGCTCCTCGAACGCAGCGCGATTCAAGGCTCGCAGCATTTCGAGGTTGCGTAATTCCATTCCCAGGGCGGTCATCATCTGCCCCACCTCATCATGCAATTCCCTGGATAGAGCCATCCGTTCCAGTTCCTGTGCCTGCACTAACCGATGAGAGAGGCGGCGGAGATTGTTCTGCGTTTCTTCAATCTGCTTTCGCTGTGCGTCATGCCGGCGTTCGAGCACGAGAACGCGATAAGTCGTGAGTAAGGCAACAAAAGTTCCCAGGATTAATGCGACGGTGGTCATTTGCAAAAGGAATCGATGAAGCACATCCTGGCTGGTCTGCAACCTTTGCCTTTCCCGCTCGAGATTTCCCGCATTCATCCTGGCCATCTCGCGGGCGAGACTCACGACAGCCTCGCGCCGCGGCAGCACCTTGCGTGCAAGAAACACCCAACTGCGTTCTGCTTTTTCTTTTGCAGTCCAGCTGAAGATCGGATCCAGCGAGTCCCAGTAAGCCTCGACTTCGGTTTGCAAACGAGTCAATTCGGGACTGTTGTTTTCAGGTACAAGTTTTGAGAGTTCGTCCAGTCTCTGTTGCAGAGAATCGCGGATTGCGAGCAATTCCTGAAGATGGTGCGGGGCGCTTTGTGGGGAAGGATCGAGCAGGTAGTCGCGCAGGAGAATATCCGCAAGATAGACATCCGTGGCAATCCCACGGCGGAATGTTTCCGTTTGCACGTAGGCATCCTGAGCCGCGTGCATGTCCCGATATATACCATCGGCCCGCCGGATTGCGCGAAAACCGAGGAAAGCGATCAGCACAATCAAAATGCTGAAGCCGATCACCAGCACAAAGAGTGAAGAGCGCGCGTACATTGCTGAAATTATTCCCGTCCGTATGATGCTATCAAATACTGTGCATCCTGTATTTCTATGTGACCCCACTCGGTATTGCGCCACACGGCCGGTCTCCGTAACGCGATTTCCACCTCAAAATACCCTGTGGAGGGTATTTTGCGGGAATGTTCCTGCGCATACGATTGGCGTTGCGCTCCGGAACGAATCCTCGATTCCTGGGGCGCTTCATCCTCAGGAAACGCCCGCACTCCGCCGTGGGTGCCCAGCCCCGGGTACTCACGGCCTTTTCTTGATTGGCAGCGAGTAACAGCAATTAAGAAATGATGCCCTTTCGGACGGCATACAGAATCAATTCGGGCAAACTGTGAAGGTTCAGTTTACTTTGAAGATTCTTGCGATGCGTTTCGACGGTGTACAGGCTCAGGTTCAGCAGGGCCGCGATATCTTTGTTGGATCTTCCCTCGACGACAAGCTGCAGAATCTCCCGTTCGCGTGACGTCAGCAGATCGTAGCTGTCCTCGGCCCCGCGCACGTTGATCTCGCGCACATAATCCTCGGCAAGGACCTTGCTGATTTCGGGACTGAAGAATGCCTTGCCTTCGCTCACAACTTTGATCGCCTGAATGAGATCGCTTTCCGCCGAATCCTTCAGCAGGTAGCCGCGGGCGCCCGACTTCAGCGCGCGCAGGACATAACCCTCGTCGCTGTGCATGCTCAGAATGATGATCGCGGTTT
>Ga0207646_10008186_pt1 | contig 10509 bp, 12 predicted proteins | sample KBSK5502metaG_FD_184343 | JGI IMG/M metagenome (GOLD analysis project Ga0207646, IMG submission 184343) | Corn, switchgrass and miscanthus rhizosphere microbial communities from Kellogg Biological Station, Michigan, USA - KBS K5-50-2 metaG... | ecosystem: Host-associated > Plants > Roots >...
TCGACGAGCTAGCCGACGCGGTCCGCCGATCGACGTCCTGAGCCACCCGGCGTTTGCGCGCCTGCATCCAACGACGAGCCATCCCGAGTCCCAGGAGCGGCTGGCGGTGCTGCTCGCGGCGTTCGAGTACGACGTGGTCGAGCCGGCTCCGGTCGAGGCGATCCTCCGCTGTCACACGCAGGAGCACGTCGAGCGGATTCGGACGATCACGGAGCCGACCTGGCTCGACGGTGACACCGTCGCCTCCGAGACGACCTTCGAGGCCGCCTTGCTGGCAGCCGGCGCCGCAATCACCGCCGCCGAGCGCGGCGGCTTCGCGCTCGCCCGCCCTCCCGGCCATCACGCTCTCCCAGAGCGGGCGATGGGCTTCTGCGTCTTCAACAACGTCGCAGTCGCCGCGCGGCACGTGCAGGCCGAGCTCGGCATCGAGCGAGTCGCGATCCTCGACTGGGATGTCCACCACGGCAACGGAACGCAGGGGATCTTCTGGGACGATCCGGCCGTGCTCTACGTGTCGCTGCACGAGTGGCCGCTCTATCCCGGCACCGGCGGCCCGGGCGAGGGCAACGAGACGGCAGTGAATGTTCCGCTCGCGGCGCTGTCAGGCGACGCCGAATACGAGCGTGCCTTCGCCCACGTCGTCGAGCCGGCGATTCACGCCTTTTCCCCGGATCTCTTGCTCGTCTCGGCCGGGTTCGACGCGCACGGTTCGGACCCGCTCGCCGACATCCGGCTGAGCGACGGCGCCTTCACGTGGATGGCCGAACGGGCAGCCACGCTGGCCCCACGCGTCGCCGCAGTGCTCGAGGGCGGCTACAACATCGAGACGCTGCCACGGCTGGTCGCGGCAGCGCTCGAGGGATTCTCGGAATGAAGACGGCCGGCTAGTCGTAGCCGGCCGTCCTATCGAGGAAGCACAGTTGCCACCGCGCTCCGCACACCGCATCTCGGGAGGAGGATTCAGGCCAAGTATCGGCCGCGCTCGCCGCTCGCTCACCGCCCAGGGAGCGGGATTCGCGGGTGATTCGTATCCCCCGCCGCGGGGGATGCGCACCTCAGTTACGCGCTGCGCTGAGGGCTTCGAGCGCCTGCCGGCGGGAGGAGACGCCGAGCTTCCGCAGCAGGCTCTTGACGTGCGAGCGGACGGTGTGCTCCGAGATGAAGAGCCGCGCCGCGATTTGGTCCGTGCTCAGGTGGTCGTCGAGCAGCAGCAGGACCTCGACCTCGCGTGCGCTGAGCGCGCGCGCGATCGATTCCGGCACCCAGGCGTCGGCATCGCGGCCTGCGCGTACCTTCTCGAGCAGCCGTCGGGCGATCGATCCCGAGAGCGCAGCCTCCCCTTTGGCGGCGCCTCGCAGGAACTCGACGATTCGCTCGGGCGGCTCCGTCTTCAGCAGGTAGCCGGACGCTCCGGCGCGGATCGCAGCGAGCAAGTTCTCCTCCGCGACAGAGGCCGTCAGCATCACGACCTCGCAGCCCGGCGCCGCCTCGCGCAGGAGCGGCAAGGCCCCGAGGCCCCCGATTCCGGGCATCGATAGGTCGAGCAGGATCAGGTCGGGCTGCAGCTCGCGCGCAACCTCGATCGCCTCCTCGCCGCCCGCGGCCTCGCCGACGATGCGGAAGTCGTGCTGCCCCAGCAGCGCCGTGAGCGCTCCGCGGGTAAGCGGATGGTCGTCGACGATGAGGACACGAGTCGCCATAGGCCTGCCACGCGCTTATCGGTCGGATCGGTTCTGCCGAATAGAGGGAGATGCGAAAACAGGAAAACGCGTACCAGTCCTGGCTCTGGGGGGAAGTGCTGCTCTTCGGCCTGCTCGGTGCGCTGCTCGCACTGTCTGTCACGTATCCGGGCCTTCGGCCTTCCTTCGAGCTCCCACAGGTGCGGCTCGTGCTCAACACGATGGTCGCGCTCGCGGCGGGGCTTGTGGCGGTGCTCGCCGGCGTTCGGTTCTCGGTGGACGGCCGGCGGCTCGACTGGCTCCTTTGCGCGGGCTTCTCGCTGGCGGCAGGCTCGACGTTTTGCTTCGGGATCGCGCCCGTCCTCGGAAACGAGCCGCTGCACCGGCGGGAACAATGGGCCTTGATCTGGGGCCGCGTCCTCGCAGGCGCGTTGATCGCGGCTGCGGCCTTTGCGCGCGCGCGAACGGCCAACCGGCGCAGGGAGCTGGTCGAGCTCCTCCTCTTCGTGCCGGCCGTGCTTCTCCTGCTCTGGATGTTCGCCGAATCGCTCGGCGCCGCGCTGCCCTCGCTCAATGTCCCCGATCGCGGCCAGCCGGGACTGCTGACGGCGATGCTCGCAGCGCGTGCGCTCGCCAGCCTGCTCGCCGTGGTGGGCTTCGGGCTTCGCTTCCGAGCCCGCGGCAACGATCTCGACCGCTGGCTGGCGCTCGGAGCGACGCTGCTTCTCTTTGCCGACCTCTACTACGTGCACTCGCCGCTCAGCTCCAGCCGGTTCGTCTCGACGGGCGACTTCCTGCGTCTGCTCGCCTACGCGGTCCTGCTCGTCGGGGTTTGGCGCGCGATTCGCTCTGCCGAGTTCGGCCGGGCCGTCGCGGAGGAGCGGGCCCGCGTCGCGCGTGAGATCCACGACGGACTGGCGCAGTACCTCTTCGCCGTTTCGACGCACGCAACGATGCTCGAGAACGGCGCCGACCCCGAGACAACGCTGCCTCAGCTCAAGGAGGCGGCCGTCGCGGCTCAGCAGGAGGCCCGCTTCGCGATTCTCGCCCTCTCGTCGGCGAGCGGGACCGCACCATTCGGCGCGGCCTTACGCCGCTACGTCGACTTCCTGACCGCGGACGGCGAGCTCGAGGTGGACCTCGAGATCGACGAGAACGTCCGGCTCGCGCCCGATGAGCAGATCGAGGTGTTCCGGATCGTCCAGGAGGGTCTGGCGAACGCCCGCAAGCACGCAGGCGCCCGGCACGCCGAGGTCCGCATCGGTCTACGCGGCGACGAGCGAGTCGTCACCGTCGTCGACGATGGCGCCGGCTTCGACGACGTAACTGCCACGGCAGGTCAGGGCCTCCGGAACATGAAGGCGCGCAGCGCGAGCATCGGCGGCGGCTTCCGCCTCCGGTCCAGGCCCGGCCGCGGCACCGCGCTCGAGGTCGTGCTGCGAGCTTAAGGCGCTCGCTTGCGACGCCGACTAAAGGACGTCCCGGGACGTTCGTCCAATCCCGGTTGGCAGAACCGGTCGCGGTGACGTTCTCTGAGACAGGGTCTAAAGCCCCGGCCCGGTGATTCGCCTGAGACCTGAACGCGTGTGCACGAATACCTGGCGGGCGTAGTACTCGTCGAAGGCGCGCCGATCGACTCGGATCTCGCGGGCGTAGCGCAGAACAGCATCGACGTAGAGCGGGGACGGGTTGTAGCGGAGGAGCGCCAGACGGTTGTCCCGCGGCGCCCCGTTCGCATGCAGGTAGTTCGCCGCGCCGAGGATCGCGTCGCGTGGATCGCGAACGTCGCCGCCAAGCCCGTATGCCCGCCACGTCGCAAGCATGAACTGCATGGGGCCCTGGGCACCCGTGGCGCTGCTGTTACGAAGCTTGTTGAACGCGCTCTCGACGAAGTTGACCGCGGCGAGGACGTTCCACCGGACACCGAAGCGATGCTCCGCTGCCTGGTAGTAGTCGAGGAGCGTCGCGGGCGGCAGCGCCGGTCCGGTTCGGAAACGTCTCCGATGCGAGAGCGGCGTCAGGCGCGAGAGCTCGCGGTTCGCGGTCAGGTTCGTCTGCGCCTGACGTGCGATCCGGGCCGGAACGAGTCGGAGCGTCGCGCGCGCCAAACCGGAGCGACCGGCGAGCAGCAACTCGATCCGCTGGTCGTAGAGCGCGTCGAGCGTCACATCGCTTGGCGGGCGCGGGTCACCGCTGGCCCGCCACGCGTCGATCGCGCCCCCGAGCTCGGTCTTCGTGTCCACGAGCGTCCGGGCAAGCGCCGCGGGCTCTCGCGGAATCGGTGCGCGAGGACCGGGCGCGGCCCGCACGAGGCTCGCCAGCGCGCAAGCCGCGACGCAGGCGAGTCCGCAACTCACGACGGGTCGGCCCATCCCCTCGAGGCTAGCTCGCCGCGAGGAGGAAGGAATGCTGGTCTGGGAGGCGAGCCGCTGAGCCTCCGCCTGCGCCTGCGCCCGATTTAGCCCCTAGTCGAGGACGGATCGGGACGTTCAGGTTGGAAGACAACCCGGCGCGTGGCGGACAATCTAGGAGATGGCATTGAAGCTCGAGCTCAGCGACGAGAAGCTCCTTGGGGAGCTGATCAACACGCTCGCGCGTCACGGTTGCCTCGCGGACCGGATCGCGCCCAACGTGTGTCGGATCGTCTATCCGCGCACCTGGACTGCGTGCGAAGCCCAGCTCGAGCTGCGGTTCTTCGTCCGCGCCTGGCAGACCATTCACCCCGGCGTCGTCGCAATTCTCAGCCCCTAGCGGGGCCCACGAGGAGTGTCGCCGGCGAACCCTCGATCGGGGGATTGCCGCGACCGCATCTACCGGAACACGATACGTCTTGGACAAGGCCGCGTGTTTCGGGCTGGTGCGGCATCTGTCGAATCGTCGGGCGAGAGCTCGAACTGCGGACGAGGAGGGACCTTAAACTTGCGGCCAATTCGCCTTCTCCTTGCGGACGACCACGCGCTCGTCCTCCAGGCGGTGCGCTACGCACTCGAGCCGGAACCTGGGATCGAGATCGTGGGCGAGGCAAAGTCCGGCAGCGAGGTCTTGCCACGCGTCGCCGAGACAGAGCCCGACTTGATCCTGCTCGACATCCGGATGCCGGGGTTTGACGGCCTTCAGCTGCTCGATCGTCTAGGGAAGGAATATCCGGAGAAGAAGGTCGTGATCCTCTCGGGCGTGGACGAGCCCGAGCTGGCCGCCGAAGCTCTCCGGAGAGGCGCCAAAGCGTTCCTGGGCAAGAGAATCGACCCCGCAGACGTGGCGCCCGTGCTGCGCCAGGTCTTCGAGGGCAAGGTCGTGACCGGGTCGTTCGGAGACACGGCCGCCGATTCGGTGCACGCCGCCGAAGAGTTCGGGCTGACGAACCGCGAGCGCGAGATCCTCGAGCGTGTCACGACGGGGCGCTCGAACAAGCAGATCGCTGGGGAGTTCTGGCTGAGCGAGCAGACGATCAAGTACCACCTGACGAACGTCTATCGCAAGCTCGGTGTCAGCAGCCGGACCGAGGCTGCCAGGTTCGCCTACGACCACGGCCTCGCCGGGAGCACCTGGCCGGGCGCAGACCGAGATCAGCACGAGAGCCCTGGAATCGGCTAGACCTGCTTCTTGACGCCGACGGCGAGCCCAGGCGGCCGCACCGCCGGCGTCGTCGCCTGCGAAGCAGCCTCCGCGAGCGCTTCGGCGTTTGCGGCTCGGCGCGCTCGGCGCTGCAGAGCGCTCTCGGCGCACTCGACCGAGTCGAAAACGCCGAGGCCCCAGACGACGATCTGGTACGCGCACTCATCGAAAGACCCGCCGCAGGTCTGACACTCCGCCACAGACTGATCGTCCTCGCTCTACTCCAGCCCGTCCTTACCCATCCGATCGGGCGTGGCCGGACCTTCGGTTGAGCCCGGTCATCAGACTGGTGATTCGCGTCAAGTGTCGGCGCTAAGACAGCCGGCGGGAATGAGCGACGCATGGGTCACGCGCGCATTGGGCGGTTGCCGACCCTCAAGCTCCCGGGCGGCTAATGCTCGGCCGTCTCGACGATCTCGAAGATCCTCGCCCGTGGGATCTCCTTCCACGCAAAGCGATCCTGGACTCGGCGCCACATGGCGGTCAGTTCTGCACCGAACGCTGCCGCGCTGCTCTTGTTGTCGAACTCGAGGTCGACGGTGACGAAGTTGGGATCGTCGACCGACCGGAGAACGCAGTACCGACGCACCCCGCCCTGCTCACGACCAACCGGGTCACGGTCGAAGGCTTCTCTCTTCCAGGCGTCGAAGTCGGGAACGGGATGTTCGATTCGCAGAACCAGCATCGTCCTCCTTTCGCTCGTTGCTTCCATGACACACCTTCTGTATTGGATACTTGTTAAATGTATTTAAGTGTTGAGTAGAATACCGAAATGCCCGAGGCTGTCAACTCCAAGCGCACTTACAACTCGCCGCGCCGGCGCGAGCAGGCGGCCGCGACGCGCCGGGAGATCCTCGAAGCCGCCCAGCGACTCTTCGAGCGGCAGGGCTACACCGCGACGACGATGTCCGCCATTGCCGACGAGGCCGGGGTCGCGCTCAAGACGGTCTATGTCGCGTTCGAAACCAAGAGCGGCCTCTTGCGTGCGCTCTGGAACCTGCTCCTGCGCGGCGACGAAGGCGACGCGCCGATCGCCGAGCGAGAGTGGTATCGCGAGGTTCTCTACGAAGCCGACCCCGAGCGGCAGCTACGACTCAACGCGCGCAACTCGCGCGCCGGCAAGCTGCGGATCGGCGCCCTGACCGAGGTGATCCGTGGGGCCGCCCCCACCGATCCCGAGATCGCGGCGCTCTGGGACCGGATCGAAACGGACTACCTCGCCAACCAGCGCGCGATCGTCGAGAGCCTGGACGCCAAGAAGGCGCTCAACCCCGAGCTCGACGTCGATCGAGCCAGCGACATCCTCTGGCTGCTGAACCACCCGAATCAGTGGCACCTGCTCGTCGGCCGACGCGGCTGGACACCCGAGCAATACGAGCAGTGGTGCGGAGACGTCGCGTGCTCGCAGCTCTTGAAGTCAGGCGCCGGCGCTCGAAGCAAAGCCGCGTCGTAGCTCGGCCGGACTCCCCGATTAGAGGCGCTTGCGGCTCTTTGGCCCACGCGGCGGAGGCGGCGGCGGGCGGTGCGGTCGAGGTGGCGGCGGGGTGCCACTGAGCGATGCTTGGAGGCGTTCGAGCAGACGAGCGAGGGCGTCGGCTTCGGGGGGCGGCAAGTCGGCGAGGAGTCCTGCGAGCCGGTTGCGGAGTGCTGTCTGAGCTGACCGCAGCGCCTGGCGGCCCTGCTGGGTCAGGCCCAGGGATTGGCGGCGACGGTCCTCCTCGAGACGCCCGCGTGCCAGCAGGCCGCTTTCTTCGAGCGTCGCGAGCAGTTGCGAGACGGCAGCCGGGGACACGGCGGCGCGGCGCGCCAGTTCCGCGCCGACGATCTCTCCCTCGTCGATTCCCTGCAGCGCCAGGTACTGGGCCACCGTTAGCGGCGGCTCGTGTGCGGCCAGCAAGCGCTCGCTCCAAGCGGCCCGCAGCGTCGGCGCCCACGCCTCGCTCCGAGACTACTCGCGACTCGGCGTCATCCTCATACCACCGACCCTCATGGTGACACTCATGGCGTTGCTCGCGGCGCGTATCGGAATTTAGAAAACCCCCACAGGGACCTGGGTGATGCACGGGTGATGCCGCGGCCAAGGTCGCACACGTGGGCGGTGGCGCTAGAGGCCACGCGTTGGGAGCGTCCTCCTCGTCTACGTAGGGAGCGACCGCGGGCGGCCGCTCCCTCGTGCCGTGAGCTAACGCCCAGCGACATCGCCCTGCTCGAGGATCCCGAGTACCTTTGCCCAGATCGGGTCGTTGGCGGCGCTCGTGGTGTCCGGTTCCGGAGCCGGGTTCAGGGACGGCTTGCCGATCGGCATCGACGCCTCAGCGGGCGAGGCGGGTCGCATTCGCCGCCGGCGGCGCCGTCGGCAGCTGGGCCTACTTGACCTCCGCGCATTCCGTCGCTCGACACGGCGTTGATCGTAGTGGTCGTCGTGTCGTAGAGCTCGGAGCTTCCGTCGTCGTGGTTGACGACGTCGATTCGGACGCCGTTCTGCGTCCGTACAGAGCGATACGTGAACGGCGCGGATTCCTCCTGCCAGGTCTCCTCGGTGTAGGTCGACGAGGTGCCGGTGTCGCCGGTCTCGTGGACGGCCATGTCGATATGCAGAATCGTCGCGCCGTTGAGTCGAAGCGCCGCCGCCGCGCGCTCGACGACCGACGGGCCGTGATCCGAGACGAGGCTGAGCGCCCCGAGCGCCATGCCCGCGGCGGCTGCGGCCACCAGGAAGACGCGGACTGCGCGCCGACCGATGGGTCGCGGGCGGCGACGTCGAAGGTCACGCTGGATCGCTCGTGCGAGCTCGCCCTCGAAGCGGACGAGCGAGGGTGGAAGCGTCGTCGCCGTTCCTACTTGGAGATCGTGGTGGCGAGCCGGCGCAGCGCGCGGGAGACGCGGAGACTGTCGGTGGCCGCCCAAGCCGGGCACGGAAAAACGAATAGACCTCGACCGTGTGCCTTTTCTACAGCTCGGCGAACCCGGCCTCGTCTCCGTCGGCGATCAGCTGCGCGTCCGAGCGGGCGTCTGGTTCGACCGTCACATCCATGAATGGATGAACAACCCGAATGTGTATCCGAAGCCGTGCGCTGCTAGGCGAGTGCTCCGGCCTCGGCCGTCACGAACCGGATGCGGAACGGTGCTCAGTTCCGACCGCTCGACCGCTTCCACGAAACTTCTCCCCCCAAGCACCAAGCGGGGGCTCGGGAGGGCGGCGGTCGTGTCGGGCTTCGATTCGGCCGAGACCCACCAAATGCCGTGCCCGTGATGCACCGGTGATGCACGGCGGTTGTTGTCGTTGCCAGCAACGCCAACAGCGCCGCCCAACCTGCTGCTTACAACAGTGACGTCTCGGTGGGACGCTAACCCCTCCTTCAATGAAAGAGGCCAGAAAGACGGGCGTCGCAGGTTCATGGACGGCGAGACCGTCGATCGCGTTTTCATTCCACGCGATGATCCCGAAGCGTGTCGCCACGGCGCCCGTCCCGGCTTGACTCGTCGGCCGCTGCGGCGGAGGATAGTTGCGGTACTCCGGGGGGAGAGAGGAGCGGTCGTGCGCCGACCGCACGGCATCGTCGGCTGTTGCGTGATCTTGCTGGTCGCGGCTTTACCGGCCTATTCGGCGCGCGCGGCAGTCGCGTCCTCTGCGCTCGTCGTTAACACCACGAGCGGAGCGGTCGCGGGGATCCTCTACGGCTCGGAGAAGGAGTGGCGCGGCGTTCCCTACGCAGCCCCGCCTGTCGGAGGCTTGCGCTGGCGTCCGCCCGCTCCGGTTACACCGTGGTCGGGCGTCCGCGACGCGACCGTTTTCGCGCCGCCGTGCATTCAACTCGACTTCATCAGCGGCGGCACGCTCGGCTCCGAGGATTGCCTCTACCTGAACGTGTTCGCCCCGAGCAACGCGACCGCGACCTCGCGTCTCGCCGTCCTCGTCCACCTCCATCCCGGAAGTAACAGCGGCTACCACGCCTACAGGGACGCGGCCGCCTTTACCGCACGCGGCGTGATCGTCGTCACGGTCGGCTACCGGCTCGGCGTCTTCGGCTTCGTCGGTCACGCCGCCCTCACGGCCGAGGGCGGCGGCTCCTCGGGGGAATACGGCCTGCTCGACCAGCTCGCGGCCCTGCGGTGGGTCCGCGACAACATCGCATCCTTCGGCGGCGACCCGTCGCGCGTGACGCTGTTCGGCAGCTCGGCCGGCTCCTTTGACACCGCCGCGCTTATGGCATCGCCGCTCTCGCAGGGCCTGATAACCCGGGCGGCGGTGCAGGGCGACGTCCAGTGGGGACTGACGGGCGCCGGCAACACGATCTCCGACGCGGAGCAGATCGGCCTCCAGGTCTCGCAACACGTCGGCTGCGAGTCCGCGGCGAGCGTGCTTGCGTGCCTGCGAGCGACTCCGGCTGCGGACCTCGTGGAGGCGGCTGGGCCTCTGGACATCGTTCCCTGGATCGGCGGGGCCGTACTCCCCAAGTCGCCGCTCGAGCTTGTCCGTGAGCGGCGCACAGTCCCACTGCTCGTCGGGTTTGATCGCGAGGAAGAAGCAGCCCTCCAGGGCAATCCTCTCGACAGTCCCTATCCGGCAGACAAATGGGTGAAGGACACGAACGCGCTAGTCGGACCCGATCTTGGTGTGCAGGCGCGGTCGCTCTATCCGCCGAGCGCATACGACTCGCTGCTCTGGTCGTACATCACGATGCGCACTGACGCCGTCCGCGGCTGTCCGACCAGGCGGCTCGCGAACGCGGTCCAGGCACCCGTCTACCGCTACCTGTACACGCACGTCTACGAGAATGACCCCTTCTTCGCGCAGTTCCGCGCCAGCCACATTCTTGAGGACCCGCTGCTCTGGGGCTCCGACATCTTCGGCTTCGGGCATATCTTCACGCCAGCGGAGCAACTGCTCTCGCAGAAGATGGCGGACTACTGGACGAACTTCGCGAAGACGGGCAACCCGAACGGGCCCGGCCTAGCAACGTGGCCGGCTTACAACCCCAACGGCGAGCCGACGTTGACGCTCGACGACCAGGTCGGCGTGGCCACCAACTACCACGACCAGCAGTGCGCCCTTCTCGACACAATCCCGTTCCTCTATCCCGCGCCTTGGGCACAGGGCTTCGGACGAGGCCTCGCGAGCGTTCCGCCGGGATTCCTCGAAGGGCACGCGAGGGCGTTTCCGTCGAGCGGCTAGCCCGAGCCGCTTCCCGATGCCCTCGAAACCGAAAAGATC
>Ga0207646_10008187_pt1 | contig 10509 bp, 15 predicted proteins | sample KBSK5502metaG_FD_184343 | JGI IMG/M metagenome (GOLD analysis project Ga0207646, IMG submission 184343) | Corn, switchgrass and miscanthus rhizosphere microbial communities from Kellogg Biological Station, Michigan, USA - KBS K5-50-2 metaG... | ecosystem: Host-associated > Plants > Roots >...
GGTGGTCATGATCACGTGGCCGCTGTCCCCGAGGCCACCGCCGCCGATTGCGCGCAGGTCCACGCCGCGCGCAGCGAGCTCCTCGGCGAGGATCGCCATCGCCCCCGGCACGTTCTTGAGCTGCACGACGAACTGGTTGGCCATCGCGCGCATCGTAGCCCGACGCAAGCCCCCGGTGGCTAGAGTGCGATCGATGCGCCTCACCGCGACCGCCGCCGACCTGGCACCCGACGTTGCCGCGGCGCTGGCGAACCCCACGGCCGGCGAGCGCGGCGAGGTCAGTGTCGACGGGACGGTCTGGCCGACCCTCTCCTGGGGCGACCCGGCAGCCCCGCCAGTTCTCCTCGTCCACGGCGTCACGTCCAATGCAGGAATCTGGTGGCGCGTCGGGCCGGCGATCGCAGCGGCGGGATATCGCGTAACCGCGATCGACATGCCCGGTCACGGACGGGCGCCACGCACGCGCTCGTGGTCAACGCGCTTCATCGACACGGCCGGCGACCTCGCTCGGTTCATCCGGGCCGCAGGCATCGCCGGGCCCGATCTCAGGGTCGTGGGGCACTCATGGGGCGCGATGGTCGCCGCCCACCTGCCGGCCGCGGGTCTCGCACCCGCGAAGCTCATCCTGTTGGATCCGCCAGCGCTCACGCACGCGCGCATGGTTGCCCTGACGGAACAGCCAACCGAGCGCACCTACGACACGATCGAGGAGGCCGCGGCCGCAGTGCGGGCCGCGAACCCGGGTTGGTCCGACGGCGACGTTGCCGCCAAGGCCCGATCGCTGACCGAGTTCAATGCGGACCTGGTCCTTGCGGTCCTGCGGGGCAACGGCGACTGGGATAGCGGGATGGCGGGGCTTCGCCACCCGGACGCGGCGGCCTCGTCGGTCTTCCTCATCCGTGGCGAATGGGCGACCGGCGGATTCATCCCGGATTCCAAGGTGCCATCGATCGAGCGCCAGCTCGGCGCCGACCACGTGATCACGATCGAAGGCGGCCCGCATTCCCCCCAGCGGACCCATCCCGAGGCGACGGTCCTCGCGATCCTTCGTGCGCTGACGATGGCGCGATGACCGTCATGCGGGCCGTCGTCCAGGATCGCTATGGGCCGCCGGAGGTCCTCCACGTCGAGGAGGTCGAGCGGCCCGTGCCCGGCCCCGGCGACGTGCTGATCCGGGTGCGCGCCTCGACGGTCAGCCAGACCGATACCCACATTCGCGCCGCCCACCCGTTCTTCTGGCGGTTCGTCGGCGGGTGGCGTCGGCCGCGGTGGCGAACCCTCGGCGTCGATTTCGCGGGCGTCGTGGAGGCGATCGGCTCGAGCGTTCGCGAGTACGCCGTTGGTGATGAGGTGTTCGGCCTGATGGGCTGGGTCGTGCCCGGCGCCCACGCCGAGTACGTGTGCGTCGCCGAGAGCGCGACGATCGCCCACATGCCGAAAACGTTGAGTTTCGATGAGGCGGCCGCGGTCGGCGACGGCGCGATGCAGGCGCTCGCAACGCTGCGCGTCGGGGCGGTCCACGACGGCAGCCGGATCGTGGTTTACGGCGCATCAGGATCCCTCGGGACGGCGGCGGTGCAGATCGCGAAGCACATGGGCGCCCACGTCACGGGCGTGACCAGCGCGAGGAACATCGAGCTCGTGCGGTCGCTCGGCGCCGACGAGGTCATCGACTACACCCAGGAAGACCTGACGAAGCGCGGGCCGATCTTCGACGTCGTCATCGACGCGGTCGGCAAGTACGCCTTCCATTGGGGCCAGCGCGCCCTGAAGCCCGGCGGGGTCTACGTCGAGACCGACTTCGGGCCCCACAAGGTCGACACCCTGGTCATGTGGATCGGATCGCGCTGGCTCAGCAGCCGGCGGCTGAAGTTCGCCAGTGGGCGTCGCCTAAAGGCCGACCTCGTGTTCATGAAGGAGCTCATCGAGGCCGGCGCCTACCGGCCGGTCATCGACCGAACCTACCCGATGGAGCAGGCCGCCGAGGCGCACCGCTACGTCGAGGGCTGGCACAAGCGAGGCAACGTCGTCCTGACGTTCTGACACCTCCGCCAGGCCGATGTGCGACCTCAGTCAGCGCTGAGGAACATCACTCGGCGCCTTCCGGGGGCGGGGACGCCCGTATCCGCTTGATGAGCTCGACGAGGTAGTCGTCGGGTGGGATGCCGAGGTCCTCGGGCAGACCGTCTTCCTCGTGCTCCCTGTCCCAGTGCTCGTCGGTGTCGATCAGCAGCTGCAGCAGCGCAGCCCTGGCATCAGCATCGGGCAGGTCCCGAATCGTCTGCCACCAGAGTCGACGAACACGGGTCGCGCGCTCACCTGACGTGCGGCGCATGCCAGCGACGCCTACCCGACGATCCGGTAGTCGAGCATGAGGTAGCCCTTCGGCGAGAGCACGGTTCGGACCGGGGCGAGGCGGATCGGCGGCAACCCCTCGAGAAGCCTTCGCCCGGCGCCGGCGATCGTCGGCGCGACCACGAGCTTGAGCTCGTCGACGACGCCCGCCTTCAGCAAGGTCTGCGCGACCAGGATGCTGGCGTGGACGCCGATATCGCCCCCGGGTTGGGTCTTCAGGTCTCGCACGAAATCGACGAGCCCACCAATGTCGATCGCAGTCGCATTCGCCCACTCCGGGTCGAGCGGCTCGGACGTCGCGACGTATTTCGGGACGGCATTGATGAAGGACGCGAAGGGCTCGATCTCGCTGCCCGGCCAGAACCGAACCCATTCGTCGTAGCTGTGCCGACCCAGGACGACAGCGTCCTGTGGCGCGATCACGGCGGCGAGGTTGGCGTCCATCGCGTCGTCCCAATCGGCGAAGAAGGCATCAGGGTTCTCGGCGACCCCGTCGAGGGACAGCAATTCGTACACGACGACGTTTCTCGGACTCATGGGCCTATCGTGCCAGCTATGCGACGATGCGGGGATGTTCAGCTTGACCGTCGCGCCCCTCGAGCTGGTCCTGCGCGCGGTCATCGTGTATGTCCTGTTCCTCGCTGCCCTCCGACTGTCGGGCAAGCGCGAGCTCGGCCAGTTCACGATCTTCGACCTCGCCCTGGTGCTGCTCGCGTCGAACGCCCTGCAGCCGGCGATCACCGGGCCCGATGCGTCGATCCCGGGTGCGCTGATCATCCTCGCGACGCTGTTCACGCTCAACCGCGTGGTCGCGTTCTCGCGGGAGCGGTGGCCACTCGTCCGGCGGATCCTCGACTACGCGCCAACCGTGGTGGCCAGGGACGGAGCATGGATCAAGGCCGCGATCGATCGTGAGGGCCTCGACTCCGACGACCTCGAGGCCGCGATCCGCGAGTACGGCCTCGAGTCGGTGACGGAGGTCAAGCTTGCGGTCCTCGAGCACGACGGCTCGATCAGCGTCGTGCCCGCTGCGGGTCCGATGGTGCACATGCGGCACAGGCGGCGATACCGGCGTCGGCCAAACGTCCCGCATTGAGCCGCGAGCTCAGAACCCAAGCAGGAAGACGGGCAGGGCGGCGGCGAGGGCGAACGCCAGCTGCGTGACCACCACGATCAGGCCCTGTTTTGGCGCGGGAGGCACCCATCGAAGGCCGAAGTAGCCGATGAGTGGCAGCTGCGCGACCATGAGGAGTTGCCAGAGGTGGGCCGCCGCGCCCTCGTCTGCTTGTGGCGCAACGCCAACCGTCGCGACATGGGCGAGGACGAGCAGAAGCGCGATCGACGACATGGCCAGTGGCAGGAATCCACTCGGTCTCCTGAAGAGGGTTTCGACGCTCATCGACGTTCGCTCAGGGTCGCTGACTGTCACGTGCCGGCGAAGTCGTGAACGAGCCAATATCGGTCGCCCTGGCAGGACTCCGGAATGGTTCCGACGAGCGACTCGACCCAGGCTCGATCCGTGTACTCGCCTCCGCCCATCGAGACCGGGTCACCCTCGGTCAGCGTCCTGCCCTGAAAGATGAGCTTGGTCGCATCGGTCGAGCTGGCAAATCTGCTATCGGGAGGCCACAAGGCGGTGACCGGTCGACCTTCGTCGTCGGTCAGGCTCACGCAACCGTTGGCGAGGCTCAATTGGCCGGTGACCAGAGCCGCCGGAAATGCTTCGAGCTGCCCGTAGCGCAACAGGGTGATCCCCTGGTTGGCCAGGGGCGTTCCCTGCATGCCGCAACCCGCCGCGAGCAGGCAAGTCGACAGCAGAACTGCCGCCCGGCCAGGCGCGCGATACCGCATTGCTCTCAATCAGCTTTCACGCATGTCACGCGCCCGGAGGTCCGTCGGCCGCCCGGCCAGATTTGACGAGACCCCCGAGCCAGTCCCAGTCCAAGATGGCCAACGAGAGCGCCGCGAGGCCCGCAAAGAGCGTCCGAGCAGCCCACGTGACCGCCACGGCGCCAGCGTCGCCGTCGATCCCGCCCAGCTGGCCGTCGTTCAGATAAACAAATGGGATCGGCAGGAACGTGGCGCCGTTGATGGCGAACCAACCTGCCGCGACCAAGGCGAGCGCGGATCGGATCATCTTCAGCCCTCCGTATTCGGCATCGTCAGCGTTCTGCAAAGAGCGACAGCTCACGCAAGGCTAATCTCCGGGCACCCAAACACGAAAGGAGCGAGCGCCATGCTCTCTGATTACTCGGCACATGCGGTCCTGGCCGCGTCCGACATTGACCGCGCGCGGGCGTGGTACTCGGAGCGGCTCGGTCTCGAACCCATTCGCGAGCGCGAGGGCCAGCTCCTCTACCGCATCGGTCCGTCCATCTTGACGGTCTACCGGACCTCGTCTGCGGGCACCGCGAAGAACACGGTCCTGGAATGGCACGTCGATGATCTCCGTGCGGAGATGGCCGCTCTCCGCGCACGCGGGCTCGTGTTCGAGGAGTACGACTTCGGGACCGCCAAGACGGTCGACGGGATCATGGTCGATCCGGAGGACGGCAGCCTGAATGCCTGGTTCACCGATTCCGAGGGAAACGTGCTCGGCATCGTCCAGGGCGACCCCACGACGACCTTTTGAGCCTGCGCCGGCGAGCCTTTGACGTCCCCTGCATCGCGCGAATGCGACGGCCCGTGTGGGTACCGCCTCATCGCTCAGCGCTGGTGAATGTCACCCGTCGGTCAATCCCTTGGACCTTGTCCGAGATCCCTTGGCTTCCTATCGTCCGCCCATGAGGGCAACCGGGTGAAGGGAGTCGATGTGAAGGTCATCAATACCGACGGCTTGGCGTTCATCGGACCGGGCTCGGAGTGGTTTTGGACCGCGCTCCAGTTCATGGCGCTCGCCGTGACTTTTCTCGCCATCTACCGTCAGTTGCGGGCGCAGCAGGTCCAGATGGGCGAGAACACCAAGGTTCTCCGCAGCCAGGCGCATTACAACGCCTTGATGCTCCTGCAACGACCTTGGGAGATCGTGATCGAGAACGAGGGTCTGGCGAATATCGTTTCGATTGGCCTGGCGACACCTGAGGCATTGGGCCCGGCGGACTGGCTGAGATGCAGCAACCACATGCTCCTCCAAGTCGATGCCTGGGAGTATCTCTACTACCAGCATCGCGATGATTCCATCCCGAAGGAACTCTGGGTGGGCAGCGAGGTGTATTACCGGAACCTGGTCCGAACGAAACCCGGCCTGAAGCGATTCTGGTCCGAGTTCGGGGACGTCTATGACGAACCGTTTCATTCCTACGTGGCCGACGAGTTCCCAAAGGTGCCGAAGCCACCGCCCGCCACGGAGATCTCCGCAATCCCCGTACGCGGATAGCAGCGTTCTCAGTCAGCGTCGGTAAATGTCACGTGACGTCGGGTGGTCGTAGCCGCGCTTGGAGGATGACGCGATACCACCAAGCCACCGCCCCTGCGGAGCTGCTGAACCAAAGGAAGAATCCAATGACGCCGACATAGACGACCAACCAAGTGAGACCGCCTGCGACTGCCGCGGTGAGTAGCAGGATGAGCCCAAGAGGAACGGCCACGCTAATGGCGGCGATCGGCGGATGTCCGATTCGTACGAGCAAGATCGCCGCGATGGCCGGCATCACAACGCCTGGGAGGAAGCGGATCCAGAAGGGCCAAACGAAAGCCGTTCCTGAGAGCCACCACTGTATGAGCAGTATCGCCACCGAAGCCGCGATGACTACGGGCCAGAAAAAGCCCGGATATTTGCCAGAAGGCTCCGACATGACGACAACGATGAACGTTGTGGGCGGATCGTCAAGGTCGCACGATCGCCGTCAGTCAGCGTCGGTCAATGTCACGGGATGGGCCGCGAATGACACGGCTCACGATGGCCGCTCCTCCAAGGTAAACAGCGACCGCGCCGACCACCAACCAACCGAGATCGACGCGCCAACGTCGGAGTGCGGTCCCGGTGTTCGGCGCCGTAACGAAGTCAGTGAAGGGCCTTCGGCCCCGGGCGACCTCTCGACCGTTCAGCTCGATGGTGCGGACGGCGTCGCCGACGCAGAAATGGAGAGGTTGCCCGAACAGTTGCTGAAGGTTGCCGGTCGACCAGAGCTGTTCGGGCAAAGCGTCGACGAGGGGCGGCGGCAGTAGTCGGAACATCAGAGATCGTTAGTCAGCGTCGGTGAACGTCACGCGTCGGACGTCGCCGACCGTGCGATCGCCCGCGCGACGTCGAGGCGATTCGCGATCTTCCTCTTCGTTGCCCATGCCTCCGCAGCCGCAATCGAGGCGAACAACATCTCACCCACGGCCGCCGGTGGATCGTCGGGAAGGCCCGCCGGCACTGCCACCTGAACCATCAGATGGCTATCACCGCTGCGAAAGCTCCCGGTGCGGACGCCGTCGTAGTCTGGAGTGAGCAAGGGCCCGGGGACATGAAAGACCACGTTGAGGTTCACAGCGTCCCTGGCATCGCCGCACGCCGATGCCACGCGCCGCTGGAGCTCGCGAATGGCGTCATACCAGATTTGGCCCACCGGGCTCTCGCCACCAACAATGCTTCCAACTGAGAGCGCCACCGCCTCATCTTGGTCCATCGGTGGCTCAGTCAGCGACGCGTAATGTCACGTGACGATTCTGGGCTTGGCTGCCTGCCGGCTAGGCGTGAGCGTCGCAAACGGTCCAATGCGGCCACAACGACCAGAAAAACCGCACCAGCCGTGATGAAGCCGACGGGATCGGGTTTGACCACTATCGCCAAGACGGCGAGCCCAGCAACATAGGTCGCGGCGAGGACTGCGACTCGAACGCCAACTCGCACTTCACCCGCTCCTCAGTCAGCGTGCGCGAATGTCACTTGACTGCGAGCCATGGCGGATCGCGCTGGAGTTGCGTGCTCGCAATCGCTCGCAGCTGAAGTTCCACGACAGACCCATCGAGGATCGCCTTTTCGATGGCCGGTAGATCAGCGCGCAGCATTGCGATTTCATCGGTGAGCTTCAGCCGCGTTCGCTGCTCTACACCACTCAGATACTCGCGCCAGGCCGTTGGGGAGTACGCCCACTGGGCGGAGCCAACTTCGATCATTGGATCCCCGCGATCGTGGAGGATCCTCATCCTCGTCCAACCGCGGTCCAATTCGATGCCGACCTCACTGTTGATGTTGGCCACCCACGCGTTCGATGGAGACCACCCCTGGCCGACCAGATCGTCAAGTAGACCGCGCAACTCGCGGCGCAACGCTTTACGAGCACGGTCGACGTCGGCTCGATCGAGAGACACAATCGGACTCAGTCAGCGCGACGACACGAGAGCGCGAATCTCCACTGCCCGACGGTAGGCGGCGACGTAGGCGGGGGTCGAGGAGGAGCGCCAGTCGAAGTCGACGGCCATGCCTCGGTCGAGGAGCGACTCCCAGGTAGGCGAACCCGGTTGGAACGCCGCGATGAAGCGGTCGCAGGCGTCGATGAGCCCCTCGGCCGACTCGCCTTCGAAGGCGAACCCGGTCCCCCGTCGAGGGTCGGCGGTGACGTCGATGACGGTGTCGCGCAGGCCGCCGGTAGCACGAACGATCGGCGGCGTGCCGTAGCGCAGCGCGATCATCTGGCCGGTCCCGCAGGGCTCAAAGCGCGACGGCATGAGGAAGCCGTCGGCACCCGCGTACATGCGGCGAGCCAGGTCGCGGTCGAAACGCTCGAGGAGGGCGATCCCCTTCCGGCCCGCGGGCGTCGCGACCAGCTTCCGCATCGGCGCCACGACGTCCGGGTTCCCGGAGCCGAGCACGGCGAGGCGAATGCCGCGCTGCAGCAGCGCTGGAGCCGCCTCGGCAAGGAGGTCAAAGCCCTTCTGCCGGTCGAGGCGGCCGATCATCGCCAGCACCGGCTTCGGGTCGGACGGGTCGAGGCCGAACTCGGTGAGCAGCGCCTCGCGACAGCGCGCCTTGCCGCCACGGTCATCTCGTAAATACGTGGCCCGGAGGGCGGCGTCCGTCGCAGGATTCCACAGGTCGGTGTCGAGCCCATTGACGATTCCGAGGAACGTGTCGCCGCGCGCCCGCAGCGCGCCGTCGAGGCCCATGCCGTACTCGGGCGTCAGCGCCTCGGCGGCGAAGCCCGGGCTGACCGTGTTGACGAGGTCTGCTCGCTCGATGCCGACCTTCAGGAGATCGAGACCCTCCGCGCCCTTCGGAAGGACGCCCCCCACGACGCCCAGCTCTGGGACCTGCACCGCGGGTGTCCAGCCGTGGTACGCGAGGTTGTGGATGGTCAACACGAACGCCGCGCTGCCGAGCTCGGGAACTCCGGCGTCGCGCTGCAGGAGCGCCGGCACCGTATGCCAGTCGTGGATGTGGACCACGTCGGGCGGTCGATCCTCGAGCCGAAGGCGCTCCAGCGCCGCGCCGCACAGGATCCCGAACCGCCAGGCGTTGTCCGGATGGTCCGCGCTCGGCGTGCCGTACATGCCCTCACGGTCGAAGGCCGGCGGATGATCGACGAGGTGCAATCGGTAGCCGTGGGTCTCGGCCTCGAGCGTTCGCAGCGCCAGGAACCGCGCGTGCTGCCGCGGATCGGGGATCGACAGCTCCCGGGCCACGGCGTCGGGCGGCACCGGCACACCCCGGTAGTTCGGGATGAACACGTCGACAGGGCCGTCGACCTCCGGCGCGCCCACCTGGCCAAGCGCGCGCGCGAGTGCATCGACGACATCCGCGAGGCCGCCGGTCTTCGCCCACGGCTCGCACTCGGCCGCGATGAAGGCGACGCGCATGCCCACGCGGGGAGTATGCCCGCGGGCACCGGATCGGGCGTCGAAATCTCCGCGTATCGCCCCTGAACGGGTTTGCGCTGCGCGGCGCCCCGCTACCATTCGCGCCCGATGGAGCCCACCGTGCGCATTCCCTCCGCGGCGCCGAGCCACGTCCGCGTACCGCCGGAGCTCGAGGGCCTGCGCCGTCTCGCCTACAACCTGTACTGGTCGTGGCACCCCCGCGCGCGCGGGCTGTTCGGGCGCATCAACGGCGGGGTCTGGGCGCGAACCCACGCCCCGATCCCGGTCCTCGCGAGCATGGTCGACTGGCCGGCGCTCCTCGATAACTCCGACTTCATGGTCGAGGCGCAGCGGGTCATCGGCGAGTTCGACCGGTACATGGCCAACGGCGCCGACCACTGGTTCCACCGCCGCCACGCGCGCGACCTGAAGGGACCGATCGCCTACTTCTGCGCCGAGTACGGCCTGCACGAGTCGCTGGGCATCTACTCGGGCGGCCTGGGCGTGCTCGCCGGCGACCACATGAAGGCCGCCAGCGACATGGCGCTGCCGCTCGTGGGCGTCGGCCTCCTCTACCGCAACGGCTACTTCCGTCAGACCATCGACGCCGACGGGCACCAGGAGCACCGCTACCCCGACTATGACCTCAGCCGGATGCCGCTCACGCGGGCGCTGGGGCGCGAGGGCGACCCGCTGACGGTCTCGGTCGAGCTGCCCGAACGAACCGTCCACGTCGACGTCTGGACCGTCCAGGTCGGGCGCGTGCCCGTGCTGCTCCTCGACACGGACAACCCGATCAACGATCCGGCGGACCGACCGATCACCCACATCCTGTACGTCCGCGGTCGCGAGATGCGCTTGCACCAGGAGCTGATCCTCGGCGTCGGCGGCGTCCGCGCCCTGCGGGCGCTGAACATCAAGCCCGACGTCTGGCATCTCAACGAGGGCCACTCGGCGTTCCTGCTCGCAGAGCGGGCCCGGGAGCGCGTCGTCGCGGGCGACGACCTCGACACGGCGCTCGCCGGCGTCGCGCGCAACAGCGTGTTCACGATCCATACGCCCGTCTCGGCCGGCAACGAGCGCTTCGACGCCGACCTCGTCCGCCGGATCGCCGGGCCGCTCCTCGATGGCGATGGGCGACGACGAACGGGCGGGGTGCCGGTCGACCGGGTGCTCGAGATCGGGCGCGGCACGGACAACGACGCGGGCCAGTTCGACATGACCGCGTTCAGCCTGCGGCTCACGAACGGCGCCAACGCAGTCAGCAAGCTCCATGCCGTAACGGCGAACTCCACGTGGCGCGAGATCCTGCCCCACGAGATCCAGGCGATCACGAACGGCGTGCATCCGCCCACGTGGGTCGGCGGCCCG
>Ga0207646_10008189_pt1 | contig 10504 bp, 7 predicted proteins | sample KBSK5502metaG_FD_184343 | JGI IMG/M metagenome (GOLD analysis project Ga0207646, IMG submission 184343) | Corn, switchgrass and miscanthus rhizosphere microbial communities from Kellogg Biological Station, Michigan, USA - KBS K5-50-2 metaG... | ecosystem: Host-associated > Plants > Roots >...
GAATGGGCCCCTTGCTGGCCAGCGTTCCGTGGCCGCCGACCAGCCGGTCATTGGGCTGCCCAGCGCCCTTCTCACCGTGGCAATTCTGACACTTCTGCTCGTACACAACCGCGCCTTGCGCTGACGCGCCGCGGCCCGCGGGCAACCCGGTGCCATCCGGTGGGATGCTGACATCCCATCCGGCCTCTTCCGCCAACGTCGCCACTCGCCCAAGGTTCGGGGTCTCCGTCACCGTCGGGCTCGCACAGCCGGCGAGGACCATGACGCCGAGGCTCACGCCGAGACGGCTACGCGTAGACATTCGTCACCTCACCGTTCCCCGCGATGCTCCAGGCCTGAATGGCGTTGTAGTGAAACACGACGTTGGTGCCGTGCTCGGCCACGAGCTTGTCTCGCGTCGGCTGCATCTCGCCCGTGCTGTCGGTCGCGCGACTCTTCACAATGGCCGACCCCCCGTTCCACTTCCAGGGGATCCGGAAGCGGGTGAGCGTCCGGGGCAGCACCGGGGTGGAGAGCGTCGCCTCGGCCCAGGTCTGCCCGCCATCCGCCGACACCTCAACCTTGGTGATCGTGCCGGAACCGGACCACGCGATGCCGGATACCTCGTAGAGGCCAGGCCCCGGCATGGTCAAGCCAGGTGAAGGCCGCGTGATCACGGACTTCACACCCATCGGGTACGTGAACATGAGCGATTTACCGTCGGCCTGGAGATCCGTGTAGCGCGACGTCTCATCCTTGGTCATGGTTGGGGTCGCGGTCACTTTGATCCGCCGGAGCCACTTCACGCTCATATTGCCTTCGTAGCCGGGCAGGAAGAGCCGGACGGGATAGCCATTCTCCGGACGGAGGCGCTCACCGTTCTGAAAGAGCGCGATGAGGGCATCATCCATCGCCTTGGCCATGGGCACGCTTCGGCTCATTGCCGCCGCGTCCGCGCCCTCGGCCAGAAGCCATGATGCCGCCGGATCGGCGCCTGCTTCCTCGAGCAGCAGGCGCAGCGGCACGCCCGTCCACTCGCTGCAGGAAACCAACCCGTGGAGTTCGCCCGCGCGCAACGCCGGTGGAGTCGGGCCATACATGAGCTGGCTATTTCCGGAGCACTCCATGAAGTGGACCCGTGACCGCATCGGGTACCGCATGAGCGCATCCATGGTGAAGATCAGCGGACGCTTGACCATGCCGTGGATGAGCAGGCGGTGCTGCTCCGGATCGATGTCGGGGACACCGCTGTGGTGCCGCTCGAAATGCAGCCCGCTCGGTGTGATCGTCCCCTCGAGCATCTCCAACGGCGTGCGGGAGGCCCCACTGCCGGTCGTGCCAGGCTGGGAGCGGATCAGGGTGCGCGTGACCTTGCTCTCGTACTTCGCTGGCCCGCCATACGCGCTGAACGGGGCGCCCGGGTACTGCATCCACGGCGGCGTCTCCGGGGGGCCGGCCGCCCGAGTTGCGCCTGGGGACCCTACGGTCAGGCCGCCGACGGCACCCAGCGCCGCCAGGCCCGTGCGCAGAAAGATCCGCCGATCGAGCAGTCCGTTCGTGGCGGTTGGCTCGACAGCGGACGGAGCCGGCGAAGAGTGCTTGGGCTGCGTCATATTCACCTCCTGCTCACTTTTTTTTGCGAGGAATGCCTTGGCATCAACTGCCTGGAGTCTCCGCGCCCCGCCGAGCCGCACCTCGAGCCTTGGGAGCAGCGAAGTTGGCGGCAATCTAGGCGCGGCGCGGAAGGTTGTCAAGCCTATGCTTTGTGCCCGCTGCGATGCAGCGCAACGATCGTCCGGCTCCTCCTTAGTTTCACCGTCCGACCTTCAGATGCCGCGAGAGGCACCGCAAGATCGGAGGATCAGGTGCGGGCGGCAAGCGCCGGGCCGCGGCCGAGCAAGCGGCCAAGAGCGTCGCAAGATCGAGTCTTTCTACTTCGCCTTCGGCGTCGCCGATGCCTTCGTCATCGCCGATGTGCCGGACCACGCCAGCGCCTCGGCTATCTCGCTGGCGGTGAGCGCCTCAGGCGGTGCCCACTGCAAGACGATCGACCTCATAGCCCCTGAAAGGGGCTTGGCTGAAGCGGGGCACCCACGTGAACGCGGCCGGCTCGCCGCGCCCGACATGACGAGAACTGGACGATGAGGCTAATAACCGGGTGGAAAGCGGCTCACGCCTCGCCACATGAGCCCCGCAGTCTGGTGTATCTTGTCGAAAACGACATGAGCGCGATGTCCAAGGCGGCGCGTCGCCGGGGAGGAGAATACGATGAAGTTCATGTTCACGATCCACCATGACGAGAAGGTGCTGGACGCGATGCCGGAGAAGGAGATGCAGGCGCTTGTCGACTCCGCGATCGAGTACGCGGAGGAGATCCGGCGGAGCGGCCACTACATCGCCTCGGACGCTCTGCAGCGGACCCGGACGGCCCGGACCATCCGGGTCAACGCCGGCAACGTCTCCACGGCCGTGGGCCCCTTTGTCGAGACGAAGGAGCAGCTCGGTGGGTTCTTCGTCATCGAGGCCAAGGACATGGACGAGGCCTGCGCGATCGCCGCGAGGTTCCCGCCGGCGCGCGTCGCAGTGATCGAGGTCCGGCCCGTCCAGGAGCTGACGCACTCTCGTGATCGACGCGGTCTACCGCGCTGAATCGCGCCGCGTCCGTGCCACGCTCATCCGTCGGCCGGGCATCTCGGATCGGGGTAGCACACGGTAACGGAGACGGCCGTGCTCCGCGCCGCGACACCCGAGCGGTTGAGCGCGTTCTCGGACGCGATCTTTGCCGTTCTGATCACGGTCCTGGTTCTGGATCTCAGGCCGCCAGAGCTACACACCTACAAGGCGCTCCTGTTGCTCTGGCCGACCTGGCTGAGCTACGCCGTCAGCTACCTGTTCATCGCGATCGTGTGGACCAATCACCATCACCTCATGCGCTACGCGACAACGGCGACGGCCCGCCTGATGTGGTTCAATTTCGCGCATCTGTTCTCCGTGTCACTACTTCCGCTCTCCACCGCGTGGATGGCCGTGAGCGAATTAGCGTCCCAGCCGGTTTCGTTCTATGCGGTGGTCTTCCTTCTCGTGAACGCGACCTACATCCTTCTGATCTGGGAGCTCGTCGACCGCCGTCCCGCCCATGACGTACCGGCGAAGGTGCGCAGGACCATGCGCGTCCGATCGATCGCGACCCTGTGTCTGTTCGGAGCCGCTGCGGTCGTCGCGCTCAAATATCCTCTCGTTGGATTGGGACTCTGTGTTTGCTGCCTGGTTGTCTATCTGAAACCGGAGGCTCCGGGAGCGTAGACTCGTCCGCGACTCACGGACGGGTCGCGCCGCGATCTTCAGGAGAAGCTGGCGGCTCGGGACTCTTGCCCCTCCTGAGTCGCTCGCTCGTCCGCTCCAGGAGCACGTAGAACACCGGCACGAACGGGATCGCCAGGAACGTCGAGGCCATCATCCCGCCGAACACCACCGTGCCGATGGCCTGCTGGCTGGCGGCGCCCGCTCCGGAGGCGATCATCAGCGGCACCACGCCCAGGATGAAGGCGAACGAGGTCATCACGATGGGCCGGAACCGGCGCCGGGTCGCCTCGACCGCGGCCTCCGTGATCGAGAGGCCCTCGTGATGCAGGTCGCGCGCGAACTCCACGATCAAGATCGCGTTCTTGCTGGCGAGCGCGATCATCAAGACCAGGCCGACCTGGGTGTACAGGTTGTTGTCGTAGCCACGGCTCAGGAGCGCCAGGACGACCCCCACCAGCGCCATCGGCACGACGAGGACGACCGCGCCGGGGGACGTCCAGCTCTCGTACAGGGCGGCCAGCACCAGGTAGACGAGGACGATGGAGAGCGCGTAGATGAAGTACGCTTGGTACCCGACCTGCTTTTCCTGGTAGCTCGTCGAGGTCCACTCGTAGGCCATGCCTTGCGGCAAGGTCTGGGCGGCGAGCTGCTCCATGAGGCCGAGGGCCTGCCCAGAGCTGAACCCCGGAGCGGCGGAGCCGAAGATGGCCGCCGCCGGGTACAGGTTGTAGCGGGTGACCAGCTCCGTTCCCTGGACCTGCTTGACCTCGATCAGGGCGTTCAAGGGGACCATCTCCCCGTTCTGGTTTCGGACGTAGAGATGTCTCAGGTCCTCGGGTTGCAGACGGTAGGCGGTGTCGGCCTGAATGTAGACCTGGAACACCTGGTTGAATCTGTTGAAGAAGTTGACGAACGAGGAGCCCAGGTAGGCCTGGAGCGTATCGAAGACGCTCGACGGCGGGACCTGGAGGGACTCCGCCTTGGTCCGGTCGATGTTCAGGTAGAGCTGGGGGCTGCGGTAGCTGAAGGTGGTGGCCAAGCCTTGCAGGCCCCCACGCGAGGTCGCTCGCTGCGAGAGCTCGGATGCGGCCCGCTGCAGCTCCGCCAGGCCCAAGCTTCTGCGGTCCTGCACCATCATCTGGAAGCCGCCGGTCTGTCCCAGACCGCGGATCGGCGGCGGGATGACGACGAAGGCCAGCGCTTCCTGGATCCCGGCCAGCTGGCGGTTGAGCCCGGAGACGATCCGCTCCTGCGTCAGCGCCGCCCCCCGTTCCTTCCAGCCCTTGTACACGACGAAGGTCGCCGAGAAGTTCGGAACGTTCGCGAAGTCGAGGATCGAGAGCCCTCCGATCGTCACCCACGCCCCGACGCCGTCGGTTCGCTGGAGAATGCCATTGATCTTTTCCGCAACTTCGCGTGACCTGGGCTGCGAGGCGCCCTCGGGCAGGATGGACACCAGGATCGCGTATCCCTGGTCCTCGGTGGGCAGGAACCCGGTGGGCTGGCGGACGAAGGCCCACGCGGTCACCCCGATGATCACCACGAAGAGCACGAGCATAGGCACCGCATGGTTCACCATCCGGCGCACGATGCCCACGTACGCGTCGGTCATCAGCTTCATGGCGCGGTTGAATCCGCGGTAGAACCAGTTGGGGCGCCGGTCCCCGCGCGGCCGCAGCCAGAGGGCGCACTGGACCGGCTTCAAGGTCAGCGCGTTCAGCGCGCTGATGACCGAGGTCGCGGCGATGACGAGCGCGAACTGGCGGAAGATCTGCCCGGTGATACCCGGCAGGAAGGCGGCAGGCAGAAACACGGCGACCAGGGCCAGCGTGATGCCCATCACCGGCCCGGTCAGCTCCTGCATGGCCTTGATCGTGGCTTCCTTGGGAGGCATCCCCTGCTCGATGTAGTAGGAGCTGCTCTCCACGATGATGATGGCGTCGTCCACGACGATGCCGATGGCGAGGATCAGCGCGAACAGCGTCATGAGGTTCACGGTGAACCCAAGCGCGGTCATCGCGATGAAGGCGCCGATGATGGTGACCGGGACGGTCGTGGCCGGCACGAGCATCGCTCTCAAATTTTGCAGGAACAGAAGGATGACGATGAGCACCAGGACGCCGGCAATGAACAAGGTCACATAGACCGCGCGGATGGCCTCCCGGACGAACAGGGTGGTGTCGTACCGGATCGCGTATTTCATGCCCTCGGGAAACTGCTTGCTCATCTCGGCCATGGCCGCGTACACCTGATTGGCGACCTTGATGGCATTGGCTCCCGGCAAGGCGAAGACCACGATCTGAGCCGATTTGCGACCGGTGAACCTCGAATAGTTGCTGAAGCTCTGCTGGCTCAGGTCCACGCGGGCGATATCGCGCAGCCTGACGATCTGCGGTGCCGTGCCGGCCGTACTCTTAACGACAATGTCTTCGAACTGGCGAGAGTCGGAGAGCCGACCGAGGGCATTGATCGTGAACTGGAACGGTTGATCGTTTGGCACCGGGGGCCCGCCGATCTGCCCGGCCACGACCTCGACGTTCTGGCCCCGGATGGCAGCCAGCACGTCCGTGGTCGTGAGCTCGAAGGTCTGGAGCCGTTTCGGGTCCAGCCAGACCCTCATACTGTATGAGCCCGCCCCGAAGATTCTCACCTGGCCGACTCCCGGGAGTCTGGCCAACGGATTCTGGAGGTCGATGAGGGCGTAGTTGGACAGGAAGATCTCATCGAACCGATCGTCGTCGGAATAGAGACTCGCCACCAGCAGGATGTTGGGGGAGACCTTCCGGACCGTGATGCCCTGTGCCTGAGTGCCGCCCGGAAGCTGGGACAGCGCGCTGTTGGAGGCGTTCTGAACCAGCGACAAAGCCGTGTCGAGGTCCGTCCCGACGTCGAAGGTGACGGTCAGGGTGTAGGTACCATCGCTGGCGCTGGCGGAGGACATGTAGATCGAGCCTTCGACGCCGTTGATCGCCTGCTCGATCGGCACCCCGACCGTCGAGGCGACGACCTCGGCGCTCGCGCCGGGATACCGCGTGGTCACCTGGATGGTCGGCGGGACGATCTCGGGATACTGGGCCACGGGTAGAACGTAGAGACACACGGCCCCGATGAGGATCGTCACGAGCGCGATGACGTTCGCGAAGATCGGCCGCTCGATGAAGAACGCGGAGATCACGGCCGCGAGGAGCCCTTTTCCGGCGTGCCGGCCCCGCCCTCCCGCTCAGGCGTAACCTGCCGTCCGGGCGCGGCCTTCAAGAGACCATTGACGACGACCCACTCCTCCCCCTTGAGGCCATCGTCGATCGTCCGCAGGGCGTCCACCGCGGGGCCGGTCTTGACGCTGCGGCGCTCAACGACGTTCTTGTCGTTCACCACGAACACATACGAGCCCTGCTGGTCGTGACCGATCGCCGCGTCGGGGACCAGGAAGGCGGCCCGCTCCTCGACCGGCACGCGCACCCGCGCGTACAGGCCCGGAAGGATCCGCCCGTCTGCGTTGGGCAGGACGCCGCGCATCAGCAGGGTGCCGCTGGTCGACGTCAGACTGATGGCGGCAAAGTCGAGGTAACCCTTGTGGGGATATCCGTCCTCGCCGGGCAGCCCCACCAGCACGGGCGATTTCCGGGCATCCGAGGGCCCGGGGATCCCGCCTGTGCGCTTCAACAGACGGGCCAGATCGAGATCGCTGATGTTGAAATAGACGTAGATCGGGTCGACCTGGTTGATCTGGGCCAGCACGGTGTTCCCATCCGAGCCCACCAGGTTGCCGGGATCTTTCAGCCGGCGGTCGATCCTTCCATCGAATGGCGCGCGGACATCCGTATAGCTCAGATTGAGCAGGGCCAGATCGCGCTGCGCCTCCGCCGAGCGGAGATTGGCCTGGGCCAGGTCCCTCTGGTAGCGCCAGTTGTCCATGTCTGACTGAGAGGCCGCCTTGTTCAGCACCAGATTGGAGTACCGGGTGAACTGGGCCTCGGCGTACTCCGACTGTGCCGTGTACTGCTGGATGGAGGCTTCGGCCTGCTCCAAATTGTTCTGATACGTGTTGCGCTGGATGAGGAAGAGCGGCTGGTCCTTCTTGACGAGCTGCCCATCCTGGAACAACACCTGTTCGAGATATCCGGTGACCCGAGCGACCAGCTGCACCGTGTAGATGGCCTGCGTGTTCCCGGTGAGATCCAGATAGTCGGTCACCATCCGATGCACGGGCTGCGCGATCGTCACTTTCGGGGGAGGCGGCGGCTGCGGCTTCGGCTTTTCGCCACAGCCTGCCAGGATCACGAGGAGCGAGGGCACCATGATCCAGGCCGCCGCGGCTCTGATCCCTCGATGAGTCCTCGAGCCTTCTGGGTTCATTCGGTCACCAATCCGGAGGCCGGGGAGTGGACTTCGGCTCACGCGACGCCGGCAGACTGTAGGTGGACGGCGTCAGCAAGTCGCCCCAGTTCGTGCGTCGCTGCATCTCCGCCTTGATCTCGGGCGGCACTAGATCCTGACCTTCCCGGATCTCCCAGCCGCCTCCCAGCGCGCGGTACGTTCCGACGAGGCTCGTGGAAATGCTGCCGAGCGTGCTGGCCAGGCTGTCCTGCTGACTCAGGAGCGCCTGCTGGGCGGTCAGGACCGTGGTGAAGTCCGTCACGCCCTCCCGGTACTGGAGCACGGCGAGGGCGACCGCGTTCTTGGCGGACACGACGCTCTTGGCCAGGAGATCCGCCCGGTCTTGCGCCCGGAGGAAGGCAACCAGGTTGTCCTCGACATCCTGCTGGGCCGAGAGCACCGCGTTCTGGTAAGCGATCAGCAACTGCTGGAAGGACGCATCCTGCACGCGGATATCGTTCGTGATCTGGCCGTAGTTGAGGATGTTCCATTGAACGGAGGGACCGATCTGGACCTGGCGGCTTCCCCACCTGAACATATCGCTGAGCTTGAACTTCCCCAGATCCGCCGAGACGAACACCAGATTCCCGATCAGCGAAAAGGCCGGGTAGAGGTCGGCCTTGGCCACTCCGATCTGGGCTGATTGCGCGGCGGCCTGCAGCTCGGCTCTCCGGACGTCCGGTCTTCGGCGCAGCAGATCGGCCGGGATGCCCACGATGACCTGGCGGGGCGAGACGGGGATGCTGGACGGGCCCTCCAGCAAGTCGCTCAGATCGCTCGGCGGCATGCCCAGCAGCACGCTGAGGGCGTCCCGCGCCTGGCGTAGCTGCGTCTCCAGGCTCGGGATGGTCGCGAGGGTATTCAAGAGCACCGTCCTGGCCTGCTCCACGTCCAGTTGCGTCGCCGTCCCCCACGCAAGCTTGGCCTCGGCGATCTTCAGGCTCTCCTCTTGGGTTGCGACGTTCTCGCGGGCAATGCGGATGCGCTCCTCGACGGTGCGGATGGTGATGTAGGAATTGGCCACATCCGCGGTCAGCGTCACCAGGGTGTTGTCGTAGTCCGCGAGCGACGAGAGCAGGCTGGCGTCGGCCGACTCGATATTGCGCCGGATCTTGCCCCAGAAGTCGAGCTCCCAGCTGGCCTGAGCCCCGATCTGGGATTGCCAGTATTCCACGCTGCCCTTCGCCGCGGCGGCCGTCACCGTCCGGTCGCTCGTGCGGTTGTACTGGACGGAGCCGATGGCCTGCTGCGTCTGCGGGAAGATCTCGCCGACGGCGACCCCGAGCTGCGCGCGGGCCTGCAGGACCCGCACACCCGCCTGCCGGAGCGAGAGGTTCTCCCGGTAGGCGCGCTCGATGAGCCGGTCCAGGACTGGATCGTTGAGCGCCTTCCACCAGCCACGATAGGTGGCCGACGCCGTGCTCACGCGCGGATCCCCGGTCTCCTGCCAGTTCGCCGATACCGAGGCCTTCGGCCGCTGGAAGTTCGGCCCGACCGTGCAGCCGGCGAAGGCGAGGAGCACGGGAATGAGGAGGAGGACTTCAGACCTCGGGCACTTCGTACGCGGAGCCGAGCTCACGCCGCAATGATCCGGCGCGCCCTCTTCGGGCTCGGGAACCGATGCAGAGAACACGCTCTACGAGGCCTTGGAGCGCCCGGCCGCGATCCGCACGACGTCGAGGTCCCGCCTCATCTCCCTATCGAACCGTCGACGCGTAGCGACTCGTCTGCTCGGCATTGGAGGCACGGAAGCGTGCGACCGCGTCGGCGTGGACGGCCCGCTCGGCCGCGCCGAAATCAACGCGTGGCCGCGGCTCGTCGTCGAAATGCCTGTAGCGGTCGGTGCCACGCAGCAGCATCGCGGTCAGTCGTGTGCGGCTGGTGCAGCGCACGTTGGTCGGGATGTAGCTGAGGCCGAGACCGATGCGCCGGTCGGCGGAGAGGTTCGGGCGCGAATTGTGCACCAGGTGCGTGTGATGCAGCGAGAACTGGCCCGCGCGCACCGGCATGGATTCCGTGCGGCTCTTGTCGAGCTCGACCGTGATGGTCTGGCCGCGCGACAGGAGATTGTGTGCGGCCTCGCTGTGCTCGGCGTGATGGAGCTGGCCGAGCTTGTGCGAGCCCGGAATCACCTCCATGCAGCCGGCCTCGATCGAGGCCTCGGTGAGCGCCACCCACGCGGTCACCTGCAGGGGCGGCTCCAGGCCGAAGTAGGTCGCATCCTGGTGCCAGCTCACATAGGCCGCGTCGCCCGCGTTCTTGGGCCAGACCGACAGATGGAACAGGCGGATATCCGGACCGATCACGTCCTCGACGGCATCGAGGATGGCGGGATGATGCACGATCTCGTCGACCCAGGTGAACAGGAGATGCGGCTTGAAATTCTGCCCTTTGGTGAGTTCTCTGCCCTGGGCCGCCTCGAACTCCTCCATGGCGCGCCGGTACCGCCGCGCCTGTTCGGCGGCAAACGCGTCGATCGGGTAGACGAAGCCGTCGCGGTGGTAGCGCTCGATCTGCTCGTCGGTCAGCTTCTTGCCCATGAGCGCCATCCTACACGCACCGTCAATCCAGCGACAGGCGGAGGCCAAGATTCCAATCCCCGGATGAAGCCCGGGTCGGGCATCACCTACCCGCGGATGGGGCTAAAATGGGCAACGGTCCAGTGAGCTACCCATCTGTGAGGAGAATGCGAAGTTCATGTTCACGATCTACCACGGCCCGGACCATCCGCGTCAACGCCGGCAAGGTCTCCACGACCGTGGGCCCCTTTGTCGAGACGAAGGAGCAGATCGGTGGGTTCTTCGTCATCGAGGCCAAGGACATGGACGAGGCCTGCGCGATCGCC
>Ga0207646_10008192_pt1 | contig 10503 bp, 6 predicted proteins | sample KBSK5502metaG_FD_184343 | JGI IMG/M metagenome (GOLD analysis project Ga0207646, IMG submission 184343) | Corn, switchgrass and miscanthus rhizosphere microbial communities from Kellogg Biological Station, Michigan, USA - KBS K5-50-2 metaG... | ecosystem: Host-associated > Plants > Roots >...
TACCCCTGGGCTTCGCGCATTGCAAGACAAAAAGCCTCTGACTGACATCGTTCAAGCAGTCAATGAAACCATGGACAGAATGGGAGGAAGAAAGCCCTTGTTTGTCAAGATCGCTCCGGAATTATTACCAGGAGCTATAGATGATGTCATTGAAGTGGTGTTGGAGAACGATTTGACAGGTATCATAGCGACGAATACAACCATAAATCCGGACCTGAAAGCAAAGTATGGCGAGCACTGGCGCAACGAGGCAGGGGGACTAAGCGGTGATGATCCTGATTACCGGAGAATGGCAACCGAGCAAGTAGCGCATATTTATCGGCAGACACAGGGGAAAATCGCTATTATTGGTGTAGGCGGCGTGAAAGACGCACAGACCGCGCTAGAGAAAATGAAAGCGGGTGCCAAAGTTGTCCAGGTTGTCACCGGTATTCGGGGAGAAGGCACAGCATTACCAGGACGTATAAATAGAGGTCTTGTTGATTGTATGGAAAAAGAAGGCGTGAAGAACATTCATGAACTAGTAGGCGTAGATGTCAAAAAGTAACTGTTCTGTCCTCTTTAAACTTTACTCTACCTGAGAGCATTTCCTAACCAGCAGAAATTCCATCGTTCGTAACGCTTGCCGTACCGATTAGAAGACGTTTCCCCGGTAGAATAGCATAGAGAGATGTTCAAGTCATACACGCATCCCGTGGGTGACAGGGGTCCAAGCGCTGGAACGGAAATATCCCGACCTGCCATTGCTTCCCGGTCATGTGCTGCGACGCGAATTCGAATACATTCGACACGGCACACTGTCCTGGTTCATCAACTGGGATGTGGTGAGCGGCCAGGCCATCGAACCATCCTGGGGATCAACACGGACGGAAGAGGATGCCCTCACACATCTCCAGCGCCTGGTGGCAAGCGACCCCAAAACGACGAAGTGGCACCTCATCCTGGACAATCTGAATATCCATCAGTCTGAAGCCCCAGTGCACTGGGTCGCGGAGCAGGAAGGCGTCACATCGGAAGACTTGGGGATCAAGGGCAAACGTGGCATTCTCCACTCGACGGAAAGCCGTGCTGCCTTCTTACAGAATCCTACTCATCGGGTCGTGTTCCACTACACCCCAAAGCACGCCTCGTGGATGAACCAGGTAGAGATCTGGTTGAGTATTCTGGTGCGCAGTCAATTGAAACGAGATCAAACGACCATCAGAGATCCCTTCTTCCTTGAGTACCGCCAAAGGTCACTACCACTCTGCGCCTCCCATCCTCTAGCTAAGGAGGGATGTTCATGTCAGAAAAGGATCTCATAGTGTGTGAGCCAGCACAGGTGCCGCCGTATGAGCCGCAAGCGCTAGCCGAAAGACTGGGCCTGATCTCGTTGAGTTTCTTAGGCCCCTTGCTGCTGGAACTGGGCACTTACCTGGACCCTATCGGACAGGGAGGGGGACCAAGCGCCTGAGTCGGCTGCTGCGTGTCATTGATCGCGGCTATGCTAGTAGTGTGTGGCTCGGGGCCTTGCACGCCTACGCCGCCCGGTTTGTCTTGCGCTGGCGGCATCAGTAGCGCTTGTGCTTTGCCCGCCGCTGGCAAATCGAACTGATGTGGAAGACATGCAAAAGTGAATTGGGCATGCAGAGTCTTCGGGTCTTGGACTGGCGACGTTGGCCTCTGCCTTCGTGCTGCATCTGCTTAGTGCCCCTTTCCAGCTCTTACGTCGCTGGTTGTTCCGCTCTGCGGCTCATCGTACCGGCAGGCGCTTGCGAGCGACGCGGGTGCCGCTGGTGCTCTTGCTGTAAAACGAGTGAAAGTGGAGAAAACACGTAGCATGAGACATTCCTGCCAACGTGGCCGGTGGGCGGGAGGGCCTTGTGCTTGCAGAAAGGGGGCGAGACGGTCCTCACCATTTTCGCAGGATCTGGGATGATTCTTGTTTGATTTCAGTTATGATTGCCTGTACTCAGGCTACTGGACAGGATTCAGCAGCGCAACCCGCGAAGCGAGAGGCTGAGGAAGAGCGAGATGGACAAAAGCTGGAGACGCGAGCACCCGATTAAGCACTACAGCAAGCAGTGCTCCGCCTCCAATAAGAGCCCAACCCAATGGGCCCGGCATGAAAAGGTTGAGAAAAGCGCGCAGAGGCGGCACCCCGAGAGTAGCAATAAGCATACCTGTGGAGCCAGCCACGGCGCCAAAGACGGAACGAGTGAGACGTCCTTCAGCTCGCCCAGCATCTAACGTCTGGGCCAACTGAGTCGCGATAATGCTGGCATAGGCAACAGAGCGCGCTTCTGGCAGCGTACTGGCACCCAGCATAAGCAGGTAGGAGACAAGTGCTGGCCCAGCGCTTATAATGGCACGGCGAAAGATTTCGTCGCGTAAGGGTGTACCCAGAGCCGCTGCGCCTTCGCGATCGAGTCCCGCAAGACTGTGATGCTCTGGTTGCTGAAGAGCGACCGCTGTGGCAGGTAAGAGATCGGTGATCACATTCATCGAAAGAATCTGGCGTGCGGTCAGTGGAAAGTTGAGTCCCAGCAGACTTGCTCCTACTACCAATCCCAGTTCACCCAGGTTTCCGCCTAGCAGTAATCCAAGGGCGCGGCGAATGTTGCGCCAATAACTGCGTCCTTCGATAAGCGCTTCCACCAGCGTGGAGAAATCGTCGTCGACAAGCACAACATCAGCTACCTGGCGAGCAACCTCGGTACCGCCACGACCCATCGCCACTCCCACATCCGCAAGTCGTAAGGCCGGCGCATCATTCACGCCGTCTCCTGTCATAGCAACAGTGTGGCCGCGACGTTGCAGGCTCTCGATAATACGCAGCTTGTCCAGGGGAGTTGTACGCGCAATGACCACCGCATGCTCCAAGCGCTCATCAAGCTCGCTGTTCTGGAGTTCAAGGACCTCGGCTGCAGTGAGCACCTCGCCGTCTTTGTCGAGTAGACCAGCTTCCTGGGCAATGGTGCGAGCGGTAGCCGGGTGATCACCCGTAATCATAATCACACGAACTCCCGCTTCGCGGCATCGATGCACTGCCGCTTGCACATCAGGCCGCAATGGATCACTAATCCCCACAAAGCCAAGGGCAGTCAATCCACGCGGATTGTCGAGCGGCGTATCGGGTGGCCCTTCAGCGACCATGAGTACACGCAAACCACGCTCCGCAAGACGCCTGGAGAGATCAAGCCACTCATGTTGGCCATGCTCGTCCAGGGGACGTTTCTCACCATGCTCAAACATCCAGCTGCACCGGGGAATAAGCGCTTCTGGTGCGCCCTTGACGCAGAGATACTCCTGGGCGACAGTGGCGTGAAAGGATCGTACAGGATCAAACGGTAATTCAGCCACGTGCTTCACATGCAACTGCTCGCCCAGGCCAGCATCTACAGCGCCCTGGATGATAGCCACATCGGTGGGATGCGCTTTCGCGTCTTGAGCAGACGGGTGCGGACTGGCAAGAGCTGCAGTTACCAGCACACGACGCAAATCGGTCGATAATTCACCTGGTACCTTCGCTTCCTGATCGTAGTCAGCCACCATGCTGAGGGCGAGCTGCCCCTTCGTCAACGTTCCCGTTTTATCGGCACAGGCGACGTCAACGCGTCCAAGTGCCTCGACGGCTGACAGGCGACGCACCACGGCGTCCTGGTCAGACAGGCGACGAGCAACCCCGGCTTCGCCTACACTGGCGAGCAGTGGTAAGCCTTCAGGGATGGCTGCCAGTATCGTTGTCATGCCAATCGCTAGCAGGGAAGCCAGAGGAATTCTCCGTAGGAACCCAGAAGCGAGAACGATGCCCCCTCCTCCAATAGAGAGAGGCAAGAGCACTCGGAGCATCCGGTTCAGGCGCACTCCAAGGGGACTTTGCTCCAACTCATCTGCAGACAAGGCAGCAGCGGTTGCGCCCATGCGAGTCTGCCGACCAACCGCCACCACGACAGCATGCCCGGTACCGGTGGTGACATCGCTGCCCTCCATGACAGTGCGACTTGCATCGGTTCCTCCAGCCTGCGCTTTAGAAACCGGCACTGATTCCCCGGTCAGCGCTGCCTCATCCACCTCCAGGCCATGCGAACCCAACAAGCGAGCGTCGGCAGCAATGTGATCTCCAGGCGCCAGCAGCAGCACGTCTCCCGGCACCACTTCATTAGCTGGTATCGTTACACTCTGACCATCGCGCAGGACACGCGCAGTTGAGGTTGACAAAATTGCCAGCGCCGCCGCCACCCGATTAGCCTTGTGCTCTTGCCAGACACCCACGGTAACGTTGGCCAGGATCGTTGCACCGATGATCACAAAATCTCCCACTGCTCCTGTGAAGAGCGAGAGACCGGCCCCAGCAGCGTAAATGGCGATGAGTGGAGAATTGATCTGTTCAAGGAAAGCTGTCAGCAGTGAATTGCGGCGAGCTTCTGGCGGTGCCTTGTGCAGGCGCTCGGCAGCCTGGGCACTCGAAAGGCCCTCTGGCGAGGAATTCAAGGCATGCAGCACTTGCTCCACGCTCTGCCGCCCCCAACGCTCTGGATGTGGGTCGAAAAGATGGAAGATAGTCGACCTTTGTCGTTCTCCACCCATCAGCCTGAGCCATCCATCCGCTATGGCGATAAGAGAGGTGATGGTGACGGCACGGGCGGCATGCATCAGCCCTGGCCTTCCCCGAAAACCCCATGCGGCACCGATGATATTGGACACCCCTGCCAGTCCAACGGAGTCACGTACCGTTGCATCCCGGCGTACACACGCTTCAAGAATAGCAGCCACCGCCGTGAGATCGGGGGCGAGCAGGTCAGCCTGGGCAGGCAAGCGGCTATTGCCGTCCGTAACGCCGATTGCCAGGTCACAAGCTGCGAATCCTGGCGCCGCGCCTGCATTATCCGAGACAAAGGCAACGAGCGCTCCCTCTTTTTGCTTCGCTCGAATGGCCTCCACTGCATCATTGCTCTCGAGGAGCGACACATGCGCACGCTGGGCGAGCGCATGCACTGCGATCTGATCGCCACTGGAGATCACCCCAAGTTCTACTCCATAGCGTTGACATGCCTCGACCAGATCCGAAACTCCTGATGCGAGCTTAGGCCTTAGCGCAAAGACTCCGAGGGGTTGTTCCTCACGATCGCTGCGCAGCACCAGTACATAGTTGCCACGTTGCCGCAGACGCGCAGCCTCTGGGATCGCACTCCAGTCCTCAACAGGGCCGAGTGAATACTGTACTCCGTCAGCAGAGGCAGTGGCAACCTTGCCATCGGAGGTCCCGTTACTCATCGTCACACCGTTTGCTGCTCTGAAGGCTCCTCCCCACGGTGAACCCGCTGCGGCAGCCACGCCCGCGGCAAGCGCAAGAATTTCGGCAGTATCATAGTCATTGGTCATAGGCCAGGCACCGCTGAGTTCGAGTCCGTCGGTGAGCAGGCGTACCCTGTCCAAAAAAACCGCGTCAGGTCGGCGATAGTTGCGGTTCGTACGTGTACCGACCACAATGGCCCCGGCCCGTATCATGCGCGCCGCAGCGCCGATTTCAGCATTTTCCGCCCCTATCATGGCCGTACGAGGAGTGACCAGGAGCAAGGCGGCGAGTGTCTGGCTCAACGAACGGGTCAGAAGAGCAGTCACCGCTGTATACACAAGCGAGACCGGCCCCATCGCTTGCAGGTAACGCTCAAAGATCGATGGGGTAGGGGGAGATGGACGAGGCGTTGGCGTGAATGCTTGAAATGACTCCTCGGCCTGCAACTTCAAGACGAATGGGCCGCCGTAGAGTCGTGCGCCAGGAGGAATTGTACTCCCTGGAGTAACTGGCAGAGGCATAGCATCTAGCCCGATTGCCGTTCCAGTCCCCTCTATAACCTTCGCTGCTAGAGGAGTTCGTTCGCCCGATTCCAGTCGTATGACTGCACCTGGTTGCGCCGGAGCAGTATGCTCTACCCTCTCCTCATAACGACGCCATGCTGAACGCCGCGCAATCTCTTCAGTCAGCAGACGCGATGCCTCCAAGCCATTCACTACTAGACCGAGCTCGCGACCAGCAAGGGTGAGGGTAATGATACTCGGTACATTAAGGAGAAGACTTGACACCGTCCGCCCAAGGAGCTTACGCAGTCCATAGCGAATAGGGGGAATACTCTGCAAAATCGCGAGTATACTCGCGATGTGCACCGCGGTAGATGCGCCAGGAAGAGGCTCTCGAACATGGAGGAGCCGGCGTGTCGTCAGCAGCCCAAGGCCCAGTGTAGCTCCACTGAGCCTGATCGCGCTTTGTAGCAATGGTCGCGGATCGAGTGGATCGGCCGGACGAGTCTCGCCTGGGAGTTCTGGTAGTTCCAGGTCAACTACTTCTGCAATCAGGTCTTCTAAGTCGACCTTTTGTTCCGTGAACTCGACGAGCACACGCCCGGTGAGCAGGTTCGCGCTTGCATGCACCCCCGGGTGGCGTTCTAGAGCCTCTACCACGCGCTTCGCCAGGTGTGGATTGCGGTCTAGCCCACGCACAGCTATACGTGCCCGGATTGTCCGGCCATGCTTTTCACGTACCATAGGAGGGGGTGCAGGTTCGTTTTCGGGCTCACCACTCGCATCTGTTACGAGCGAGTTCACCGTCGCAACGATAGTTTGCTCGTTCGTCACTTTCGGATCGAATTGGACGAGGATATTGCCGGTCAAGGCGTTTGCCTGTGCGCTCCTTACCCCCCGCACTTCACGCAGCCGTGTTTCTATACTGCGCTTCCCTTGTCCAGACCACCCTGGCACATGCACTCGTACCCGACCCGGAACTGTATGAAGAACACGAGGTTCCTCAGCAACTGCTACACTCATGTACTCCCTTAGTTTCTTTCTAGCAGAGAATCACCCCGCTAATGATGCTCAGAGCAGCATCAGCCAGGCGCTTTGCAAACTAGAGCTTGAGATTGAGATATAAAACGGGATGCGTTTAGTATCGCATTGCGCTCCAGGTGTTCTTGTGACGCTCTATGATAGAGCCGGAGGATACAGCAGAGAGTCCAGCAAAACTCTACGCCTACTGGTTTCTGTGTTCCTCCTCTTTATTATGGATGGTCTGTTCATTACGGATGTTCTGTGCCTCCGCCCATAGATCTTCAGCTTCCTCACGCACGCGGGCCGCAGTCTTCTGGATTTGTAGTCCGGCGAGGGCCGCGAAGAGACCAAGACGCTGTGCCATGCCCTCTACCAGTTCCTCGGCCTTCGCTGTAGCTTTTTCTGCCTCAGGCTGAGCCGATTCTTCCGTTTGTGCTCTCGCTGGCTGGCTCGACTTCTCTCCCGCTGCCGCCTCAGGCTGGTCCATGCGACGAGTTTGCTCACGCATATTAACGGCAGTGCTTTGAATGCGCTGACCGGCAAGACCCGCGAAGAAACCAATCCGCCGGCCTAGATTGTTCAACAATTCGTCAGCTCGCGCCACTGGTGGTTTGTCTGACCCTCCTTGTGTCTTGCTCATTGCTATATCCCTACCTTTCACAATGTGTTCAAACAGTATCGTGATCTGTGTATAGATAAGCCCCGAGCGGTCATCACTCGTCCAATGACTTATCTATACGATTTAGAACTCAAGCGACAAGAACCTTGTCAAGTTACCAACCCATAGAAAAACAGGAGATCCGCAGCAACCAGCACAACGACTGTTACCACCAGAAAGAGGTTGGTGACAAGACCCAGTGGCTCAGTCTGCATAATTGTCCGGTTATTCCCAACGATCATGACATAAATGACCAGGATAGGTGCCAGTATACCGACCAGCACATTCGCACAGAAAATGAGCTGGATTGGATTTACATGCAACAATGACACAACAAGACCGACGATCAGTGTGCCGGTCAGAATCAGGTAGAACCCCTTACACCGCGACAGCTTTTGCGAGAGCCCTGACGGCCAGCCAAAGGCACCCGCTACCGCATAGGAAGTACTGGCCAGTAAGACTGGAAGGGCGATAAATCCTGCTCCGATCAACCCAATAGCAAACAGGTATTTCGCGAACGGACCAAGCAGAGGCTCCAGGGCTTGTGCCGCATCAGCCGCCGTGTTAATCGATCGATGGTGTGTAAAAAGGGTCGCGGCGGTCGTGACTATCACAAAGTACGCAACGAGATTGCCGCTAATCACTCCGCTGGCAACATCGAGAGCGGCGCTGTGAATTTGCCGTGTTAATGATCCTGCACGCTGCTGCTCTTTTTCACCATGTGCCTGCCAAAACATACTGTAAGGCGAAATCGTCGCTCCCAACAAAGCGACTGCTGAACTCAGACTAGAAAAATCAAAACTCACATGTGGCACGAATGTATGGACCAGCACACTACCCCAGTTTGCGCCGGCGAACACCGCGGTAATCAGGTACGTGACGAAGGCCAGGCTCAATATGGTAAAGATCTTTGTGATCGACTCAAAGCTATGGTACACGGTGAGACACCACAAAAGAGCCGCAACTGGAATGACGAACCAGGCCCAGGAGAGGCCGGTGATCAACTCGAGTCCGCTGCCAATGGCGACCAGGTCGCCTGCGATCAGCGCAACATTGGCAATGACCAGGATGAGAACGGCAAGAAGAGCAACCCATCGTCCATAATACTCCCGCAGGATGTCAGCCAACCCCTTCTGAGTGATACGGCCTATTTTCGCGCAGGCGAACTGGACGGATTGATACATCGGCGTCGAGAGCAACATCAACCAGAGGTGGCTATAGCCTGCCGTCGCTCCATCTATCGCATAAGTAGTCATGGCCGTCGCATCATTGCCCGCCATCCCGGACAAAAAGCCTGGACCCAGGAGACGAAGCAATTGATGAAGTTTGCTTCGTGTTGCTGGCGCGAGCCTACCCGATGCTTCAGTTGGTGCCACCGCTGGCTGACTCGGCTTCTCTGCTTGAACCATCTTCGGCTGGTCCATCCGATCAGTCTCCTCGCTTATACTGGCGCTAGCGCCTTGGATGTGTTGACCAGCAAGACCTGCGAAGAGGCCAATACGGAGTCCCGTGCAGTCGATCAAGTCCTCAGCTCGCGTCACTGCCGGCTGTACCGACTACTCGTCTTTCGACTGTTCCACCAGAACTAACCTCCTTGACCTTCGGAGGAGGCCTGTTGCTGCTTCGCCTGTGACTGAAGTGTGGCTCCCGCCTCCTGGACGCCGCGACCAATGCTGCGGGTGAAAGACGTGATTGCATCACCGGCCATAAGAGCGCCTGCTAAACCGTAGACCACTCCACGACGTAAGAGCTTACGAGCGCCTGGTGAGAAGACAACAGCTGTCACTGCTGCGGTGACGGCTATCTCAGGTTGCAGATAATCGTCAAATTCCATCGCTCTCCTATCCTTTCCTAGCGTGAACGTGAGATAACAAAAACATCGTATCTTGATACATCACAGGTAGCTTCCTATCCCTGAAGATAGGAGATAACAACTGATATACGATTGGGGAAGAGTAACGGTTTCACTTCTCTCGAGGCAAGAGTATAGCACTTTTTCATGTTGTTTAGGTAAGGCTTGGAGGGAGAACTGCCCGGCTACCCGCTTAATAATTTTTAACGATAGGATAATGCTTTCTTAATATGCTTTGTCTACGATCTAAATGGACAGCTTTATGTGGTTTAGTGATCAAGATAGCCCGGAAAGGGAAAAACACCGTGTTAAAATTGCTTGGCTCAATAGCTCTTGGCATCCTCTTGAAAGTGGCATCCAGGGTCGCAGAGAGAATGATGCCTCCTCAATATCGATGGATCCTCGCCGTTCTCTCTCTCGTTTTGTAGCGAGACCACCTATCGATTGGCGGCCTTGCTATTCCAGGTAGTCAGGAGCAATTATGCTCTACCAAAGCTCTGTCCCAGCTCAAAACGAGTAGCAGGATGTGAGTTAAGTAGAGATGCGATGGGCTGAGTGTTCCCTTTCAGAGAACACCCAGTCCTATGCTCATGGCATAACTTCATCACGTTCTCCGTTCTAGTTTCCAAAGGAACGTTATACCTCACAGGCTCTTCCCCTTTGCTCAGTGTCCCATGCTAATAGTTATAGTTGCCATATTGTGACGGATAATCCTTGCACTGTCTGATTGTTACACTGTATCTTGAACAGAACAGTTGAAGCCACTACTAGCTGCGTTGGCAAAGCAGCCGAGCCGGTCCGCTCCACAGACTGTTGAGACATCATTAGAATCTGCGGAGCAATTGTTTACCTCTTTAATGCCTCTCCCTGTACTGAGAACTGGTGCTCGCGTACGTGAAGAAGCCAGCGCTATCTGGACAGAAGCGCAGGCTATCCGTCAAAGGAGAAATCACGCTTGACATACGTGACTGATTGCGCATCTGGGTAAGCAGGTGCATTTCATAAGCCGAACACGCTCTAGTGACACTCTGCTAGGGCCAAAGCCCAACAGCTTCTGTAAGGAAGCGTCCCCCTACAGCAACACGCGCAACTGCGGAACGTACCCGCAGCCGGTGGGGGGGTCGAACTAAGCCGGTTGGTCACCCTCCCGACTCGTCTTCAAATCCGTGCGTGAGCCTTTCGCCTCACA
>Ga0207646_10008194_pt1 | contig 10502 bp, 9 predicted proteins | sample KBSK5502metaG_FD_184343 | JGI IMG/M metagenome (GOLD analysis project Ga0207646, IMG submission 184343) | Corn, switchgrass and miscanthus rhizosphere microbial communities from Kellogg Biological Station, Michigan, USA - KBS K5-50-2 metaG... | ecosystem: Host-associated > Plants > Roots >...
CTGCTCCTGGTCGGCGAATGGCGCGCGGATCGCCGCTCCGCGCGGCTCTGGCTCGCCGTGTGGGCGGTGGCGGCGCTGGCCGCCGCGGCGGCGGTGCTTCCGCCCCTGCTCCATCCGGATCCGCGCGTCGCATACCAGGCCACGCTCATGCAGATCGACGCCCACCCGGCGCGCATGGCGGCCCGGCTCGCGCAGGAGTATCGGGTCCACCTGCTGCCCGCCCTCACGACGCCCCCGACGCTGCTGCGAACGCCCGCCGTTCTCGTCTCTGGCGTCTGGTTCGCCCTGGCCTTCCTGGCGGTCAGCCGCACGAGCCCGCCGGAAGCCTGGAGCCGGCGAGCGCTGTGGCGGGCCGCCGCGCTGGGGCTGGTCCTGGCCGCCCTCAGCTACTCGGCGTTCCTCCCCAGCGTGGTCGTGGAGCCGGGCGATCGCACGGAGATCCTGGCGATGCCGGCGATCGGAATGTTCCTGGCCGCGGCGATCGCGCTCGTCGCTTCCGCTCTGCCGCTCCGATGGCGGTCTCTCGCCATGGGGACGCTGGCCGCGTGGATCGTGGCCGTCGCCGCGGTGAGGACGCTCCAGATGCAGCGCTCGTGGGACGCGGTGAGCTACTACGGGCGGCAGGTGAAGCTGCTGGGCGATCTCATTCGGGTCGCGCCGCGGCTACGGCCCCACACCCTCATCGTGCTCGTCGGCGACACCGCCGCCTTCCCGGCGACGTTCGCCTTCCGTCATGCCATCGAGTGCGTCTACCCGGGAGAGGTCACCGGGGTGCTGGCGTCGGGGCCGGAAGCCCTCTACGTCTCACGCCTCACGTCCTCCGGCATTGACACCGAACCCTGGCCGGTGCTGTGGAAGCCGTGGGGCGTCTCCCCGACTCATCACCGGTTCGACGAAATGCTCGTGGCGCGCGCCCGCTCGGACGGGACGGCCACCCTCGAGGAATCGTGGCCGGCGGATCTGCCCCCGCTTCCGCCCGGCCAGACCTACGATCCGCGCGCCCGCATCCTGACCACCGGATCGGGGACGCTGAGGTAGTCGCCGGGGATGCAATCCTGCTAAGATAACGGCCGGTCGTTCAAGCGTTTCTTAAAGGGGGGCAGGCCCATCACCATTCGGACCCGATCGCTGATCGCCGCGGTCCTCGCCGCCGCTCCCCTCGCTCTCGCCATCCCGGATCCGCTTCCCGCAGCGTCGGGAGAGCCCGTCATCGTCCTTCTCGAGGGCGGCGAGCGGCGGGAGATCGTGCCCGTCGTGAGGACCGGCGTCGAGCTCGCCGCCATCCGGGACCTGCTTCCCGGCCTCGGCACCGTTTCGATGAGGGAGGACTCGCGCGCGCGCTCCCTCACGCTGTCGGTCGAAGGCCGCGACGTGACCCTCTACGAGAAGAAGAGCCTGGCCTCGGTCGGCGGTGACCTCCGCCTCCTCTCGTCCCCGGTGCTCGTCGAAGAAGGGCGATGGCTGGTCCCGGTCGACTCGCTGTCCCGCCTGCTCGGGCCGCTGCTCAAGAAGCGAGTGGACTTCCGCCCCGCCTCGCGCGTCCTGCTCATCGGCAACGTGGACATCGCGCGCATCGTCGTCAAGACCTCGGTGTCCGGCGACTCGGTGCGCGTGGCGCTCGAGTCGAGCCAGAAGGTGCCCTTCCACGTGGAGCAGCAGGCGGGGCGGGTCGTGGTGACGATTCCACAGGACGTGGTCGACGTCGCGTACCAGCAGGACCGTCTGACCGGCGGGATCGTCGACCTCATCCAGTACCTCGGCGGGAAGGAGCACACGTTCGCCTTCAACCTCGGCCAGCGGTTTCAGCAGCTCAAGGCCGCCGAGGAGGCCTCGCCGCCTCGGCTCGTGCTCGAGTTCCAGGCGCGGCCGGTGGCTCCGGGCGTGGCGGCGGCGCCACCGCCCAGCGCGCCACCGTCGCCGACCGCCCCCGTCGAGCTGGGAGGCGTGCGCACCGTCGTGATCGACCCCGGCCACGGTGGGGAAGAGGTCGGGGCGAAAGGGCCGTCCGGCGCGCTCGAGAAGGACGTGACGCTCGCCATCGCCCGCAAGCTGCGCGCAGCGCTGGCGAACAGCCTCGGCCTGCAGGCCTTCCTCACCCGTGACCGGGACGAGGAGATCGCCCTCGACCAGCGGGCGGCGGTGGCCAACAACTACAAGGCGGACCTGTTCGTCTCCATCCACGCCAACGCCAGCCGCAGCCTCGGCGCGAGGGGCAGCGAGGTGTACTTCCTCACCTACCAGGCCACCGACGACGAGAGCCGGCGGATGGCGGCGCTCGAGGGAGGCGCCTTCACGCCGGGCACGCCCGCGCCGGCCAGCGGCGACCTCGCCCTCATCCTCTGGGACATGGCGCAGGCCGAGCACCTCGAGGAGTCCTCCGCGCTTGCGTCGCGGATCCAGGAGGAGCTGGCCGACGTGACCGGCAGCCAGGGCCGCGGCGTCAAGCAGGCGCCGTTCCGCGTGCTGGTGGGCGCGGCGATGCCGGCGGTCCTGGTCGAGGTGGCCTTCATCAGCAACGCGGAAGAGGAGAGGCTCCTCGTCTCCGACGCGTACCAGAGCAAGGTGGTGGCCGCGCTCGTCCGCGGCATCTCGCGCTACCAGCAGCAGCACCGCGCAGACCTCGGAGGGACGCACCGTCCGTGACCCCGCGCACCGCGAACGCCGTCACCGCGGCCGGCCTCGTGTCCCTGCTGGCGGTGGTGACCCTCACCGCTCCGCGCTGGGCGCGCCTGCTCACGCGGCCGGTCGGGGGCGCTGAGGAGGACGGCACCGAAGCCGCCTCCTCCGCGACCGCGGCGGCCAAGGAAGAAGAAGCGGCGGGCGAGGTCGAGCGGAAGATCAACGTCAAGCTGTTCTTCCAGGCCGCCGACCGCCCCGGTCTCGTGATCGAGGAGCGGTCCGTGACGTTCTCGACCGATCTGTCGCGCCAGCTCCGCGGCGTCGTGGAGGAGCTGGTGCGCGGCTCGAAGATCGGGCTCGGGCCGACGCTCGCGCCGGACACGAAGGTGCTCGACGTCTTCGTCACCGCCCGGGGGATCGCCTACGTGGACCTGTCGAAGGACGTGGTCGCCGGCCATCCCGGGGGGTCGGAGGCGGAGCGGATGACGATCTACTCGGTCGTGAACTCCCTCAGCACCAGCTTCCCCGCGGTGAAGCGCGTCCAGATCCTCGTCGAGGACAAGCCGGCCGAGACCCTCGCCGGCCACATCGACCTGACGCGTCCGCTCCCGCCCGACATGACCGTGCTCGCCGCCTCCGAGCTGAGGCGCTCGGAGTGAGCGTCCGGCCGTCGGCCAAGGCCGAGCGCTTCACCGAATCGGTGATCCGCGAGATGACGCGCCTGGCCCACCTGCACGGGGCGGTCAACCTCTCCCAGGGCTTCCCCGACTTCCCGGCCCCCGAAGAGGTGAAGGAGGCGGCGCGCCGCGCCGTCTCCGCCGACATCAACCAGTACGCCATCACGTGGGGGGCGCGCTCGCTGCGCCAGGCCATCGCGCGGAAGTTCGAGCGGCTGTACGGAGTGGCCGTCGATCCCGAGCGCGAGGTGACGGTCACCTGCGGGTCGACCGAGGCGATGATCGCCACGCTTCTCGCCGTGCTCGACCCGGGCGACGAGGTGGTGGTCTTCGAGCCCTTCTACGAGAACTACGGCCCCGACGCGATCCTCTCCGGCGCGGTGCCGCGCTTCGTCCGCCTGCGACCGCCGGAGTGGAGCTTCGACCCCGGAGAGCTGGAGCGCGCCTTCTCGGAGCGCACCCGGGCCATCATCGTCAACACGCCCAACAACCCCACGGGGAAGGTCTTCTCGCGCACGGAGCTGGAGACGATCGCCGACCTGTGCCGGCGGCACGACGCGCTCGCGGTGACCGACGAGATCTACGAGCACATCCTCTACGACGGCGCCGTCCACATCCCGCTCGCCACCCTGCCCGGGATGGCCGAGCGCACCATCACCATCAACGGGATGAGCAAGACCTACAGCGTGACCGGCTGGCGCGTGGGTTGGGCGATCGCACCCCCGGCCCTGACGGACGCCATCCGCAAGGTCCACGACTTCCTCACCGTGGGTGCGGCGGCCCCGCTGCAGGAGGCGGGAGCGCTGGCCCTCGACCTGCCCCCCGCGTACTACGAGGGGCTGGCCCGCGCGTACGAGAAGCGGCGGCAGCGGCTGCTCGGGATCCTCGGCGAGGTGGGCTTCGTCGTGCACCGGCCCCGCGGCGCGTACTACGTCATGGTGGAGATCGACCCGCTGGGCTGGGACGACGACATCGCCTTCGCGCGGCACCTGGTGGAGGAGGTCGGGGTGGCGGTCGTGCCCGGCTCGTCCTTCTACCGCGATCCCGCCTCGGGAAGCCGGCAGGTCCGCTTCGCCTTCTGCAAGAAGGAAGAGACGCTGGCCGAGGCCCAGGCCCGCCTCGCGCGGCTGCGGCCCCGCGCCCGGCCATGACGGCGGTTCTCGCCTTCTCCCTCCTTCTCGCGGCCACCGGGCCGCGGGAGGCGGAGCGGATGGCCGCCGAGGCGGTGCGGCGGGCCGGGCAGCAGCCCGAAGCCGCTCTCGCCGAGGCGCGCCGGGCCCTCGCCCTCACCGCGGAGTTCGATCCCACCGTGTTCGTCGCCGCCGGCCGCAAGGGGGAGGTGGTGGAGGACGAGTTCGTCAAGGCGCGCAACGACTACCGACGGCACCGCTCCGGCCTCTACGACGCGGTGGGGCAATGCCTGGCCCGTCTGGGCCGCCACCCCGAGGCCCGTCGCTACCTCGGCCGGGCGGTGCTCCTCGAATCGACGCCCGAGCGCGTCACGCTCCTGGCCCGCGAGCTTCTCGCCGAAGGGCGCGCGCGGCCCGCCCTCGATCGCCTCGCCGCCCAGGCCGCGGCGAGTCGCCCTTCTCCGGAAGCGCTGGCGCGGCTCGAGGAGGCCGCCGATGGCGCGGGCGTCCCGAGCGCCCAGGCCGAGATCGACCGCGCGCGGCTCGTGGCCCTCGGCGGCATCGAGGTTCGTGAGGGTCCCCTGCGGTTCCCCCCCGAAGCGCACCTCTCGACGGGGGGACCGATGCGTTTCGAGGACGGCCTCGCCGTGCTCTATCTCGCCGACGCGTCGTGCCGCACGTGCTCGGCCGATCTGGAGGCGCTGAAGCGCGCGGTGCCGCCCGGCCCGCGGGTCGTCATGGTGCCCCCGGCCCCGGACCAGGACATCGCGCTGCGTCAGGTGCTTTCGCTCTACCACTACCCGTGGCCGGTGCTGGTCGGCAAGGGGGCGGCGGCCGCCGTCGCCGTCAAGCCCGTGGCCGCGCTCGTGGTGGCGCGCTCCGGCTGGGTCGGAGCGGTCGTGCGGCCGCCGTTCGCGGACCCGCTGACCGCCGCGATCAAGCTGCTCTCGCGCGTCGACGTCACCGAGAGCGTGCCCCGCCCGAAATGGAACAGCCGTCCGGTCGACCGCGGGCCGGAGCCGCCGGCCCCGGCCCTGACCGCGGAGGGCCTCGCGCCGGGCGAGGACCTTCCCCTGCCGGGCGCGTTCGTGGCCGCGGCCGACGCCTACAAGGCGGGCCAGGGCCTCGAGGCGCTGCGCTTCTTCGACGCGCTCGAGAACAAGGGTGACGGGTGGCTGCTGCCCCCGGAGGCCCGTTTCGACCGCGCGCTCTGCCTGGCCGCGATCGGGCAGCGCGAGACCGCGCGCAAGTTGCTGCTGCGCATCGGCGACAGCCGGTTCCAGGACGCGGTGGACCGCGCCCTCGAGCGTGTCGGCTCTCACAATCGCTGAGCCGCGCCTGTCGTGTTGCTTCTCACAATTGATCGTTTCGGCCGGACGTTTCGCCAACATTTCTCTTGATCTCCCGATCGAGCACCGTTAGAAAAGGCGCACTTCAGGCGACGGATCCTCCGGAGACCTTGCCGGACCCCTGCTCGGCCGGCGCGCGACCGCCGGGCGCACCGAAGATGTGACACCTGGGGGAGGAGAACCCTCTTGCTTCTCTTGACCAGGAGCGCAAATGAGAACTCTACGGCTGTCCTTCCTCGGAGTGGCGGTAGCCGCGTTCGTGCTGCCGGCCGCCTTCTCCGATACGCCGGCCGAGGCCCCCACGGGCTTCGACAGCCTCACCAACGGCTTCACCCCGCAAACGCAGTTCGACGCGGACCGAGGCGTCTTCGAAGAGCGCGAAGGCATCGCCGACGGGCTGGGGCCCGTCTACAACGCCCAGAGCTGCGCCGAATGCCATCAGAACCCCGTCACCGGCGCCATCAGCCAGGTCACCGAGGTGCGCGCCGGCCACTTCGACGGCGTCAACTTCGTCGACCACCCCGGTGGCTCGCTCATCAACGATCGGGCCATCGACGCGTCGATCCAGGAGCGCGTCCTCGGCGGCAACGAGGTGCGCACCTTCCGCACCTCCCTCAACACCCTCGGCGACGGCTTCGTCGAGGCCATCGACAGCAACACGCTCGTCGGCATCGCCAACGGCCAGCCGTCCGGCATGCGCGGGCAGTTCATCCAGGTACCCGTCCTGGAAGCGGGCGGCCTCGTCCGCGGCGGCCGCTTCGGGTGGAAGAACCAGCACGCCAGCCTGATCTCCTTCTCGGCCGACGCCTATCTCAACGAGATGGGGATCACGTCTCCGCTGCAGCCGACGGAGAACACCTCGAACGGAAACTCGACGGCGGCGTTCGACACCGTGCCGGACCCGGACAACGACGGCACGGACGTCGAGGCCTTCGCCCGCTTCATGAGGGCGACCAAGGCGCCGCCCCGCGACGCGGCCCTGGCCGCCACCCCGGACGCCCAGGCCGGCTCGCAGCTCTTCGATCAGGTCGGCTGCAACATCTGCCACGTCCGCAACATCACGACCGCGCCTTCGGGGACCGTGATCAACCGCGGCGCCTTCACCGTCCCGCCAGAGCTCGGCAACAAGCTCATCCACCCGTTCGGCGACTTCCTGCTCCACAACGTGGGCACCGGCGACGGGATCGTGCAGAACGGCGGCCAGTCCACCCGCAACAAGGTGCGCACGGCCCCGCTGTGGGGGATGCGCACCCGCGGCCGGCTCATGCACGACGGAGAGATGCTCAACCGCAACGAGACCATCCTGCGCCACGCCGGAGAGGCGACGGGGGTGATCAACAACTACCGCAGCCTGACGACGGCCCAGAAGAACCAGCTCATCGTGTTCCTCAACTCGCTGTAGCGCGCTCGTGAGAGCCGCCCGGGCGGCGGGGGCGATCCTCCCCTTCGCCGCGATCGCCTTTGCCTTCGCCGCCCGGCGCGGCCGGGGGGGAGCCGCGGAGCTCGAGCCGCATCCCCCGCGGCCCGGAGCCGTATCCCCTCCGCCCTTTGCCGTGAAGCTGCCGCCCCCCACCCGGGACGACGTGGAGGAAGGATTGCGTCGGGCGTTCGGAGAGACGGTCCATCCCGCCGGGGGACTTTCTCGCAGCCTCGTGGGCGATTTCAATGGCGACGGATCGGAGGATGTCGCCGTGCCGGTGTCGCCGGCCGCGGGCCGGCTGGAAGAGCTCAACGATGGCCTCGCCAACTGGAGGATCCAGGACGCGCTGGACCAAGCGGCCCCGGGACATGGGCCGCCGAAGGGCGAGCGCTCCGCGGTCACGGTGGAGCCGCAGGACGTGCTCCTGGCCGTCGTCCACGGGTACGGCGTCCGCGGCTGGCGCGACGAGCGCGCGCGACAGTGCTATCTCGTCCGCCACGCGACCGGAGCGCCTCTCGAGGCCAGGCCGCGGAGCGATCTGCTCCGCTACGTGCGGCGCGTGCCGGATGACGCCCGCCTGACGGGCGACGTGATCCTCGCCTCGGCGGGCCGGAGGCCGGGCTTCGTGTATTGGACCGGGGCGCGATACTCGTGGCACCCGCTCCCGTCGCGCGCACAACCTATCGCACCCTGAACTCTCCCGCTAGAATGAGCGGATGAAGCTCCTGGCGGCCGGCCTCCTGTCCTGGGTCTTCCTGCTTGCCCTGGCCGCCGCGCCGCCCCGGGAAGGGCCGCGCGCCACGCCCCGGCTCCTCTTGAAGGTCGTGGGCGCGGCGGGGCCGGACGCAGTCCGGGCGACGGTCGAGAACCTGGCCGCTCAGCCCGTAGCGATCAGCGTCGTTCCCGCGTTCGTCCTGCGACCGTCTACCGCCGACGAAGCGGGATGGCCCGCATTCCGGGCCCCGATCGATACGGTCACTTCGAGACCGCTGGCCGTGAACGGGCGCGTGCGCCTGCAACTCGCGCCCAACGCGCGGCAGACGGTCGTGGTGCCGCTGGAATCGCTCTACTGGGACCACTACGACTCCGTCATCTGGCCGAGCCGTCCGCTGAGGCGCGTCGTGCTGCCGGGCCGCTACGACCTCACGCTGGAGATCCACGACCCCGATGCGGACTTCCGATGGCGGTCGGATCCCATCCCCGCGGTCGTGAGGAAGGCGGGGAGCCTCGAGCTGGTCAAGCCCGAGTAACGACCTTCTCATCGACGCGCGCCCGCGCGCCACATGGGATAGAGTCGAAGTCGAAGTCGCCAAGGGAGGACCCATGGCCAGCGTCCCCGGACCCCGCGCCGTCATCGAGACCCGCTTCGGCGAGATGGAGATCGAGCTCCTCCCGGACAAGGCCCCCGGCCACGTCAAGAACTTCGCGGACCTCGCCCGCAAGGGGTTCTACAACGGCACGACGTTTCATCGGGTGATCCCCGGCTTCATGATCCAGGGTGGCGACCCCAACACGAAGGACCGCAACGCGGGGCGGGAGCGCCACGGCACCGGCGGTCCGGGATACACGATCAAGGCCGAGTTCAACGACGTTCCCCACAAGCGGGGGATCGTCTCCATGGCCCGTGCCCAGGACCCCAACAGCGCCGGCTCCCAGTTCTTCATCGTCGTGAAGGACTCGAGTTTCCTCGACCGGCAGTACACCGCCTTCGGCCGCGTCGTGCGCGGCATGGAGGTGGCGGACAAGATCGTGAACGACCCCCGCGACGCCCGCGACAATCCCAAGGAGCGGACGGAGATGACCGTGCGCATGGTGGAGTAGCCCGCACCGCGGCGGAGCGCTTGGCTGGCCAGGTCGAGAGCGAGATCAAGCTCCTCACGCCCGGACCGGAGGCCGCGCGGGCCGCGGTGGCGAGCCTCGGCGCCCGCCTGGTGCAACCCCGGCACTTCGAGGACAACGTCCTGATCGACGACGCGGCCCGGAGGCTGGGGGCGGGCGGCCGTCTGCTCCGGCTGCGGCGCACTCCCCAGGGCGGCCGCTTGACCTACAAGGGGCCTCGGATCGATTCCGGCGAGGTGAAGGCCCGGGAGGAGATCGAGGTGTCGGTGGGAGAGCCCGACGTGCTCCAGTCGCTGCTCGCCGCGCTCGGTCTGCGGCCGTTCTTCCGCTACCAGAAATACCGCGAGACGTACTCCTGGAAGGACGTGGAGATCGTCGTGGACGAGACGCCGGTGGGTACCTTCCTCGAGATCGAAGGGCCCGTGGAGGGGATCCACGCCGCGGCCGCCGCCCTCGGCTACCGGCGCGAGGACTACATCACCGACTCGTACGCGGGACTCTTCTTCGCCGCGGGCGGCACGGGTGACATGACCTTTTGAAAGCGATGGTTCTGGCCGCGGGGCTCGGCCTTCGCCTGCGCCCCCTCACGCTGCTGCGCGCGAAGCCGGTCCTCCCGGTGCTGAATCGCCCGCTGCTGCATTGGACGCTCGAGCTGCTGCGCCGCCACGGCGTGACCGACGTCGTCATCAACCTCCATCACCTGCCCGCCACCGTGCGCCGGTCGGTGGGGGACGGGCGGACGCTCGGCTTGCGTGTCTCCTATTCGCTCGAGCGGACCATCCTCGGCACGGCCGGCGGCCCGCGCAAGGTGCGGCGCTTCTTCGGCGACGAGCCGTTCCTCCTCGTCAACGGCGACGTGCTCTTCGACTTCGACCTTTCCGACCTCGTGCGCCGCCACGCCGCCTCGGGCGCGCGCGCGACCCTCGCCCTCAAGCCTCACCGCAGGGCCGGGGCCTACGGAGGCATCGTGACCGGGCCCGGCGGCTTCATCCGTGCGCTCGCGGGACTGCCCCGTCCGGCGGCGGGGCGCCCACTCCTCTTCACCGGCGTCCACGTCCTCGACCCGGACCTTCTCGACCGGCTGCGGCCGGGACCGTCGGACACCGTGCGGGACCTCTACGCGCCGCTGGTGGCCGAGGGGCAGCGGCTGCTCGGCGTCCGCGTGAGCGGCGCGTGGTACGATTTCGGCAGCCCGTCGCTGTACCTCGCCTCCCAGCTCTCCATGATGTCGTCCGGGTTTCGGGGCGCGGGAGTCGCGCGGCTCGTCCACCCCGACGCCCGGATCCATCCTCGGGCGCGCGTCACCCGGTCCGTGGTCGGAGCCGGCACGGTCGTGGGCGAAGGGGCGGTCGTCTCGGGCAGCGTCCTCTGGGAAGGCGCGCAGGTGGGGCGCGGAGCCCGCGTGAGCGGGTCGATCGTCGCCACTGGCGCCCGCGTCGCCGAAGACGAGGTCGTCGCGCGAGCGGTG